>Ga0163154_10000137_pt1 | contig 104223 bp, 176 predicted proteins | sample OliLakLV19MP9P1_FD_148649 | JGI IMG/M metagenome (GOLD analysis project Ga0163154, IMG submission 148649) | Freshwater microbial mat bacterial communities from Lake Vanda, McMurdo Dry Valleys, Antarctica - Oligotrophic Lake LV.19.MP9.P1 | ecosystem: Environmental > Aquatic > Freshwater > Lake... | reverse complement strand
TTCTAGTATTAACTAGTCTTCTGTTAGCACTAGTAGTGTGGGTAAGAATGTTCCCAGCAGCACGCTTATTAGCACTAGTCGTGTGAGTAAGTGTTTTGACCGCTCTTCTGTTTGCGTCAGTAGTGTGGGTTAGAGTTTTTGATGCACGCCTGTTAGCGTCGTTAGTGTGTTGTACTGTGAATATCTTACGTAACAGCGCGTTGGTAGTATGAGATAGAACACTAATTCTACGCTTCAGTGAATCAGTAGTATGGGTAGTTATTTTTCCAACTACCCTTCTATTAGCACTAGTCGTATGAGATACTACATTACCTGCGACCATCTTGTTCGCGCTGGCTGTGTGAGTAACTGTCTTTCCAACTATTCTTCTGTTGGCATTAGTCGTATGAAATGCCGTGAGTGTTCGTCTTAGGAAGCTGTTTGTAGTGTGAACGAGCGTAGCGGTACTTCGTTTTAGTGCATCAGTAGCGTGTGAAGCGACATTTCTTGCTCGCTTAAGAGTGTCAGTAGTATGAGTTAATACAAGCTGCTTACGAAGCAGAGAATTAGTTGTGTGGGTTCTAGCAGTCTGTACTCGCTTAGACACGTCTGTTGTGTGATCAAGAACTAGCTGTCTACTCAATAACGAATTAGTTGTATGAGTGACAATTGTTCGTGCACGTTTAAGCGTGTCGGTTGCGTGACCTACAGTTAAGCCAGCTCGCTTTCTATTAGAGTCTGTTGTGTGAGTTCTAGTATTAACTAGTCTTCTGTTAGAGCTAGTTGTGTGAGTAAGAGTTAGACGTGCACGTCTTAGTGAGTCTGTAGTATGAGTTAAGGTCTTTATCGCTCTTCTATTAGCTGAAGTAGTATGGGTTAGCGTAGCAGCTACTCGCTTTAGTGCATCAGTTGTGTGGGCCCGAGTTATGTTAGCAACACGCTTATTCGAACTGGTAGTATGACTTATAGCACTAACAAGCCGTCTGTTAGAAGAGGTCGTGTGGGTAAGAATTTTGGCTGTACGTCTGTTGACATCAGTAGTATGGGTTAAGATATTCGACGAACGTCGGTTGGCGTCAGTTGTGTGAGCGAGTGTTTTTGCAACCCGTCTGTTGGCATCTGTGGTATGGGTTAAGGTGAGTTGTCTGCGCTTTAGGGCATCGGTGGTATGGGTTCTAGTATTAACCGACCTTCTATTAGAACTGGTTGTGTGAGTTTGGGTATTAACAGTACGCTTGTTCGCGTCAGCTGTATGAGTCAGAGCCTTCGACGAACGTCGGTTAGAGTCGGTAGTGTGAGTACGTGTGTTGACTAACCGTCTATTAGAGTTTGTAGTATGGGTTCTAGTATTGACTAATCTTCTATTAGAGTCTGTAGTGTGGGTACGAGTGTTGACTAATCGTCTGTTAGAGTCAGTGGTATGAGTAAGAGTTTTACCAGATACTTTTTTAAGGGCATCTGTTGTGTGTGTACGAGTATTGACTAGACGTCTATTAGAGTCGGTAGTGTGGGTAAGTATGTTTATTCTTCTTCTATTTGCAGAAGTTGTGTGACTAAGAGTTTTAACTGCACGTCTGTTAGATGAGGTGGTGTGGCTTAGTAAGGTAGCGGTTCTTTTTAGTGTATCAGTTGTGTGGGTGAGAGTTTTTGCTACTCGTCTGTTTGCATCAGTTGTATGAGTTAAAGTAAACGCTGCCGTCCCAACACGTCTGTTAGAGTCGGTGGTATGGGTATTGGTCTTTGCAAGTCGTCTGTTAGAACTAGTTGTATGGGTAAGAGTAGTAGCACGACGTCTGTTAGAATCTGTAGTATGAGTTAAGGTTTTTACTAGCTCTACATTCAAGTTATCAAAGGTAGACATGCTTGTTGATGCCATAACTGACCAGTTACCAACCTGTAAGCCAGCTTCCATACTAGTCAAAGTTATAGGATTAGCGTGTGAATATAGGTTTGTATACGATACCCCATTGGTTGAGTAGTCATAGTAGGTTGTACCACCTGATTCTCTGAGCTGTAGCCATACTGAACCACCTGCATAAGCCGTAGTGGCTACAGCATATGTTGGAACTCCTGCCACGACAAAGTTTGCACCGATTAAGTCATTGTCTATTTGCAAATAGATTTTGTTATTCGCATCAGCTTCCATATACAAGATTGTCTGACGGGACGTTAATGCCTGATTACCAGCCGTTTTAACTCGAACATAGATACTAGAACCAATAAGACTATAACGGCTATTGCTGGTGAGCTGGTGATAAAGTGCAGCCAGTGTTGACGTAATCTCAAGTTGTTGGTTGGTTTCGACAACAGCACCACCACTACCAGTCCATAGCGTCGCATTAATAGCATTGTCGTTAAAGTTATCAGTTAGGGTAGACACCAGAGGAGCAGCAGTCGTAAAGCTTCGAGTAGCACTCCACGCCCCATAAGTATTACTACCAGTAGGGTCTAGTCCTCTTGCTCGCCAGTAGTAAGTGGTTGAGGCGGTAAGTATATCTCCAGCTTGTACATCGTAATCTGCTTTTTCACCTGAGTTAAATGGGTCGGTGTCAGCAGGGGTTACGGTGTTGGCGAAACCTGGGTCTATGTTAGAGACTTTGTCGAGGAGTGCTGAGTCTTTATAAATGTAAAATGGAATATCAAAACCAGAGTACGCGTTCCAAGTACTAAGGTCGTCATCAACAAAGTTGCCTCCGTGTGTTGGGCTTGTTGAATCTACACCAACATCTATAGCGGTGGCGGAAGATGTTGCTTCACAGTCTACTAAAACGACATATCTAGTGCTGGCGGTTAAGGTAATTTTATTTCCACCGCTAAAAGTAAAATCTTTTAGAGCAAGGTTAGTTGTCAGGGTACTTGAATCTACTGCGTCAGAAGTTGCTAAAACACCTCCAGTCGGTACTCCTGATGTTCCAAAAGTACCAGTATGTGCGTATACCTTGGCAAAGATATTGCCAGTAATACCCGACCTTTTACCTATGAAAAAAGTAGCCTTTTTTAACACACCTCCGTCGCCAGTAAATGTCTGACCAAAAAATGAAGCAGAGCTAGATGTATTACCATAAGTAAAAGTAGTATTTTGGTTAGACTCAGAATAACTATCTATCACACTATTGCCACCATCAAAAGTATTAACCGTATCTACCTGTACGTTATACCGTATATCATTACTCTCTGCATCTGTACCAGTAAACTCTAGGGTTGGGGTGGTTGATACGCTTGTGGCTGCATTAGCAGGAGTGTTTAGAGCAACCTGTAAGTTGACATCAATTAAATAAACACCAGTACCATCTTCAAGAAGATAGCCGTCTGTGGGGTCAGATGAGGTTACTTCTATTTCTACTCTACTTACCGTAGGACTGGACAAGTCAATAGTTACTGTATATATTTTTACCTCTAAGGCTTGAAGTTTAGCCCAAGTCCAACCACCCGTAGGAGTAGAAAGGGTTATATAAGAACCATATCCGTTATCACCAGTTTTAGTAGTTGTACCCAATAATTCTGCTAGTGTATCGGTGTATATTGCGGCATCAATTTGCCCAACCGCCGCCGCCGTTCCGTGCATACGTGCCCGAACGGTTGTTATCGTACTGCCACTCGCAGGAGCATTTGTACCCTCCGCCATAAGAAACCTAATAGCCGTAGAACCCGTTGAAGTACCCGTAGATACAGTCGCAATACTACCATCAAAGGCATTCGCATCATTAGACCAGTTACTGTTTGGGTCAGTAGCAGCAGCATCAGAGCCGTCAAAAAAATAAGTATCGACAATATTGTCTAATAGATACCTGTCCATATAACTAACCTACAATAGTTAGTTTGGCGGTAGAACCAGACATTTTAGTAGTCTGTTTCTATATACATTAGTGATGTGTCTAGTCCTAGAACTGTAGTGCTTGTGCCTGTGTTGCCCCAGATACGCTGTGACATTAGAGTGTTTTGTGGCGGTAATGCAGTTGAGGTAGATAGGTTGTATATTGCTCCTGTGCTTAGGTCTTGGAGAGTAAGAGAAACAGATGTAGCTTCTGGTGCTGAAAAGATTGCCGCTTCGTAGAACTTACCTGCAACTGGTTTAGCCATGCCTGTGTCGGTCTTTGTTACTGCGTCACCTGTTGCTGTTCGTCTAAACACTTGCCAGTTAGTATCAGCAGCATCAAAGCCAAAGCCAATACAAATACCAGTCGAGCCTGTACCTGTTGCTGAGGGGTCGGCAGTTATTGTGTAGGCTGCAGTTACACTTGAGAAACCTACGAATCCACGATTACCAGAAGCGGCTGTGTTGTAACCGAAACGAGCTGTCATAAAGAATCCACCCTTAGTCGTTGCGTCACCCCTAAACCACTGAGTAATTAGCTGTCTAATTCCTACGCTTAGGTTGGCGGCTGCGTTTGTAACAAGCCCAAACCTTCGTACTCCGTTTAGTATGTTAGTTGCTGCGGTAAGGTTTCTAGCCGTTGCTGCACCTTCTTGATTACCTGCAACGTGAGCCATGTTAAGAAGAAACAGTGTTGGTGCGGTGATGGCGGTGGAGTTACCTGAGTGTGACCATATCGCCATTTTATTGCTACCCAAGAAAGGTTGCATGGCTGTATCAAGTCCTGATGGACCTATCTGTGCAATCATCATTCTTCCACCCTTACTTCGCCCGAATACCTTAACCTTAGCTGCTGCTGGTGTGGTTGGAGATACTGTTTCGGGCAACGTGAATAGGTCGGATATTGCTATCTTCTTACTAGCTACTGCTGTTACGTCAACAATAGGTATTACGTCTGTGTTAATTGGTGCTGTATATGCTGGTAAAGCACTTACTTTTACATCTGCCATTACTAACTCCTTTCAGTTAGGGGGTTAGATACAAGGGGTGGGCTCACAGCCTGTTTCTCAGTTTCGCCTGAAGGTGGGTAGAACCAGTTACTGTTTGGTAAAAATTCGCCAATAGCCTCAATATGACCGTCAGATTCAAAGATACCTAAGATACCCTTTTGACCATCTTTACCTATTTTACCTACGATATGGCAGGTCTCTGTGATGTCGTTACCGGCAGACATTTCTTTTCGTCTACGCCAAACCAGTCGTTCACCCTTTTTGAAGTTAACAAGAAGAACTCTTTGGTCAGCCTGCCAGTCCCATAACTCGAATGTTCTCAAGTCGGTAAGTGGCAAGTCTTCGTAAGAGTTCTTTTGTCCGGTAGCTGTAACTTGAGAGACACTTCCGCCCTCGTTAGTATATACTACCCATCTAAATTTATCGCCAATATTATTCATTTCTATACTCCTTTAGTATTAATTTTATTAGCTAAATTCTGGGCACGAGTGGCTATTCGCAAATTATCTCTACGATTGTCGAGAGTCAAACCATTAATGTGGTCTATAGCTGTAGTCTTGCCGTTTGAGCCCTTAGCTATTTCTCTGTGCATATATACCATGATTGGTTTTTCACGACCGTTAGGGTATATATTTCTGGCAGCATAAAAATATGGCTTGCCAGCTTTATTTTTGTAGGCAGCAAGCCATTTGTACTTAGAAAGTTCTTCATAGTCACCATCGCTAACGACAGTGTTCATGTTTCTTGTAAGTTGTATAGTTTTCACGGTGTTGCATCACCTCTCTCTCTATTGCATTAGAGATAATTAAAATGTTTTTATTTATTCTTGTATTTGTACGTTGTCGTGGTTAGCCCACCAACCCTTACCGATTACTGGTAGATCGCCGCCTTGTTCGCGTTCGTCTACTAGACCGTCAAGACTGTGACCATATACTGTATATTCGTCGAGTTCAACCCCAACTACTTTGCCGGCTTCTTCTTGAACTACCTTAACAGTGCCCGTGACAGGATGACCTTCAGGGGTGTTAGTTAGAATCGTTACTCTGTCGCCTACTTTTGCATGTGTCATATTTTTTCCTTTTTTTTAATCTTAGCTTGATGTGTCGTCAAAGCGCCATGTGAATGTTTCAGTTGCTGTTGCACCTGAAAGGGCTGTTGTACCGACTTCGATTTGATATACCACACGACTACCGAACTGACCGGTAGTGCTTGTTGTACCGGTTACGGTTAGCGGTGAACCTGTTGTGTAGGTGAATGCGTTAGCGTTACCTAGTGTAAATGTTCCAAAGTTGCCTACTGTTAATTGAAGGCCTGTAGTACCCGCAGTACCAGAAGCTTGTGTGTAACCAGTTGCTGTACCTACAGAACAAGTAACCCCCGTACCGAAGTTATTAGCACCGTCAGTGAACCACTGAACGTTGTCTACTGTACCTGCTGTGATTGCAGTAACTTCAAGCCGAGTTGTAACCCAGTATGAATAGTTGGTACCTGCTGCTGGAACTAAAATGCTGTTAGTAGTACCTGCTGTTGTGTGAGCGTCTTCTGCGTTCGCACGAGTGTTGATAGACGTAATATCAGTAGCTGCTGGGCCCGCTCCTGTTAGTCTGTTGATGATGACTGTTGCCATTGTTTTTCCTTTTTTTGTTTGAGTATATTAGTACTCTTTATATTATACAATAATCCCGTTATGGGGTGTGTATCCATGTGTCTTGTGTGGTCGCGTTTAGCGGTGCGACGCTGCCTACCCATTCTACAAATATCGCTATGGGCCTTGCCACCGCTGCATTTGCTAAATGGTGTACCCTTACGAATGTACTAACACCAGTAGGGCCTTGTGGTCCTTCTGGGCCAGGAACTGTACTCACTGGGCCGGTTTTACCGCCGTGGGTTAGGCGAATATTATTCGAGCGGTTAACAACCTTAACCGTCTTAGACTCTCTAGTTAAACGAAGAGTGCCGTTTTGGTTGAGTAGTTTTATCGTCTTGTTCTGTTTGCTAAGACGTATGCTAATCATTACGAAACCTCTATTTCGTCGAGAGCCTCACGTACTATAAACTTAGGAAAGTCGCTTTCACCTTGTTCGCCGCCATCACAGTCCATATCTGCCGTTGGGTATTTCTCTACATAACCAAGTGCGTCAGTTACGTTAATCTGATAGTAGTACGTGCCTAGGGGAATTCGGGTATCAACAGATGCGAGTATAAATACCCCTTTTCCGCTGACGAGTGAAATAGTTTTGCTAATAACAAAAATAACTCCTGGCTTGCCAACATAGATTGAAGCAGAAGTAGCGCTGGCATCACCAGTGTCTATAGGTAGCGTAAGGCTTTCGCCATATCTTATGGTTATTGAGTCCATTTTATCCTTTGGTAAGATTGTTTTTTATGCGAGATTGGTTTCGTCACTAGAAACCTTAGACACCCTATGTGAGAGACGCTTACCCGTTACTCAAGGAACATCGCAATAATCGCGGAGGATTTTGTTTATGTCTACTCTTATTATAGCATTTTACTATACTCTGTTAGCCTCGAACCTAAGATACAACACTCGCAAGAATATAATTATAACTTATTGGGCCATCACGCACGTAGAGGCTCTACAACGTACAAGATACCGCAAAGCGTAATACTTACCACTTTTTCTCTAAAAACGCATCAGAAAGGCTCTGAGAAGGTTTTATACCTATCTGACTTAGCCCTAAGTAGTACGTTTAACTGTTCTCGTACCTTTAAGGTTAACCTAAAGCCCAGACTCTTCTGCTCTAGGTATTGTTTTTTTCACAATGTTACGAACAGTCACACGGGTTTTCTGCGATGACTTGCCTGAATCTGTCTCCTGAGATGTCGCTAATTCCGTAGCCTGTTGTGCTAATAAAAAATCGTTTAGTATAACTTCCTCTTCTGGGCTGAGCTTATAGTATGGGTTCTTTGTTAGTTCTAATATTTGTTCTATTGTCTTCATTTTACCTCTTTCACTAGATTGTTTATCATTAAGTGTATATCTTCACTCGGCCGATCGAAGTACTCTTGTAGCAGGTTGGCTGTGAGGGTCTTCAGCTCGTAGAGTGTATGATCTTCTATGCCCTTGTTCTTCTCTACGAAAGCCAGCATAACTAACATACCCGTCAGCTGACCGGCACTGAAAGGGTCACTCAGATTCTTCGTCAACTGAGGGGGTAGCCGATTGCCAGCCATCTTCACTTCCCGTGATTATTCTTTGATACTTCTTTCGGTAAGCATCCATCTTCTCTGGTGCTATTTCTGCTTCACGCGGATCACCACACATTACACGATGAGGTCCGAGAGCATATAGTACACCGTCTTGGCTATCTACCTCTACATCTAGATCTGATTCGAGCTCTAGGTTCTGTGGTTCAGGTTCAGGCGGCAACAAGGGGAACTCAAATATAGCATCAAAATTAGTTAGTTGTTTGATCTCAATCTCAGGTAATTCGAAAGTTGCTATGAACTCGTCGATTCCTTCTTGGGTAATCGTGCCGTACTGAGAAGTTATAGTCAGAAGCCTCTCAGCCGCCTCTTCCATATTAGGGGCCTGTATAATTAAGTACGGTATGGGATTATCCCAGCCCTCTGTTGATAACACATGCTTTCTCTGTGTTCCGTCCAACAACCATTTCTTGTCGTCTTTATCTATCCATACGTGAACTGGCACATAAAAACCGTGCTTCTCTATACTCTTTTTTAGTTTGTCATAATTATCTTTTGATAAAAATTTTAGGTCGCCTTGCAGAATAGATAATTCTGACATTCGAGCAGTTGGTAGATTGTTGTTATTAATTATTTTCACGACTTTGCTTTTCCTCTTCTCAGCCGAAAGTCGTCGGTAATAAGAGTTATGGTTACCTTGTGAACCCCGTCTTGCATGAATAGGCTGTAACCCTCAACATTGTTCACTATGGTGTCGTTAATTTTTATGGTGTATGGCCCTGATAGGCTGTCGCCGATAATCTCGATTTTTGGTGTCATATAAACTCTTTCGGTTTTTATTTGTTCTATACTTATTATACATTATCTGCTAAGATAAGAATAGATGGATAAGCAAATAATCTACTACTATCGCCGCGGTGTGGCATCTTATCTAATAGCTAAGAAGTTCGGCGTAAGTAATTCTTACGTTAGGGGGCTACTAAAAAAGAGTGGCATCGGGCTGAGGGGGCACAACATGACCAATCAGATGTCGGCTGACAGACGCACCCCTGAAGAAAACAAGGCTATAACACAAAAAGCCTCAGAAGCAAATCTGGGCTCAGTACACACGGCAACTCACCGATCTAGATTAGCTCTTAGTAGGCAGAACAAACCTGTTATTGATCCGGTTTATGAACAGCCCTTAGTAGATTTATGCAATAAGCTCGGTGTAAAAAATACACCACAGAAAGCATTCTCAAAATATAACGTAGACTTGTATTTAGTTAAAGAAAATGTTGTAATAGAGATTTTCGGTGGTGGTTTTCACAATAAGAAAGACGCAGTAGACTTATTTAATAATAAAATCAATTATTTGTCAAGACAAGGCATACCCGTACTTATTGTTTGGTCTGATAAGTTGACATATAAACCGAAAAGTGTTTTAAGTATAGCTCAAAGCCTAGATAGCAACTTGACTATTATCAACGGTGATGGCTCCGCTACGACTAGAGGACTCAGTGACATCATCCTTAACTATTAAACGATAGGCACAATTACAGTTTGTGTGAACACTACCGGCCATTATGTTCTCGAAGTTGATTGATAGTTTTTTATCATCTGCTTCTATGACATCACCCATGTTGGCAAAAGCTGTAGTGAACGGAATCGGAGACGCGTTAGTCTCTGCAATAACTGAAGAACAAAAAGAACACGGGGCACCGGTCAAAGAGAATAGCACCTTATAAGCTTTCTTGACTAAGCCGGCACGAGTTAGAAACTGTAAATCAGCTTCATATTGAGATATATTAAAAATTCTTGTAGCGGCGTTGCTAGCAATAGTTAGAGAGCGACGTTGCTGTATTTCTTGAAACAATTGCTGAAACTGTTGCCTAAACTCTTCGGGGGTCGGACTACTACTACGAATTGTTGCTATAGCGTTTTCGATGTCTGTTCTAATTGTATTAATGTGGGATGTAGCGTCCCTTCTTGCAAACTGATCTATAGTATCCTTAACTTCGGTGGTCAACGCTACAACTGGCACTTGATCGGTTATACCGAGATCATCTGCTGTCTGTCTAACCCTAAAAGATGCATAGATAGGAAACATAACTGTAAAGTATACAGCGAAAGGTAGGGTAAGTGAATTTATGAACTGCTCGAGATTAGTAAGCTGCGGGCTATCTACACCTTCGTTTATTTGATTTACATACCATTCATATAGTTTATTCTGGGCAGCCCTAGAAGAAGATTCCAGCTGAGCAGTGCTAGAATCTATTTGAGCCTGTTTGTCAAATGAGGCGTTCTTTATAATCTCGGGCACATCGTGATGATGATCTAAATTAATCTTTTTTTTTACAGCCACGGGCTGATTGGTATATCTTTTATTTAACTTAGCAATAATAGCGGCACGGTCAGCACCTTGTTCAAAGTTGCCTAATTTGATAAAAGTATTATCATCTACGATTGCAATAAGAGCGTTGTCTACTTCTTTTAAGTGATCAATAGTTACTTTCTTGACTTCTTCAGTAGAGTAGATAAAACTACCGTTTTCTGATATAGCATTAAACTGTTCGGCGTGTTCGCCTAAGTACTGATTGACCGGTATAGGGTAGCCTTCATAAATATCAAAACTCTTGTCTTTATACTGGTTAGGTTCTACTACTGGTGTTACAGGTGTCACCTCAGCAGTAGGCGTCGTGTCATCTGGTAGTACGGGTGGTTCAACTACTTCTGTTGGTTCACCTAAGTCGGTGATGTCAATCAACCCCTTAGCATATTTAGACGCCACATCTATAGAGTAGCCCCTAGCGATGAGTGCCTGCAATAGCACGAACTGAGAGTCGCGAATGTCAACGTCAGCTTGTTCTGCATCTTTGTTTGTTTCTAGTGGGTTATTAAGCGCAATAATGTAGTTATTCTTTTTGTATTCAGTATCATAAAATCTACGATAGTCAAGGTTTAAAGAATCGATTATATTCTCTATTTGAGGCATAACAGCATTTTCAGTAAAGTCATCTTTTTGAGTTCGTGAAACTTCTCGGCCCGTGCCTGATTCTTCTACACCAACACCGGTTTTTGATGTACCGGCTACCGCAAGTAGAACGTCGCGGTTTATTGAGTTGATTTTATCGAGAGCGGCTTTGTCTAAGTCGGTCTGCATATCAGTCCATGAGATTGTACCTGAACCGTTGCCAAATAGAGGCTCACCACGGCCGTGGTTCTTTATACGATTTACGAAGTTTTCAAATTGGTCATCAGGAAGTTCGATAGCAGAACTTAAAATACCTGGTGCATTTAAGTTGCCATCAATAGACTCACGAGCAAAGTCGTTAGCTTGCTTAAGTGTAAACTGAGAGTCTCGTGAGGCATCAGCTAAAGAGTAAGTCTTAGTCTCATCAAATGGGTTTAGAAGAGTAATAGGTATAATCATTTCCTTAGCAATAACTCTATTACCGAGATGCGGGTTAGATTCGGCGTAACCACCAAGAATACCCTTAGAGTTAACTACGGGTTTGACCCAGTAAGGGTTGAGCATGGTAAATTTTTGTATATTACCTACTTTGCCACCAGTAACCACAGTACGAACAGCCATCAAATAATAAACACCCTCTAGGTCTAGATAGGTTGAAATATTGTACCAGAAATCTCTTTCAGAGAAGTCAATAGAATTACGAATTAAATCTAAGTAAGGGTGAACAACCCGCGTACCGTCATCATTTGCTTTCTTAACTATTTCTTCTTTGGCTTCTGTAAAAAGAAATTTCTTACCTAAAGATACCGAGCGGTTTGCTCGTTTGTTTATTACTGCAAAACCATACCCCGTATAGAAGTCTTCATCAGTTATGTTCGGTGTTGACCAAGATGAATTCATACGACGAGAGCCGTACTTCAAGAAGTGGTTTGGGTCAGTTCCCTGACTGTTTATTTTTTTGAATCCCGCTATTGCGTTTTTGAGTCTATTTTTTATTTCCACGTTTGCTTTTTTCTTACGGTGCTAATCTGCACTCATTGTTTTACGCTTACGCTCTCAGCGTTTATCTAATCTTATTATAGCACAATTCTACTTCTTAAACGAGAAGAGGGCTAATACACCGAGCATTGCAAAGCCCATGTAAGGTGATGTGAAGAAGGCGGCGGTCAACATTAGCGTTAAAACTAGTGATGCCAAAATTATGGTAGCTATTTTTTCTATTATATTCTTCAGGCTCATACAAATATCACAATCAATATAAACCATATAATAATCCATACAAGTCTTGAAGTGTTAGACGGTCGGTTATTCTTTCGGCGAGCGATGTCGGCCATGTCTCTGTCGTAGGGAGTATTGTATTTATCTGATTTTCTCATCGTTAACTCTTCTTTACTTTTTTATGGGCGCCATCCTGTATGAAGTGTTGTAGATATTCGTGCAATGTTTCAGGTGAGAACACTATTTTCTCAAGTCTTCGCTCACCACTATAGTATCTGACAACTATTTTATCTGTATGCATCATATTATGTACGTGTTTTGGGGTTACCTTGTCTGAACATACCCGTTTATTCTTCTTGTCTTTTTTCGGCACCACTTGGGTCATAGCTTGAATTATTCGTTGCTGGTGTTCTGCTATACAAGAGTCTGTTATTTTGCTTATGTCTTCTTCTGGAAACTCGTTGTGAAACTCGTAGCCGTGCCTAAAGACCTCTTGTAGTACTTCGTTTATAATTTTATTAGTAGCCCTATGTGTCATGTTAACTTTACTCCATTATATTGCCATTCGATCTCGTTCTCGTCTAACTCTTTATGTCTAACCAGATAACGGTCTACGTCAGGCTCATAGTATTCTTTTATAGTTCTATAGTTCCTAACATAAACCTCGTATTTTGGCGGGTTATCGTGGTTATCTCTTCCCCAGGATTTAACTATCACACCTATCTGGTCTGATTCTACTACTACAATATCGCCAAATGCTAATTGTTTATTCATCACTCACCTCCTTTAGTTGGGCTAGCCGTTTGGCTGCATATTCGTTATCACCCATATTTATCATGCCAACTTCGTTTTTCCTAGCCTTTAGTTCTGCTTCTGTTATGAGGGCTTCAATAGCTTTAACATATATTTGGGTGTCTTTTGGCCCTATTGGTTTTTGCCAATTACCAGAGAAGTGTGCAAACATTGTGAGATGCAACACTATCTCTTTAGGTGTAGTCATTGGCATATTGTTTGTCAGTGATGCTTTAACTTCCGGTTTCATATTATCTTCTACAGTCTTATTAGTGGTCATAAAACGTCCTCCTCTGTAATAGCTATTTGTTCCAAGAGATAGTCGCCGACATTTTTGAAGTGCATTGCGTATGCATCATCATCGCTATCATGCCACTTGAGCATATCTTCATTGAGTTGCTCTAGCTTTGCCTTTAATTCATCTATAGTCTTATTAGCTTGGGGTTTGGGGGTCATAAGAACCTTTCTTTAGCTCGAGGCTTTTTACTGTTCTCAGCCACATGCCAAGGTGACTAAGAGATTGTATCATATCATTCTGAAAGCTTAATGCCTTCTCGGTTGTTAAATGTTTCAATGACCCACCCGGCTGATACTGCTCTTGGCAATATGCTGTATGCTCTTCAATTAGCGTAGCGAGCTTTTGAATTTCTAATAGATCAATCATGAGAACCTTTCTTCATATTATATTGGTAGTCCGCTACTCCTTGATTGTAGCCCACAGCCCATTCGTTGTGGTCTTCTGTTATCGGTGTAATTTCTCGTTGATGCTTTGGTGCTAATCCTAAGTAGTAGGCATTTACGGCTTGGGTTGTTTCTCTTACTGAGTCATCAACACTTTCGGTGTCGGTAAACCCACGCCTACCAAATACCCAAAGTATATCGGCTATCTGTATTTCTAACTCAGTCTTACCAGCTTGGGGTTTAGGGCTACTCATATTGTTCACTCCAGTTCTCTAAATCTTTTTTAAGTTTTTTTGTCATTACAAAGTGGTGCTTTCCATTGTAATACTCCGAAAAATCATCGATGTCGTAGCCTTGAACACCGCATATAAGTTGGTCGGCCCTTATACAGGCTCTAGTTTCGTGACACAATAAACATTTATCATCCATAGTCTTATTAGCTTGAGGGGTTTGCATTTGGCGGTAATAAGTGCAATAAGAATTACTGCACGGTTGAGGCATCCCGTTAGTCGGTCTAGGTACTCCTGTATGTCCATCAGGGCAAGTAGCTAGTGTGTCAGCTTGGGGTTTGTGGGTCATAGATTCTCCTTAAGTTGCTTATATCTGGCTTTTAGGTACTTGGTAAAACGCTTAACAAATTTAGACCTTAACGAGACTGTCTCGTCACCAACAACTTGTGTGAACGCTTTAATCAGCTCGTCTATTCTTGCTTCTGCCAATAACCCGACATCATCATGCCCACCAGCTCTCACACACTTCAACTCGTCTTCGTGAGCTTTTGTTATGAGGGCTTGAGATTGTTTTTTGGCGATGTTTTCAGCATCTACGGCTACGTCAGGGTAGGGCAAGCCCTTCTTTAGTCCGTTCACTATTGATTCTCTGTAATTGTCAAATATCTCCTCTATAGTCTTATTATCTTGGGGTTTGGGGGTCATAATACACCTTCAATTATTGTGAATAGATTATTTTCTTGGTGTTCCTCTAGGTCGTGGGTTGTGCATTTTCCGTATAGAGCTATTGATAGCCTGTCCATAGGGGCAAGCAGGTTCTCTTGGCACTCAGGACAGTAAACTTTCTCAGGTGTTTTCATTATTTTTATTGCTTCATCTAATGTATTACTCATACCTTACTCCTTATTTACTGTTAGATTGGTTTGGGCGGTCATGATTCGTTCTTCTTTTTCTTTCAAGTACCTGACAACTATAATGCCAATATCTTTTGGGTTTCTCAAAACTAAATGAGAAGTTTACTCTACCTAATTTTGGGGTGGTTTTCTTACCACACTCAGCACAAACCCTGAGCCATCTTTTGAATCGCCAATAAGTCATATCTATAAACCTATTTATTTTACTCATCTGAGCCATCTTTCTCCTTCACTTTGGATGCTACAAACTTACAACGATTTGCTTCTTTAATACGGTATCTCACACTTTCAGGGGCGAGATTCATCATACGCCCGATACCTCTTATGGAGTGTCCGTGTGCATTAAGAATCAGTATAGCCTTCTGCTGTTCACTAATTGCTGCGTCACCCCAAGCAAACTGATGCTCACAATTAGGGCAAGTTATTTTCTGGCTACTCATTTACCCTCTCCTCCGTTAGATTGGTTTGGGCGGTATTTAATAGCTTTAGTTTTGCTTTTGCCTTTGCGTAGTCTCGTTCCCATCGCTTTAATTTTATTGGGTAGGTAATTTCGCCACAGAAAAACACTGACAGAAAATGTTTCTGATGTTCTAGTCTTTCAATGTCATCAAGCACCATACTTAGCCGAAACTTATTGTACATTTGTCTAATCATTTGCTCGTTCCTCCGACAAGTAGTGGGGATAACATAACTTCATCCCTAAGTACTCGTATTTACTTTGGTTAGTACAATGTATACACAATAGACTAGATTTGGGCGGGGTTTCTCGATTTAGTCCGTGTGCCTTTATACAGCTTGATCTTTGTTTGTACGCTGCACTATCCATTACTTGGATTGCTTCCTTGAGATCGCTTTTTATTAACTGTCGCGCACATGATTGACTGGTTTTGGGTGGGGTCATTTACTTAGTCTTCCTGCGATATACCACATTAGACCCCAGGCTATTACTGCTAGACTTTTTGTCAATTCGTCACTCATTTTGCTTCCCCCTCGCTACTTAGGCGGATTTGTATGGAGTGTTGGGTGGTCATAGGTCTCTTTCGACTATTGTTATAGTCTTTTGCTCTGTAATTCTTAACTTACTGACAAAAGGCTGTCCACTAAGTATAAACTCAATACATTGTTCTTCGGTTTCAAAGTCATTAGGTTGCCAACCTTCTAAACCGTAATCAACCCATACTGTGTATATTTTACTCATTACCTAAACCTTTAGCCCATTATCAAACTCTAATAAATTATCTTCTGACTTTATTACTTTCATTTTGAGCCTTTCTTATTCATATCTTCGGGTAGAAGTTCATATGTCTCGTCGTCCCATACCTCGATCACCTTACCGTCTTCAAGCTTAACCAGAAATCTTTTATCAAGATAGCTCGCGGCACCTAGTATTGTGTCGTTAAAGGTTGGGTTGGCTTTCGACCTCATAGCGTCAGACTCCCCTACAACAGTTCCTATATTCCAAGACGAAGCCTCTTCTATGCCCATCTGAGTGTCTTTATATTCTTTAATCTTTACCCGTACCTTCATCATTTTGTACCCCCTCTAGTTAGTTCTTGTTCTCTAGTGAATTGATTCATACCTTAATTATACGCCATAAAAATTAATTGTCAAGCGAATTCTGGTAAAAAAAATTTTGGGGGTATATCAGTGCCCTCTTAACGTAATTATCTTTATAAACAAAAAACCCCTTCATAGCCCTATCGTTTTAAATATTTTATGAGCTTTTCAAGTGTCTCTACGTTGTCACCCACAAAACCTAACGCACTATTACACTTATTGCATAGCCATCCGCGATGTACCCCAGTCTGGTGATCATGATCCCAGCATATTCTTTCGGCTGAACCACAAACATCACACATGTCTGGTCGCCCGGGGTGACGATCTCTGTATTTGTAAACTGAGTATTTTTTCTTCTCTTCTCGGTGTGCAACAATGCATCTTGGAGCTTTATTTTTCTTAAGTTTTACATCTACTCGCCCGCATTTAAGACAGTCTGCTGTTTTACCGTCTGCATCAATGTTACTAAGTCTGTGTATCCAACCTGCCATATATCTATCATAGCATAAACCCCCCCATAAAACCTCCGCAAACAAAAACACAGGTCACTGCCAAGCGGCTACCTGTGTTATTGCAAAATAGTACCGAGACTGAGTAGGGTAGGGGTCTCTTATATATATTATAACACATTAGGCTTATATAGCTATTTTAGGGTACCAAAAATAACCCCATATTTCTTACATGCCGCGCATGAGGGGTTTAGTATTCAGAGCATTACCTACATAACATTCTTTTATTTCTTTATATGGGTAGAAGAGCAAATTGCTTATTCTAGACTATATAATTTGTTAAGGTACAGTTTCGTTCTATGTAGTGTAAAGCTCAGATATTAACCGATTATCTAAACGTTGAGCCAGTTTGATGTACTCTTTATCCTGCGTACAACTCGGTCTGGTCAACCTCACCCTGCAGCTGGTACTATTTCGTACCTAATACTATTATAGCAGATGAGAGCCTGGAGGTCAATTACCGTTGTTTCCGCGGGTGCCTTTGTGCCCTTACTGTATAGAGTATAGTACAAAGAACACACTCTAACAATTATAAGTGTTGTAGAGCTTTGCTTACAATTAACCAGTGAGTGTAAACCAGTGCATTAAACTAGCGGTGGATCCCAAAATTAGCACTAACCGGTTTAGATAGGTTAACGTCATTTATCGAATATTTGAAAAAAAAATTTGTGGGGGGTCGCGCCCCTGAGGTTTGGAAAATATAATGAACGGTTTCAGAGATTTTGTCAAGTGTCAAGTAGATTTTTTGTCAAGTATATGTTATACGACCCCTGTTAATTCTAAAAACATATTATACCATACCTATTAGAAAATCTTTTGACAGATCTTGCAAGCTGTGCATGTTGACAGATCAGTATATATATGGCTGTAAATTCTACACCGTTCGTGCTTGTAATGTTTATGTTTATAAGTCATACTGTTAGTATAAATTAAAAGAAGGGTACAAAATGACGCTAACCGTAAACGACCGCAAGGCACTAGACCTCTGGTTTGAATATGCAATAGTAGCAGACGGCTATACTCTATTAGAGGTATTGGCAATATTCAAGAAGACAGAGAAGGGTACACAATGACAATTACAGAATATAGAAGTTACACCATAACAGTTACTACACACAATAATTTTGTGAGCATATACAGTAAAAACGGTTATTGTATAGACACTACAGAATACAATCACAATACGGCTCAAACATCAGAGTTTAGGCGTAATCAAGTGCTAACACTAGCCTATCAAGTTATAGACCGTGATATTATAGGCCGTGGTCGTAGCCTACTACAGAGTTTAACGGCACGAGAACAGAATATTATATTCGAGATGTAAACGTTCAAACGCTTGCAAAATAACCACTACAATAGTGGTTATTTTTTTTTACGGGTAGACCGCAGCAGGTCTATTATACAATTATTTTTAGATCTGTCAAGACTTGTAATCCCCTGGTTATATGTTCTGGTACTTGTGCATAACGGTTGCGTTTATTACACCATAAGCGTATTGACTAAATGCTAATGCTAATGCTACAATGTATGCATACAGTTAAAACATCGACTGTATGCACTTAATCAATTAATAATGATGTAACAGAAACGAGTATAAAATGTCAACAAAAACAACAGTACAAGCTGTAAAAATGGGTGAATGGGTGCTCCCTATTAGCGTAGACGGTGTGACAGTCTATGCTTTACAGATAAACAAAAGTAAAGACGATAAGGAAAACATCGAAACGATAAGAGCAGAGTACGCAAAAGCAAAAGTAACGGTATATGAGTATGCGGGCAAAAACGACAATGCTGTTCTGCTTGTAAAAGCTACAGAGAAGATTAAAGCTACACGCTCAAGTGCTAGTACCGATTCACTAGTCGCTAGTGCCGTTGCAATGTTTGGTTGTTCTGAGGAACAGGCACGTGCAATGGTTGCAAACGCTAAAGCTAAAAAATAACACTAGTTATAGGGAAAAGTCAACATTGACTTTTCCCTAAAATTATATCATAAAATACTTGACAAATTGAAAGGAAAATGCTATGCGTACGGAAAATATAAAATTGACAAACGGAAAAAGAAGTGTGGAAATAAGTAATCCAGATCGAGCAAAAATTCGGGGGAAAATAATGGGAAATCGCGTCCAGAACGTAAACTGTCGATGGATCCCAATTTTTTTCGGTATCCTAATCGGTTTGGCTATACCTTTCCTAATAGATTGGGCAATGTTCGGAACGCCTATACCTTGCAAGACTGTAGTAGTCTATGAGGACGGCGGTAGCCTCCAAACTTGTGAAGTTCGGGGATAATATGTATTCCGTAATAGATACAGAAAACGGACGCGGTTTAATTAAATTAAAAACGTGTACCAAGAAGTTCACAACAAACGGGAAACTTGTAAAGTTTAGCAGTAGCGGTATGGTATTGCTTCCCGTTGGTTCGATGATCTCAGTTTGCAAAACGCTTCCGTGGGTGTTTCACCATATCCGTATGGCTAAAAGTAAACAGTCCTTGCACTATAATGCGATCATAGAAAAATATGACCTCGGAGAGTATATAGACGCTGACGAGGAAGAAATGCTGTTGGCTAGTTTGGAGGTTATAGAAAACATATAAAAACTATAGGAGAGAACAAATTATACAATCCGTCAATAATGGCGGATTGTTTGTTTGTTCCGATTTTTTTGGTTTTCCAGCAAGTTTATGTCCTAGCTAGTTTTTTCCTAAAAAGAAAAATAGCTTTTAGCGCGTAAACTGCCGCTGGACCCGAAAATCCTTCAGACAAAATATAAATTAAATAAAAAGGAGACACAATGTCTTTCAATAAACCAATAACAACTAACGTAGTAGAACAGGTTAAGACTGTCCTATTAGTAACGTTAGCAACAGGAATCGTAGCGTTTCTAGGTGGTGTAAACTACCAACGGAATGCAACAGTAACAGTAGAAAACAAGGTAGTTCTTAACTCCCAAGTTACACCCACTGAGGTTCCTGAAGTAAAAAAATAGAGCGGGTTGCTGTTCCCGAAGTTAAAGATCAGCTCAGTCCATGTGAGTTAGTAGCACAAGAGATTGCAAAATACCAAGGTTGGGACGTGAATACTATGCAAGCCATAGCACAAGCAGAAAATCGAGGCTGTGATCCTTTAGTGCATAACTTAAGTATGGGTGAAGACCACGGAGTCTGTGTGGGCTCGTATGGAGTCTTGCAAGTAGGTTGCCTCCACTACAGAGAAGGCGAAGATCCAAATGATCTTGCTACTAATGTAAAAGTAGCATATCGAGTATGGATAGATCGTGAAAAGTGGGGTGTAGGTTACGAAGCGTGGACAATGTACACCAATGAGATCTACAGACAATTCTTAAATGGATAGCTATTATGAGTAGCTGTCCGACTGATGGGCAGTGGCGGTTCCACTATGTATGGGTTCGACTCCTGTAATGCCCCCAAGTTTTCCAACAAAAGCTTAGAATATCCAATATATCCTATGAAATTCATAGGATATTAGGGTCTTTCATAAACAAATTACAGTTTCCGGTAAAGCGAAATGACGCTCGGAGCGTAAACTGCCGATGGACCCCAAAATCTGAGATTGAGTTCTCAGAGGTGTAAGTAGTAGGATGTAGCGTGAGCAGCATCCTACTACTATAAATAAACTTAACGCTCACGGGAGATGATATGACTGACAGCAAAATAGACAATAAATTAGCAAAACTAATAGCTATCCAATGCTTAATAGAGGGCTATGAGCTATGAGGTATTTTGATATAAAGCACGGAAAAGGCATGCCAGACAAGAGAACAATAAATATTTCCGTTCGATTCCTTGGCTTTTCCAAAGTTGTTATTGTGCGAACTAGGTTGACAAATAAAACCCTAACAGGAGACAACCGATGATTAATGTTCCCGAATTAAGAGATAGAGATATAAACTTCTCAAACCTAAACGTAGATCCTAATATGTTAAAAATAGCCGAGGACGGTGGCTTTGATAAAGATAGTAATCCATACAATAAAATGTTTAATAAGCAGTTTTTTAGTGGGCTTTCCTTAAATTTTAAGGCTAGTATTGATCTTGAGTATAGGAATAGAATACTACGCTATTACAAAGCATTAGCTACATCCTTTGCACCTAGACATGAGCACAAGCAAGCAGTATGCGCGATGCTATTATCGGAAATATCAGAGGTAGTAGAGGTATAGTTAGAGGATGTAACCCGACAGTAAAAGAAATTAAACAGACGGAGGTTAATAGTGAAAAATGTTTTACTACATAAAGTAGGAGATACTACCAACGGTTTATCTAGACACGCGGAAATAATGCCAAGCGGTAACGTGTTTATTTATGAACACTACTACAGGAAAGGTGTAGCTGACTCTAAGTTAGTTGTCCTATATGCCGATGAGGTAGACAGGCTACTTCCTATTATAGAACAAGAGAGAAATCGCGTTCCGAACGTAAACTGCCAGTAGACCCTAAAAAAAGGAGACTGCATGAAGTTATGTGTAAATTGTGGAGAGTTAGTAGATGAAAGTTATGATGCCACTGACTGTCCTAGCTATGACTATGTATGGAAAGATGTAGGTAATGATTATGGAACAGAATGAATATATGGTGATTTATATACCCTGTTGTTCATCACACGGAGATATAGAAGTAGATTACTTTTCGACTCTGGAAGAAGCAGAAAAGAACGCCTACTCAGGGTATAAAATATTTAAGTTAATTAAGGAGATAAAATGAATAAGAAAGATGCAATCAAAAAATGGGTAGAAAAAGATATGAATAGCATCCCCCAAGATTGGGCAGGACGACTATTTAAATCTTTTAACGGATATGTACCAAACCTCCCTATGTGGGGTACTATGTGGATTTGTAATGAGTTTGACGGAACTAAGTTCTATGAAAACTCTCGCAAGCTAGTGGCTACGGTTGGTGAAATACAGGACGTCAGAATAAGAAACAAGATAGAGAGAGAATTAGAAGGAAACATCTACGAAACTTATGAGCAATACATAGATGACGAAATGAGCGAAGAACTCTGTGTCCTAGATAAAGATGGTAATAGAACTTCCGTTTACGTCTATGAACTAGATGGAGAGTATGTTATTGGTGTTAACGGTGCTGGTTGGAACTTCTACGATGGCGTATGGGATAGACTATACGATGTAGCAGAACTTAACTGGCACACGGAGAAGTAATGAGAAGAGTATTAGACACAAGTGATTTTGGGTGGATGCTTAGAGACTCGTTCGAATCATTGCTAGGCGTAGAAAGTTTACCAAAGTTCATAATAATAGAAACGGTAGAGGAAAATGACTAACTATTCATTAAGCTATAGTTCCTTAGCAGATATTTATGCTATAGCAGACGAAGAAACAGGAACAGTAAAAGCCAAACTCTTAAAACTAGCCACGGACCTAGAACAGATAGGAACGGGTTCGTTCGAGGGTAAAGAGTATATATACCGCGATTCCAATTACGGTATGGAAGTAATATCGATGGAGGATTTTGAAAGTGAAGATTAAACTACATGAGTACACGTGTGTGGAGTATCTAGAAATCCTAAGAACAGCTAATCAGCAGTGGTATGGCGGATACAACTATGAAGCATCAGACTACCTACAACTAAAGGAAGCTATGAGGTATTTTGAAGCTATTCAGAAAGCATTAGGAATAAAACTAATTAAGGAGGGCAAGCTATGAGTGTAGTCCACGTCAAAGTAAAGACAATCGAAGATAAGATATGTAGCTATGTGGAGAATAATTCAGAGAAAATATATATAGATTATAGAGATGAGTTGTCCAGTGAACAGGTAAATGAAATCTTAGAGGGAAAAGCAGATCAAGTTCGTTGTGATATTGAGGAATATGCAATGTGTAATAGTGGTTACGATGGAGAGTTTGATTATTACTGGGAGAAATGTAGAGATGAGACAGGTGCAACTCAGGAAGATATAGATGGTTGGCTCGCCGAAGACGGTTTTTACCCATCCTATTATCTAGACGACCACGGCTGGAACCAGCTTATATCCAACACGACAGTAAACATATCAGGGGTAATGTGGAACGCTGACTGGAACTTCTATGACTGGGCTTATTCAGGACCGGTCAACTATTCAGACGTGAGAGAGTCTTTAAAAGTTTTAGGTATTAATCCTAAAGATTTTCTTGATAAGCTCCGCGGCGGCTCAAGAACATCAGGACCTGGCGTGCTTAAAGGTTGGTTTCCTGATATGCCAGCAAGGGAAGCTAAGGTAAGTGTAGATGAGTTATATGATAACATGTGCTCCTTATATAACGGTGTTCTACACTTTTGTTTCGGGGACTTAGCAGATATTATAGATGTTGTGTCCAGCGACAGCAAAAACCTAGTGATAAAGAAAGGAACAAACCTTGTGATGTACGATAGAAGTAATGGTGCGGGGATAACAGAGGCACAACTCACAGGAGATGTAACTATAAAAAGAAAAGACATAGAGTTCCTGAACGACAACGAGAGGTCCAGCGGTTATGGTGTTCAGGCGTGTTACGGATTCGTTCAGAGTTACTGGAACGAAGGTAGTGTCCATAACGGTAAATAGCGTTTTCGACGTTAACTGCCGCTGGACCCCAAATATAGTTTACTAATCTAAAGGAGAATACAAGTGAACCTAACAGAGATTAAACAAGCGATAAAAGATAGACACAAAGTCTATCATCATAACAGTAACTACAAGGTAATAAAAGATTCCATAGGTCAATACCTTATAGTGTGTGAGAGTAACGGCTACGCAATCGGTCTTACTTGGAGAGATGGTGTAACAGTTAACGGTAAACCCGAAGAGTTTTATATGGAAAAAATGATTTAAAGGAGAATTAGTAATGAAATATAAGAAAGCAAAACTTTTTATTGAAGGTATGGACGGTGTGGTCACTATTGACGGTTGGGCTAGAGAAGATGACTACTGGAACGGTTGGTCATACGTTCTAATGAATAAAGAAAATGCAGATAAACTGGCAAGTAAAATACCGGAAGTAATAAAGTACGACAAAAAGACAGACAGCTATAAGGAAGTACTCAGTCAAGACTCAAATCGAGAAGATGAGTTAGATAGATGGTCCGGTTACCTCAGCGAACAAGCAGGAGAACACGTCTACTGTATAGGTTCAGGCTCTTGGTGTTGGAGCCACAAAGTTGTGAATACTTACAAGGACAAAGAGACTATTCTAGAGTTTAAAGATAAACTACAGACTGTTTATGGAGAGATGCTAGAAAACCGTGGTATAACTCATGGGGATATTGAGCCTTCGTTAGCTTTTCAGTTTGATGATGCGGAAGCTGAGTTAGCAAGTTTAGTAAATAAATGGCTAAAAAGCCTAGAGGGGAAATAATGCACATCTATACACTACTTAATCAGGACGGCACAACTCAAGAGATACACCGCGGAAAGAAGTTTGAGTATGACCAACTCAGAGACACTATTGGAGGTATGATTGAGATTATACCCCGAGATTACTACCCTGAAGGTATGAAAGGTACAGTGTTCGGACACGAAGAAGCAAGATTTGATAGTAGCAACCACCGTAATCCACATATGCTAGTTTTGCAAGAATGGGATACAGTAGGTAACTTATTGCTAGAGCAGACTGAAAAGCAACATAATAAATGGATAGGGGTATAAGATAATGAGTGATTTAGTAAAGATACAGATACCATTTTCAGGATTCTATGAGTCATTTCACGACGGAGAGATTGATAGAGCTTTAGAGAACGGCTTTAACTATGACTATGAAACAGATAGTGAGAAGGAACCTGACAGTGATGCAATATGGCAAGCAGATATTGACCACAACGCAATAAGAAAGGAGTATTGTCAAGCATTTATTGCAGCCCTAGGAGATAAATACGACTTAACCCTGACGTTTGATGAAATGACTTCCCCTAAAGAATATAACTTCTCAACAGATAGGTTGTTCTGTTTGATTCCTCGAGAAGAGATAAATAAAATTAGAAAAGAGGTTGAGGCACACGAGGACTACCCACAACTAATAAAAGATAGGTTTACTTCATATGATGGGTTCCATAGTTTCTGTAGTAATGACTACCAGAACGAAGAGTGGACCCGAGAGACGCTAGACGAGTGCCAGTACGAAGTCCTGATTGAGTTCTGGTTAGATAAGGTAAGCGATGAAACAGGACCCGAGGGTTGGCATATGGAAGAGTGGTATCTAACTAACGACTTTGAGATGTGCAACTGGGACAGTATCATTGCGGCACACGAAAAAGTTGAAGAACAAATAAGAGAAAACATTAAAAAGGATGTTGCTAATGATATAAACAAAGCGATAAATTCAATCGATACTGAATACGGCGGAGAATATAATATGCCGTCCTTTGCTCTTGAAGCGGTTCTGGATATGAAGAGTGCAATAATTAAATTGGAGGCTAAATGAAAAAGTTTAATGTAGGCAAACTATATTCCGTTAATGAAATGAGTAGCGGGGAGTTTCACTCGGCATATGATGGATTCTATGCTGTGGTAGACGGTAAGCTAGAAGCTCTATCTATGTGGGAAGATAGTGAGGCAGAAGAAAATATGAGCGAAGATGGAATGGCAGAACAAGAAGCTTACAGAGAAGCACGAGAGAACATACTATTCCACTTGCGAATGGTATATGAGGATGCTAAAGATATTGCAGCGTTTGTAGGAATTTGCCCTGTTACGCAGGGAAAAACGTTTGATGTCTATTCAACATTTAAGTGCGTGGAGGTACTATGAGTAATTGGAAAATAATACTAAAAGACAGTTTTTATTCAATAGAGCTCGGAAGTTTCGACTCTTTGGATGAAGCTATAGAAGAAGCAGAGGCAAGCTACGCTTCCGAATGGTCTGAGATATATGACGGAAACGAAGGTATATCGAGAGAAGATATGTTTGACAAACCAATGGAAGGATGGTTAAGATGAGCGAGGAAGAAAGAGAAGAGTTCTTATGGAACTGCAAATACTTCTATAACGAGAAAGGTGAGATGGAACGGTACTGTGATTTTTCTATGGATAGGTTAGAACAGGCAGATCCTGTATTGGCAAGTGCTTATAAGCAATTAAAATTAGCAGAAGAAACATTTGGGAGGTTAATTAGTTATGGCGAGTAAAATGAAAACAGATTTTGTCCTTAATTTCTGCGAACTATTAGCAGATGAAGATGATATGTTTATATCTTCCGGTAGTATAGATCAAGATTATAATACCATAGTAAACACAATTAAGCAGCAAGGATATTGGGCTGGTGTTTCTGTTAGATATATGTTTACTAAAGACTTGGAATTTGAAGGAGTCCAACCTAGAATGTTTGAAGGTAACTAATAGTAATGGAAACAATTAGGAAAATAGCGTTTTGAACGTAAACTGGGGCTAGACCCCAAAACTTAAGGAGGCATAATGAAAATTGACTTAGAGTTGTTAGCAAAATGGCTAAAAGATCGCAAGACGAACAACTGTGACAGTAATTCAATTCTAGACGGGCTGGAAGAGTTATTTAAGTTTGAAACTAAACTAAACGAATGTTTTAAGGAGACAATATGAGCGTAGAAGCAGCATGGGATAAGTTGGTTGAAGAACACAATGTATCAGAAGAAACATTAAAGGTAGTAACAAGTATCAACGGCTACAATATAGATACGTTAGAGGACGTGCTGTACGCTGTGAGTGGCTATAATTCATTTGAGCAGTTAGATAATGAGGGGGAAGATAATGAGTAAGTTCAAAGTAAGCATAACAGAAATATTAAACAGGGTTGTTGAGATAGAAGCCAACACAATGGATGAAGCAATAAGACTTACAAATAATATGTACGATAGATGGGATATAGTATTAAACCAAGATGACTTTGCCAAAGTAACCATAGAAGAGGAGACAGAATGAGTATTTTAAGTTTGAGTAGAATAGTGACGCTAAGAAAAGACTTGGATGAAGAGTGCATAGATATGATGAGTATCTGTGACATAGAGCATGCTTTCCTGTAAATTCCTGAGAGTGAGTTACCAGAAGAGAGAGAAAACGCCATGACAGGAGATCAATTAGATCAACTAGAGGAGAGAGTTAGCCCCTTAGAGCGTAGTATCTATAACTTTATACTAGAAAACTTCGGAGAAAGCGAAGCAAACGATCCGTGTTTTGACTTAGGGGAAATAGCTAATCATATAGAAGAAAACTTTAATGTAGAGGAGAAGAACGATGATTGACTACTACGGAGATAAAGCAAACTATATACATTTAAAGTTCGGAAGAATGCAAAAAAGGTATCACTTTACAGACCAGTTTATTGAAAAGTATCCTAATTTTTGCTCAGAGTATAGAAAATACTTTTTTGGCAAAGGAGAACAATTCACCACACCATTAGACATTGCACAATATGTCGATATGTATAACGTGCCTGTTAAGTTCTATTACAACTATACAGACACGCCATCCAGGAGCATTGAAGATGTGTTTGAGTATATACTACGAGAATTTACTTTCAGCAACTGGGAGGGCGGGGCATGGTTAGGGTTTGATGGCGAAAAAGCAGAGAATAAGAAATATAAAGTAACACGAGTAGAGGAGAAATAATGTTCACAAAAGAAACGTATAACAAAGGAAACGCCATAGCATTTAGCTGGCATATAGATGACGTTAAGAGCATACAGAACTCCTTAACAGACGAGCAAGCAAGGGAAATTTTAGCAAGATTCGAGAATAACCACAACGGTTCACACGAAGCTATGTGGGAAGATTTAAGATTAAGTGTAGATTGGTACAAGGAAAATAAATCAGAATAAATAGCGTTTTCGACGCTTAACTGTGGGTTGACCCCAAAAAGGAGGAAGACGGTGAATACAATAGAATCATTAATCGAGGAAGTTGAAGATAGCGTAGAGCTTTACTATGACGAATCAGAAACCGACCTTGTTGACATTCCAAGAATGGCGGTAGAAGAAGTTTTGTATAGTATAAGCCTACCACAATCTATTATCAACCAATACTGGGATAAACTAATGCAAGTAGCAGTAGAAAAGTGCGATACATTAACTGAACACGAAAACTTTTAAGGAGATAATATAATGCACTATTTAGTAAGAATGTTAGTGGAAGCCGATAACAGTGAAGAAGCGTTACAGCGAGCCGAGAATGACTGTCAAGAGATGGTAGAAAATGGAACAATTGACTGGTTCGACATGGACGGTCGCTGGGGTACAAGTAAGGCTTACGGCATAAACTCTCAGAAAGGTAAGAAACTTATCGAAGAAGGTATGGAAAATAATAGAAAAGAGTTTGATGAGGCGTTAGAAGCTATACGATATATGCTTAATGGATACAGTAACGAAGATATATACAATGAAAAGTTTGATAGCGTAGACCGACAAGAGTCTGGGCATTATATCTCTCGCTACCAGTTTGCTGTTGCGGCCGGAAATTCTAACGTCGCTTGTGTGTATGCAATGGATGGTGACCTATGGGGTAATCGTGTAAATGATGATAGGTCTATGAAAATGATACTAGAAAATTCTGAAGAAAAGAAACTATGGGTTGTCCCTGTAGACGTTCATAACTAGGGGGCAACAGTGCGGGGGCAATGTTTACAACAGATAAAGTTAGTGATATACTACCAGTAATAGAATAATTAAAAGGAGAATATATGAGTTCACTAGATGATACGATACAAGAAAAAGCCATAGAAAGAATAGCAAGAAGAATATCTATAGAAAAAACTGGTTCAGAAGCAATGTGGGAGCTGTTCCTGACGAACGCATCCACTAAGTATTTTAAGCTAAACGATTAACTAAAGGAGATAATAATGGGTTACAGCACAAGTTTTGACGGAATACTAAAGTTTAATAAGCAACTAACAACAGATGACAAAACATTCTTAGAGAAGTTGGCAAGCACTCGTAGAATGGGACGTAATGTAGATGAGAAGTATGGTGTAGAGGGAGAGTTTTACGTTGACGATTCTGGTCTCGACGGTCAAGGAGAAGAAAGTAACATAATAGGTTACAACACTCCTCCTGAAACTCAGCCCGGACTATGGTTACAGTGGATACCTACAGAAGACGGTTGGGGGCTAGAATGGGACGGTGGTGAAAAGTTCTATGCGTATGTTGAATGGTTGGAGTATTTAATTGAGAAAATTCTAGAACCAAAAGGGTATATTCTTAATGGAGAAGTAGAGTGGTACGGTGAAGATAGAGATGACGCTGGTAAGATTGTAGTTAAGAATAATATAATAACGATACAAGAGGCAAAAACTGTCTATGAGGAGAGAAAATAATGGCTAATATAAGTGACGGCTATGGAGACATAACAGTACGAAAAGTAGGCAAAGAGTTTCTACAATTCATCAATAAAGTACAGGAGGGTGCATATTACCTATTGGTTGATTCAACCGATGGAGTAGTGCCAGACAAGAATGGAGATGTAGGATTTACGTTCGGTGCGGGTGGCCGCTGGAACTATGGTAGCAATATTGATGGCTACTTAAAAGGCGAGTGGATGAACGGCGATAAGGAAAAGAAAGCCTATAATAAGTTCATTGAAGCCTTCATAAAAAAGAAGGGCATGATAACCATAGACTATACAGATAGTGACACGGCTACAGACTGGATGGGTGAGGGCACGTTTGAGATGAGTGTGGGTGAGAACGAAGAGATTGAGTTCTCAGGCAACTTTAATGAAGAATCTATAACACTAGAAAGGTTTGCAGAACATAATGGAGAGAGTACTCATTGGGCTTTAGGTTATATCTACGGAGATGAAGTTGTGGCAAAGTATGACGAGTATGCAGAGAGGGCAGGAAAGAAAGCGGTAGAACCAGAGGTCTGGTACGATACTATATATAAAGAGGAGGAATAGATGGACGCATTTTGGTGTATTACATTATCAATTTTAGTAATAAGGTCATGGCTAAAAAGGCAAAGTAAGAGGGCGGAAGAAGAACGAGAAGATCAACAGATACAAGAATCCAAGCTAACGCCAAAGTTAAAAGATACTGACGAGCTGATTGCGGTTATAATTCCTACTATTAATAACGGACAGTAAAATGGCGTTTTCAACGCAAAACTAGGGGTAGACCCTAAAAGGAGAAGACATGAAAGAAAACCCAAAAGATATAACGCTAGCAAAACTAGAAGTTGTTGTTATGCCAAACGGAGAAGTACTATTTTTAGGCGATACAATAGGCTGGGTTGATAAAATAGGAAAATATTTAAGTGATATAGAAAAAGGAGCTTAGTGTGATTCTAGATGGCAGAAAGCTGATAGAAATACTTCCCTTGCGTGATCTATACACAACCTACAAAAACCACGGAAGGTTAAGAGTTTTTGTGCATAAGGGCAGAGATTGCGTACTTTGTGATCGAGAAGGAGTTTTACTACTGGTGACAGAAGAGAAAAGAGGTTTTAAACATGTTGATTTATACACAGATGATTTTGTGTTAATGAACGTAGATCATATAATACCCAAAGCGACATGCAAGAAAACAGCTTGGGGTAGAAGTACGATGGAACTCCTGACGAATAAACAAACTATGTGCAAGCACTGCAATAGTAAAAAAGGAAATAAAAACTTAAACAATAAACAACTAATCGAAAGATTGCAGCCGAGCTACCCAAAGAGAACAGGACCGGAAGTTATTAGGGGGTTAGTAAACTGCGAAGGTATATTTAACAGAAAACTAGAAGGAGTAATATAATGAATAGTTATTACGAAGCACCAAGTGATAAAATATTCAACGAGATAAGAGATAATGCGTGTGATATTTGGAGAACTTATGACGATACATATGGTTATGCAACAGAGAATATCGAAAGGCTGAACGAACTAACCAACTTTAAGGATAACTGGGGGACTATGGTTGGTATGTTTGATTTACCTAACCAAATGAAACTTTTAGCCAAGTTATCCCCAGAAGCACAGGATAAAGTAAGACAATGGCTATAAACTAAGGAGAAAATATGAATGTAACAATGGACGTAGTATGTGAACTTACAAGCGAGATAGTTGAAAGGCAGTGGAACAGTGAAAACTACCCAAAACCTCATAGTTATACGGCAGAGAACGGAGACTTAAGGTACATAGAAGAAGTTCAAGACGAATTTAATAGTGTACTAGACTTAGTAGACACGATATTAAACCCAGAAAACGTAACGATATGAATAAAACATTTTTCAAGGGTTTAATGGCTAACTATAATTACGGCGACGGCAAGGGAGACTTTCCTATAAGTCTAGGCTACACCGAAATTGGTAATGAAGTAATACTAGACCTCAAGCAGTTAAAGCACTGTTTAATTAGCGGAATGAGCCAGAGTGGTAAAAGTACAATGGTGCGACAAATACTACCCAGTCTAGTGCGGTATGCTGATGTTGCTATCTACAGCACTAAGGATAGTGACTTTATAGACTATGAAGAGACAGCCTATACCTGTAGCGAGTTAGACGAAATGGCAAGCCTTATCCGGCGAACGGTAGGTGAGGTTGAAAAAAGAAACGATAGGTTGCGTAACGACAGAAAAGAAAACGGAATAAAAGTAGGCTGTAAGGACAAGCCTATTGTAATTCTGATTGATGAGTTTCAGTCCTTTGTTGAGATGGCTGATGAGGCTACAATGCTTGCACTGAAGCGTATTGTCCGTGAAGGGGCTGGTCTTAATGTATTTCTGTTTATTATTACCCAGACACCAACCAAAAAAGTGCTGAGTGATGGATTAAGAGATAACATTATGACGGATATTGCTTTCAAACAAAGAGATGCATATGGTAGTCGTATGGCGATCGGCAGCAGAGACGCAGAGTTTCTTGAACTGTACCAGTGTATAGTAAGGAATATAGATAAGACGTTCAAGATAACACGCTTGACAAAATAACGATAATATGGGCGAAAAGGGTAAAAAGGGTAAAAATAGACCCCACACATTTTAGGCACGTTTTTTAGAAATAATTTAAGGAGATAATAATGGACGAATATAAAAAACTTTTGTATAGAGAAAAAATATCACAAACTGCCGATAATATGAAAATGTCAACAATCGGCATATTAGTCGTGTCATTAGTCGTGTTCACTCATATCGGCGAAGAGGCGGCAAAATCTATCGTACTATATTGGGCTGGGGGTATGTTATTACTGTTAGTTATAAACCTGTTATTAGATTATAAAATATCAATTAAGATGAGAGATTATAAAGACGTAAAGTTATTATGAATATAGAGAGCATAATAGCAAGTGAGATATTAAGCCATTGGGGGTATCACAATGTTACTGTTGGAGACTTAGATCACCGCAATTACACGGCTGACAAACAATGGAGTAAAGATAAAACATATAAAACTAATGAGGCGGTCAAGCACGCATATCGTTTAGCCGATATTGCCTTAAGGTGCATAAAAGGAAAGGTAAAATGAGTAACACAGCAACACTGAAAGATAACCACCTACATATCACATACGACTCTTATGACTATGGTCATAGAGAGAGAAGAAAGATAATACCAGTTGAGGATATTGAGTGTATAAAGGCATCCGTAGGCGTTAGGGGCGGTATGCACACATGGTCGGTACGGGGATATGACCCCGAACACAGTGAATACGACTGGAACAAGAACAAGAAGAGAGACGTAGAAATATTCTCAGGAGACAGAAAGAGCACTGACTTAATAGAAAAAATAATGGTTGTTCTACCTGATTTAAAATACATTGAAAAAGTAGAGAACGGAGGTGCTCCATGGTAAAAAGGATAATACTACACTTATGTGCAGATACAGGTAGTGATACAAAGCCGTACCAAGATGACCCCGATTATGAGGTTATATTAGTAGGTAGTAAAATTGGTGTAGAAAACTACCACCCACCCAAAGGTGTGCACGGAATTATTGCTAACCCTGTATGTACTGAGTTCAGTACCGCTAGGTCAAGCGGTAAAGCACGAGACCCAGATAAGGGTATGTTTCTAGTTAAAGAGTGCCAAAGAATAATAAAAGAAGCTAACCCTGTTTGGTGGGTTATTGAGAACCCAGCTAAGGGAGAGTTGAAAAACTATTTAGGCGAGCCACAGTTTCAGTATGAGCCGTGGTGGTTTGGCAGCCCGTGGACTAAGAAGACAGCACTCTGGGGTAAGTTTAATATCCCTGATCGTGTGTATAGTGACTGGGCAGAAGTACCTAAGCTAGAGGGTTTATACCAAAGACCGGGAAGAGGCAAGCCAAGTTTAGCATTTATGCATAAGAGCCACGTTCGTTTTATTCCTGAGTTCTCTACGTTCAAGCCAGAGAGTGATATGGAGTTCAGAAGTTTGAACAGTCAGAAGTTCGCACAAGCATTCAAAAAAGTAAACCCATAGGAGTTATTAGTGTATAAAAAAGATAAGATAGAAATAGCACTAAAACGTTCTAGGTCTATATTAGACCTACTAGGCTTAAGCGGTTGGGGTATTGAAACCGACAACAGTTACTCTGTTATAGCTAAGACTAAACATGATGAGAAAAAAATAGTATATAGTAAAAGGTATATAGCAATAGCCACAGAAGAAGAGTTTCATAGAACGACCATACATGAAGCCACCCACGCACTACTAGGATACGGTAAGGGGCACGGTAGCGAGTTTATAGAACTCTGTAACAGGCTAAGCCCTTCAATGCCGTATGACGGCTACTGTACGGGAGCAGCGATACATAAATATACAGTATCCTGTTCTGGGTGCAACACTTCAACAACCTCTAATTCTAGTAAAGAAAATTGGTGTATGCCTTGTGCCTCGAATGGTACAGGGGTATATAAGTTAGAAGTAATTAGAAACTTATTGGTTTCTAGGGTATGGGCATCCACACATTAGTTCCCTTCAGGGTTGGCTCCTGTAGGGATAATAATTTTGTAACGTTCACCATTTCCATTTTAGCAAATAGCGTTTGTGACGCTAAACTGGGGATGTAATCCATTACGAATCCAGGTAAGTACACATCTATTCTATCTGTCTTTTCGGGAATAATATAAAAGCCACCTATGGGCATATATCCCAGAACACTATTATAAGAAGGATTTTCTAATCCTATTTCTTCGTGCATATCGTAATCGGTCATTCTTCCATATGCGAATATCTTATCACCAAATTTCATTTCGGTTGCATCCATACTGGCAAAGACCCTTCTATTTTTGTTATGACCTGACCTTCGAATATATCTATCTCGTAGACGCTTCCTGAATATTGTTTTTCTTTTTTGGACGTTATGCTTACTTCGTTTACCGACTTCCTCACATAAACTACATGAGAATCCCTTTTTGTGAACCCTCTTGGAACTTTAGACCCCGCGGGTTTTACTAACCGGTTGCTAATCGTGTATCCTGATAGTAAACCTAATACCTCCATACTTTTTATGAGTTTCATATTTGAGGTTGAAAACTGTAGGGTCTTTTCGACACCCTGACCATCTTTTCTAGATGCACGAATAAACGTCTCAATCAGCGCTGTGGCGTACTCTGTAGTGCTGTTGTTAATCATCTTGCTGGGTATATACATACTTCTTCTACTTCTAGAGCCTAGAGCAATAGCGAGCTTATTAGCTATATTAGATTTCTGAGACACTACGATGGTTTTTGGCTTAACAAACGTCCACTCTAACCCGATATTATCTAATACGCCGCAAATAATATTCATATCTTTCTCGGGGTTGTCTTTATCTACATACAAGAAAAGTCTATCTTTCTTTTTATCAACTAAACCCTTCTTTAGCATATATCCCACTAGCTTATACCAGTCAACCGCTTCAACACCCCTAATAGAGCTACCTGTTTTTACAAATTGTTTAAAAAAATCATCTTGCGGATAGTATCTTGACCGGTGGTGTAGTAAAGTTCTTTTTCCGGAAGGCACGTCTCTAGCGTTAGACTCAAACTGCTTGCCTTTATCGTTCGTATATATTATTTTGTGATCAGGCGTAACTTCAAAGCTGTAGTGGTCCGAACCGCCAGCCAACACTATTCCGTCATGCTGCTTTTTTCTAATAGCAAACGGTTGTGAAAACTGAGCATCACCTAAAAAGTTGCGTACCAGTATTTGATCTTGCCCAGATATTTCACCTATAAGTTTCCATCCAGATTTCGATAATACCTTAGTGTCTGCTACGAAAGCCATATTACCACCTTATATAAGAACTTATATTTTTGGGTTTCATCTTGTTGGACGCCATGTTAGCTATCATAGCCGAGTCAGCATGGTCGGGAGACCGCCCTAGAAGCTTTCTAAGCTCTTTTTTCTTAGTAATGCGAGGTTTACCCGTGTCTAGGTCGTATCGGTGCGCTGTGAGCTGTCTGAGTAGGTTACCAGCTTCTATCACTTCATAAAGAATCTTAATCTTTCCTTCATCAGCGTTTACCATAAACTCATAAAATCCATCATTGCGAGTTTGAAGCGTAGCCATGTACACTTGTACGTTCCAACCCATCACTCTTAGTGAGTCCCTTAAACTGGCACCAATTCCGTTTCCTTCTATAGTTATATTTCTAGCTAAGTGTTTAGTGAAACCATTTTTTTCCGCGAAAGCAATAAGTTTGCCCGCGATAAAGAAACCAATAGCATCATCTTTACCTACTGGTGACTTAACTTCAAATTGATCGGTTATGATTCCCTCGTTTACTAAAGTAATAACAGTAGAATCTTTTCCTGAGTCTGAAGGGTCGACACCTATATACTTATTAAACTTCTTCAATTTTCCAAATTCGTCTACTAATTCACCTTCATCGTTTCTTAATACTTCGGGTCTTTCGTAAACTGTTATCTTATCTATGAGCTTCATAGAGAACAATGAATCATCTTCGTCTAGATAGTTCCAATCGCCGTCCAGTAGACGTTTCTTTTCTTGTGGCGGCATTCTTTTAAGGTTTTCGATATAGTTATCATCTATAAAAGGGTTATCAAGCACTGTAGAGCGAATATAGACGCTATAAGCTGTCTTGCGCTCACCATTTACCCATACATGACCATTAGCCCAACGCTGTATTCTACCTGAACCTAGTTTTTCATATTTATCATAATAATCTTGGCGAACGAATCCGGGGCTTGGGTTGCAACTTCCGACTACTTTTCCAGTAATACCATATTCTTTATTCAGCCAACGATTGACACGAGAGGATAATATGTCATAAGCTTTTTTATTAACCTCTCCTACCTCATCTACGAATGCACCGGTTAACTCTAAACTACCCAAGGACTCCATTTCTGGGTCGGATGGCTTTGCAGTTAAGTCAAGTAGAAGTATTTCTGAACCATTCGAGTATTCTATTGTTGAATCTTGAAGATTTAATTTATAATCGTGTTCTGTGATGCCGAGAACTGGGTGAACCTTACCGATGAGAGTGGCTAGGGTTGTCTGCTTTAAACTCTTCAGCTCTTTACGGGCAAGACCCCAACGAGTTCTTGGGTATTGTTTGGCGGCGATCGCAGTTAGTAAACCTAGTAGAAAAGATTTTCCACCACCTGCCCCACCCCCGAAAACGATCGAAACAGTCTGAGGGTTGTTAAACTCTTGCATTGCGAGGTTTTGAACCTCTGATATAGTTAAATCTGGTGTCATGATAGTAGTTGTTTTTGTATTTCTTTGGCAACACGAGCCATCATTAAAGGTGGGACACTCATGCCCATTAGGTATGTTGGCTTAACTCCGGTAAAATCATAATCTTGAGGAAACGAAGATAGAAGGAGCTCTTCTTTAAAGTTTATAGTTCTGGGGTATAAAGGGTGAAAGTTAGCTCCACTTGCTGTCACCGTTCTAGAGGGTCTGTCTATCCATAGCTTCCTACGAGCATCGAACTTACCGACTGCTTCGCCCTCTACTGCCTTATTCCAGTACTCTTGATAGAGTGGCGATAGATTTGTAGCCGTGTCTGTGTCATCGCTTATTTCTCTAAACTTGACTAAGGTGTCGTTAAACTCGAGACTTAACTTCTTGCCGAGTCTATTAGATATAAAAAATACTCTTTCTCGTTTCTGCGGAAGACCCATCTTTGACCCGTCTAGAACAAATACCTGAGTTGTGTAACCAGATCTATTCATTCGACGGCAATATTCTTCTGCATATTTTCTAGCTTTACCGTGAAGCATAGACTTGACATTCTCTGCCACAACTACTTTAGGGTTCATTTTTCGAGCTAATTTCTCAAACTCAAAAAATAAGTCATCAAGTACTTGCTCTGCTTGTCCTTCTCTAAACTTCTTACTCTTACCCCAGACTTTCTTTCCCAGTCCAGCAATACTAAATACAGAACACGGCGGGCTACCATCAAGGATGTCTACTTCTGGAAGATCGTTTCTGTCTTTAAGATCAGTAACACTACACTCAAAAAACTGCTTAGGATTATGATTCTGTATGTATACCTCTGCCATTTGTGGGTCTATATCATTAGCGGCGACTACATCAAACCCAGCCAGCTTATAACCCATTGAGCTACCACCACCACAAGCAAAAGTGGACATTACGGTAAAGCCGTTTTTCTTAGACGGGTAGTCAGAGAAAGACCACTTATAATTAAGGCTCATAACTACTCCTCGATTTGCTTTATTTCATTTTCTAAAACTTCACTTAGATTTATTCCATCTTCTAATTGCTTAGAAGGCACAACGTGAATAGTAAACTCATCACGCTGGAAGAAACCGTCTGATGATTCGAGCATAACCTTATCACCAAAACCAGTTTTTCTAATCCATTCAGCTGCTTTAATGTCTCCGCCCATTGCCTTGACCATCATTACTGTGGCTATGATGTACCCACCATTTTTCGCCGGTAAGCGTTTCCAGTAATCTGGCTGACTCTCAACTATACTATCGACTAACGTGTCATCATTAAGAATCTCACGTATAATCTTGTCTAGGTTTTTAGGCTTTTTTCTCGGCGGTGCCACATAAAGACCCGCCTCTTTATCTACTTTTTTCTGTTCTCTGTTCTGTTTTGCGACAGCGCGAGCTTTTTCTAGGTTTTTTATCAACCTTTGCTTACGCTCTTCTGGCGTTTTGGTTTTCTTCATACTCTTATTATACACCATCGGGAAATAAAAAACCCCCCGAAGGAGGTTCTTTGCTAGACACTTTTGGAATGTACGATTCAGGGGGATAGCCATATCACCGATAGTACTACTGTGACTCTTTCGAGAAAGTATATGTATTTTTGCTGTTTGTGTCTAATGATCTAGAGCTAGTGCCCCTACCGTTAGGGCATCTTATCCGAAGAGAAGATTGGAATCGAACCAATATTTTTAGTTGCTGTATAGCTCTGTATTGTGATTTAATATAGACAATGGCAACCGTGATTGTCTTATAACACCTTATAAGGGCGAATGCCTCAGCGGCCATAATCTATATACTAGGGGCTTTAATAGCGCTCTAACCGCTGAGCTACAGGGCAAGCCCTGACAGGATTTGAACCTGCGACCTCTCCATTTACAGTGGATTGTGTATTTGCTGGAAGCCCCTACAGGCTTTTTCTATTCTAGACAGTTTGTGGTGGCTTTTTTTTATACGGAGCTACCTAACCGTTCCTGGTAGAGCCATTGCTGGCGATATGGTTTGCTGTTTCTGTCTAATATTTTTTCTAAAAACTAGGGTTATTTAAATTGCATTCAAGGCGATTGTTTTTTTATTGCTGTTAAACCCTACACTGTAATTATACTCTACCGAGTTTTAAATGTCAAGTACTTTTTATATTACTATACCCGCGTATCTATCTGAGTTAAGAATATCAAGCATGCTCTGCATCGGGGTTTTACCTTCAACTGCATACTGAAATGCACTCTGGTTAGAGCCTGAGATCAATGTGACCCTCTCATCATATACCGTTGCTGGTGAATCCTTGCCGTAAGCGCTACAGTTCCAGAACACCACATGTGGTAGCTCGTAACCAGCAGTCTTGAACTTCTCAGCTATAACTTCGAAATTAGTTTTATCATTTCTTGCAGTCGCTTCGTCGAACTGCATATCTGAGATGATGTACAAAGTAGATGGCATTTCATCTGGTGTAGCATTTCCGTCTCGTGCCGCCTTTAATATCGCATCGAAAGCAGACTGTAAGTTGGTGCCCATATCCCAGTTAGCGGTTTCAATCGAACGCATCTTAGCTTCCAAAGTATCACCGGAAATCTTCTGTAAACGTGACTGTGAAGTGAACGTCATGAAATAGTCCTTAAACTGACCCTCGTTGCGTTCGGCGAAGTATAGTGCCAGTGAAACACTGACACTCATAGGAAAGCCAGCCATAGAACCAGATACATCAGCTAAAACAAGTGCGTTCTGCCCTCTTGTGTAGTCTGGCAAATTTGCCCATAGAGCATTAGCGGCTTTCTTCTCATCATCAGTAGCCCTATAGCCAGCAACCATGTCATACAGCTGGTAGGCGAACAGTGTGCCAGCGTTGATCTTGGCTTCACCTTTTGTCACTGAGTCTAGGTAGGCTTTATATCGAGTTTCATCATTCCTGAAGAAGGCTTTAACGTGCTTTTTGTGAGCCTGCGACGGCAGCTTAGAATAATCTATTTCGCCCCAACGCTTTTCACTCATTAAGTGTTCTAAGAAATTTTCGTAATATTTACGAAGCTTGACAACATTGCGACGATACGGTGCAAGGTTAGGTATTCTCTTGATAGTTTCTACTTCACCACCATTTTCATCTACGCCCACTGTTTTGATTTCGATTGGATTACCAACCCAACCCAATAGTTTAGCTAACTTACGAGCATCCTTAAAAGAAGCTTTACCGGCATTTTCAGACGGCATCCACTTGGCTAGAAGCGAAATAGATAATCCTTCTTCCATATGTTTGAAGTCTTCACTTAATTGGTGACTGATTATTTCGGCTGTAGCATCATTTAGTGGCACCTCGTCCCAGCGACCGTATTCAGGTATGTAATGTGCAATCTTGGCTACAAAATCTTCATCGAGCTGATCAAGTATATAACTAAAAACAGAACGCTCGCCTTGTCCACCACGAATATCTCGTAGGTAGAACAAAACACGAATTGCGTTCTGCGGGTGAGCATCGAAAGCCTTTTGGAAAAGACTAAATGCCTCTACTTCTCTTCCACGCATAGCCCCAGCCTTAGAAAAAAAATCTAAAACTGGGTCAAGTGTAGATGTGTTAGACACAGCACCGTTTTCGGTACGTGCGGTTTTATTAGTACTAGTTTGAAGTTCGTTTATAAAACTCATGGGTTGGCTATCCTCTTTGTTGAATTTATCAATATTATTATAGCATAACTGCTCACTTATAATTATACACCGCATATAATATTTGTCAAGTACTTTTATAGGTTTTTATTATATTTCTTATATATTCATCTGTTATCTTCTCTGGGGCTGTGGATAACTCACAGATTGCAGTAACTGCATCTAGACCGTATTGTGCTACTAACTTATTTTTATATTTAGTTAAGTTACCGCCCATCTCAACATTACAAGTATTACACTGTGGCCAGCAATTGAAAGGGTGCCATCTAGTGTTGAGATACCTACGGGGTCTAAAGTGCCCACACTGCAACTCTTCAATGGGCATATAAGCAGGGCATGTATAACAATGGTTATACCCATAGGTTTCCCCTCTATTTCTGATATATAAACTGAAAATTCTATCAGCTTCTTTTGTTAAGGACCTACGAGACCTCATTTTCTTTTACTGTTCTTAATTCTGCGCTTATTATCGGTAAGGGGGTTGTACGATCTTAAGCTTTTAATAGACGATGAGTCATACTTTATCACATCGCAACTAGTACAAGGTATATGAGCGTTTTGACTACCAACAACCCACCGTTCGTGTGCTGTCCATTTGTTGCATACTTGGCACTGAAGAACTATAGTATGACGATTACGCATCTCTTCTTCGTTTAGAAAGCCGTCCATTTCTGCTACCGTGGGAATGTTTGCGTGTTTACGAACACAAAACACACAGTTCTTCTTGTCTACCAGAACTTCTTGATACCTACTATCAATCTCATACTCGGTCCAACAGCTAGGACACTTCCACTTAACTAAGGACATACTTACTACCCTTCTTTACGTAGGTTACTTCCCAATATGTACCACAGTGTTTAAATGTTCAGCATACATCAGACGTACTCTCGATGGGGTCGTGCATATATTTACTGCAAGTAGGGCAACGCGGTATCTGAAAACCTGTTTTATAGCCTAGCTTCATGGTCAAAATAATCCCAAAATTTGTCGAACTTATCGTAAACTAAACAGCAAGAGCAACGGCCAGCATCAGGGTTTTCCACTGTCGCCAAATCATCAAAATCATCGGTGTCTTTAGTCTCACAGCGCTGGCCCCAGTCTCGCTCTATAAATAATAGTACCTGCGACTTTAATTCAGCATAACCAATTTCGGGGTACTCACTCGGAGGAATATCCATCGGGGTAGAAAAACTAGCTTCTCTTTTTGGGGGCTTGCAAGATCTCGTTTCGTCGGTATTATTCATTTAGTTTCTCTCTTTAGACATTTGTTCTCTTACCACGGAAAGATCATGCCAACCATACATTCTAGGATAATTAGAGTTTCTATTCCATGCCTGGTCGAACATGATTGGCTGCCAGATACCACCAGCAATATCTGGATTGTCTTCAATAAGAACATGCCCTAGAACATCTTGTTTTGTCGGTTGTATGATTGCTTCTCTGGCAAAATCCTCATCAAAATGTTTTTCTAGCCATTCTCTTTTTTCTCCTTCACACGCTTCTGCCCCACTTATGGGGGAAGATAGTATAAAAACATTACCATTATATTCTTCGCGTAATCTATTGACTGCCCTCACGGCTCCAGTAATAACATCTAGGCTTCTATAAAAGCCCTTTGTTCTGAAGGCGCTGAGCATAGCCTCAGCATCAAGACCTTCAAACCAATAGTCGTATACGTCTTCATGGGCTAGATTGTGAACTTCCATATAGTCGAAAGCACCACCAACGGTGTCAGCTAATACGCCGTCCATGTCTATTAATAATGACTCTGGATTACTCATATTTTTATACCTTTCATTAGACCTAATAAACTCATCTGCGCCTCTATACTAACTGCAACCCCTAACATATCGTGACATTGTTCAGGTGACGGGGTTGATTTGGCGAAGCCAATCATCTCTTCTAGTATCTGGTCAGTTCTTTCTTGATCATTGTGAAAACCCGAGAAGGCCTTACCTATACCGTAGAGAATGTCAAGAACTTTAAAGCCCGGAACAGGCACCGGCTTGAATGTTGCGTGTAAATAATCGTGATGTGAACGTACTGCTCCGACCACAAATGAACCGAGCCGACTGACACTCCTAGACGCCTCGTAATACTCCCACTGTGGTTTTTCGAATAATAGATGATGTCTTGTTATGGCCTCGGCATTTTGTCGATCAAAAGGTAGCTTCACAAACCAATCCAGTCGCTTATGAATATCTTAAGGGTTCTATTATCGTCTTGCAGTTGAATGTCTACATGTTTGTCTTTGTCCCAGAATATAACACTGCGACCTTTTATGCCGGTGCCGCCACAGGCACCACATAGTATTCTTGCCATACCAGTACATTGCTTGCACCGCGTATGGTCTATTATCTCTAAACGAGTTACCTTATCAGTCTTCATAACCAGACCCGTCTTCTTCTGGTGACCCCTCTAAAGGCTTATCACACTCTGCACAAAAATAGCCGAGGCTTTTGGTTTGATAATGCCCCTGATAACCTATATGGTTTTCTGCGAACTCTTCGACCTCTACCTCGTTATGCGTACAAAAGAAACTACCGCCATCTAACATCCATGTGCAGCTAGGGACGTCTCTAACGTCAATGTGCAAAACCCCATCTGGCGTTCTAACCTTATTTAATTTTGGGCCGTAACCTATAACTCTTGTAGCGTATGTGTCTAGTTGTTTTATCATAGATTAATTATAAACCACTATTTCTTTATAGTCAACTGTTTTTTTCTGGCAATTCTTTTATTATTTCTGATGCAATCATCATGGCGTTATAATTGCCGAACCGAAACCACTTGACTATTTGTGGGTTCATATTTTCTACACTCATCTTATTGACGTCTACCATTTTAAAGGCTTCTAGTATTACTTCTTTGTCTTTTTTCGTAATCATACGTTTACCCCTATTTAAGTTGAATTATAGAATCATCTTATTCTAATTCATATATATATCTGAATTCCGTATAGTGAACTGTTCGGGTATTCATAGAGTATAAACCCCTATAGTTCATTTCAGATATGGTTACATACTGACCGTCAAGTGAAACACCCTCAACATATGCAACGTGACCTGCCCAACCGTCGGTTGTTGTGGCTATTGCACCCTTTTTGGGTGTTGAACCTACGTTCCAGCCCTTTTGTTGAGCTGCTTGATACCAGGAGTTTGCATTCCCCATGTTATTAGGTAGATCGGGGCGACGGCTTTTAGCGTACCAAGTACAGTTACCGGTTGTGTATGTATTGCCATAAGAGTTATCTGCGTGACGGTTAACCCTCACGAACATGTCTCTTAAGTCTTCAATACGCTTACGCTCTGCTTCTACTCTAACCCTTCTCTCTGCGAGTTTTTCTTGAAGCTCATCTACGTCTTTCTTTATACTACCCAGTTCCAGGGATAGAGAAATTTTTCTACCTTCTAACTGCGATATTTCTGTAGTCGCGTTCTTGAGTATACCTTCTTTTTGTTCTACTATTTCTTTTTGCTGTAGAATTATTTTTTTATTTTCAAACAGGGGCCTAGGCTGTTCTTGCGCTGATGCCTTTCCCGTGAATAGAAACATATTAGCCAACAATACGAATAGTATCGTTGAGACTAGAATAAAGTAACGCCTAGAGAGCTTCATTAGTTAGCCCCTAGTTCGGCTTCTAGCCGTTCGCGTTCGCTTAATATTTCTTGAGTTTCTTTTTCTATTTGCTGAACTTCTTGTTCAGTCTGTTCTTTGACCTCTACGGTCTTCGTTATCTCTTCATCAAGTTTTTCACTTTCAACACTTAATTGCTGAATGTGATTGTTCTGCTTCTGTAAGTTCTGCTTTATACTTATAGCGTCTGTTGCTGATATGTAGGCGAATGGCCCAACTATCGCTGCAACGAAGACTGTTTTAATTATATTGCTACTCATAGTCCATTTGCCATAACCCCAACGGGTGTGAGTTGACAAATAATTTTTTCTCCTTTGTTATTTATATAACTTCGAAAATGATTTTACTATTGTAATTATTGCGAAAATTGCTTGCGGTGCTAATGCTATCAATGACGCGTTACTGTTCACGAACGTTCGTGTAACAGAGGTACTGTAGGCGATACTCACAACCACTAACAATAACCATATACCAAGTATACCATTTTTTCTTTGCTGTAGTATGAGCTCTCGCTCTGCTTTTGTGCTCTTTTTAGTTTTTTTAAGAGGTTGTTTGACCCTCTTATTAATGTTGTTAAATTTTCTACGGGCTAGCTGTAATATAATTAACATGTGTCTCTTGAATATACTCTTCTTTTCGGTCTTCTTGGCCGAGCTCTTAGTTACTTTCTGCTTTGTTGGTACAGTTTTCACAAGTTTCCTTTCTAGGTCTTCGTAATATATTTTAAAACTTTTTAACACGTTGCTTTTCTTACTTGTTTGTTTCATTATCTAATAATACTAAACCTCAACGAGTTTGTCAAGTACAATTTGCTATACTAGCAGTATATGTACATACGACGAGGAAGCAAATTAGTAAAGATAACTAAAAAATCAATCGGCGCTGTTTCGCCGTCATTATTAAAAATAAAGAGAGATGCTTTTGAGCGAAAGAAGAAAACCGCGGCCTTCAAGAGATGGAGAAAGTACCAGTACACGGTAAAACAAAAAGGCCTCTGCTTTTACTGCAAGAGGCCCATTGTTGGTGTTTGGGTGACAGATCACTACTTGCCGTTATTTAGAGGTGGAACTTCTGCTTACAGAAATCTAGTCATAACATGTTGGGGTTGCAACCAAATAAAAGGCATAAAGATTATTCGCTGAATCTACCGTTTTTATAGTAGTGATTTAAGGTCTAAATCAGTATTTCTTGAAACAGTCGTAAGGGAATTAAGATTTTTTGACAGTAAAGCTTCCATGATTAGTGAGGCGCCAGAGAATGCAAAGCCGTAGCCAATCCAACTGAAAATGCTGTCTGAGACCCACAGAGCCCCTACAAGGCCTATCCAGAACGAAAGGCACTGTACGCACGATACCATGTCGAAAAGCCCACCAGGGCGCTTCTGTGTGCGTGCTAGACGTGCTCTTAACTTTGCCCACATCATCAATGGGCCTTTTTCCTTAGCTATACCCCGTGATAACCTCCATACGGCTAAGCTTATTATTATGAACGTTAATAGCGTCATTTCTTTGGTGCCCTGAGATAGTCTGGGTCATCTACTGCTATGTAAGCTACTCTGACCATCGTATATATTACGCACCACGTAATATAAAGACTCAAAATAAAGGTAGGTAACCAGCCTTCAGTCAGCTCTAGCATCACAACTGCGAACATAATGTGCAGTATAGTCATTTCAGCGTCTAACCAATATTTCATCTTTTGTAGTTCGGTTAATTTTTTCACACTTCTTCCATTTCTATCTCTTCTTCTTCTTTATATTCTGGGTCATTTAATTGTTTCATGCGCTCTTCGTGCTGTTGAATCTTGTTTTTATAGGTGGTAATCCTAGACTCGTGAAAGGTGAGCTCGACTTGTTTCTTGTTAATTTCTTTCTCTGCATGTTCTAGGGCTGCCCTTAGCATTTCATAGCTATCAAAGATAAAGCTTATGGGCTGTACGGCGTAAGAAGGGGATGTGATTAGTGTTGCATACTTAGTCTTACCCGGATCGATACTAGACCTAGTTATTTGACACGTAAAATCTAAAGTATTGTCTTTTAGTGACTTGCGTATAACTTTTTTTGTTAGCTTCTCTAGCTCTTTAAGTTCTTCTGTCGCTGTTATTTTACTTTTAATCATTGAACATCCTTGGTTTTAATTATCTTAATTTCAATATTATTACTTAGTTATCACGATACTACAGTATTGAGTGATTGTCTGTGCTCTTTTAGGGCTTTTGCGGTTTCTTTTTTACGTTGTTGCTTGCTTTTCGCGCTTTTTCTTCTCAATTTACTAAAACTGTGAGTCGCTTTAGTGAACCAAGGGCTGTTTATCGGTTTTTTACGCCGTTCAGCCCTGTTTGGTTTATAGTCTTTACTTAATTTTCTTATATCTTCTTCCGGTACCATATTATTATATTACTCCTTTTTCTTTTGTTTGTCAAGTATCACATCACATCGATCATTACTAAACTTAAATCTTGCACATATGCCAGCGTTGATGTGCTTTCTTGTTCTTGTTGGTTCTTTAATTTGTGCAGGTACATGAACGTTGCGCAGTAGGTCATTCCAGACATCATCTACATCTGGTGTCTTCAGCAACAGATTTGGTACCGATATAATCTCGGGGAATATTCTTTGAAAAACACCCATCTCGTATAAGGATTCAAGCCCTTTTAAGGTGTGTTTTGATGCCAGAAGTTTATCTAGCTCTTGCACCCATCTCTCAACAGATACATCAAAGATACGGTCTGCTAGTTGCCTTGCCTTACCTATGAAGTTAGGGTCGATTGAAAAATTGTATCTTGCGGCGAACCGTGCAGCACGGAGGATACGAAGTGAGTCTTCTAGAATCCTATCTTTTGGCATACCGACTGTGATTATTTGTTTCTTATGAATATCTAGTTTGCCACCGAAAGGATCGTATATAGTACCATCGCTTCTAAGAACCATAGCATTCATTGTAAAGTCACGTCGCTTAAGGTCTTCATCTAGACTCGTAACAAACTCAACTTCAGGTTTGCGTGATTTACTTGTATAAACTTCGCTTCTGAACGTAGTGACTTCTACATACTCATATTCGACTATGTTCTTGTACTTAGCCTCTTCTGCGTAAATCGACTCCGTATCTTCTAATTCATAACCTACGACCACTGGCACTTTGAACCCAATAGTGCCAAACTTCTCGCCGATAGTATAAACACGACGACCGGCAGCCTTAACTTTCTCTACCATTTCTTCGGGTAGCATTGAGGTAGTGAAGTCATAGTCTTTAGGTTCATTACCCATAACTAAGTCACGAACTGAACCACCAACAAGATATACCTCTTCGGTGCCGAGAATACGTTGTACTTCTTTTTGAATGTTTAGTGCTTTATCCATTGTTCTTTCCTTATTACTAGCGAAACTTCAAGCAACTTTCCGTTACTGTATGTTCCATCTTGGTTAACGTCTCCTGTGAATGCTATTGCAAATTCGCACATTTGCGGTGCGGCCTTTATTATATCTAGTGCTTTTTTAGATAGAGTGATTTGACCTATAATATCTTCAATGCCCTGCCCAAAAGCGAGGGTAACTGGAAAATCTTCCGTTTCGTTGGTTTTGTCATCCATTTGTTGACTCTATACATTCCTCTAAAGTATTAATATCTATTTCGTGTACCTCTAGCTCTCGTGGTAAACCCCAGTCAGAGAAGCCGTCAGACATAATGTAATGTTTAGTATGTTCTGCAACAAACCGATCATCTTTTTCTTTAGTACTTATTGGGTGGGGGGTTGCGTAAACGTGCTTAACATAGTAACCCTTAATGGTAAAAGTCTTAAAGCCCATGAAAGGGTCTGGTGTCTCTGGGGGTAGAGTCGTTGCTTTGTATCTTTTAGGTGTCATTGAACTATCCATATAAACTGCCCATCATAAGCCCACGTTGGCGAACCGGGGTACTTTTTATACATCTTTGGTGTGCACAGGGTATCATACAGTGTTTTTGGTGGAAACGCGTATTTCATTTAGCTTCTCTTTTCTTTTCTGCTACTATTTCTTCTATTCTCATAAATGCTTCTACATTACCCATTGCATCATTAACAGGGTTATGATCGTGTGGTGTTTCTCTGTAACGTTTCCAGCCCTGTGTGTCGCCCCATTTTAGTTGTACACCAGCGTAAAAGTCGCTTATTCTTCGAGCTGAGTGACCAAATCGGTTTTCTAGACCAACTTCATCATACATTCCTGCGATCCACATAAAGTCATACGCTGGGTTGTCTGAAATCATTGTCGCATTGCCGTGACCGATGAAGCTAGCTAGCCAGTCGTTTAAATCTAGCACAACTGTTCCTGTGGCGTTGACTCTCTGACCTACGATTGGTTTTGCTGGGTTTTCTGGGTCTGGCGTACCTTCATAAAGAATACCATGAAATGTTTCTTTGGTATCATAGTGAACAATACCAAATTCTGTCATAGTACCATTAACAGGAGAAGTTCCTCTTGCTTCAACATCTACAAAGAACCAAGGTTTATATTTAGACATTTAATTTCCTCGCAAAGCGCTTAGTAATCTCTACTTCACCATAGTTCACACTCTCTCTACGTAAAGATAAAACCTTATCAAGTAGCTTCATATCGGTGTCTTTGACTTCTAGTTGCCCTGTCTTGGCGCGTGCCGGCGGCTTACCAGTGTAAAAATATACATATCTTTTATCTTCTAGTTTTTTATTCATCAGCTCGTTAAAGTCTTTCGGCAGGCCATTTTCAGGGTTATATATGTGAACCCAAGCTAAAGTCTTAACTGGCACATCACGCTTGCGAAATTTTGTTTCAGTTCTACCGTACCGCCAAGTATTATTTTGAACTGTATATTCTTCCATGGAATCAAATACTTCACCAAGACATATAGCAGTCTGGGTTATAGATGAATACACTCCACCAATTTCCCACTTAGAGGTTTTCTTGGCGGCTTTCATGGTTGCTTTATGGGCCATGTCTGCTGTTGCATCTTGGTAAGATTGCATACCTTCGTGTATGAGTCCTGGTTGACCTGCCCTACGAGCAAACATAACTTTCTGCTTAACTAGACCATTTGACATATCGCTTGACCTGATTAAGTCAGCTAGAACTGCATCATTTACACCGATAGTGAACTTGATACCGTCTTTTTCTACTTCACACGCCCAGAAAGACAATCTTCCACCCTGTGACGAGCCACCGGCTGATTGAAGGATCTTTGCCGTAAAGCCTTCGTTGTCAAAGGTGTGAACATCTGGTTCATGTACTGTTAGATGCTTACGAAGTTCGTCATCCCATGTTTGGTTTCTTGCCCAGTCTTTAGCCTTTTCAAGAGATTCTTTGTCGCCATGAGGTACGATGTAGCCAGTAAACCCACGATAACTATTATCGCCAGTTCTCACCGCAACATCTATCTTATCCATCATTTTCCAGTTATTGTATGACATTATAATTCTATCTCGTCGTAGTTATTCATTCTAATATTGTATAGAATGTTATTAAGTTTTTCAATATCTGGCTTATCTGGCAATACACTCGATAGCTCTGATACATATTTATCTTTTTCTATAAAATAATCTACAACTTCGCTAGCACTTTTTTCACCAAGAGCAAAGCATTCTTCACGTTGTTTTTGAGTTAGCTTAACACTCAGAGTACCAGTGGTAAGTAGCTGTTCTGCTTGTTCTAATAACCTCCAAAGATGTCTCGTATGCTTAGAGAAACGGTTCTTAAGTGAACTGTCATAACCATCAAGACCCTGCTCTGTGCGGTTGTTTAACTTCTTAGCCTGTGAGAATGCGTAACCACGATAAGCGTTCATAACTGCTTTAGTTGACAAAAATGCGTCTCTATTGTCTACTAATATTTGACCTATTGGTGTCATTATCGTATAATCATTTAAATACAGAAGTTCAGTTACGGTTGGGTTGCCACCCACTACAAGCTTCATAAATTTAGCAGTTTCATGATAAACCCAGTCAGGGTCTACATTGTCAACTGTTGTGTGCTGTAAATCGAAACCCATCTCTAATACTTTTGCAGTCGGCAATAAATATATACCCTTAATATCGGTATCTGATTTCTCGGTGTCTAGACCATAAGCCTTAGAACCGGTTATGCCTTCTAGTATTATAGATTTAGGTTTCATTATTTTTTGCCCCACCCAAAACCAACCATAAAAGCGGAAGACGAGGTGCCTAACACGGTCCACCAATCTAGACTTGAATTTAGTGCTAAATATACATTCATACCAAATAGAAATATACCAAAAGTAATTACTGTTATTTTATTCATAATATGCCTCCCTATAATAGAAGCGCCAAAATATTCTTGCCCAATCATAATCCTCAGTTAATACGAACCTGTCGTTTACCTGGTTACCCCTACTGTCAAATAGTTTAAAATACCCAAAACGCCAAAATATTACTATTTTTTCCGATGCCATATCTTCATTCATTCTGTAATCCTTCTGAATTTCTTTACGACGACTGTATTTGGCTCGACTTTGGGCCAGAAGTTTGACAATGCAGCAAGAGCCCTAGCTTCACTAGTATATGCCTGAATAGCACGCTTACGGTGATAGTTCTTGGTATTTGCCCAGAAACCATCCGTTTCTTTGTCTATTAATACGTATATGTATTTCATCTTTGAAACCTGCCATGCTTGTATAGCTTGAAGCCCCGAAAGATGTATCGTGTATCCTTATCTTCAATATCTAAAACATCTGTCGCGAGAGCAGTAACAGACATTGTGGGTATTTCGTTAATACCTTCGTCTATGACGTAATTAGCGCCTATATCTCTAAGGATCAGATACTTAAATAGGTTTAATATCTGAGTGCCCGTTCCCTCTAGAACTATCACTGTTCGCTGTTTCGCATCGAGATAGTTGTTGAAATTTTTTGATGCTGCCGAGTGCATTATTGCATGAGCAACCTGTGCCATAGCTTTGCCTGCTGACATTTTTAAATCTTTATTAACTACTATATATTGTATTGTATTCATACTTTAATTCTACACCAGTTTTATTGAATTGTCAACTTAAAATTCGAAACGAGTATCCCCAAGCTGTGCGACGTTAATTCCGTAGACGTCTCTAAGCATAGTAGAAATTCTAATTCTGTCATCAAACCATAGAAGAATGTTGTATTTCCCGCGAATATGTTTTTCAATCATGTCGGCTTTAATTATCTCATCTGACAAGTTGTTTTCTGTTTTACCGTCTTCTAAGAACTGTGGCCTCATTGCTAGTAAGTCATACTCAATATCATTACGCTCTAACCAATCTTCTGTCTGTGGGCGACATACAGCGTTTCTACCACTGAATATAAATATCTTTGCATAGTCTATAATTTTGACGCCGTCTAGTATATGTGATATACCTAAGTTAAGGTCATCATTACCTACTTTTGCCCACTCATAGGGCGAGCGATCTTTTGGGCCAAGGGTCAGAGTACCATCCAAATCACTAATAACACAATTTGGCAACTTCGGGTCAAACTTCAAGAAGGTTGGCATCTTCTTAACTTGTTCGTGAAACATCTTACGAATCACTTGTTCTCCAACTGAGTTTTGCCTATTCTTATCTCTATCAATAAGCTCTTTCAATGGTACGTCTAAGAAACTTACAACCTCTATCTCGGCATTATATTTTCTAGCAATAGAAGATATTTGTGCAATGTGTTTCTGCAATAGGTTAGTATCAGATGATATAACACTTTTGCCATCTTGTAAAGATTGGTTTATGAGTTTATCTCTTTCTCTTATTACTATTGATTCATCACCACGCTTATGCGTATAAACGCCGTCCTTAAATAGGCTGGCATTTTTTCTGATTATATCTTTTTCTATACAAACCCTACTAGAAGTATCTTCTGAAACCCACTCGCGGGCATAGGTGCTTTTACCAGAAGCGGGTAAGCCTCTGGTGATTATAACTTTAACTTGATTGTTCATTTTGTTTTTCTTTTCTTTTAAGCGTATCGTTCTCTTTAACTTCGAGAAGTTGTATATTAGAGACTGGGATATATTTAACTTCGTTTTCTTTCGAGAAAATCTGGAGAACGTTACTCTTTTTCTTTAATATTTTTTGATAGTTCCTATGGTCGTCTGTCTCCATTTCATACACAAGCCCTGAATTTAGGTAAAATTTTACGTTATATTTCACTCTACCTTGCTTTCTTCTTCTATGTCCAGTACCTCTTCGTCCATCATTTTTGTTTCATGGGCGAAAAATTCTGGTGATTTTAATTTTGCTATATAGGGTGCTAGACCTTCAACTCTTATGCATATACCCTCTTCGCACGGGCTCTCTTTGTCTAGCGGTACTGCCTGTGGATAACCACCATGCAACTTCTCGCTATAGTTTGTGTCTAGCCATTCTTCTGGGCTGAAGTCTTGGTGTTTACCACGCCATAGTTCTGGTACGTGCTTCATACCCCTATCTCTACAGAACTCTTTCAACTGATCCCAACTTAAGTCGGTCATGATACCTTGCCCATTAATCTGAGCAACTCGGTAGACGTATAGTTCGTTAGTCGGGTGAGGCACATGGTATGTATAGTTCTTTTGAATAGGGGCACCGTCTGGTGTCCAGCCGATTAACTCACCATAAACAACAAAGTTTTCAGGAATCATATCGTCAAATCTTTTAGCTGCTTCTGTCCATATATCGTGTTCATAGAAATGTCTTTGGTTATTATTGTTAGCATCTTTAATAACACGATTAGACCCATAGATATGAGCATATTCTTCTTGCTGTACTTTAACACCTAGTTTAGACACCCATTTTTCGGCTAGTGAAAGTTTACGCTTAACCGGAATATTTGAGAACCTTAGTAATGTACCGTGTAGTTTTTGGGTAACAATAATCTCGGTGTAGGGCTTAAATGTATCAAGAACTCTGTAATACTGGTCAGTATCATAATGTCGCGGAAACATTCTTTCATCGACACGGGTGAACACTTTATGCTTATTTTTTTCATGGGTCGGGTAAGACTTAGATTTGACTTGATACTTCTTACAAATCTCATAGCCGTTTAACTCTTCAAATGCATCACCTATCTTGAATTCGCTAAGGTCAACTTTTGTATAAGCCAAAGACGAAAGCGGCATAAATAACGCGTTAGAATTACTGCCACGCAACTTAATAGCCTTCACTCGACGATTATCTTCTATGAAGCCAGTCTTGTCTTTATCTTCATTAAACTCGTGGTGACGAAATAGGTTATTTCTAGCTGTGTATTCTTCACTCAACTGAGTCTCGGCTACGAAAACAACGCCTATCGTGCCCACTTCCGTGTCTTTTGAAACGACAGCTTGCATACCTAGAAGCGGTGTACCGATGAGATTATCACTATTCTCTAGTGGGTGCAGACTATCAATTCTTACTATGGTCGCTGCATAATTCTTGTTCTCTAATTCTTTAAACTTCATTTCGTATTACCTTTATTGTTTCTTTTTCTGTATCTATTTCTACAGTTAAATACTCACCATACCTAAACCACTGGCCTGCAACGTCTGATGCTTTTTCGTGACGTATCTCACGAATCTCCTCTTGCTCGTCTTCTGGTAAACCACTCGTCAAAAACCACTTATCAAGCGCCTCATCGATTCCGTCGTCTAGAACATCCGTATCTTTCATTGTCACTCTAAATATCATATTATCTCCAAATCATTTAACTCTGGTTTGTTATCTTCGAAGTGCATTAATGCAAAAGCATTCCACGCTACTGCCGCAAGGTGATCTTCCGATTTGTCACCATCTCGCCACGCAATCATATGCCTAAACATAGATGCATAAACTCGACTCATTGGCTGGCCCTTAACCCAGTTCCAGTCGTCGTACTTCTCGGCACCTCTAGCGTATAGATGCGCCACTCTAGTAAGTGGGCCTGTTGGTATTAAGTCATATCTTGGCTTGCCGTTTTGCGTATCCCTACGGCTGCCGGTCTCAAACTCTTCTCTTTCGCCGCTATCTTTAGTGACGAACTCGGCTGGCTCGTCTATTTCTTGGTTATATGTCATAACTTAATTATACTTGCTTATAGGGCAAATGTCAACACTAATTTGAAGAAGCTTGCCAAGTGCTCTCAGATAACAAGCTTAAAGTAACAATACGAGACTGGCTGAACGGTGTTATCTCTATTTCTTCTCTCATAGAGTTAGTTAGGTGAATTACGGGTATGCCCCATGCTATATAATTGTTGAAACCTTTATTTCTTATAAATAGCCCTAGGTTAACATCTGGCCCTAAACCGTTATAAGTAAAGAACTCATGCTCTTTATATAGGTCTGCACGTATCAAGCCACAGTAGAGACCGCAAGCATCAATCTCTTGTACTAGTGAGGTTTCTAGAATGCGATTTTCAACCGACGTTATTAATTGTACATTTTCTATGTCGTCAACCGTCCAAGCACCAACATACTGTACACCCCATCGACCGAGCTCGACACCTGTTGCCATTCCAACTTTTTCTTCGGTTCTTGTTACGTTTATTAAACGCTCTAGTGCGTCTGATGGTATTATACTATCGTCTTCCATGCTGAATACCCAATCTGCTTCACCAATCAAACCTCTAAATTGATTGTGTATATTGGTAATATGTTCACGGCGTTCAGGTACTGAATGTACTGGGGCGAGGTTGTTAGACTTAACGCATAAAACCTGATCAAAGCCTAAACCAACAATTTTATTTCTAGCCTCTAAATACTCATCGTCAGCAAGATCGAGTACAACTATTAAGCCTTGAACTTTATGGGTTTGCGCTATTAACGAGTCTATAACCCTATCAAGATACTGTAGTCTTGAAATCGGCAGTATTGCTATTATCTTCATTTTGTGTTTCTTTTAGTTTTATTGGTAAAAATTCTTTACCGTCTGTCACTTCTAGTATAGTCTGGTCACCCACTGGCGTGTTATCTTGGTGCTCTGAGAACGTATCAATACACCATACCCCTTCTTGCGGTTGCCAAATTTTTTCACTACAGTTATGGCCTATAACTTGTTTAATATTTTTATAAGTGACAAAACCCCCGAACTCTCGCGGCCTAGCCCATATAGGGCTTTGATCGTTCCATAGGCTTGAAACATCTAGCTCGCCATTCCACTGTTCGGTTATACCAGCATGCGAGTAGCTTACACCGTCTAGCTCAAGAATAACCGGTAGTGATAGTAACCAGTCTTTAATCTTCTTGTTCTCGGGGGCATTTATCAATTGATAGGTTATCGGGTTCCAGCCGCTAGACCTACCCGCTATCTCTGGGTGTATGTAGGCATAATCGTGATTACCTATAACTGCATGAACAGTAGGGTTTGAATCCATAAACATTTTTAACAATCGCCATGTAGCCATAGTCTGACCAGGGCCCGTGTTCCAGTTGTCTGCGTAATCGCCGACAAATACAACTGCGTCGTAATTATCTACGAGCTTTTCTACCTCTTCTATTATCCATGACTTGGTGTGCAAATCACCTATTGCTAAATTTTTAATCTGTAATACCCATCTTTTCTAGCTTATGCTGAAGCTTTATATCAATAAAGTCTTTTAGTTCTTGCGGTGTGAATACATATAATCTTATATCAAGTAAAGTACGATCTTCAACTACCTCTACTTCCCAACCTTTTTCCCCTACTATCTGAAGGCCTAATTGGTGAGCCATATCTTTTTTCTTATGCTCTATATAGCTTTCATTCATAGATTCATCTATTATCTGATTAGTAAGTTCAATTGTGGCGCTGAATATTATCTTGCTGTTTACTGTTTTCATATACTCATTATACCCCTAATTTAGACATAAGTAAAGCCCATTTTTCTTTTACGGATTCGCTAGAGTATTCTTTTATTGCTATCTCTCTAGCTCGTAGTTTGTTTTCATTGCCTTCTAAAAGTATGAACTCAACTATTTTGTTAGCGAGAGCTTGCCTATTAACAGAGAATAAATCTATGACAGTGCGAGTAAAAAATTCACCCGTTCTGTCTGCCTCAACAAGCCAGTCTTTAGGTAATACTTTATTGTTGGGGTCTATGTCAGTCATAATAACAGGCAGGCCAGAGGCAAGGGCTTCATTCATCGGCAAACAAGCGCCGCCATAACGACGTGGCATAATCATAGCATCGAAATCGCGGTATAATTCTTTTTCATCTTCCGGCGAGCTACGATCAATCACTATACGCGGATCACCCATATCTGGCACATCTGCGTTCTGCGCTTTTATTACTAACTCAAAATCATACTCTGGGGGTATAAGACTTACCGCCGCTACTAAGTCATTAGTCCCATTACGTTCTTCATATGTCTTTCGACCTGCAATATGTAAGAAGCGACGCTTAGAGGGGTCACGATTCATATTCTGAAGCATTATAGAGTCATAGTCTTCTATAAAAAGGGGCGTCGCACAATATTCTGTTATGTCGGGCCATAGTCTTTTCTGCTCGTCTAGGTGCCAATACGAATGATTAACCAATAAGTCAGGGAACGGAAGATCTGGTTGGCGAAGATAATCTGTGAACTCCCAGTTATTTTGTATTATTGTTTTAATTCCCCTCTCTCGTGCGGCAGAAATAATTGCATAATTATATACAGCCTCAAAAGTTAAAAGAACATCTGTATCGTTTAAGATAGAGTTAATTTGATCATATTGTATAAAACCGTCAACTACAAAAGCATTGGGCCTGTGTGCGTACCACTCAAAATGTTGCTCATTATTGTTGAACGGCCTAGAGTTTATCACAACTACTTTGTGAGGATCTAAAAGACGCACCCAGTTGCGACTCTGCACTCCGAGCCCGGTTAAGTCTGCCCGTGCTATTACGGTAAGTCTCATCCTGTCGCCCATACTTCATCGTCAGACGTAAACTTCTTACCGCCCGCCCTGCCGTCTAAGGTGTGGCTTCGTTTAATGTTACCGTCTGGGTGATATATCCACAAACGGTGCTTGTACCAGCCTAATAATCCACTAGTACTATAATCATCTTGTACGAGACCGTGGAACGTGTCCTCTATAAACAGCTTGTCTGATACTGTCGGTAATACTGTATCCTTATAGTAGATAGTACTTGACAAGTGGGGGCGCTGAGACCACTGAATCGTCTGCAAGAAATTTCCGTGCCTTGCTATCATTAAATGCTCGTGTGGCTTTAGTATAGAAGCTTCAAAATGAAACCGGATAGTGTTGGCTTCACCGCTAGTTATTAGCGACGTACATGCTTGCCAGTCTATCTCGCAATCAGTGACTAACGGGCAGTCCCCTTCCATGTATAGTATTAATGGAGTTTTTACCATATCTATGGTGGCTTTCATCATATTGCTTTGGTGCGAGAATTCTTCAAATACAACCGGCAGGACATTAGTCCACTCGTGTAGACATTTCCAAAGTATTATTTTCTTGTATTCATCATAGTCGGCCTTACGATCTTCTTGCTCTTCTCTTATGCCATCAAGCTGTAGAATAATTTCAGCATCAGGCAAGTGGTGTCTTATGCTAGCATAGGTTTCGTCTATAATTGACGTGTCTGGGTGGGTAGGCAACACGCTAGAAACGAGTATAACAGTTATCATTGTAGTTGCTCCTTTATTTTATATGCAAAATCTCTTTTATATTTAATCCACCACGCGGTTTGTTTTTGTATTAATTCATTGTAGATGTAGACACTTTGTGCAACAATAAAAGGCCAAGCTTCGGGATTTTGTATTCTAGGAAAAGGTGTAATATCATTAAATAACCAGTCCCAGTAGTTGCTTATTGTTTCTAACGAGTTTTTATCGTCTGCTACAGGTATTGCCATGCACTCCATAGCCTCAAAAGTTCTAAAGCTATCTGGTATAACTGCACCAGCCGGTGACGGCACTACTTTTGCTCTGCTCATATATTTGTAATATATTTCTGGGGTAGCACCTTGCGTGAATCCACCAGTCTTATTCATAATTGAACCCGGGTAATCTTTAAGAGAGGCCCACATATCAGCACGTTTAGGGTGGGTAATCTGACCACTGAAATATACATCTAGGTCTTTTTTATAGGGCGTACCGTCTAATTGTCTTATAGCTTGCGGGTAACCAGTACCTATACGGTTATACTTATCATGCTTGCCTGGATGTGCGTTTTGTACCCAGATACTAATATCGGGGTGTTTTATTTTTTCTACGTCGAAACTAGCTTCTTCGTCACCCATCAAGAACAAAACTACTTTATCAATATTCTGTAGTTCTTTATTTATCTTTTCTTCTAGTCCTGCATGATGTCTCGCGGGAACAACTACTATGGCTTTGCTATCTTTAGGAAGTTTCATTACCTCTAGTTGCTCGTAGTCAACCCATTCGTATGTTTTCCATAGCCGACCGTTTATATAGTCATCTAAGAAACCATAGTCCCAGTAGTCTCGGTTTGGTGTTTCGCTTTTAAGTGATAAAAAGTATGCATTCATTATTTATTTCCTCAATTTACATAATAGATTAATCTGTCCGTTTGAGTAGTTATTATCAAAGGGTCTTCCATCATCGTAATAAACATCGTATTTATTAGACAGCTTACTCATAAGGGCTGGGTATGTATCGTTAAACTCCGGCGACACCTCAAGATATATATGCTTAATCTGATTATTTTCTATCATACCCTCGAGGGCATTAATAACGTGTCTTTCATTACCCTCAATATCGATCTTGAGTAGCTCTATATCTTGATTAAATTGCAGCTCAGTAGTCTCATCCATCCATTCATGTCTGATTTCTACTAAGTCTACTATGTTATTTTCTATTAAGTTCATTTCTAAAACTCTTAGATTTTCAGCGTCGCCGTCAATTGCCACCACATTATATCCTAATTTCGCAGCCATTACCGTATACCACCCTATGTGGCTACCGACGTCTATAAATAAACTATTATGATCGCCATTTTCGAGTATTGGCTTCATAACGGCAGTATCCCTATCCTCCCAAGAACCCTGTAGCGCAATAGCTTGCGAAAGTACATCTTGCCCAGTACAATATATCCCAGCTTGACCTGCGTACTGTAAATACTTAAAAATCCACATATTGCCGATGGTTGTACCTATAAGCTCCGTGTCATGCATCGTGTGACCCGCCCCGCAAATATTGAATTTAGATTGACTCATAGTAGCAATGCAATTCGTGGGCGTACTCTAAGTAGGTTTCTTTGTAGCCGTGGTCAATAATCCAGTTTCTGAAATCCCTTGAATATTCTCCGTATTGGTGAAACATGAACTCAGGATGAATTGAAGCCCATATTTTAGGCTTGTATTTAATAAGTGTTTGTTCGGCACCCTTTAGTACCTCCCAGTCGCTACCTTCACAGTCGAACGTGATGACTGTCGGTGGTTTTAAGCCGGCACTAACTAGGTCGTCAATCTTGAATTGTGGCAACCCATCTGCCTCCTGATATAGTTCACTGAAACCGTGGGCTTCAATAATATCACCATGCGATGATAGTGGCCAACCATCGCTGCCTATAACCCAACCGGCACCTTCCAGTAAACCAGTATCGGGGTCAGATGGTATAGGTTTATGTACGTTAGATGCGAAACCGGCAAAGCACGCTAATGGTTTCATATTATTAGCTTCATAAGTTTTTTTAATAGACGGCCATGCTGAATGGTTCGGCTCGAATAACACTGTTTCGGCACCCCATGATTGGCAGAGTGCTGCCATCTCTCCAAGTTCAGCACCAACATAATAGACTACATCACCCTTACCGATATTCTTACTCATAGATAAAAGTCTTGGGCCCTCCCAACCATCAAGCTCTAACCACTCCGGGCGAGCCGCACGATGGCTTGGTAATACTAAGTTCCATCTCTGATTTAGTTTTGCTTTTACCATTTTTATCATAACCCTATCTCCTTTAATATTGTTGCCCACCTATTCTTGTATGTGTGGTTTTTCTTAACGTGTTCGTGCCCTGCAAGGCGTATCTTCTCGCGTTCTTCTGTGTTGTATAAATAATATTCAATCAAGTACTTCAACTGATCAAAATCACCAAACTTGTAGAATACTAGGTGCTCTTTATCTGTAAAGTGTTCTTCCATGCCTTCTATGTATGGGTGAATCATAAAACCACCGCGCCCAAGTGTCTCATATACTCGGTCAGACCAGTAAGACGGGTAGTTAAAGTTCAAGCAAAGAGAATCTCCGATAGCTATTTCGCTATGAGCGTACATATGATTGAGTAGATCCCCCCTAACTGTTCCTGTATCACCGTCCCCACCAACATGAGTAAACCTACTTCCATATTGATCTCTCAGCCAGTTTATCAGCTGTGGTCGGTATGGCCATTCCGGATGATAACCTTTACTGCCAACAAATATAACATCATTACCCCTGTTTGTATCATATTGGTGTATAACCTTATTGGCAATATAGCATTCAGGCTCATAAACACCAGCCGGTAGGTAAAAACCCTTAACGTCGGTATTCTCTGTGAACCAGTCGCACATCTTTCTGTCGGTAGCAAAGAAGTAGTCTAGCTGTTTATAGAACGGGTCATCTTCTAGGTCGTGATGCCGCTCTATGCCGAACCACAAATCTAGGTGGTAACTAATTATCTTGACACCATCGACTTTTAATTGCTTAATTGTACTTATAATATCGCCTGGTGTCTGCCATCCGTGGGTGTGTACCCAAACTAGAATATCGGCATTTTTTGCCTTTTCGTAAATTTCTGTATCACTAGCCACGCCTTCTTGCAACTTTATAACTTCATGCCCTAGTGCCTCTATGCTTTTAGCGTGGTGGTTTTCGCTTGAATATTCAACACCGAAATTACCAAGAAACGCAACAGTTACTTTTTTCATAATTCTACCTCTTTCGGTTTAGTTGTACTCGAACCTCTTATACCGCATCGCACTGCTAACGACATTTGATCTATGACATTAGCGTATTCGCCATCTTCTGATTTTTTCAATTTATCGATAAATTGATTTATTCCCTGCCTGTTCCAGTTATCATATTGGTTATATGATATGTATTGTTCACAACCAACTGAGACCACCACTTTTTCATCATATATGTAGTAGGTTATTTTTCCTCTATTGATTATTTTTGGGTTTTTTCGTTTTTCAGTATATTGAGTGTATACGCCGGTTGATTTCTTGATGGATTCTTTTTGTTGTTGAGTCTGTGGTTTGCTTAGGGCTTTTGCCAGGCTTAATTTAGCGCCCTCATTTAGTGACACTATCGACGTACTGATTTTTTGTAATTCTTTCATTTGACTCTTTTCAATGTTTGTATTAATAATAGCACACCTTATACATTAACGAAGGATGGTTTTATATCTCCTTCTTTTTCTGTTATCGCTTTTCTGTCGCTGAAGTAGCCGTTACAGCTATTGCAGAGATACTGGTGGTGTCTCGAAACATTTGATACACGATAAGATTTGATTCGGTAATCATAACTACCACATTTAGGGCAAGCATCCCATTCACCAGATATTCTAGAAAGAACTGGGTGACTTCGATAGTATGGTCGCAGTATTTCATACAGTTTGATTGTTAATACGACATCTTGGTTATTATATGCAGCCATTTTTTTCATAGCTTTTTGACCTTCTTTGCCACCGTTTATAGAATCCCACCATAGGTCTGCGTGCGTAGTTGTAGTTTTACTGCCTATGCCGAAGAAATCACTCAGATTGTTTAATGACTTTGAGGGCCACTTACCAATACTTTGAGCCATTCTCATAGTATCTAATTGTTTGTGGGGCGGCACTGGCGGCAAAGAGTTCTTTAAGAAAAACATAGTTGACATCTTATCATCAAAAGATTTAGAATTATGGCCCAGAGTAACGTCAGCTTCTTCGAATAGATCCCAAAGTTCCTTGGCTAATAGTGCGTCATTTTTGGGTTCTTTTTTATAAGTTGAGGTGTCTGCTAGTGTTCTACATTTTATTTTAGGTTTCTTGCCGTTTTCATACCATGCATATGAAAAGCTGAGCAGAATTGGTTGCTCTATAATTTTATGTACATTTACTTGATAGGTTCCATATGAATAACCGAGTAATCCGGTACATTCTATGTCATAGGCTAGTATCTTAGGCTTTCTGACTTCCTGTAATTCTCTCATTTAATCCTTTCTAAGGTTTACATTAATAATAACACACATAATTCTAATGTCAAGTACTTTTTTTATTATTTTTGAAAATAGAGCCACTATAGCCTGATATACCATCAGTCTAGGAGATTGTAAGCTTTTACACTATAGCAACGCCGCGGAAGAACTTTCTACGTTTCGTGTACCTTCTGTTTATTCTGTGTGTTGATCGCCCTGCCTCCACTTTCGCGCTCGGCTATAGGACTAAGGTTTTGACCCTTTCGGGTATCAGGCACCACGTTGACAGGCGTGTCAGAGCGTAGATAGATTTAATCAACCAACAGTTACTAATTTTTGTTTAAAATCGTGGAGTAATTTCCCAGATTCGTGTAAAAGTGCTTTGTAGTACTTTCTAATTATAGACTATCAACATAAAATCTGTCAATACTACTTTTTGGACGGTTCGTCCAGAATATTGTAAAAGATTGCTATTGTTTTTTATAAACATCTGTGCTATAATTAAAGGCGAAAGAGGTAATATGCTTATAAAACTATCAACATTTTCGTTCGGCAAACCAGTACTAATAAATACACAAAACATTTCAACAATAGACGGAACCAGGGTTAAGATGAACAACTCGGATATTATAGTATTAGAAGAGGATTCTTTACACGAGCTTCTTTTGAATATGATACCCAAAGAAAAGAGGGTTAAAAATAACGAGCCAAAAGCTGAACTATTAGAGCTGTTTGAAAAATTGCACAAGTTAACAGGCGGCAAAGGCAAGACAGTGTTTTCTCTTTCAAGAGAAAAAAAGCTAGGTGAGCTTCTAGGCAAGCACCGAATGACAGAAGAACTTTTGCTAAAAGCGGCAAAGAATATTGGCGAGAATGACTTTCTACAGGGAGTTAATGATAGTAAAAAAAGATATGGTAATGTTGATTATCTATTAAGGCCCGATAAGGCGGCTTCGTGGAGTGAAGATCAAGAAGACAAGAAAAAGAAAGGTATGTTCTAATGGTTAGAAAAAAATTCACCGAAATCTGTGGGGCTGGTGAATGAACCAAGAACATGAATCGTACAACTATGAAGCAGAAGCATCTGTACTCGGCTGCGTACTAATAGACAGCGCTAAACTAAAGAAAATTCGCGAGCTAATTACTAGTGATGATTTTTATGATCAACACAACAAGTTGATATTCAGCGCCATGGAAGAGCTTAACGATAACGGCGTCGAAGTTGATTTGGTTACGATTGTAGATAAACTGAAGGACAATAATCTATTAGATACTATCGGTGGTGCCTCTCACCTTGTAAATATGACCAGCCTAGTACCTACATCTATACGAGCTTTAACATATGCAAAGTTAGTAATGGAAGATTCAGCTAAACGCAAGGTTACGAAAGCCATTGAAGAGATTGCAAACGTATCTAAGAATGGGTCAACTCTTGACGAGACATTAGCAAAATTTCAAGAAAAAATAGCGGAAGTTAATAGAATAGGCGGTAAACAAAACAAGTACCAAGTTGCTTCGATGATAGATTATGTAGACGAAGCTCAAGACAGGTACAAGAATCGTGGTAAAGTTCAGGGGCTTAGTACAGGGTTTGCCTCTATAGATAAACTTACTTTAGGTTTGGTTGAAGGGGAATTGATAGTTGTAGCTGGCCCAACATCAAAAGGTAAGACATTATTGTCTATGAGTATCTGTAATAATATAGCGAAGTATGGCGGGCGTGTGCTGTTTGTCACGCTAGAGATGACTAAGGCTGAACTCACTTCGAGATATATGTTTATTAATGGGGGCCCAGACACAGAAGAATTCAATATAGTCGCCGCAAATACAATCTTTCAAGAAAATGACGAACTTGACTGGAAAGATATTGATGGTCTAATTGCTAATGCGAGAGAAGAACTAGAAGTAGATATTGTCGTAATAGACCATTTGCATTATTTCGCTAGAGACATTAAGAATGCGGCAGAAGAACTAGGCAAGATAACAATGACATTCAAGAAGAATGCAATTCGTCACAAGATACCTATTATTCTTATTTCTCATATCAGAAAGATGCAAGCAGGCGAAGAACTGTCGGGAGAGGCTTTGCGTGGCTCATCTTTAATTGCACAAGATTCAGATATTGTTCTACTCGTTAATCGTGATGCAGAGACTAATCAAATGGGTATTCTTATCGACAAGAATAGAAACCGTGGTAAATTGAGCGACCGCACACCAAACTGGGGTGAACAATCCCAGAGAGATATTGATACAATCTACCTAGAGTTTAATAGCACTAAACTTCGTGACCCGACACCGGTGCCTATACCAACACCCGTACAACAGGTATTTCCAGGGGCGGTATCATTGCCGTATAAACAATAATGGTATACTACAATTATGATAGATAATAAAAACACAATAATAGATTTTCTTTCAGACTTTGCAACCGAAGTGCTGGTATTAAATGAAAACACTGAAGACCCGGATAAGATAGATAAAGAATAATCTAAATTAAAGAGGGCCTATGCCACTAAAATATATAACATCGTTATTAGAAAAAAATGATAGAAAGAATAAAATCAAACCCAGATAAATATAGCCACACCGTAAAGGGGTGGGTAGAGTTCGGTACTGACAAAAGATATTATTTTAGGTCTGGCTGGGAAATGAAATATGCTACTTTTTTAGAAATGCTTAAAAAAGGTAAGGCTATAAAAGATTGGACATATGAAGAGGACACATTCTGGTTCGAAAAGATCAAAAGAGGGGTCAGATCATACACCCCCGATTTTAAAATTTACTTCAATGGCGGCAAACATGAATACCATGAAGTGAAGGGCTGGATGGATAGTAAGTCTAAGACTAAGTTAAAAAGAATGAAGAAATATCACCCAGAAGAAACCGTAACCGTCATAGATCAAAAAGCGATGAAAGACGCAGGGTTGATATAGTATAAATAGATAATAATTGACAATCAAATTATTCTACTGTATAATTGAGATATGAGTATACTTCAAGATTTCAAAAGAGACAATGAAAGCTACCGACTAAACCGTCAAGTAGTGTATTTACTGTCACCTAAAGTATGGGTAAGGTTGCATAAACGGCGAAAACAACGAGCAGATCGTGGCTGGTCAGAGCGGGATACTTGGGGTGCTGGTGAGCATATAGCTAAGATTACAGCAGAAATATTGCAGCACCTAAACAATAACACCTACGTTGACTGGCCTGAATGGTTTAAGAATAACGTACAAGAAAAAGATAGCTACAAAAGCCTACAGGCAGTAATTGATGACATTAATCAGTACCTAGCGCTTACAGAAACATCGTGGGGGGACGGCTTGACTTGTGATAGCTATAACCTTAAAGAAGGCGGAAAACTAAACATGGTATGGCGGGATGAAAAGACCGGTAAGAAAGTAAGTGACAAACAAATAACCGCCAGAATAAAGAGTCACTCAGAGAAAGAAAAAAAATCATATGAAAAAGCAACTAACGCGATGCAGTTCTTCGGCAGAAATTTTGCATCTTTCTGGAATTAATATGGCTAAAGGGAAATTTGCCCTGTTAGCAAATCAAGTAAAAGAATATCTGACAGATTGTCTGGGTATGAATAAGTTAGAAGCTGGTCTCATGGCGGTAGATATAGTAGAAGCACAAAGAAGAACTTTTGAAAAAATTATGAGCATAAAATAAAACCCCTAATAAATAGGGGTCATTAAAAATTCTAGAGGGAATGTATAGTTTAGTTAGCGATGTGTTTTACGGGCTATTCCCTTTATTCGTTAATTTAGAGTTGTCTAACGTTCTTTTGTGTTTTGCCCGGCTTACCATAGCCTACTTATATTATACACCATTACTTAAACCTTAGCAACACCACCAAGGTGTTATTTTTATTTAGTTATCTGCGATCTTATAGTTTGTATACAGCGATTGTATATATCATTGTAAAAACCATAAGCCATTTTCTTTACTATATCTTTGTGGGCTTCGCGCTGCTCTTTATCTGCGTATGTCGCGTCGATGTATGTTAGTAGATTACCAACTAGGCGCGATTCGTCCCTATCGTTCCATATAGAGGCATAAGAGTCAGTGCTCGGGCACTCTTCTTTTTTAGTTGACTCTTGTTCTGAAACGCAAGCCGCTACAAGATGAACCTCTTCACCAATTTCTGAAGGAACTTCAATTTCTATTTCTTTACTAAAATGATCTTTCAACATAGGAACTTCAACATTACTACAAAAGACCAACATTACTTTTTGCTTTACCATGTGCTTTTCTTTTCCTGACTTTACTTGGTGGTGATGTTAAGGTTCAAAGAATAGTGGGCTAGCTGGAGTCTCACCCGACTGCGAGTCTGTGCGGTAATGGCACTCTCTCTACACTATTACTGCTAATTGTACACCCACTTAAATAAACTTGGTGGAACTGGCGGGAGTCGAAAAACACCATCATGCTATAATCATATTATAACACAAGCAACATGATAGATAAAAAAATACCAAAAACATGCATAAGATGCGACTCTGCACTAAGATCAGACGATAGACATAGATTGTGTCCAAGATGTAGGTTTGCTCAATATAATAGGTGGAATTTATGCAACGGTTGCGAAGGCAAAAAACAGATATTATCTAGTCTGTGCATACGATGTCATAATAAAAGTAATAAAAAATCTGTAGCTTCGGGTAAAATAGCAAAAAAATACACCAGTAGTAGTGGTTATGTCACGATGTATGTGCCCAATCACCCACGCAATAAAAGACACATCGTGCAAGAGCACGTTATTGTTATGGAGGCGTTTCTAGGCAGATATTTGCTACCTGGGGAGAACGTTCACCATAAAAATGGTATAAGAAATGATAATAGATTAGAAAACCTAGAGTTATGGTGTAAGCCCCAACCATCTGGGGTGTGTGCAGAAGATGCCTATAATTGGGCTATAGAGATAGTTAACAGGTATAATATTTTATACAGCTCCAACAATAATCAATAAAACTTAATTACTCTTGGAGCCGGGGGGATTCGAACCCCCGTCTTGCTAATCTTCTGTCAGTGTTCTACGAGTGTAGTTCTTTTGTAGATAAGAACATCTATTAATATCTTAACGCCCGTACCACTTGCCTTTATGACTGGCAAGAAAACTCAGTAGTGTATAACACCCTTTTCGATCTACTACTATCGAACGATGGGTGGCTTAAGCCGTAGCGTAAGCTGGTGTCAGGTTGAAACCGCGACCGAAGTCAGCAATCTTTTCCTTAACAAATGCTAGTAATTTTGCAATTAGAAGTCTTTTGCCCTATAAAGGTGAGCAACCTACTCGCTTTTCTGATTTTCAACGTGCAATCTAATCCTTGGCAGCCCCATGTATACTAATTATACCACAGATTCTTTTGTTTTCAAAGAAAAAATGTACTTGACTCTGTAAATACAAAGGTTTATAATTATTGGTATAAGTAATAAAGGATCAATAATGAAACCACAACCAATAATAGAAGTAACCCTAGATGAATATATGGGTATGTTTCGCGCCGTAGAAAGTCTATATGCCCTGGAAGGTGCAGGTGTAGATAACTGGGCGGGCTACGAAGAAGTAGACTGGGGTTCAGTTGACGAAGCATGTCAAAAAGAAGAGGATTCTCGTAATGTATAAATTAGTATTTGAGTTTGAGAATGAAGATGATATGTACACATGGCATGGTTATTATTTAGAGGGTGGGGGTGACAGTTCAATGTATGATGCATGGACAGAGAATGAAGATACAGACTACCCAGAAATTAAAATAAGAATAGAGGATTAATATGTTCGGACTTACAGGTGAAGAAGAAGGGGTATCAGCATATCGACCAGAATTAACAACAGATTATGCATACGAGACAGACGAACCAGCAAAAAAGGCAAGCTATGCAGCCGAGGTAGGTCAACCGCCTAGTCAACTTCCGTTGAGCAGACAAGAAAGATTAATTACGGATTTACACGAAGTCATCAACCAACTAACAGACAGGCTAGATTGTGTTTTGACACCACTATCAGGGGATATAACAGTGCCCACAGATGCTGAACCAAAGCAAATACAGTCACCACTAGCAGATGAATTATGCACTAATAATAGTGAAATTCAGAAAGAAATTGTAAGGCTGAGAATTATAGTAGATAGACTAGAGTGCTGAATATATTATAAATTTGGCTCGCGGGGTAGGACTTGAACCTACAAACTTCTGCTTCAAAGGCAGACGACTTTACCTATTTGTCTACCCACGATTATGGCGGAGAGTGTAGGATTCGAACCTACGGTAGCCTTTCGACTACGACGATTTAGCAAACCGTTCCCTTAAACCTCTCGGGCAACTATCCACATGGCTCAGGTGCTAGGATTCGAACCTAGATGACGAGGATCAGAACCTCGCATCCTGCCGTTAGATGACTCCTGATTATTTAGCTTTTTTGGGCTTCTTGACTTCTTTGCGCCCTTTGTCTCTTGACATATAGTCTCCTTTCAGTTCCTAGTTATGGTTATATTAGGTACTTTTTTATTTGGGGTGCATGACCAGACTTGCACTGGCTTACTCCGGCTTCACAGGCTGGCGAATCGACTACTTCTTCTTCACGCTCCGTATTTTCCTCTCAATATGTGTGACACAAATGTTCTATGAACACCTAGCTTTTCTGCTATTTCTCTGTGCAATAACCCAGATTCTCTCAGTTCTTTGACTTTAAGTATTGTTCTAGAAGTTCTATGTTGTTGTAGCTTTTTAGGCGAATTTTCATATTGATATAGCAATTTGTTTACTTGATGCGTTCTTCTTCCGAACATGTGGGGCTTCAACTGTTCGGCCAGATTGTAGGCATCTTCACCATTTATCTGCCATTTCCAAGAATCTTTCCAGTGCTCTTTTCTTTTTTTGTTGAAATACACTGCGCCGCCGAATACACTCTTTATGTTTTTAATGACATCTTCATCTGTCATCTGACAAGTTATTGATACGCCCGTTTTTTTAATTATGAAGCTTCCTTCACCTTCTATCAGCCCAGCAAGCCACTCTATTGTGTTGTTATATTTTTGTTCCATATATATATTGTATCACATCTATGCTTTTTAAAGTTCTTGGCGGAAGACATAGGAATCGAACCTACGAGCCTATAACAGCCAGCCGCTTTCAAGGCGGTGTCCTCGACCAACCGGACATCTTCCACGTGGTGTACCTAGTAGGATTCGAACCTACACTTTATCGGGCTTAAACCGAACGCCTCTGCCGTTGGGCTATAGATACATATGGTGCATGAGGAGAGACTTGAACTCTCAATCCTTTCGGCATAGGTTTCTAAAACCTACGTGTATACCAATTCCACCACTCATGCATAAATTTTTAAAGTACACTGAACTGTGTAGTTTGGTCGCTTCTGTAGGATTCGCACCTACACACCCCTTGCGAGATAATAGCTTTTGAGGCTATCGTGTCTACTGTTTCACCAAGAAGCGATATTGGAGCTGGGTAAGAGAATCGAACTCTTGTAATCGGATTTGCAATCCGGCGCCTAGGCCACTCAGCCAACTCAGCTTATCTTATTCTTTTTTTATTAAATACTGTTTTTGTATTTTTGCAAACTTTGCACCTACAACCATATTTATTGTACCGCGATATACCATGTTTTATAGTATTGTTTTTTTCGGGTCTAGCAGCAAGTGTATTGCAACGTAGATGACTGAAAGTAACGTTTTTAAGGTCAAAATATAGTTCTATTGGGTTGTCACTATGTAACCAGGGTATTTTGTGTTCAATACTTCAGTCTTCTAGAGACATCTCAAGATAGCATCGGTAACAAACGATATTGTCTTTATTTATAAAGTCAAATATTATCATTCGTATCAACAAATTTCTAGCATTACTGGGTGCTATACCTAGCTGCTTCTTTTTGTTGTCCATATTTCACCTTTCAGTTTTATTTGGTTTCCCCCCTCGGTAACGCTCCGAGTACTTCCTAGGATTCAACTAGGCGCTCTGGCTTTTGAGCTAGAGAGAATTATGGTCGAGAAGCTGACCTTTAGGGTCAACCAGTATATATGAGAGCGACTCGTACAGTTCACTGTTTTTTCTCGTGGTCAGAGCGGCTGGATTTGAACCAGCGTTCTCTCGCTTCCAAGGCGAGCAGATTAACCGCTTTCCCACACTCTGATGTATGGCTCCCAGTGTTGGAATCGAACCAACCACCTACTCGTTAACAGCGAGGTACCCTACCGATGGGCCGACTAGGATTATTTTGGCGGACTGAATGGGATTTGAACCCACGATCTCCTCCGTGACAGGGAGGCGCTTTAAGCCACTAAGCTACCAGTCCATCTGGCAGAGTGCATCGGACTCGAACCGATAATAAGAGGTTTGGAAGCTCTTGTGATAACCATTTCACTAACTCTCTACAATTGCTGGGCGGTTTTAATAGTTTAAGATACTTTAACTACTTTGTACCGCCCATTCACCGATACTACTAGGTACCGAGAATAAAACCCGGTGTAGAGCTTTTATTGGTACTCTACGTGAATGTGACATGCCGAATCGTCTTACTTTTCAGGCACCGTTACTATCTTTCAAGCACTGTAGGCGGACCGCCCCGTACATAACCATATCTTCTAGCTGCCCCGAAGAGTGTACACCGCACACCATAACTGTGGAGTGCTTTACAGACCGCTCGCTACCCATCTCGGTTTCACAGTCTCATCCCCGAAGGGTAGAGGAGTTTCACTCTCCTTGTTACTGAATACCGAGCCTTAGCCTCGTCCGTCTGTTGAACACCTAAAACTCATATCCTCTGTGTTCTTGCCCCAGTACCACGATTCTTCCAGCCGGGGTTTTCCGTTATAATTGTTAAAGAAAAAGACACCTTTTTTTTGAGATTAGGTGCCTTTTTGCGTTTTTGTTTTTATTCTATTTTTGTAGAGAACGCTTATACACCATAACCCCAATTAAAATCACAACTCGGTTGATTGAGTAGAGATAAATGCTGTTGATGTAGTGATGATGTTCTCATATGTTAATTATACCACACTGACTGGCCGTGTCAAGTGTTTTATTTTGTGGCGAAGGTTGTCGAACTATTTGTTACCCCCTAAATTTGTATAGGTTTTACGTCAGCTTTGATAATTGAATTCTCTATATCAAAGCAACTACCCTCCCGACTTTCTAATAATAGCACACTACCTCATAATGGTCAACTTAAAGTCTGTGTTATCTATTATAACGAGGTACATTATTATATGGTGCAGCGTGTAGGACTCGAACCTACGATGCCCGAAGGCGGGAGATTTACAGGTTAACTTTGTACTTATGATATTTTTCACCAAGATTGAGAACATTTCTTTGTGTTAGCTCAGATTTCGGTATAGCCCACATCTCCATATTCGGGTTCGAGCAGAATAAAATGTCTATATTCGTGTCAATTAATGTCTTGTATACACCACCGTTTGTTCCGCCTGAACTGCGTAGAGGTACTTTTTGAACCCCGTGTTCGCTTCGCTGTTTTGAAAACTTTGCCTGAACTTTAGATATAGATACTCCATTATCTATTAGCAAATCATAATCTTGTGTATCATTAAGCGGTATCGATACGGTGTATCCGTTCGCCCCATAGTATGATATTGCAAGAGCAAGACCAGCATTGCCGCGATCCCTGTTCGTGTTTACTACCATAAATTAATTATAACATAAAGAGGAGTCTAGTAGTCTCTGGTGCGGTATCTAGGTATTGCACCTAGTAAGTCCGAGGACACTGGATTTACAGTCCAGGCATCGTCTTTAGATGTATAATACCGCGTACAGTCTCCTGCAATAGCCGCTATGCGAACGCTGCTTATGGTGACCTAGACGGGATTTGAACCCGTGATAACTGCCTTGAAAGGGCAGCGACTTAAACCACTTGTCAACTAGGCCATATATTAAAAAAACGCCTTTCGGCGAAATACTTTGAGCAAATACAAAGAGTGCCGATTAGTCGGTTATACGTTCTTCGCTATAATATACATTGCTCATAGTTTAATTATACCACACAGAAAATAAAATGCAAGCAAAAAGGTATTGACTTTTAAATTAATCTGACATATAATTAAGCTATAACTTAATGAAAGGCATAAATGAAGTACACATTAGAAGACTTGCGGTTCTATCAAAAACTGACTAACATAAACAGTCACGTCAAGTATGAAGAACGCATGAAACAGCTAGCCGAGCGTTTTGGCACCGACGATATAGGTATAGCTAATTTACTAGAAGGCCTCGATAAAGATAAATACACATACATTTCTGCCGGTAGTTATGACAGCCCTGGTTATGATATGGATTCATATGTAGTGGCCTGGCTAGAAGACGGTAAAATTAAACAAGAATGTTTCGTGGAGGAATCATACTAATGGAAAAAGAAGATATACAATTAGACGGTCAGATAGAAATGACTGTTCCGGTATTACAGTACGGCAATCTTAAGCCCACATTTAAGGTAAAGTCACTAAGAGAGCTTGAAACAATCATGCCACACCTAGAAGCGTTCTTCAATAAATATGCCGAGAAAGATGGTAAGATCGGCGCAGCTAAAGTTGCTAAGAAATCAGGTCGTAAATTAGAAAAAGACCTTTTCGGTAATGAAATCTTCTATGATGAGGAAAAGCATGAGTATTCTAACGCCCTTGGCGAGGCTTATCTTTCAGGTTCTCAATATGCTAAAGAAGAAGAATTCGACTGCGAATACTGGGCTAATGAGTTCGTTAATACATATAAGCTAGAGCCGACTATGAAAGATGAAATTTTAAGAATGTGGAATGTTAATGCCGCTGCTAGTAACGCTTTCGGCACGGCAATTCATGCGGCGATAGAGTTGCACGGCGAGTTTAGGGGTTTAGCCGATATTATAGACCAAGACCTAAAGACAGGTAAACGAAAGATTCTAAGTGCCGGTATTAACAAGAACTCTTCGCTACCTAAGTTGCCACACCTAAAAGAGTGTGTTCTAAAGTTTTTCAACGAACAGCGCTCACAAGAAAAAGCTAAGTATGAAGTTTTGGTTGTAGACCACAAGAATAAGCGTGCAGGACGAATTGATAGACTTCTCAAGAATGAAGATAGCACATTCTCTATACGAGATATGAAGACAAATTATAAAATTCTTAAACCCGAAAGAACCACCTACGGTAAGCAGCTCAGTTTCTATGCCGACCTTGTGATTGCAAATGGCGGTAAATTAAGTGAACATCTACCATTAGCCTTACACCACTGGAAAGATGGTGATTGGATAGATATACCACTAGAGAAAATGGAGACACTATAATGAGTAAAGCTACGTACCGTATAGAAATATATACCACCACCGCTAAGGGTAAACGCAACCACATTGATGATATGTTTGTCAGTAGTGACGCAGACGAAAGAGAACTGGCTGAACACTTTACAGAAAAATACAGGCCACTATCTGTAGGCGTAAATAAAGTTAAAGTTGTAGATATTGAATCTGAGAAGCAAAAAGAAGCAACAGGAATAGTTAAAACGGGTTATAGTAACTATGAATCATCCCCAGAATACCGTATTGATCGAGTTAGCTTGCCGGTAGAAATAATAGAACTTTTAGACAGCCTAGAGGTATCTGAAAAAGCTGTCTCTGACAACAAGAAAGCAATTAACAAACTACTAGAACCCTACTTCTCTCATGACGGGTATATGAGTAGTTATTGTGAAGACTCCATAACCTGCCATGGTTATATACGCCCCTTAACCCTGTCGCTCACTAAGGAGAAAGTAAAATGAGTAAATATTACGGATCAAAAATGACACCCGTATTAAGAGAAATCTCTGACTCGCTATGGGAGATTGACGCCAGAGAAGGTCAAGAGCCCTACGAGTACGGCGAAACAGCACTCAACTCAGCAGTCAAGATAATGATGAGTGTAGGTTTTGATAGAATGTGGTCAGACTTTGAGGCCCTAGACACTGATATAGATTCACGTTTAACTCTAGCCAAAGATTTTGGTACAGAGTTCAGAATGTTAATCATAAAACACCTTGGTGTAGATATGCATGAAGAAATAAAAAAAGAGTTTGAATGAGCCTGAGCAACCCAGCAACAGACTTCAGTCACCCCAATGAGTACCAGTCTAGCGGTATTAAACTAGAACTGCACCCTGAGATCTTAATGCACCCCAACATACCTAAACCGCTGCACGAAGTTAATCCGCGGAATATAATGGGTCAAGCTAAGTGGGACATAGTACGTAAAGACGCATATGCATCTACCGACTACCACTGTATCGCTTGTGGGGTACATAAGACCGAAGCTAAGGGTTATCAATGGCTAGAGGCACACGAGTTCTATAATATAGACTACAGCGCAGGCAGGGTAGAGATTGACAGAATAATACCTTTGTGTCATTATTGTCATAACTTTATTCATTCTGGTCGGTTGCACATGATAACCGGCAAAGAAAAGACCGAAGATGAGGTAATAGAGATATTAAAACATGGTTTCAAGATATTGTCAGATAACAATATGTCTGCATTTCACTTTACAGTACACTTAGCCCATGAACTTGATGTAGACACACTGGGTGTAGTACCTACGATAACCCCAGATGGTGAGACCCCAGCTTGGGAAGATTGGCGCCTAGTATGGGAGGGTAAAGAGTACCCGCCTAAATATAAAACTTATGAAGAATGGAAAGAAAGGTACGCAGAATGATTAACGTAGCATCATTAGAAAACTGCAAGAAGTTATATGAGTTAAGTGGGTGGCATGATACTTTCAACTTCTGGGAGCAAACAGATGAAATACCTCTTGGTAAACCGTATTTAGTTCAACCTAAACTGATGGAAAGATACGGGTTATGGGGAACACAGGAAGTAAAAATAAGTACCCCCGCATACGAAGCTGGCTATCTTTTGAGGAAGGTACGAAAAGGTAGCGTGAGTGTGATTTCATTAAAGGACACATATAGCGCAAAACAAATATGGGGTGCAACTTCTGTTGTTGCTGAAGCTTGGTTTTATGCGACTGCCGACACCCCCGAAGATGCCTTGTGCCTACTGGCTATCAAGCTATTTGAAGAGGGTACGCTAACCGGCCAAACCAATCTAACGAAGGGGGAAAGAATTAAGGAGTGCAAGCGATGAGTGTTAGAGATACGAGCCTGCTCGCCTACGATGAAGTGTTGCCTAGTATTGGCAAGAAACAAGCCCTAGTGTTGCAAACAATAGCTAAAGCAAAACGACCTGTTAATAACCAAGAGATTGCTTCTCACCTAGCCCTACCAATCAACACCATAACACCTCGTACAAACGAGTTGTTGGGTATAGATAAGGTAGAACTAGCTTTTAAAGCAATCTATCCCGCGACAGGCCGAACGGTGTGTTATTGGAGAACAAAATAATATAAAAAAAGTACTTGCAATTGTGTGGTTTTTGCTATATAATTATAGGTATAAGTAAATTAAGGAGAAGATATGAGTCTATCACAGGATCGGCCAACTAACCCAGCTAAGCGCTATATGAAGATAAAGAGCGGTGCTGTTAGTTATTACGACAGAGAAAGCAAAGAGAATATTAATGTACCAACACCCCTAGAGTTTATAGTTCTAGATCAGTTGGCGACAGTAAAGGGTTGGTCTAACCAAGACGAATCAGGTTACTGGTCTAATGAGGTTCGTTCGGTAGGTCGAGATACACTAACTGTTCGCACCAGTAAGGGTATGAAAGAATCAGGTATCTGGCGAGACATTAAAGGTAGCACAGGTGTTGCGGGGTCTAAATACCATTCAAGTATCTATGTAGCGACTAAAGGCAGTGATGGTATGGAAATAAACAACCTATCACTAACCGGCGCTGCATTGAACGCATGGATTGAGTTTACTAAGAAGAATCGCGTTAATACTAATAAGATCACGCTAACCGGTTGGAGTGACGCCAAGAATGCCGCTATTTCATATAAAGTTCCTATTTTCGGGGCTGCACCAATGGGTGATACTGAAAAAGAGGAAGCTGTCGAGCTAGATAAAGAGCTACAGGCTTACTTGAGCGAATACTTTAGTTACTCACCAGATGACAATCATGATGATGAGTCATCAATGCGAAGAGACACTGTAGTCGAAGATATTCAAGACGAACCCATCAGCTTAGATGAAATTCCATTTTAATGCAGTTCGTCTTAATAGTAGCACTATTGACAGCCGTGATTACATTAATGGTGCTGTCCGTACAACAAAGTAGAACCATAAAAAACTATGAACAAGAGCTTATAAAGAAAGCCAGAAAGAGTAAGAAACAATGACACTAGATAATCAGACAACAAACAAGCGGGCGCTTCTCAGATTTATGAGAATATGGGTCCTAGCCCCACTTGTGCTTATAGCAATCATAACACTGTTCGGCTCAATGAGAAGCATTGATACCGGCCGTATCGGTGTGGTGACACAGTATGGTAAAGTAACAGGGCGTGAGCTTACAGAGGGTCTCGGTTGGGTGCTTCCTTGGGGGGTGAACAACGTTACGGAGTATGATATAAAAACTCAGAAAGTAGAAGCTACATCAGCAGCAGCAACCAAAGATCTGCAAGATGTAAATGCCACAATAGTTTTGACTTACAGTCTAAATCGTGGTAAAGTATCAGAAGTGCATCAACGGGTTGGTGCTAACTTTCAAGCAGTAGAGATTGACCCGCAAGTGCAGGAAGCATTTAAGGCCGTATCAGCTTCATACACAGCCAGCGAGTTAATAACACGTCGTGCAGAAGTAAAAGAAGCCGTACTTAAGAATCTAAAAGATCGCCTACAGGCTGATGGTCGCTATAACATACAAGACATTGCTATTACGAACTTCTCATTCTCAGCAGAGTTCAATAAAGCCATCGAAGCAGTACAGATAGCCAACCAGAACGTCGCACAGGCCCGTCAAGAGCTTGAAACCGTTAAGGTGAACGCAGAGAAGTCTATTGCAGAAGCACAGGCACAGGCCGAAGCGCAGAGACTCAAGCAACAGACCTTGACGCCAGAACTATTGCAACAAGAAGCAATTAAAAAATGGAATGGTGTTTTACCGGTCTATTCAGGTAGCGATGGCGGTTTGTTCTTCAACATACCAGCACCAAAGACTGAATAATGAAGATAGAAGTAGCCGTCAAAGGTGTGCTACAAGAGAGAGGTGCCCTTCAAAAGATGGGGGGCACCCCTCAACCTACTTACATAAGTGAGCACATGTACCTTCTCTCGCAGTTTAACAGTGCCCTAGAAGAGTGTCTCGCCGAAGAAGAAAAGAAACTTGAGTTACGCGAAGCTGAATTGTTCAAAGAATATCGTGCAAAAGATCTATCAGCCAATGCCTCTCAAATACAGGTTAAGTACGACGTAGCAGTAGACCGTGCAGAAATAATTCGTCTCACGCGCTTATGTTCAAGCGGCAGTAGGCTTATAAGTTCAGCACAGTCACGCATTAAACATCTGTTAGCTGAAGCACAGAATCAAATATAAATACACCTATTGTTCTTTCGCAGTAAACAAAAAACACCCTTTAGCTGGGTGTTTTTTATATGTGAATAACGGCTACAGCCATTCAGGTATAGTGTCTAGGTCTCTCGTACTCATACGTTGATACTGGTCCACTATGTGTTTCATTGGGTACAGGGTGGTAATATTGCACGCCCACACACCGATGACGCTGACAACTGCTTCAAATGGAACCGGTGATCTCTCAAAAGCCTGCCTAAAGTACCAAGTCCAAACATCTTCTCCGTCTTGATCGTATTTTACCGCTACTACGTCTAGCTCCTCGGCTACCTGATTTAAGTATATATTAGTATTTTCTTGAGTTATCTGCATCGGTTCTTTACCGTCTTCACAGTAACCCAGTGGTGATATTACAACGTTAGCGGACTCTAGTGCACTATTTAGTCTGGGCGTCCATATGATCTCGCCATAATTGGGCCTAAACCCGTCTTGTTCTACGTCTATAAAGTTTGCCATTATTCGTAAAACGCTCCACTAGGGGGTCTTTTTTTTACTTTAATAATTTTAGTTTCGGGACGCCTAGTTGCTATAAAGTGTTGAAATACACTAAACGCATCTAAGTCTAGCGGTAAATAATCATCATCTTCTAGGCTATTAAGCCTATCCCAAACATAATCTTCTTGACAATGTGGCGGGTATTGCGGATATTCGGGGTCGTTTTGTATCGCCTGTATTAGGTGTTGTGTAACCCTAGAGCGAAACGTTTCGCTTGTTTCTGGGCCCGAGTTATTTATGTCTCTTTCCATCTAAGTAGAATCCTTCTTCAGTGAATAACACTGGTGTTATGTTGTGTACTCCAGAGTTGTGGTCAATTACTAATAGTCCTTGTTGCCAGTCCTCTGCTTTTTTAACTAATTCACCCTGGGCATCGACCGTGTGGTGAAACCCCGGCACAGTCCCGTCTATAAGGGCTAGACAACCCGGAGAAGCGGCCGCAATCGTTATAGCACCGACTCGCATAGGAAACGTTCTGTAGGCTAATTCTTGGCGGTGTGTATGCCCGTACAAAGTGGTTTCCCTTTCTTGTCTGAGGTACTTGGCCGCGTTACTGCCACCTTTTGCTACATTGGTTCCGTGAGTTGCTTTGATATTATCTTCAAGCCACAGAGTGCCGTTTGGGTAGCCGTCTACGCTGTGTACCTCTAAATCGTCGTACCTAACGAGGTATTGGAGCGTCAACACTGCGAGCTCTTTTGCTGAGTTTGCTCTCTTTAGCCCTAAAGCCTCTGCTGCGTTTTTTCGAACGTAGTCGTCCATTCGCTGTTCGTGGTTGCCGTGCACGACCGATATGTTCGAGTTGGGTGCGTTAGCTCTTGTCTGAGCCAAGAACGAATGGTACTGGTCTATTGCGCCCTGTGTCGTGCCAACCCATTCTGAACGTTGACTCCAGCGGCTCATACTGGGCAGGTCAATCATATCGCCGACAAATACTATATTGTCTGGCTGTACCTCTATTACCGTTCTCTGAAAACGATCGAAAGCTTCTGGGTCTTGGAACGGTATTTGTGCGTCACCTGCCACGAGAGTTCTAGCATCTGACCTGAACGGTTTGCCTCGTTTTGTCGGGGTTATCTTCGTCGGTGCAGCCCTGCTTATTAGCAGGTCTCGTATGTCTGCGTCACCGTGTGTGTGATCGTAGCTGTGTAGTGTTGTATGAACCCATTCGTTAGTCTCCCTATTATAAGCTCCCGCCTCCCACGACTTAATTGGCTCTTGCTTCATATATCTTCCCCTATGTTTATTTTATATGAGCATCTGCTGTGCTTGGGTTTTAGACCCCTAGTTTAAGGTTCTATATTAATTATATATTATTGAGTAAAATGGAGGGCCCTGTGGGGGTTGAACCCACTCGGGGATGCTTAAGAGGCATCTGCCTAACCGTTCGGCATAAGACCCGTAATTGGTGGAAGATCAGAGAATCTAACTCTGATGACCTGCGTGCAAGGCAAGCATAATAAGACATTATATGAATCCCCCATATGGTGAGTCGTGAAAGATTCGAACTTTCATCAATGGCTTCGAAGGCCAGTATTCTATCCGTTGAACTAACAGCTCTGGTCGCACGCATGGGTATCGCGCCCATCAGGAAAGGCATATGAGGCCTATCTGTACCTTGTACCCGTGCATTATGGTTGCGGGGGAGGGATTCGAACCCTCGACCTGGTGCTTATGAGGCACCCGAGCTGACCACTGCTCCACCCCGCTATATTGGTCGCTTCTGTAGGATTTGAACCTACCACCCCCTCGGTGTAAACGAGGTGCTCTAGCCAAATGAGCTAAGAAGCGAATTAGTGGGCCTTACGTTTTACGTCGTTGAGGCCCCAAGGACACTATCCATAACGGAGTTGAACCGCTGTCGTACACCTGTAGGTGTGTATTCTTGCCCTTGAACTAATGGATGTTATTGGTCGGCGTAGAAGGAATTGAACCTTCGTAATCTGCATATAAGACAGATGCCCTAACCATTAGACGATACGCCGTGATCGTTGGTTACTAGGCTTGATATGTATGTTATCTTTAGCTCCTTTTTTTAAATTGGTACTGTCGGAAAGAGTCGAACTTTCGTGCGTCGGCTTAGAACACCTTGCTGGGATTCCGCCCACGACAGCTTATTGGTGCGGGTACGACGATTCGAACGCCGACCTATTACTTGGAAGGCAATCGTGCTAACCATTGAACACTATACCCGCTTATTTATTGGAGCCCCACCACAGAATCGGACTGTACTCCCCAGTTTACAAAACTGGTGCTTCGCCACAAAGCTTCTGGGGCATCTGGTTGAAAATCGAGGATTCAAACCTCGGACTTCTTTCGTATCAGGAAAGCACTCTAATCGCTGAGTTAATTTTCATTATTTGGAGGGTCCGGCGGGAGTCGAACCCGCTTGTAATAGCTTAAAAGGCTACCGCTCGACCGTTAAGCCACAGACCCTTAATATTTAAAAAAGGGCTGATTGCCCTTATAAGATTCTATAGAAAAGTATAAGGGTTTACTGTTTGGCTTTGCCTCCACGCATTACGTGCATAGCAAAAGTAGCCGTCTTAGCGGTTGCTGTTGTTCGGGCTATAATTCTAGTTGCCATACCCTAATTATACACCATCAGCGTTTTATGTCAAGTATAAAAAAGAATTGACTTTATTTTTATATTGGTGTATTATTAAAACATGAAAGAAAAAGAGATTGAACGTAGAGATAAATTAGCCGAGAATCAGAGAATTCACAGAGAATTAAGTGAGGCACGAAAACCTTTAATAGAAGAGTCTAATAAAGCTTCCAATAGGGTGAGAAAAATAAATAAAAAGATAGCTAGTGTTGGTCAGGCTATCTATGCACTTAAACACGAAGGGGAAACACCAGAGGTCACGGACCATTCGGTAGTTAGATACCTAGAAAGAGTAGAGGGTATGGACATGCTTGACATTAGAGCTAAAGTGGCTAATCACAAGAGAGCAGTTAAAGTAGGTAACGTAATAGTAACCGTAAGGGGAGAAGAAATATGAAAGAAGAGACCGACGATAAGCAAGAATATTTATATAACGATGACTATGTAACAATTTCGAATAAGATTGTAGGTGAAGATGATCTAGTGGTAGTTGTTAACGATCATGAAGAATACCTCGTTGCACGAAAGTCTAACCTAAAGAAGAAAGAAGACAGTTGGGGTTATAAGCGAAGTCTAGAGCGTAATATAGAGCTAGAACAATTAACAGCTAACGCCGAAAAGAACCTAGATAAAATGGCAGATAAATTAGTTGATAAAGCTTTAAAGTCTCTAGCCTCTAGACTTAAATTTAATACAATGTTTGGTAAAGGTACCACTTCTAGCGAGGCTACATTGGCATTTACTATAACCAATGAACTAGAAAAAATGATAAAAGAAGAAGCGCCTGAAGCAATAAAGAAGAAAGAAGATTTCTAATGAGTAAAAAGCCAACCCAAGAAGAATATAAGACTACTGTCAGAGTTCTAGAGTGTGCTCAAACTAGGTTTAAAGCCTATGTTAAAAAAAATAAACTTGGAGACAACCCCTCAGCAGACGCTTCATTATCAATGCTTTCAGCAGTAATTGAATATGTTAAAGACCTACAGAAAAATGAAAGATAAAGCAGACGGCAAAGCAGAAGAGTTTTCAGCAGAAGCTCTCAAGAGCCTAATGGAAGGCATAATTGGTGTAGCCGAGAAAGAACGTAAAGCTAGTGCTAGCTATAAGCTACTGTTCAAGCGCAGCAACAGTATGGAAGGTTTATTGAGAAACCTAGAAGATGAGATGACTGGCCACGCGCTAAACGCTACCACTGTGCTAAAAGAAAAGTATGGTTACGAAAAGGTATCAGATGAAGCTTATATACTCTTGCTAGCTCTTCCATTTCTTGAGTATAACTTAGTTAGATACATACAAAAAACTGAAGGGCCATCTTGTTGTGTAGATAAAGCATATTATATACTAGAAAAAGCTATAACACAAGCTTTAGTGGGTGAAGAATATGTTAAAGACTAGTACTCTAGCTAGATTTCCTAAAATTAATATCAATGAGATGTATGCGTCTATTGTGAAATTAAAAAAAACTGGCACGTTCTTTAACCGGTTAAAGTGTTCGCCAGAAGCTTACATTGCTCTGAAAGACTTTTTTCTTACTGAAGAAGAAGAAGAAAGATTGCGCGTAGGTATGGTAGAAGACAATAAAAAGAGAAGAGACCCTAAGACTATATCTGAAGTTATGCCCGAATACAGCGAATGGGGGCACGTACTCGGTGCAGAAATTGTTATAGACCCAACCCAACCAGCTGGTGAGATGGAGTTCGAATGAAAAAGACAATAACTAAAACCATACCTGCGGTAAAAGCTCGCCCAGCGAAGAAGACAGAAAAGATAGTTACGTTCTGCGATTTTTGTGATAAGCCAAGTGCAGATGACTATGGTAATAAAGTGCGGTGTATGCGCTGTAGTCGAGATATATGCTATACCGACCGAACATACGACCCCGAAGATATAAGCGACTACGGCGGTAGTTACTGCCCCATATGTCTAAGGCTTTACCGAGATAAGTATGAAAATTTATATTGGAGAATTCAAGAGTTACAGAACGCAGAAGAAGAAAAACTATGGCAACAATTAAAGAAGGAGTCTCTTAGTAATGAAAATAGTTAAAGCTTACCCACCTAATTACGAAGAAATATGTAACGTCATTCCAGGGGTTAGGGGTAATGAGGGCATTGTATTCACTTATGGAGACACGGTGTATAGTCCCTCTACTACAGATTTAGTTGATCACTTGCACCAACATGAATCAGTCCACGTTAACCAACAGAAACAAATGGGTCGTGACGAATGGTGGGCCAAGTATCTGGTAGATGCCGATTTTAGGTTGCAGCAAGAAGTTCAAGCTTATAGAGTGCAATACAATTTGGTTGCGAAAAGGCGAAACTGGCGAAACACAGAGGCATTGCTCTCTTCTATAGCAAGAGATTTATCAGGTGAAATGTATGGCAACATGCTCACTTACGAAGAAGCTAGAAAGTTAATCACGAAAGCAAAAAGATGAAGATACTTTTTCTCGATATAGATGGTGTAGTGAACAGTCGTAGTACAAGCAATTTTCACGAGCCATACCCGATAGATCCTCACATGGCACTCTTAATAGCCCGCATAAAGCTCTCTACGGGCTGTGACGTTGTTTTGAGTTCATCGTGGCGCTATGACCCAGAAGGATTTAAAAACGTCTCACAGCGCGTCGTAGAGCTCTGAGACGTCACCACGTGTCTGGGTACTATTCGTGGTGAAGAAATTAAAGCATGGTTAAATGCACACCCTGAAGTTAACAAATATGCAATCTTAGATGATGATAGTGACATGCTTAATGAACAATTTCCTAACTTTTTCAAGACAACGTTCTATGAAGGCTTGAATGATGAAATCGCAGATAAAGTGATAGAGCACCTCAATGCTTAAGCGTTTATGGCGTCGTTTTTGGTGTCTTCATTACTGGGAAAAAGGCAACATGTTAGATATTGAATATGCTAGTGGTTATAAATATAGGTATGATTGTGCTGTTTGTAGTAAGCGCGTAGACAGATGGTCAGGGAATGAACCTATGAGCGGGATAATAACCAACCCAAAATATATAAAAAAAGACCCACGTTTTCACGCAAGTCCCCCTGTTATTCATTTTGATAATTAGTGTGTCGCCGGAGTAATTAATTTATTTTTATATCGATAGCTTGTAAACGGCGCTACCGTCAGTGCCAGCTGTGGTTACAGTTCCTAACGAGCTACTCGTTGCCCCACTCGTCATTCTGGCGCTATCCCAATATTGAGTCCAATATGGTCTTGATGGCGCCGGTACTTCGATTATTCTTGTGTAGGGTACATAATGCCTATCATCACGCCGAGCCAGTAAAGATGCTACCATTCCTTGAAGGGTCTTAACCATTTCTTTGAGTGCTTCTACTTCGTCCGACTGCTTGGCTTCTTCTCTAAAGAGAATATCCCTAGCTTCATCTACGTCTATGACACCATTTGCTACGAGTTCAGCAATAACGTGCCCAGACGGTCTTTCTGCTAATTTCCAGATCAATTTATTTTTTTCGAGTATTGTTGCTTTTTCTTCGTTCTTCTTCATTCTTATCTCCATTGATCCGGCGAAACTTCTAATTATTAAGGTTGGACGTTCCTCGCAGAGCTTTTTACCTTGTGTATCCTCTGCTTATCGGCTGTTTTTGTTTGTACTAGCCCTACTTATATTATACCAAAAAGGGCCTCACCACGGAAGCCCTTTCTGTTTACGATATTTGTAGGCTGAGGGTAAGCCTTCTATCACACTACTAATTATATAGAAGTTTTTTTATTTGTCAAGACTTTTTTAAACTTCGCAGTTTCCGCCTGAACAAGCTAATTCTTTAGCACCCTGCGTGTTATCACTTTTTTCGTATTCAGACAATTTAGAGAAGTCAATATCTGTGAAGGCTGCTTTGCGCGTGTTATACTCTTCTTCAGTTATCTCTTCATACGGTGCAAGCTGGTAAACGTGTTCACTTCTAGGTAGAAACGACAGACCGCCAACTTTATCCCAATTACTATAAACAAAGTTAGCAATATCTAACCACTCGTCATCACTAGCGTAAATAGTTACCGAAGGGTTGTGTTCAGTGAACCTTTCTTTTAGGCGCTTCCACTCTGTCATCATTTCAATGGCAGTTACGTCTTTATTGGTCAGAGCACCTTCAGGAGCCTTTATAGGAAATTCCATAACCATAGTCGATGCAGTAGAAGTAGAGTAGCCGACTTCTGGTAGAACCGGTATGCCTTGGTCTTTAACCATTGCTAAAAGTGGATCATTAACGCTGATACGAACGCGACGAATGTAGTACTTAGAAAACCAAGGGTGCATACCCGAACCAACAGCTAGAAGCTGCCCTGAGTTGCCGTGCGGCTTAACGCAAGTAATTGCAGTAGATGGGTTACTACCAAAACGCTCTGCATACTTTTCGTTTGTCTTGATACTTTCTTCGCGTAGCTCATCAAGGTTCTCGTCGTTACGAATAATTTCGTTGTCGAAGTATCCGGTGATAGAAACACCAAGAAGCTGTTCTTCTCTACAGTTGGTCTTCCAGTCGTCACCTAAGTAGGCAAAATCAGTAAGGGTAGCTTGGTATGTACCAAGTAGCGTAGCAAGACGCATCTTGCGGTTTAGGTCTTTCATTGTGTCTTTAGGTCGAACAACAATTGATGTAAGATTACAAAATTGCTTAGAACGCAAATATATTTCTCCACAAGGATTTACACCGACTTGTTTTTGGTCTTTTATTTTTTGCCAACGACGATCTGGTACTTGATTGACTAGTTCACCCCTGTTAAATATACCGCGCTCGCCGGTACCTGATTTAACGAGTGCAGTCCATTCTTCTAGAAAGTCGGCAGCAGATGGTTTTGATTCATAGACAGCTGAGTTGTTAGCCATAGAACGCTGACCATTGTTTTCCCAGAAAGCACCGCTTTTTGAGTCACGCATGTCTGCGTCTTTGAGCTCGGATAAAGAGATAAGAGCAGAACGACGAACACCACCAGCAACAACAATCAAACCGATCTGGCAGATAATGTCGTGTAATTCCAGTGGGGTAAGTCGACGACCCTGAGCATTAAACATCTTGTCACGGGTAAACTTCATTAGGTCAATTAATGGGTCGGGGCCAGAAGCACGACCGCCCATGGTCTCAAGACGAGCCCCTGCTGGACGTATCATCGAGTAATCTATGTCTACGTCTTTACCACTAGTCCATGCTTCACAAGCTAGGTAAAAGGCTTCACACCAACCATCACGGCTATCGTCTACTAGAATATCTTCTATCTTTTCGCCTGTTTGTTCTTTAATTACGGGAAACTGTGATACGTTTTCTTTTTCTACAGAGAAACCACAACCGGCACCGCACATAGAGACATACATTATTTCTGATAGGTCTTTCCAGTTTATAGGGGCAACATAAGCACAGTTTCCGGTTACTATACCCTCATCGAGTACAAAAGTTGAAGTTTCAGGAACTGTTGCACAATACACGGGCTCTTTTCTTTTGTTAGATACGTCAGATACAGTCCACTGGCTATATCTAGAGGCACTATTTTTTGCTTTGACTCTTTCTTTTTTTGCGAAAAGCAACATGTCGTCTTTTGACAGCACAGAATCAAAAAAGTATACCCTAAATAAGTCTTGTTTTCTGAGTCCGTAATTTGTTTCATCCGAATACTTATCGACACCGCCTGTTGGAAGCCCTACAGTCCCGGAGTATTTTTGCAACCACTCTAGACCTTCTACTGGTGTTGCAAGAGATGCCTGCCCATTCTTGCCAACAGTTCCGTCTGCCGCAAACCAGCCACGTATGAACCCAAGTAGGTAAGATTTTGAAGCGTTTTGAGGGGGCTCTTTTAAGTCCGTGTTTTTAGCCCACTCATCGTAAAGGTATACTACATTATCGCCTCCGTATGAGGGCGGTTGGGAGCTTTTGTAGCCATCAAACAAGGTTAGTAATTCGTTACTATCTTTGCACAGACGTATCACATGGCCCAATTTCTTTTCGTTGAAATAGGTAGTTGTCCCGTCTCCGTAAATTATACCGTGCATAATACCTAAACGATAATCTTCATTGTCTGTAGGTGGCTTGGGTGCAAAAACTGGTATTATTTTGTCGCCAGTTTGTTTTTTAGTAGAGATTATTAGGTCTTTTGTAGTTTTAAATTTGCTGTCAATAAGCCATTTATGATCTAGCGTCGCCGATATTATTTTTCTTCTTCTACCCTTAGTGAGTAAAACATCTACTACATCTTGTTCCCCGAAATAGTTTATAGCAGACTTGTGCCACTCTCCGTCGTGACCTAAGAGGTTGAGCTCACCGTGTTGGTATGCCTCTTTTAGCATTATTAGGCCGTGTTCTTTTGTGAGTACCGGTGTCTCTTCAGTCAAACAATTATATGCCGTTACATTAGTCGCGTCACAAGCTTTACCCGCTGACCATAAAAGACGCATTGAGGGGCAGATTTCCTGATTTAGTAGAGCTTCGCGAAGTTCACTGTATTCGGTCTCTGTTAGCTTATCGTTGAGCTTGACTTTCATGTAAGCCATATAGCGGTCTATTGCTTCTACCCATGTTTCGCGACGACCTATTTCTGGTTGCCAACGGGAATAGAATTGATAAAAAATCATCTCTTGATATGAAGACTGAAAATACTTTGAACTTTCAGATATTAATTCTTTGTCGCTCATTTAAAGTACCTCCGCAAACTTATTACGGTTCCAGCCGACTATATACTCGTTGTCAATCTGAGTAATGGGCACTGTCATGAAACCGGTTTTATCAAAAAGTTCTTGTCTTTTCTCGGGCTCATCTTCAAGGTCCACTACTTGAAATTCCTTACCTCTCATTGTTAAATATTGTTTTACCATCTTGCAGTAAGCGCAGGTTTTAGTAGTGAAAACAGTGATCATAAGTCCCCTTTTTGAGTATAAATATATAACACCCCAGCTTGAGGTAGCTATGATAAATAGTATTAATATTGTCTTCTAATTATAGCAGACTTGAGTAAAATAGCAAGACAAAAAAAGAAGAACCGCAAGGTCCTTCTCATGTTTAGGCTTACCTAAAGTTTAGAGCTATTCTAAGCCCGTCTGAGCGTCAGTCTTTCAGTTATGAGCTTAGGTATCGTAAGGGGCCCTAAAGCCCCTCACGCGCGTCCTGTGTGTGTCAGGGGGCCACTATTCTGTGTCGCTAGAAATGTCTTGTATGACATCCGAGTTCTTAAACGTCATGTTATACACGATTGCCGCTAGAACAGAAACGGTACCTACGTATGCCAGCCAAGCGGATACGCCCAGAAGACTCACTGCTGTTTGCCACGTAACTACTACTGAAGCGATAATGCTCAATACGACGTTAGTGATAACTGGGTACTTGTTTGCAAAGTACAGAGGTATTACGTTTAACTTTAAAATTTGCTGAACGGCTACTACAGCTAATGCTGCAAGTGCTGTTACTTGTGCGAAATATTCCATTTTATTACCTTAAAGTGCTCCTAGCACGATTAAAAATACTACTACTAAAATTCCGATTACGATTACTCGTTCGACTGTCATTTTTTACCTTTCTTGTTGGGGCTTACCCAAGCTGCTAGGTCAAATATCATGCTGCCTAGCTTACTTCTTAATTTATTGAACATTATTTTCTCCTCGACAGAAAGTCTGCTATTAGTTTTCCGATGGCAGTAAGGCCCGCTAAGATTGACTGTAAGAGGTTTCTAGTTTCTTCATCGATTGGCTTTGGTGCTGGGGGTACTTCTGGTGCCGGTGGTATATTTGGTACGCCAGGAGCCGTTAGGGTTAAGCTTGTAGTAGGCACACCGTTAAATACGCCCTTCTTAAAGCTGTAATCTGTTATACGGTATTCTTTATTGCCAACAATTGTTAACGCACTGGCTATAAACTCTTCGTCTTTTGCGAATATTCTCGGTGCTGGTATGGTCGCTGGTTCACCGGTCTTGATGTCTATCAGAGCCTGCGACTTAGTTATCCACATTTTAGTGTCATCAATATCGCGTAAATTCTTTATCCACTCAGCTACAACTGGCGCCGGTGCTGGTATTGGTACCGGTATCGGGGTGGGCTGTATAGGAAGCGACATATCTACTATATTGAAGCCATTAGGTATTTTTTTACCATAGCTGAATTCCGTTAGTAGGTAGTTGGCTTTTAGGGTGCTGTTAAACACTTGCCCGAAAATAGTTACCTTATCCCCTCTGTTGAATTGTTTAACAGGTTTTGTAAAACCACCCCATGAGGTTTGGTTAAAATTCCACATATTAGTTGGCTGTTTGTTGCAGATATATTCAGCTGGCCCACCAGGAAGAGGTGTCCAGTATAATTCAGCTGATGTCACGGGGGGTGTGACTACTGGTGGTGGTGTGACCGGCGTATATACGCCCCTTCGCCACTTGTCAGCTTCTTGTTTAATAATATCCAAAGAGAGAGTTCCAGGGCATTGTGTTGGTGTCCAAAAATTATGAGGGTACAGCTGTAAACTTCTACCTATACGTTTTTCAAGCATTACCACTAGCCAGCCAAATTTCTTATAACCTTCAGCTAAAAGTGTCGGCTGTGCTTCAATACCGATGGTTGTGGCGTTACCATTAGAAGACGTCCAAGCTACGTTTTCCGGGTCTACACAGAGCGTAATTTTATTATCACTGAGTACATAGTTAGTCGTAGGGGCAAGACCCCTCAAACCTTGACGGTTTAGGTAGTTTACTGTGTTATCATGGTTATCGGCGCCGGAGCCATCACCCCACCAGTGTACAGTAATACCGCTACGATCATATTTACCATAATGTCTTCTAGCTTCATCTGGGGTGAACCAACCATTTTTACTAGTAAGTTTTACTTCTATTTGGTAATAATTATCCATACTAATGTTTCTGCTTTCTATAATTTCTCTTGGGTAGTTTCTTTTCCTATAATGAAGAATTCACTATAGATGGTGTAACTTATTTCTCGGATTGGGTTGACTTTGTATGTCTGGGTAAAAATTACTTGACAATTGTCTCCATCTTTGAACTTTGGGGGTAGAATAAAATCAGTATCTAGGGTCGTGCCCTGCCCGACAGGTAGATTACTCTCAAAACTATTAAACTGAACTAGGTTGCCACTCTCACAAGAAATTGAGGGAGAGACACTCGATGGAAGAGGTTTGCTCTTCTTGTAATCAATCTTTAATTCAATAGTATCGCCGGGGGTAATTATTCCACCCTTATTTAGTATTTGAGGTGGTTGGCCAATTTCTAGTACTTTATACGGTGATAGAAGCCACCATGCAGATACGGTTAGCATTACAAATGCAAACGCTAACGCTACCCACATTACTATATATGCTATGGCGTGTCTTGTTTTGTTCATTTAGCTAATACCAAACCTAACATTCCTAATATAACAGCAGTAACAATAAGGCTTACGATACCGTAAACAACCCTTTGTACAGGGCTGAACTCTTTCATATCTACTTTATTTGCTGTTATCATGTCTATTGTTTTTTCTAGGTCGTGCGCTTTTGATTTTAGATTATCTATTTCGCCATTGAGATCGGCCAGCTTTACCTTTATGATGGTAAGCTCTTTCTCGATGTCTCTTATAAGGTTTTGTGCATCATTCATTATTAAAATATTATTTTCTTTTTATTTTTATCTCTATTACTATTATATCATTTTAAAGTGTCGCAGCTTTAATACTCTATATGTGAGCCGATTTACTGACAGCTACCAACTGCACGGTAACCTGACCGTATTTGCATTCGTTAACAAACTTAACATCGTGGTCTGCTGCATAATATTGAGCTGTTTGTTGCCCACTTGTTTGTGTGTCCCAGAAAGTAACAGAAAAATAATCATCATTTATCGCGGCCGACAACGCTTCTGCATCGTTAAAATTCAACATAGTAGTAGTAACGCTTATGTTTGGATACACACCTATTAAAACTGCTGAAATATCACCATTCATATCACGATCAGCATTCTTCCACAGTTTGTTATAGGTTAAGGTGTAGTCAGATACCTGGCTGGTAGTAAGCGGTATGCCGTTTATCGTTATGATCGGGTTTATTACTGACATAGTTTATTATTCTCGGTAGATATTTTTTTTAGTTCCGGTAGGGTTATTGATGAGAGTAATACGGCTGTTTTCATTATAGGTCAAGGATTTCTACCTGTAAATAAGCAGGGGCAGCTAATGAGGCATTAGTGGTTACTGTTGCAGCATTAGTAGCCCTTCGCCACTGTGCTTTGTAGGTTCGAAGACCTGGTGCTACTGGTTTGTGGATTTTAGAGACTAAAAGTGTCGTAACGTCGCCCGAAGCGTTAGTAGCCCCTGCGGCTTGTGCGAGCTGAACGCTAGCAGTTGAGTCGAAGACTGAAATATAACCACCAGAGTTAGCAACAGATGAAGATAGGTTGCCTATGAAGGCACTGACTCTGACCTGCTTACCCGTAGGAACATAGACCGTTGCGGTTGCACCGAGTAAGTCCGTGAATGAACTACTTGCGGTTGATGAGCTTGAGAGCAACTCTGCATAACCAAAAACGCTATCGACACTAGGCATACCAAAAGGGCTACCCTGTGTTGAATAACCAATACTTCCAACTCCACCACTTGTAGGGATAGCACAGCCTTCTGGTACTTGGATTGTGGCGGTTGTTGTAACTACTCTAGTAACTATTCCAAACTCATTAGTTCCACCTGGTACTCCGTTAGCATCTAGGGCAAATGGTGAATCAGCGTTAGTAGCTACCGCGGCAGCTTGGGCTGTTAGGTTGTTAGCGTTTGTGGTGTTAAGGTCAGTTATTACACCGTTAAATGAGTAGGCGGAAACTAACGTTGGTTCTGTACCAATTAGACCTTGACTCATGTATGAGCGAATAGTTGCGGCTGATAGAACAGATGAGAATACGGCTGCTTGAGCTATTTTGCCTGGAAATGGTTCAAGCCCAGCACCATATGCCCCTACGGTTAAGTTCCCTGATTGTGTAAATGATGCTGAAGCAAAGCTGTCTAATTTTGGCGAATTTATGCCGTCAATATACAAAGTGAAACTACTACCAGATAAGTCTACACTTATAGCAACATGAACCCATTTGTTTAACGGTAGTGATTGATGAGAAATCGTAGCATTATTACCTGCGTTTATAGCAAGTTGACCAGTAGTTAATACTCTTAGGGCGAAACCATTAGTTCCAAGTGTTGTTGTTCTACCTATGATAGTTTGGTTTTCGTAACTACTTAATTTCACCCAAGCACTAACAGTAAAGTCATCAGTAAACGTCATACCATTAACTGATGTGTCATTAAAGAACTGAGTAGTACCGTTAAGAGAAGTACATTGTGTCGGAGCTGGTACAGTTCGAGGTATTCTCACCCTCATACCAGGGGTTAATATACCGGCTACAGTAGTAGCAAAGGGTACATCATAACTTCTGTTGCCGTTGTTTATGATTGTTCCTGATTGAGCTGGAAGAACCCCACCTACCCAGCCAGTGTTACCATCTCCAAAAACATTACCGAGGAATTCTATGTTGGCGATTATTTTATCTACAAACTCAGCAGTTAATGGCGTAAAGGGCACCGAGTCCATGCCAGGGTTAGGAAGATTCAAGACGACACCCCGTATACGATTCTTCTATTATTTGATTCTTGATGAGTCTTCATTTTTTTGTCTTTCTTTTCTTGTTGAGTTCTGTGTATTGCTTTGTGTATTTACTTCTCTTATTATAACAGATATGGGTTTTTTAGAACGCGGAATAATCAATCACACGATATGAAAAACCAGTATTAGTTAAGGCCAGAGTAGCAATAAAAGTTTGTGAAAATGTAGCGGTAATAGTAAGAGTAGTACCGGTGATAGCACCATATATAATCCAGTCTGTAGGGTGATTATTGTAACCGGCAGGTATGTCAGTACCTGCTACCCAAACACGGCCCTGTTTAAACCAGCCATTAGCGGGCCTACTATCATTAACATTTGTTGGGCCATTAAAAACAATATCTACCATATCAGGTATCGAGTCTAACCCAACGGTAAAGGTTCTTACATTTGCCCCCTCACCAGTAGACCCTGCCATGGTTAGAACGCCAGTATAGATAGCATTATTCTTAAATGCGTTATATTGAGTATTTTCAATTAGTTGTGATAAATCTACACCCATTAGTTTACCCCATAATCTCTATAAATTAAATAGTAAACTCTTCTGCCACCCGTCGCAAGTGGGCTAGTAGCATTGGTTAAAGTAATAACTAGTGTAGTGGTGGTTGCCCAGCTTCTTAAGAACGGGTCAGGGCGAGTTGCGGCTGAAGAACTTTCTGTTAATCTGTTTATTTTAGTAGCCGACCAAATTATATTAGTACCATCTTGGTCACAAGAGACTTGAAAAAAGGGTATATAACCGAGATTATGGTTGATTGTTATAGTAGTAACAGCATTAAGAGCGCCCAAAGTCATAATAGAGCTTCCACTAGATATATCTCGTTTCATATAATTGACACCAGAATAAAAATTAAGTTCAGGTAATATTACAGTCATTCAATCTCCATACGGTAAAATTTCATATAATGCATATTTAAGAGTAAACGTTTGAGAGGTTGGAGTATAGCCAACATTACCTGCATCAGATGAAAGCCTAGAAACGTTGCCGTGAAAGCCGTTACCCGTCAAAAATGTAATATTAGTAGCATCTACCCCTATAGACGCAGCTGCCCTTAAGCCACGAATTGGGGGTGAAGTAACCGGAATATTTGTAAGTGTTATCTTGTATGTAAATGTTAGGTGAGCCTCTGCGGCATTAAAATTTGTTCCGTCAATTGACCATACGAAACGAACAAGACATTCTTTCCCATAAGGGTTTGCAATAGTAGTGGTTGTTATTCTAGATCGGTCGTCGCCATCACCAGTACCGGTATTTGTCGTATTACCATCATTAACGATAGTCTGTGTACCAGTAGCTACTATTTTATCTATGGGGTGCCCACTATAAAATTGAAGGCTTGCTACATCTACGCCCATTAGAAAACCCCGTCAGATACATCACTACCCGGTTTAGCTACTGCTATTCCGTAACTTCCATCGGGTAGCTTGCCGACTTGCATAACGTTTTTTTGTGTGGTCTTGTCGTACCAGAACCAAGTAACGCCATCGGTTTTAAACAATAAAAAACCGCTAGGGTCGGAAAACTTGAAGCCATATGTACCATCATCGAAGGCACCTGTCTCCATTCTATACACAGACCCGTCATGCAACACCATTCTGCTGTTTGCCTCTTCAATACGAAGTTGCCCGCTTAACGCTGAGGTGCTTTTGTCGCCGTTATATGTTTTCTTTACTTCTATCATTATGGTGCCTGTACGTCCGTTCCATCAAGTACTGAGGCATCTAGTATAAACCAGAATCTTGGATCATAGCGTCTAGCTTTTATGATCTGCCGAACACCGTCAGTATCTATTGAGTTAGATATTTTTATTATTTGAAATTGACCAGTTATTCTTGTAGTGTCTACCCATATTATATCACCTAACTGTAGTGAGTAGTTCCCCTTGACATACATTTCTATAATGCTGTCAAACTCTGAATATGCATCAAGCACGGTATACGCGAATGATTCACAGTTTGATTCAGAACCAAACATATCATTTTCTATGTCTAGTTGATGCTCGCCATATTTATTTATACTGCCTTGATCGAAAGCCTCGTATTTGAGAGTGTCGATAATTTTAGCTGGTGTGCCGTATATTTCGATAGCGTTTAAATACGCATCAAAACTATTTGTATTGCTGAATGTGATAGTTAGTTGGTTGACCGCTAACAAAGAAGCAGTAACCGACAGGTTAGAAATTATATTATCGTTGCTTAGTGTTGATGCCGTGAACCAAGAACCTCCCGACGATACGCCTAGCGTTGGGTTGCTATGACTCGCCAGCGGGTCGCTTAGTTTGACGCTGTACACCTCAGAGCTGTTTGCTGGTATTTTAATAGGGTTAGACAAAATTGAGTTGTTTAACTCTCCTGATCCTGCGTGTATCGGTTGAGCAATCTGTACTTCTCGAATATTTGAGGTTATGACGACCCTGTTGATTATTTCTGTATCCTCGGTTGTCTTCATTGACGAGATGTTTGATTCATTGAATGTAAACACTGGCCCCGTAGCGGCTACAAGACGCTCTTCGAATCGTATAATTCCCTGTTCATCTATCCAGAGCTGACCGCCTTCTGCTTGCATAATATCTCTAAGAACCTGAGATGCACTCGCGCCCTTCTCTAGAAACAGAAACGGAATTATGTTTCTGCCACGAGACAAGCTATACTGATATGGCTCAAGGCCAAATTGCACGAATAGAGCGGCAATAACCTGGTCAGTTCTAACATTAGACATAGCTATAGAATTAGATAGTTGCAGTTTGAATATCTCACTAAGATAATCAAGAGACTCGAATGTAGCGGTTTTAGACACCCTATCTAGTTTCGGTTTACCCTGAGTCAAACCAACAAACTGCTGCAATAAGGTTTCGCCTTCATAAGATGATAATAATTTAATTGGTCTACCCGGAAGTATATATGGGCTTATAGGGCTATTAGTGTTAGATGAATAGTAGTTGTCCATATTATTAAGAACTGCCCCGGAAACAGAAGACTGTATTGAAAACGGAAAATCTATCTCTCTACTCCACTCGAGAGATATTACTCTATCTGTATGTGAAATATAGCTAAAGAAATCCCAGTATTGTATAGCGTTATTACCTACGGGGGCTAGTAAGTTGCTACCATTTAAAACAGAAGAGTCGAGTACAAAAAATGTTCTTGAGTCGTCGAATGTCTTATCGAACGACATCAAAAGCGACCACTTGTGCTTACGAACGTTGGCTTGTGACTTCTGATGGAATGATGCTGATACTGCTTGCATTATGATACAAAATAATTTACTGTTGACTGTATAGTTTCTCTTAAAACAAGTTCAACGTTTTCTATAAGACCGGATTCGTCAGTTATTCTTTTATCGCTTAGGGTAGCCTTAACAACCACGGACGTAATTCCCATGTCGGTTATTGTTACTCTAGGAAATTTCAACAACGTGAACTGACGGTCATAGAAACCTCTCAACGTTTGGTAATCTGAGGCACTCATATATCCCCATCTTATAATCCATAGACGCTTAGTATTTAACAAATCAACGTATATATTCAAGTCAAGTGTCATAACCTCTGATGACGCCTCTATAACCTGCTCGGTAAGTGGCGTGCTTGGTGCTGGTGAGACCCAGCTAGTTGAATCGTCTAGAAGTGATACCTCGTAGGCCATTAGTATGCTCCTCTCAATCCCTTAGATTTAAGGGTGTTTTCTATTTGTTTTGCAATTATATCAGCTATTCTTCTCTGCTCTTGTGTGCTTGTGGCAAATACGCCAGACACGTTTATCTCTATGTGATTCGACGGTTGAGATTCTCTGTTTGTTACGGGGATCATATCTGAACCAGTGTTTGACTGTCCTCCACTGTTTATTTTTGAAGCTAACTTGTCTATCCATTCTAGGTTGTTCTCTAGTGGTACAACGGCTTCAGAGCCATTTTCGCCGATCATGGCTAGTGTCGCTTGATTGATAATACCCCCACGAGCAAGCTGTGGCACGGGCAGTGACGGTATCTCGTTTATATTTTTAGGTGAGACCTTGTTAATTGTGCGTATAGCGGAGTTAAGACCGCTAATAAAGCCGTTTATAACACCAACAACCTGTGTGAGCATTGTATTAACTACAGACCTGAATGCATTACTAACGGCTTCGCCGATACCCGTACCTGCGCCAGTGAATAAGGAAGTTATTTTATCCCAAACATTTGTTTTAAACCAGCTCCACAACTCAGAGAATATACCAGTTATTTTGTTCCAAGCATTCTGAAAAGTATCACCAAACCATTGTGCTATACCAGAAAGATTAGTCTTTAGATTCTCCCAACGATCCTTAAAGTAGGTGCCAAGATTACCCCAGATTAATTTTACATTAGTCCAAGCCAAGTCAAATTTCTCTTTAAACCATTCTGCTACCGGTGTAAATACAGTTACTATCGGCGTCCAAACAGTATCAAGAAACCAATCTGAAACTATTGACCATACTAGTTTAACTGCGTCCCATGCTTTCGTAAACGTATCGGTGAAAAATTTCTCGACCTTATTAAACGTTTCTACTATACTATTCCATACGCCAGTAAAGAATGCGAAGCCCTTATCCCATATTTTTACTACCTCGTCCCACGCCCACATAAACGCAGATGTAATAGCACTACTAACTACGATAACCGCCGCTGTTATAAGGGTTAGGGGCCAGAGAATAACAGCTAAAATGGTTAGACCCCATTCACTAAGAAATGTTGATACACTGTTAAAGACTTTTTTAACGCCATCCCATAGCTTGATAAAGAATTCGGTTATACCGTCCCATATTTTTTGCATCTTCTGCCATGCGGTTTGTGCAACTGCATTTACTTTAGTCCATGTTTCTTGCCAATTTTTCCATATTTCTTTTACTATAAATATGAGGCCTGCTATTACAGCTACAACGATTCCGATTGCTGTGACTACTATTCCGACCAATGCCAGTAAAGCCACAACAATAGACCCAGCTAGAATAGCCGCTACTGCGCCTACTACCTTACCCAGTGTCTCCATAGGGGTGTTGAGTAAGCCTAATTTATCTGCGGCTTCTTTTACCCATCTTACTATAGACTTGAACACTTCTATTACTGGTTGAAGTTTTGGTAGTATTGGTTTTACGAACTCTTCAAATTTCTTCTTTAAGAAATTAAAAGCGACCACAAGCGTTCCGCCCACGATCTTGGCTACTTCCTTAAAACTCTCAATTGCAGGCCCCCAAACACTATCGAAGCCCTTTTTGAAGTTTTCATTTGTATTGTATAGATATATCATTGCCCCTACCACCGCGATAATAGCCGCAGCAAGAAGCACCCAAGGGTTAAGAAGAAATGCTCCAACCCCAGCAAAGCCAGTGAATATAACACCAGGCAGTTTACCAATTTTCTGAGCTAGGCCATCAACTTTAGTACCGGCTTTATCTGTACTACCTAGTAAGCTAGTCTTAAAAGCGGCGACGGGTGCTAGCGCCTTTTTAAAAGCCCCGCTTATACCGTCTATCTGATTTATAATACCTTCAGCAAACTTGATTCCAGCTATACCCAATAAGACCCCCGAAAATATTTTAGCCCATTTGCTTACTTCTTGTAGGTCATCACCTATACCATCAAATAGATCTTCTAATACGCCTATTTGATCCGTATTAAAACCGGAACCAGCACCACTGGCATCCTTTTCTTTTCCACCGCTACCAGATTCTTTGTCTGCTAGCACATTCATTTTGTCGAAGCTTGCAAGGGATTTGTTTAGCTTCTTAGCTTCTTTACCGGCATCGCCTAGACCGTCTGCTAGATCACCAGCGTTATCTGAACCATCCCCCAAGCTTTCTGCTACGCTAGCTATGTCGTCTTTTAGTGCTAATTTAGGTAGCCCAAATAGACCAAATAGCAAGTTTAGTAGGGTTATTATAACGCGTATGAGTCTTACAAATGCAGTAGCTAGTACTTGCACTACTTGTGTCATGAAGGTGAAGAATGAAACAATGTTTTGTCTACCGATCGCAGCTACGACCGCAGAGAGCCCCTGTACGGCAGCGTTCTTCATTCTGTTGAACGCGAACTCCATACCATTCATGCGAGCTTCTGCCTGAGAAACTATTGGCCCCATTCCTGTTGACATTTTTGTTAGAGCGGTAACAAATGAAGCCATACTCTCTTCACCCTCTACCATTGCCCTTCTAAGATCTGTTGAGTCTACATAGCCCATTGACTTAGCTACCTGATTCAACTGGAACGACATGTTTTGAGTAAGAATATTCCACTCTTTTGCTTCTATCTTCCCACGTTCAAGAGCCTGAGCAAACTGAAGAATCGCCCCGCGTTGCTCTTCAAGACTTGAATCACCTGCGATGAGGGCGTTGTTAAGACCAACGAAGATTGCCGTAGCAGCCTTAACGTTGCCTGTAGCACCCGTGAAACGAGTAATATAAGATGTGGCGTCGCCTAGGTTCCCACCGATTTGACCAACATAGTCTCTCATAACCTGAAGAGCTTCATTAGATGACTTCATTGATTGGCCCATAGAGGCCATCGTAACTGGGAAGTTTTCCATTAGATCAACCTGCTTTATAGCTTGGCCAGAAACATCAACAAGCTCTAAGAAGAGTTTGTTAACTAGGGCAGATTGAACTGTTGTTTTCGCGATATGAGCAAAAAACTCACCTTGAGAATGAGTGGCACGATTTGTTGCATTACGAACATTGTCTGTAGCCTTGGCTTGGTCATCAAGCCCACTTCTAACCCTACCGGTTGCTGTAGCCATTTCTTGACCAGCCTTATTGGTAGTCACAACCATTTTGGTTAGTCTAGCATTGTACTGATCCATTTTGGCATTAACTTGGTCTAGGCCTATCTCTTTGAATTGTACTACTAGTTCGTTAGCTGCCATTGCTACGCCTCGGCGATCTTTTTATACTGTTTAATAAGTTTTTCTACCATTGCGCCTTTTTTAGAATGTGGGGCGGCGGCGATAAGTACATGGTTGTAGAGTTCTATAGCCCGTTGCTTCTCTGCCTGTATGAGCAGTGCTGCAACCTGTGAATTTGTTAATTCTTGAGCTGCCTCTAGCGTGTATTGAGGGTAGAAGTAACAGACCCTAGTTATAAGGTCTACTACATCTATCTCAGAATCATCGCTTACTGGGTTCTGTAAAGGCTTAACCTCTACATTGTCACCGAATACCGCTCTGACTCGTGCAGAAGCGTCTTCAGGGCTAATATCAGTCATTACTGACCGGCGCCTAGTTCTTTCTTAATCATTTCGTTGAAAGCAACTTGAACGCCTACTGGCTGATCGTCCATCAACTCTTTTAGATCTACATCGTGGTTTATAGGCAGAACAAACTTGTATAACTCAGCCATAGCTTCGTCGCTTAGTTGTGTTTGCTTTTCTAGATCTTCTTCTTTTTCGATACCGGCAAATTTCTTTGCTACTTCACGCATTTCACGTACTGTTGGTTTTCGAAATTCGAATTCTTTTTCACCGATAGAGAATGAAAACTTTGTTTCCAGACTTCCGGTTAAATCATATTTTGCCATAATTATAAACTCCTTTGGTTTTTTTATGTTTTGTTACTAGCTAACGAAAGTTTCGTTATCTCGTAAGAACTGTACAACTGCTTGTCCTGCTAGTGGCTCACCTATGAACATAATAGCAACGGTACGAAGACCATCACTCATATCGATTGAATCGATTTGTGTTCTAGCGTTAACTAGACGTAGTACCTGCGCGTTTGTGCCACAAGCATAAATATCAAGTTGGTTGTGAACTTCATTAGTGCCACAAGCTGCCGCCTTAACGTCAATCGCACCCTGTGCTTGCGTAACAGTCTGACCAGTTGATAGTACGCCACCCATAGGTACGTAAAACTGTGGTAGAATTGTTGCTAGAGACGCGATGTCGTTATCTAGTAGCGTCATGGTTATGGTGGCACTTATGCCGGTTTGTACCATGTACTTATTGCCATCAAGTGTAGTTGTATCACTGCTTTCTACGGAGTAGTCAACAGACATTTCTGATATGTTATTTAGAGTGTTTGCACCCCACTTGAAGTTGAATGGACCTTTTACTAAACTCATTCTTTTTTCCTTTAACTTATTTGTGTATTTTGTTTAAATAATCTGATTTGTGCTTGTAAAAGCCCAATTCTTCTATTTTCGTTTTCGAAGTCTGTGTCCTGTGAGAATTGTGTTGCCCTTGAGTAGATTGTTTCGAATCCATCTAGGTTGACACATTCTGCACGATTCAAGTCTTCTTCTAGACTGAAAAGTTGACGTTCGATTTCTTTCCCTGCCAGCGAGCGACGATAAATGTTAAAGGTGTATACCTTGATCATTCCCCCGTCTAGCGTCACCGACTCTGGTGCACCGCCCGATACCACTACCAGCCATGCCTCGTCAGGGGCGTCTAATGGTAGCATACCTAGGTACAAATTCTGATTGAATATGCCTATATTTTTGCCTTCTAGAAACTTTATAAAAGCTTCTCCGACTGTTTGTGTATCTATCATTTAGTTAGCCCTAACTCTCTGTAAAGTGCTGGCATCTGTGCTGTCGTAGCTATGAATGCCTTGGTAGCGAAACCAGCTCCGGTAGTCAGGTCGTTGTAGTCAGTGTATTGTCTTGAGCCTCGGTGAGAGCCCTTCTCATGAGCGCCAGCGTAGGGGCTTCGCCAACCAATCTCTGCCTTATTACCTAAAGCTTGAGTAATTATGCTTCTGCGAAGTGCATAAGTTCGCCATGGCGTTATATTAACTACGTTCTTTTTGTACAGTTCAACAAATCTTGGCGCCAGCACAGTTTCTGCTCGTCTATAGAGCACTATGTCTAGGTCTAGTTGTTTTGAGTCAAAGAATGCCTTAGCTGACATAAACATATGCTAATCCTGCAACTTTCTCTAATCTACAATAAACGTTGTCTATTGTATTGTTAAGTAACTTACGTTCCGCAATATTTGCACTAGAGATTCTGTACCAATTGTTATCACCGAATGGTGCAACTATGATGTACATTCCTTCTAGCTCGTCTTTCTTCTCAAGAACCTTTGCGTGCGTTGGTAGTAGGTAAACAGCTGCGTCTGAAGTTTCACCTTCAGTGTTAGCACCTCTAGTTACCCCAGCTCGCTTTATGAAAGAAGCTGGAATCTCATCGAGAACTGTTACCGCTCTATCACCGTAGCCGTCTGAGGTTGTTGTCGCAAGTCGTACAGTATCTGGATACTTCATATTACGAGCTTCCTGAAGGCACCCGGTCCAGCGTATTTTTCAATTATCATCTTAGATGAAGATTGACCTTCTGGTGCGGCGTTATCAGGAGTGCTGCCCGTAGAGGCACGAGAGTAGCTGTGCGAGTCGATTGACTCTGAACGTATGTTACCCATAATAGAGTAGTTAGGGTCAGAGTAGTAAGTAACCATATCTGCTAGCAAGTAGGCCAAGTCTGGGTATTTGCTTGCGTCGCAAACATTTACAAAATCGGCATCTACAGCAAGCATCAGGTTTTTTCTATCTGACCACAAGAGCGAGTTCCACCATGTCCAACTGAACCAGCTCGTATGGCGAGTAACCGCTACAGCGAGACTAGTGTTGTTAAGATATGGGGTTGCATCGTCTAGGCTATAAATTGTGATGAACTCATCGCTATTTATAGGTAGAACAATTTTTGCTCGGTAAACTTCTTTAGCTGGGTTTATTCTAATGTGCGTGTCCAACGAATCGAAGTTGAACAGTTGTATGTCGCCAGTTTGGTCATCTGAGGCAGATAGGCTTGCTATCACTGCATCACTTACTGGCAGGGAAGGAAACGGTATTAAACCGTTGTATTGAACTTTTCCAAGTTCAGTCCACTTTTTTTGTTTTGATAGGGAGTAACCAAGTAGTCCACCAAGTTTGACTTCGGACCTGCGGATTGCCGCTGTGATTCGAGGGGTATCAGCAGTCGAAACTGTTGTACCCGTCAATGCTTGATATTCTACTATAGTCATTATCCCTACCTTATGTTTTTGTTTTTATAGTTTGGTTAAACTAGGATACAGCGACTGCTCTGATAGAGGCAATAACGTTAGGATCCTTGATGACACCACCACGGAAGAATGATCCACGTAGGACTATTTCGTTACGTTGGTAAGCTGAGTAAACAATTCCAGCAATCTCGTATGATGCTGATCCGTCTACGTCGTACTTCAAACCACCACTTGAGCGACCTGTGAATGAACGCATGTCAGCATAGAATACAGCTTGGTCGATAACAACGTTTACGCCATTAACAACAAATGTTCTTGTCTGTCCTGAGTTAAGTGTTGGAAGCAAGTCGTTAGGCACAACAATGAACGGAGTACCAAGGATTGTTCCTTGTCCGATTTCGATCAATAGACTTTCTTGGTTTGCGTCGATAGCAGCACCCTTAATCATAGCTAATGTTCGAGAGTTCATTATTAGTGAACCAATAGTTGTAACATCACTCATGTTAGCAACAACCTGTGCGAACTGTATGATACCATTGCTGATGTCATATGTAGTCTTAAGGTTTGTTGTGTCAACTGCCTGTTGCATACGTGCGATAACAAGCTGAGCTTTCTTACGGTCGTAGTCATTTCGGTAGCCTTCTGCAACATCAGCTAGGATGTCAGCAGCAGCGAACTTAATAACGTTGATAGAGATAGGTGTTACAGCAGCCATTTCTTCCATCTTAGAAGTGTTAGAGCCGTAAGCTGGTTTGCTGACTGGCTTCAAACGTAGGTTTGAGTTGTCAGGGGAAGCTACGTCACCTAGTGCACCGGTTGCAACTGGCTTCATGTCGATGTCAGCTGATCGTGACAACCAACTAAACTCTAGGCTAGTAGTTTCACGCCATTCTGTAGCGTCGATAACGCCTTGGTAGTTTGTTCGAACTCCAACAACTTGGTTGTAAAGTTCTGGGGCGATAACGAAGTTACCTAGGTCTTCAAGTGTCAAAGCTCGGTTAACGATCTTTTCATCTTTTAGGGCCTGTAGGTTACGTGTGTTGATTTCGTTAAGTGTCTTACGACCTTCAACGCTATCCATACGTTCTACAGCTACAGCTGCATTAAGCTGCTTTGCGAATAGTTCATCTGAGCTTAGGTCATCGTAGCCATTTGTGACTTCTTCGACTTCTTCGAATACAGGTTCTTTAGCCTGTGCATCGAGTGCGTTCTGAGCTAGTTCTTTTGTGATAGCAAGTTCTTCAGTTAGGGGCTTTAGGGCTCCTGCAACTGAGTTAGCTACGATTTCTGCGATTTGTTCGGCAGTCATTTCTAGTATTTCCTCTGTTTTATTTGTTTTATTTTCAACTTTCACTTCGGTTTCGACTGATGCCGCTACTTCTGTGTTGTCGCTTACAGTTTCTTCGGTCTCGACTTCTTCTACTACTGTAGCTTCTTCTTCGACTATTTCTTCTGTTTCTTCTGGGTGCGAAGGGGTTGTTCCAGATATATCTCGAACTATCACTTCATCTTCTACCGTTACTTCAGTTTCAGCGGGTGCTTCTACTGTTGTTTCAGGGTTTGTAGTTTCTTCTACTGATGTAGTTTCTTCTACTGTTTCGGTTTCAACCGCTTCTGTCTTTACTTCTTCAACTATTGTTGGTTCAGTTACAGGAGTTTCCTCTTTAACAGGAGCGTCGTTTTTTTCTTTTTTCATGCTTTCTTCCTCAACGAGTTCCGATTTAACAAATGTTACTTTGCTTAAAATCTTCTGTTCAACACCTGTGATGTCGAGCCCGTCTTGTTGAGAGCGTTCAAGTGAATTGTGAACTATCTCGTTAAATTGGTTAATTTGAGCATTGTAGTTATTCGGAACAACTACTTGTGATAGACCAACAAGTTCGTGTGCGTAGTAAGTTCTGTCCTCTTCGTTCGGCCATGGTCCCATAGTTTCAATAGAGAAACTGTTTGAGAATCCACCAACCAACAGGTTGTATGCTAAACGAGCATAAGGGTTTTCGTTTACCGCGTACTTGATACCTTGTATTGCAACACGATTACCTTCTTTGACAACTCCTATTGTTTTACCAATAAGCGTGCCCAGAGAGTCTATGTGATCGCCTGTCAACTGTCCTGCGTAATTGCTTACGTCTAAGGAGTTGATGTCATAGCGAGTACCACTTCGCATTACCGAGTCATCAGTAATAGTTAGACCGTTAGGGAAAGATATTAATCCTTCGCCTTCGTCTACAAAGCTTCCATTAGAAACCGAGATTTGTAATTGGTTTTTTGTTTTGTCCATTTACTTTCTCTCTTTAATGTTTCTTTTTAAAAGGTGCAGTTATTTTTGTTTTTGAAAGTAATCTATATCTTGGA
>Ga0163154_10000132_pt1 | contig 105420 bp, 97 predicted proteins | sample OliLakLV19MP9P1_FD_148649 | JGI IMG/M metagenome (GOLD analysis project Ga0163154, IMG submission 148649) | Freshwater microbial mat bacterial communities from Lake Vanda, McMurdo Dry Valleys, Antarctica - Oligotrophic Lake LV.19.MP9.P1 | ecosystem: Environmental > Aquatic > Freshwater > Lake... | reverse complement strand
GTTATATTGTGTGGAATGTAACCCTGTAGTATCCCCCATTCGTCGCTGGGTGACATATGCCTCATTCAACAATTCATGTGCCTCGATATACTTCCCTGTTTGTAAAAAGACTGCCGCCAAATTGGTCTGAATTCGGGTGAGGCTGAAGCTATCGTCTAACCGTTGTGCAAGGAGCAAGGCTTGAGTAAACATAGAATAGGCTGTGGTTAAATCACCCTGCACCTCATTGGCGCGACCCATCAGCGTATATACCTGCATCCATATCCGTAAGTCATGGTTAGCGATGATGAGGAGCTTTTGCGCAAAATACTCGCATTTTTCATATTCCCCGTTCAAGAAATACGCTTCGGCAACCACAAGGAATGCCTCTGTTTCGTTTTGGATCGGATCAAGGAGTGTCAAGGCGCGCACCGCATTATTTTGCTCAACAGCCATTTGAGCGAGAACCAGCAGAATCCGCCTCCGAGTCTGAGAGTCGTTTTTACGCAGACTCCTAAATGCGTTTTCGAGGATTTGTTCGGCTACGCTGTATTCGCTTTGCTTGGCTTTGGTCACTGCCCATTCAATGCGAGCTTCAAGTTGCTCTGAAAAACGTCCCAAACTGCCCGTAACCGACACTAAATTCATGAGGCGCTGTTCGGCTTCGTAATGACGTCCAATCCGGCGTAAACACACTGCTTGGGCAATATTTAAGCTATAGGAGATGCCGGATCGCATGTCTTCCCAAAGTTCAAGAAAAGTGAGCCAATTATTCGTCGCGAATGAACCAGTTCGCCATGCGATTTCAAGCCAAGCCATGAACTGCTCTCCATCCAAACCGATCCAACGATGTTCGGCGATTTCAAGAGCAATCGTTGGGTTCCGTAACGAATAGTCTGAATTGAAAAAGTTTTCTAGTAAATGCAGGATCATTGTTCTTAATTTATCATGGGATAAATGTGCGCGCCGTATGAACGCAATTGACGGCTCAATCAATTGATAGGTACCAGCACTTACATAATAGATCACCCCTTTACGCTGCAATAACTGAAGACTCTTTATGGGGACGGGTGCTCCCCAAAAGCCCTCAATTGTAAATGTTTCTACTGCGCCCCGGGGAAATAACGCCAACGAACACCAGAGTTTTTGAGTTTCTTCCGCCAAACCGTCAAAAACAGCGCCAAAAGTTTGTGCAGACACCAAATTATCAACCCAATAAGGCTCCTCGGTGAGCCATTGGGTAGCCGCCAAACGCAAAGCCAGAGGTGACCCACCAAAGCGCGCATATAACTCGCGCGCAACATCCTTTGTTGAATTATCCGGTGATTGCCCAATCATATACAGAGTGTCAGTTACCAATTTTTCGGCTGCCGGCAGGGTCAATTCCTCAACGACGAAATGAAATTCTACACTGGGTGGCAGAGTGTTCGCCTCCGAAGAGATAATCAGCACGATAGCGTCCGCAACATCACTCAAAAAATCGTGCAGCGCGCGCAAATTTTGCCATAATTCTTCGGCGTCATCCAATACGATCATGGTTTTGTGGGCTGCCAACAAACCGCGAAGTGGCAATGATTGATCTTGCGCTTGAAGCTGAGACAATAGTTGCAGACGAATATCTTCTATTGTTCGGGGAGTTGATAACCAGATTATCCGTTCAACCTGATCTAACTCTATAAGTTGTCGGGCAACATGCTCGACGAGTGTGGTTTTGCCAATGCCATGATGCCCTGTGATGAGTCCATGTTTTATGGGGGCAATGATGATAGTCTGGACTATTTGCTCTAAAAGCGCACCCCGTCCGAATAGCTTGGATTTTCCGCGTAAAGGAAGCGCCATCATCAGGCTTGCCGATTGATTTGCGCGTCGAGCTTCCCATTCTTTCTGTGACAGCACCCTCGTGAGCAATTTTACGCCGAAGTGCAATTGGCGTTGAAGCGTTTTATCGGCGATTTGGTAGCAACGGCTCAGATCTTCAAGCGATGGCGAAAAATCTATAAGCACAAAGCGGTGATATAGGATGCTCCAAGCAATAAGTTCTAAGCCACCTGCCCTGACATCTTGCGCGATAAATTCAATCACAACTTCGCGCGAAGACCCAGAATGTGCTTGGGAAATACCAAAAAACTGACGGGCTTCGTTTAATTTTTCAGAAATAAGCGTAATCAAAATAGTCTGTAAAGCATACTCGCGAGGGTGTTCTATCGGCGGAAATTGAGGATCAGAGACCATCATTTCTACGATCAGCAGATGCGTTAATTCGTGAAAGCCTTGTTCTTTCCGGGAAACCTGAACCAATGAATTTAAGGCGGCAGAGATAGCAGATCGAGTGATCGATGGCTTTCCCATAGGAGATTACCAGGTTGCTTCGGAGATAGTATTTATTCCTGCGGTGTGCCCAAGTCGTTTGTACATCTGAAAGCCAGTGAAGGGATGCCCCAAAATACCATCATGGATAGCCCATGAGCGACCACGCACGGTCAATGCACATTGTGGATGGCGAAACGGGTTATTCTCGTTCAATTTGGCGTACAAATAACCGTCGGGGCGAAAGCCTTGATCGATTGAACGCATCTCCTGTAGTCCTCTTACATATGCAAAGCCATACCGCTCAAAAATAATCGCGTTGTGATAAGAAAGCGGCTCGATGAGGAATAAATCGTGCGCCATTTTGCCCACAAAGGTCTCAAAAAGAGGAACAAGTTGCTTGAACTCACGCAATCCCCGCCGAACTTGACCGGGTGCCAGTCCCGCCCGCATTGCCTTAAGCTCGGCAGGCAGGTTACGTGAGACCGTCCCAAAATGCGTTCGATTGCCTTCTGTATCGACATCAACATTGAAACGCTCAGACTCTGGATCATTGATGACAACCAATAAAACCAACAATTGGTTGTTGAACGTATCGGTCATATTGAGATAGAGCATCGGGTCGATATCTTGGGCTCGACGTTTGACATCAATCTCGACCGCGCGACTACCAGTCGGACAGCGAAATCGTGCCACCTCTATGCCATCGTAGGTGCCGGCATCCCTATCAATATTATATCGAGACGCTAACCAATCAGGCAGCAGGCTCCCGTAGATCCGCCTCTTTTCAGATTCTGGCAAGGCATTGATCTCACGAATCGAATTAGGAATAGGGATCATTCTTGACTGCGTTCTTTGAGTGCTTGTTTAATCTGGCGTTCGCCATCTTTCTTGGCGAGATCCGCACGCTTGTCATGAAGCTGCTTCCCTTTAGCGAGTGCGATTTCTACTTTTGCCCGACCACGTTGCAGAAAAGCCATAGTCGGCACGACGGTATAGCCACGTTCGCGCATTTTGCCCATAATCTGAGCGATTTCTTTTTTATGCAGAAGTAGCTTTCGCGGGCGTACCGGATCGGTATATCCATAGATACCTGCTTGCTGATAGGGCGTAATGTGGACTCCCAATAGCCATAACTCCCCTTCTCGTTCCTGCACAAATCCATCCTGCAAGCTGAGGTTATTTGCCCGTATGGACTTGATTTCCGCGCCAGTTAACACCAAGCCGGCTTCAAAAGTCCGGTCGAGTGTGTAATTATGGGATGCCTTTCGGTTCCGCGAAATGACTTTAATGCCTTCGGTGACTTTACTCATTGAAATTGGCGCGAGATACCCCTGCCTTTAGGCATGGGGAGGGATAGCGCCTTGTCCTTTCTTATATGCGAGGCTGAGTCGGGTAAGCATTAGGGCTAAAAGCCCCCGCCTTTAAGCGTGGGGATGCTTGCGTTGTGATTTCTACTCTTTGCTCAACGAGCGTCTCTATTGCCCTCAGTAAAATCATGTCCTGTCCATCAGCGCTCGTTTCGACAACAATATCAGGCTCAATACCCAATTTATCGAGTGGGCGTTGTGAAGGGACAAACCACTCAGCAGCGGTAATATGTAAAGAAGATTGGTCAGACAATGCGAAAATTTGTTGTACAGTACCCTTCCCGAATGTCTTCATTCCTACCAATATACCACGTTGATTGTCGCGAATAGCTCCAGCAACTAATTCTGCGCCGCTGGCAGTTCGTTCATTGACCAGGACCATTAGCGGTTGAATTAGTGTGCCCCCCTGTGTAGAGCGATATTCAAGTGTTTCTGAGCGAGAAACTTGCGAGACGATCAACCCCTCATCCAGAAATTGGTCGGCAACATCTATGGACTCTTGAAGCAATCCGCCAGAATTATCGCGCAAATCAAGGATAAATTCACTGGCACCCCCGGCAACTAAGGTATCAATTCCTTCAATTAATTCCTCCGGCGTGCGACTGGTAAAACGAAAGATTTGCAGATATCCGATGCGGGTGTCCTGTTCGAGAATACGCCAAACCACCGATGGGACGTTGATGACCTCAAAAAGGATGAAAACATCTAACTCGCTTCCATCGGCTCGTTGGACAACAATTTGAACCCCACTCCCCGCTATGACTTCACCACGCAGCAATTGATCGACCGCATCCTGAGATAGGGCATTATCAAGAGGTTGTCCATTGATCCGTAGAAGGACATCCCCATTTACAATACCCATACGATTTGCTGGGCTATCATTATAAGGATACAACGTAATTGCACCTTGTTCGGTACGCAATAGTTGAACGCCAATACCCCCATACGTGCCTGCCAACACGTCTGATTCGCTAGCGGCTACGGGTGGATCAATGAAAAATGTGTAACGGTCATCTATAGTGGACAGCAATCCACGAATTGCACCATATTCGCGGGTTGCCTGATCTGGTTGCTCCCGCAGGTAGCGTTGATCAAGGATTGATTGGACTTCGTTGAGCAGCAGGTATTTCCCTGAATTAGAGTCGTTTGGCGCTAAAATATAGGGGAGGTTCACAAACTCTCGCGCCACAAAGCCGGCAAAAAAGATGACTGCTAATCCAATGCCGATAAACGCGCCTGTTAAAGCCGGACGCACTATACTTCGAATTGAGTTCAATTGCATTTTTCACTTTTTCGCATCTATACTGTTATCGTGAAGAGAGAATTCATTTTAGCACGATTAACCAGTGCATACGGACAAATCAATGCCTAGCTCTGAACTTAAACCTCTTGTCCTCGTTGTAGATGATGAAATCAATACAACGATTATGCTGCAATATATATTTGAACGGGAAGGATATCGAGTTGAGCGTGCGACCGATGGTATCTCCGGCATCGAAATTGCACAGCAGCGCGCACCCGATCTCATCTTGCTAGATATCTTGCTGCCTAAAATGAACGGTTTTGAAGTCCTTGCCATCCTCAAGAGTGATGAACGGACCAAAAATATCCCTACTATTTTGATTACTGCCAACGCCCGCGAACCAGCCGATGTTGCGCATGGCATGACTTTGGGAGCGGATGATTATCTATACAAACCATTTGCCCCACAGGAACTTTTAGCAAGGGCGCAAAGCAAAATGCGCGCCTACAGGTTAGAAAAAGCACTTCGCACGAGAACTCAAGAACTAGAGTTCTTGCTAGAAACCAGCGAGAAGTTGAACCAGTATCTCCAGATTGATGACCTTATCAATGTTATTGCCGAGTCAACTGCTGACATTTTTTCTGCACAGCAAGTGCAAATCGTATTGCTCGATAAAAGCCGCACGGTTTATCATTCGCATACCCTAGAACGCACCTCTCTTGATATAACCACACCCCAAACCCTTACTGCTATTTGTTTGCAACATTTTGCGCCTTCACGTTTATGGCACGCAGGCGATATTGCAGAATTACATTCTGGCGGCATGTTTACTTCGATACAAAATAATGACCAAAGGTTAGGGTTATTGATCGTGCTTCACAACACAGGGGAATATACCGAGAATCAACTTCGATTATTGGAAGGCATTAGCCGTCAAATGGCAATGGCGCTACGCAATGCCGAACTCTATGAATTGCAGTCCGTCTATGCACAATCTCTTGAAGCCACTATCAAGCAACGGAGTGAGGAACTTGTTTCGGCGCACCGATTACTCATCCGTAATGACAAGCTCGCATCTATCGGTCATTTAGCTGCCAGCATTGCGCATGAAATAAATAATCCCTTGATGCCTGTCGGCTTGCTTTTGGAAAGCATGGAAGACACACTACGCACTTTGCCCAATACCGCTATTGACCTCCAAGATATCGGCATAGTGCGAGAAAATGTTCAAAGGATTCAACGCATTGTGAGGAGCCTTCTCGACTTTTCACGACCCGATGGCGCTTTAAGAGATTTAGACGTGAGCATGGTTTTGCAAGGTGTCATCAAGTTAAACACGCATCACTTTGAAATCGAACAAATGCACATCGCTGCAAAGGTGAAACCCCAATTAATGGTGCATGGCAGTAAAGATCATCTTGAAGCTGTATTTATGAATTTAACCCTCAATGCACGGGCAGCGATGATGCGTGGAGGGACTTTACAGATCGTGGCTGACCACGAAGGCGACGATATTGTTATTCAATTTATAGATAGTGGATCAGGTATTCGACCAGAAGATATTGACAAGATTTTTGACCCATTTTATTCCACAAAGCAGAATGGAACGGGATTAGGATTGTTTATTTGTTATAGCGTGATCACTGGTCATCAGGGAAAAATTGAGGTGAAAAGCAAGGTAGGCGAAGGTACAATATTTATCATTCGCCTACCTTGTGTACTTTGATCTTAACGTATAGGACGCCATGTCGCCGCAAAAGCAGCGCTATCCAAGTTGCCTTCGGCAAAGCTTTGGGCGTCTTCAACGGTGGCTACGACTGCGAGGAATACAGTTTGATCTTCGCAATTAACCATACGCACGCCTATCGCTTCGGTATTTTCGGGCAATTGCTCGTTGCTTCGCGCAAGCGCTTCCATTACCAATGGCATCAAAGTGCGTAGTTCGCGCCCCGGAGCCGAACAAACTTCAGCGATAAAAGTCATTCCAAAATCAGTTTCCACGTCTATGGTGCCCTCAGAAGTAAGGGTGAATTCGCTTAAAACATCGCTCAAGCTTTGTTCAGAAACCGTTGCCTCTGCGGTCACATTTGGCTCAACTTCAGGCATTACTTCGGCAGTTTGCGTGACATCTTGAACAAGTTCTAGAGTAGGTATCGCCTCAACCGTTGTCATAACTTCAGTGATCTCAGCAACAGGCGGGACATCTGTATTTGAAGGGGCGACAGATGTTTCCATCAGTGTCACTTCGGACGTAATTTCTAGCGTATCAGTTGCCAAATTGGTCGTTGGTGTCGTATCAATCACTGATGGAATATCGGTGTTCACCCCATTTTCAGCGACTGCTGTCACCAATGTAGCAGTGGGAACTTGTGTAGTGGATGGATTGTTGGTCAGCAACAGCACGGCTACTAAACCGATAACGACCAAGGCTGCGATGAAAGCAATCAGTGGTAATGAGGAACGTTGCTGTTTGCCCCCATTTATAGCGGGATCAAATTCATCGACCGAACGGGTATATTGAGGCACATTTTCTATTTGTGGAAGCGCTGGTCTTTGGGAAGGGGCTTCGGGCATAGGTAAAGGCGGAAGCGCCGGTTTAACGGGTGTTTTAGGCGCAGGTAATGGGTCACTGGCAAGTTCTTCAACAATTTCTGGATATTGGCTATTAAAGGTGGTTATCATCTCGCTTATGCCGTCATAATCTGGCGCAAGACGTTTCACATTGTTGAGCGCCCTGTATGCCTCTCGAGGATCAGTGACGGCATAGGAATAAATCCACCATGCGTCCGCATTTTCGGGGTCACTTTCCAAGATAGGACTTACGACCTGAAGTGCATCCTCTAGGCGATCCGCTTCCACATAGGCAAACGCTTCATCGAGCTTCGACTGTATTTCATTGCTCATCAAATTTGGCGCAAAATATCCTCTGCTTTTGACTAGTACAGAGGAAAAACGCCGCTTATCCTTTCGCTGAGTAGGACAAGATTCCCCCAAAGGGAAGGAGAAAATTTAGATATGAGTGCTTTTCCAAAAACCAGCCCGCCATACAATGCGCATTGTTCGCTCGCCAACGGGTCAATTAAATGCGAGTGTACAACAAGCCGAGTCTCGTTGCAACAACGGAGAAAAGAAAAAAGACTTTCAACAAAGAGTGAAAGTCTTTTTTAATCAAGTGCCTCGGAAAGGAGTCGAACCTTCACGCCTTGCGGCACACACACCTCAAGCGTGCGCGTCTGCCATTTCCGCCACCGAGGCAACTAAGGTCAATTATACGACACCCAAATCAGATGTCAATCCTTTTGCATTCGTACCAGATGTTTTATGATGTGAAACCAATGTGTTTTCACAAAGGTTTGACCAATTTATGACCTTACGCATTGCTTTAGATGCTATGGGTAGCGATAGCTACCCTACCCCAGATGTCGCTGGCGCTGTTCTTGCTGCTAAAGAATTTGGTGATGCGATCATCCTTGTCGGAACCGAGTCACTCATACGGACCGAATTGAGCAAACACAACACCAGCAACCTAAATATCACGGTCGTTCATGCGGCAGACCTCATTGATATGAATGACAAACCGGCAACAGTAGGCAAAGATAAGCCTAATTCTTCTATGCACGTCGGGATGTCCCTCGTGCGTGATGGCAAAGCCGATGCCTTTGTTTCCGCTGGCAATACGGGTGCCGCCCTAAGTATTGCCACATTGTATACGCTCAAACGAATATCGGGCGTGAAACGACCGGCATTAACGGGCATCATTCGTTTGGGCGGCATTGTATTCGTTATCTTGGATGTCGGTGCCAATACAGATTCTAAACCAGAGTGGATGGCTCAATTCGCGCAAATGGGTGAAATCTATACGCGGCTTTCGTTAGGTATTGAGAAGCCGCGTGTTGCGCTGCTTTCCAATGGTGAAGAAGCCAGTAAAGGAAATGATCTCATTCGCGCGTCAAGTCTCTTGATAGAACAGCTCCCCATAAACTATGTCGGCAACGTTGAACCCAAAGATCTGCTCATCCATGGCGCAGACGTCGTCATTACAGACGGGTTTATTGGTAATCTTGTGATTAAATCTTTAGAAGCTTCAACACGCGCTATGGGCAATCTCATCAGACAAGAGATCAAGAAAAATCCTATCACGATGGTGGGGGGGCTATTGGCGCGACCTGCTTTTCGCGAGGTCTATCGCCAAGTTGATCCTTTTGAAATCGGGGGTGCGCCCCTTTTGGGCGTGAACGGGGTTGTAATTATCGGTCATGGACGTTCAAACCATATCGCAATCAAAAATGCCATCGGACAAGCCAGAAAAGCCGTCCTCGGCAATATCATCGACGCGATTGCCACTGGCTTGCGATAACACCCACAATTGAAAGGAGAAAGACGAGCGGGAAAACCCAGTCGTCTATTTGAAAACTATGGAATTACTTCGTAATGGTCGTCATCGTGTCGTTATTACAGGCATGGGGGCTGTCACCGCGTTGGGGGACGTGAAAAGCTTATGGGAAGGTCTTAAAGCGGGGAAATCAGGTGTTCGCCGTATTGAGACGATCAATGTAGAGCATGTGCCTGTCAAAATCGCTGGTGAAGTGCGTAATTTTGAACCCACTGACTATATCGAGCATAAAGAAGCCCGACGCATGGGGCGCGCCTCTCAATTTGCGGTAGCTGCCACTGCGATGGCGGTGCGCGACGCAAATTTGACCCCGGCACAAATTGAAACTGAAGGTGAGCGAGTTGGCGTTATCATTGGTACAACGCTCGGCGCGCATGAAATGGCGGAAAAGAACACCTTCAAATACAAAACTTCGGGCTATCGCAAGCCTAACCCGCTCACCTTGATCAACTCTCTGCCTAACATGCCGGGGCATTATGTCAGTCGCTTCTTTAGAGCGCTTGGGCCGCTGAATTCGCCATCTACAGCGTGTGCGGCTGGCACACAGTCCATCGGTGAAGCAAGTGAGCTTATCCGTAACGGGCGCGCTGATATGGTGCTGACCGGTGGTGTCGAAGCCGTTTTGCAAGATTATGCACTCGCTGGTTTTGAGGCGATGGATGCGTTGGCGACCGAATACAATGACAACCCCTCAGCTGCAAGCCGTCCGTTCGACAAAAACCGATCCGGCTTTGTTTTTAGCGAGGGATCTGCCGTAATCGTCATTGAAAGCCTTTCGCACGCACTCAAACGAGGGGCGCACATTTATGCAGAAATACTCGGTCATGCGTCTTCTTCTGATGCGTATCATATCGCAGCGCTTGATCCCACTGGCGGCGGTGCTATCCGTTCTATGAAATGGGCGATTGACGATGCCCACATCAGCAGAGATACCATTCAGTACATTAATGCTCATGGCACCTCGACACAGGCGAATGACGCGATGGAAACCCTCGCCATCAAAAAAATCTTCGGGGAAACAGCCTATAATATTCCCATCAGTTCAACCAAGAGCATGATTGGTCATGCATTAGGGGCTTCAGGAGCCATTGAGGTTGTTGCATGTGTGATGAGCCTCGTAGAAGGTGTGTTACACCCCACTATCAATCATGAAACGCGCGATCCCGATTGCGACCTTGATTATGTGCCTAATGAAGCGCGTGATTTTCACGGGTTAAAGCGGATTCTCTCAAATTCATTTGGATTAGGGGGACAAAATGCCTCTATCGTCCTCGGTGCCATCTAATTTCTCACTGTCAGTCTTAAATTAACCCAAAAACACAGTCTGCGGAGATAGACGGTTTTGTTTCGACAAAAAACAATGCCGTCTATTTGATCAGTCCGCGCTATAATGAGTTTGTCACCTATCGATGAGGCGAAATAATGGGCGATCATGTTTCAGCAATCGAGGTACTTCTCACGAAACGCGATTATAAGCGCGCAGAGGTTCTTATCGCCCGTCTCTTACGAGGAACCCTTGACACCGAATCTCGCCTGCAGTTGTTGATTATCAGGGCGAGAACCCGGTTGGCGACGGGGCGTATTGATGATGCGCTGGTCGATCTCCAAAAAGTGCGATCCCTTAGGCAAACCGAGTTTGATCAGCCACACCTCTTGGAGTTATGGGGAGATTGCCATCTAGCGCGTTTTGAGCGTGCTCCAGTAGGCTTTTCGGAGCGCAGCGATATCCAACAATCACGTTCCTGTTATGAACATATTGTCCACGAGTTCCCAACATATCCAAACCTCGGTTGGATACATTATCAGATCGGGCGAATTTTCCTGACTGAGCATCGCACTGCCGAAGCCAGTGGTTATTTCCAAAATGCACTTTTAGAACCGAGTACCTTCTCAGCCCTGACGCCTTTTTGTTATGAACGGCTTGGTTTCATAGAATTTTATGAATTGCGCCACCTTGAACGGGCGCTCCATTTTCTTGGAAAAGCGGTAGACACCTACCCTTCTCAAGAAGATCCTACTTGGTTAGCCCAAGTGCATACTTTGCGGAGCCGCGTACTTCGTGAAATGCGTCGACTTGATGAAGCTGTTGAAGCATCACGGATGGCTATCAATATCGCCTCCGCCAGCGACTCGAAACGAGGCGTCGCAGATGCCCTATTGACGATTGGTGAAATACTCCTTCCCCTCCCCAATCGCGAAAAAGAAACCATCCAATATCTTCAACAATTTATTCAAATCAGCAAGAAACCACTCGGCATCGATGTGACTTGGGCGCGGGTTTATGAAATGCTCGGCGATCTATATTATCGTATCGGGCAGTATGCCAACAGCTTGGCATCGTATGATGCGTCCCTTCAATACAACCCCTACACTCCATGGGAAATGTCCATGCATTATCGCCTTGCCAGAACCGCCTATCAAGCTGGTGAGTATGAACGGGCATTGCATGGCATTGAGCGAATGATTCGAGCGGCTGAAAAAGATGGTGAATCAGTGGAAGATCACCGTGTTTTTGCGTTACGCGGAAATGCCCATTATGCTCTCGATCAATACGGTGAAGCGATCAAAGCCTACGAACAAGCGAAATCATTAGCATCTCCTAACTCCCCCGATCTCGAAACCATCAATCAATATTTACAATTCGCATTGAACTTTGCACGGCGTGTATAATACCCTTCATGTCTTCTCAATGATGGTGAAATTTTCAGCATGGTAAAGAATGTAAAAGTGATCGGTGGCGGTTTAGCAGGATCAGAAGCTGCTTGGCAGTTGGCTGAGCGCGGTTTTAACGTCACTTTGTATGAAATGCGTCCTGTGCGCACAACCGGTGCCCATGCGACCAATCGCCTTGCAGAACTGGTGTGCAGCAATTCTTTCGGCTCAAAATTGCCTGATCGCGCCTCAGGATTACTTAAAACGGAACTTGATATTCTGCGTTCTCTACTGTTGCGTTGTGCCGAACAAGCAGCTGTTCCGGCTGGTGGGGCATTGGCGGTTGACCGCGAAGTTTTCGCTCAATTGGTGACAGATACTCTTGAAAATCATAAAAACATCACCATTATTCGCGAAGAGGTCGTAGCCATACCTGACGAATCTACGGTAATCGCGACTGGACCCTTAACATCCGAAACATTTGCCCAGGCGCTCGGCAATTTGACAGGGCAAGACTACCTCTATTTCTACGATGCTTTAGCGCCGATTGTCTCGGCAGACAGCATCGATATGGAAATCGCCTTCCGCGCCAGTCGATATGGACGCGGGGAAGATAGCGAGGGTGATTACATCAATTGCCCGATGAATCGCGACGAGTATGAACGGTTTGTGGATGCTTTGCTGTCTGCCGAAACAACCGAATTGCGTAGCCTCGAATTGGAGGCACAGCAATTTTTTGAAGGTTGTTTGCCGGTCGAGCAAATTGCCAAACGCGGACGTGAATCGCTTGCTTTTGGTCCTATGCGCCCAGTGGGCATTGTCGATCCACGCACCAATCGGCGGCCGTATGCGGTGGTTCAGCTTCGGCAAGACAATATTGCTGGCAGCCTCTATAACTTGGTTGGTTTTCAAACCAATATGAAATGGGGACAGCAAGAGCAGGTACTTAGGCTTATCCCCGGTCTCCAAAATGCCGAATTTGTGCGGATGGGGCAAATGCACCGAAACACTTTTATCAATTCCCCTGTTTTGCTAAATCCCACAATGGCACTGAAAACTCGCTCAGATCTCTTCTTTGGTGGGCAAATCACGGGGGTTGAAGGCTACATGGGCAATGTCGCTACGGGATTGGTGGCTGCCGTCAACTTAGCCCGTCATCTGGATGGCAAAGCCGCATGGATTGTCCCCAAAACGACCATGCTCGGCGCGTTATGCCATTATGTGACCCACGCCGAAGCGAAGTATTTTCAGCCCATGAAATCAAATTTTGGCATTCTTCCGAGCTTTGAAACGGCTATTAAGGATAAACGATTGCGATATGAAGCCTATGTCTCACGCGCACTGTCCGATCTGAAACAGTCATTGAATGAACTTGCAGATGCCTATATCGGTGAACAATCTGAGTTATTGGAGAATATCAATTGATTCGTCGCATCATCGTTTTCTTGCTCGTTATCGCATCCTTTGTCACTATCCAAGCGCAGGATGACGACCAACCCAACTCCCCTTTTTTTGACGGGGAGAATGCCTTTATCCATGTGGAAAATCATGTTGCTGTCGGTCCTCGCCCAATGGCAACAGTGGGCAATATCGAGGCAGGCAATATCATTCTCTCGCATCTTGACACACTGGGATGGGAAACGAGCGAGGATTGGCATTTAATTGGTTTCGGTGACTCCACGGATTTGACACCCGAAGCGCAACAAACCTTCGACCTGTGGCAACCGTTAACTATGGGAGGGCTGCTGACCGATTATCTCGAAGCAGAAAATCAAACAGTTGAATTTAATCGACTGCTTGTGCCAGTGCGCAATTTAGTCGCTAGTTATGGCGAGGGCAGCACGATCATCATTGGCGCTCACTATGACTCGCGCATTTTTTCTGACAAAGATGTCGACCCGACAAAGCGCTTATTGCCCATGCCGGGTGCCAATGATGGTGGCAGTGGCGTAGGTGTTTTATTGGAATTAGCGCGGGTCATCAGCGAGAACTATATCCCGAATCACGAGATTCGTTTGGTATTTTTTGATGCTGAAGATAATGGGCGCATCGCCCCATTTGCGGACTTGATACCCCAAACGAGCGGGTATTTGATAGGCTCAACCTTGTATGCCAATCGGCTTGATCTCGAAACTGAAAACATCGATTATATGTTGTTAGTCGATCTGGTTGGAGAATTTGATCAAGCCTTCCCCATTGAGGGCTATTCTAATCAATCTGCTCCTGATATCGCCGCCGCCATTTGGGAAACAGCTAGGACGCTGGGGTATGAGGCGCAATTCCCTAATGAAGTAGGCGGATCGATTACAGATGATCACGTCCCTTTTATTCAACGCGGTATTCCAGCAGTCGATATCATTGACCTTGATTATGCTTATTGGGATACCAGCGAAGACACCATCGACAAAATCAGCGTTGATAGCCTAGCGCGGGTTGGGGAAGTCTTAGAGATGTATCTCTTAAACTCAGGCGCTATCACCTTAAAGACGGCTCCTTGAGAGAAAGATACTCGGTAATGCCAGATATTGCAGCGCGATTAAATAACCTTCCCCCCTACCCTTTCGCGGTTCTCAACCAGCGCGTTCGTGAACTAAACAATGCTGGGTTTGATATTGTCAATCTCGATATCGGTAGCCCAGACATGCCGCCATCCGATCTGGTCATTAAATCAATGACTGATGCCATCAGCGATCCTACGGCACATGGTTATTCTGGGTATAAAGGCACCGCCGAATTTAGAGCGGGGGTCGCGCGTTATTACGAGCGGCGATTTGGTGTCATCCTTGACCCGGAAAAAAATGTACTCCCCCTTTTGGGCAGCAAAGAGGGGATTGTCAATTTATCATTGGCATTTTTGGATCAAGGCGATATTGCCCTTGTCCCCGAAATAGCCTATCCAGCCTACCAAATGGGTGCGCATTTAGCCGGGGCACAAGTTCAGTGGGTTAAATTGGATGTCGCGAATGGTTTTTTGCCCGATCTCGATGCGCTCGCCGCTGATTTCCCAAAACGCGCTAAATTGTTGTGGATCAACTATCCGAACAACCCCACAGGCGCGACTTGCGACTTCTCGACCTATCAAAAGATCGTCGATTTTTGCCGGGAACGAAACCTTCTTTTGGCGTCTGATAACCCCTATGTTGAAGTCACCTTTGATGGGTATGTCGCTGGCAGCGTGCTTCAGGTAGCGGGCGCGCTTGATACCACTGTCGAGTTTATCTCGTGGTCAAAATCATACAATATGGCGGGTTGGCGGCTGGGCGCAGCAGTAGGTTCTGCCGAAGCCCTGAAGACACTTTTAGTAGTAAAGAGCAATATGGATAGTGGGCATTTTCACGCCATCTATAAAGCGGGGATCACTGCCAGTGATGAAACGCCGCGCTCATGGATTGACGCCCGCAATCTCATTTACGAAAAGCGTCGCGACAAAATTTTAGCGGCGCTGCCTGATATGGGTCTGGTCGCCAAGAAAACTTCCGGCTCTTTGTACGTTTGGGCACGAACCGAAATGGGTAACGGTTCACAATTTGCTGAAGCTGCCCTGACCCAAGCGCACGTATCAGTTGCGCCGGGGGTAATTTACGGTCCCGGTGGCACCCCCTACATTCGCATGAGTCTGGGTATTCCCGATGATCGTTTGGATGAAGCGCTTTCCCGATTAAAGTCTTGGTATGGAAAAAGATAACTTTATGCTAGAACAAAGTCATAACCGTGAAGTGATTTCAAAACCTGAACGTGTATTTTTAGTGGGGATTGGCATAAAACATAGCTTTCCCCTGCTTTCTGTCACGGACTCGTTAAGCGAACTTGCTCTTCTTGCAGAAACCGCTGGCATGGAAGTCGTAGGAGATACTTTTCAGAATCTCAACAGTATTGACAGCGCGACTATGATCGGCAAAGGAAAAGTTGAAGAAATCAAAGAGATGCTGTTGGCATTGGGGGCAGAAGTCGTCATTTTCGATGACGAGTTATCGCCTCGACACCAGCGTGAACTTGAGAAGAGCTTCGGGGAAGCTATCAAAGTCCTTGATCGGTCTGCACTTATCCTTGACATCTTTGCGCAACACGCGCATACCCGTGAAGGTGCCCTTCAAGTAGAGCTTGCCCAGTACCAATATCGCCTCCCCCGATTAACACGCGCGTGGACACATCTTGCCCGTCAATCCGGTGGTGGTTCAGGACGTAGTGGTGCCGGCGGCGTGGGTTTAAGAGGCCCCGGTGAAACCCAACTTGAGGTTGACCGTCGCGAAATTGGGCGGAAGATCAGTAAGTTGAAAGTAGATTTAGAGCAGGTCCGCTCCCATCGTGGTCGTCATCGGCAACAGCGGGATCGCGCCGGTATGCCACTCATTGCATTGGTAGGTTATACCAATGCCGGAAAATCAACGTTGTTACATGCGTTGACGGGTGCAGACATCTACATTGCCGATCAACTATTTGCGACGCTTGATCCCACGACTCGGCGCTTAGAATTGCCTTCCAAACGAACAGCCGTCATTACCGATACTGTCGGTTTCATTCAAAAGCTACCGACAACTCTCATCGCTGCGTTTCAAGCGACTTTGGAAGAGATTAAAGAAGCAGATTTATTGTTAGAGGTCGCTGACGCCACACACCCCAATGTCATGCAGCACATTGAAACCGTTGATGACACGCTGGCAGAAATTGATGTGCCACCGGTGCCTAAGATTTTGGTGTGGAACAAAGTTGACCAGCTTCATGAGGATGATGAAAATCTCATCTTGCAACAGGTTCCTGAAGGGCGTTATACCCGCATCGTCAAAGTGTCGGCGTTAACGGGACAAGGCATTCCCGAACTCATGCTCGCAATTGAAGAGGTGTTGGCTGCATCGCTTTACGCCATCACGCTAAAATTGCCTTATGATCGGGGTGATTTGGTTTCGCTGATTCATGAACAAGCTTCTGTCGAGTCAAGCCTGCATACTTCTGATGGTATCGAAATGAAAGCCCGTGTATCCGCAGCGTTGTTAGATCGTCTCCTAGAGTTTCGAGTTTAACTATGTTCAAATGGTTCGACAGATCCACCCGTTTTGCGAAGTTTCTTGAAAATCTGTCCTCAACTCTGGCGCGTCAACGAGGGTTGCCCATTGTTATTGGCGTTGGGCTGATTATTATCAGTTTTATCGTTCAACTCATGACGTTTGTTTTGGATGCACCCCTTCTCGATTTCATTTGGACAGTGACACATCATTTAGGATTGATCATCGCCTTAATCGGCATTTTGTTGGTCGAGCCTCTTGGACAATAGCATCTTTTAAGGCATGTCCCTGCGCCCGACTGTTCGACTCAAGGGCATTTCTCATCAAAAAAGATGTCAATATTGTGATCTTTTCCACAATGCTAAACTCGTGTTAAAATCGCACAATGATATGTCACTATCTTTAATTTAAGCACACCTACAGAATTTGCCTAGAAATCAAGGATAACTCCAACATGGTGAAGTTCATCCGCTCCACGTTTATTGTCGTCGCATCACTTTTGATATTGCTCCCGACATTGGCTCAAGCACAACAAGAATTGCCTCCCCTTCCCGATTTGGAGGGACGCGAGGTGATAGTGGCGGTCGAAAACGCTTACCCTCCCTATAATTTTTACAATGCAGACAATGAAGCTGTCGGTTGGGATTACGACACATTTAACGATATTTGCCGTTTGTTGAATTGTGTCGCTGTATTTGAAGAAACGAGCTGGGATGGCATGTTGATCGCCATTGCTGCTGGTGATTTCGATGTCGCCGCTGATGGCATCACCTATACCGAAGCGCGCGACGAGTCGGTTGATTTCTCAATGCTTTATCAGGCGTATGATGAAACTTTGCTGATTCGCAGCGAAGAAACCCGCTTTAGCAGCGTCAACGAACTTTTGACATTGGACGATTATGTCGTTGCAACCCAAGTGGGTACCACCAACGAGATTACGGCGATTGAAATTTTCGGTCAAGAAAATGTCCGTTCTTTCGATGGCTTTGCGGGCGCTATCGAAGCCCTCTTGAATGACGATGTCGATGCGGTGGTTGTGGATCGCCCTGCTGCTGAAGGATATATCACCGAGCGTGGCAATATGATGACGGTAGAGGAATCATTGTCTGGCATTCAAGGGTTGGCGTTTGCCTTGCCGCCCGGCAGTGATTTAGTTGAACCTATCAATGCGGCGATGACCCATTTGCAAGCCAGTGGACGATGGGATCAAATTTACCGTCGTTGGTTTGAAACTGCTGAATTGCCCGATTTGGCTGGTTTAGAAATCAGTATCGCGGTCGAGAATGCCTATCCGCCGTACAACTTTTACAACGAAAACAACGAAGCTGTCGGTTGGGACTACGATACCTTCAACGAAATATGCGACCGCTTGAATTGTGTCCCCAATTACGTAGAAACTGGTTGGGATGGCATGTTGATCGGTATTGCTGCCGGCGAATTTGATGTCGCTGCTGATGGCATCACTTACACTCCTGAACGTGACGAGTCGGTTGATTTCTCGATGCTGTATCAGGCTTACGATGAAACCTTGCTCGTCCGTGCTGACGAAACCCGTTTTACCACCAGTGCTGAACTCTTGGCGTTAGGAGATTTTGTGATTGCTACCCAAGTGGGTACCACCAACGAAATCACTGCCCACGCATTATTTGGAATGGAAAATGTCCGTTCTTATGATGTGTTTGCCGGCGCGATTGAAGCCTTGCTCAACAACGATGTGGACGCAGTCTTGGTGGATCGTCCGGCTGCGGAAGGCTATATTGCCGAACGCGGTAGTATGATGACGCTTGAGGAATCGCTTTCCGGCGTTCAAGGACTTGCTTTTGCCTTTCCCCCCGGCAGTGGACTTGTCGAACCGATCAACTTTGCGATGGAATCGATGTTCGCCGATGGAACATGGGACGATATTTATCGTATGTGGTTTGAAAGTCAGTAAAGTTTAATCGCTTGTCTTCTATGTGCGCCTCCACAATCACTTGTGAGGGCGCACATATGATTCTTTGTGACTCTAAAGGGTAGCAATTTTATGAGAGTACCCCCTCCCGACACCACCGCACCCCGTCAATATTTTGACATCCGAAAACTAGCCCGCAATATTGTTCGACGGCAATTATGGTTTATCGCGTTCCTCGCTATCGACCTATTTATTGTCGCACTGATCTTGAACGACCCGATCCTGATCGATACTTGGAATTTCATCTGGCCCGGTATCAGTATCACGATTCAAATCACGTTGGTGAGTTTTTTCTTTGCGACTTTGATAGGGTTGGTGACTGCCTTCGCCCGTATATCAAAAAATATCCTCATCTACAATATATCCACATTTTATGTTGAGCTTTTTCGTGGGTTACCGCTGCTTGTCATTATCCTTGTTTTCAATTTTGTTCTCACCCCTGCCCTGATTGACATCATCGCTCAAATCCGCCTACTGGACGATCTGCTCCAAAGTTTAATGGGCTTCAACGCCGAGGTCATCGCCAACACCACCTTGCGTAGTCGCGATGTGCAAGAAACAACCCGAATTATGCTGGCATTTGCGCTGGCATATGGGGCGTTTATGTCCGAGGTTTTCCGTGCCGGCATCATCAGTATCAATAAAGGTCAAATTGAAGCAGGACGCTCGCTTGGCATGACGTATAGCCAAGCGATGCGTTATATTGTTTTGCCACAGGCGATCCGCAATGTGTTGCCCGCAATGGCGAATAATTTTGTTCTGCTGCTTAAAGACACTTCGTTGGCATCTGTGGTCGCAGTACCCGAAATCTCTCAATTAACCCGCCAGTATTCGAGCAATCGCTTTCGTTACCCACAGGGGCTGCTCGTGTTGTCTTTTATCTACGCCAATCTGACGATAATCATGTCTATGGGTGTCTATTGGCTGGAAGCGCGCCTCCATGCTGACACCAAAGAGGATTAAATGACAATCTCTGGACCCATTATTTCCATAAAAGATGCAACGAAGCGTTTTCGCACAGTTGTAGCGCTAAATCAAGTGAGTTTGGATATTTTCTCCGGACAGGTTGTTGTGATTATTGGCCCGAGTGGGTCTGGTAAAAGCACACTGCTTCGTTGCATCAATCGGTTGGAAAGTGTTGAAGAAGGTGAAGTTTGGGTGAACGGTGTTCAAATTAACCATCCCTCCACCAATATTAATGAAGTCCGTGTCGAGGTGGGGATGGTGTTTCAGCACTTCAATTTGTTCCCACATTTGACTGTTCTTGAAAACGTGATGTTGGCACAATCTATCGTTCGCCGACGCGACAAAGATGAAAGTCGTGAAATTGCCTACGCATTGCTCCAAAAAGTAGGCATCCGCGAAAAAATCGATGTTTATCCGGCAAAATTATCCGGTGGACAACAGCAGCGTGTTGCTATTGCCCGTGCGTTAGCGATGAATCCCAAAATTATGTTGTTTGACGAGCCGACTTCTGCCCTTGATCCAGAAATGATCAAAGAAGTACTCGATGTGATGCTCGATTTAGCCCACGAGGGCATGACGATGGTTGTCGTCACGCATGAAATGGGGTTTGCCCGTGCCGCTGCGGATCGCGTCATTTTTATGGATCAGGGTGAAAAAATCGAGGATACTACCCCTGTCGGCTTATTTGAGAATCCAGAAAGCGACCGTTTGCGTCTCTTTTTGAGCAAAATCCTAGACCACTAAACCGCCTCTAAATCCTCATATGGGGCGAACAGATCACTCATTCGCCCCATATGATCTATTGTTCCAAAGCGACCCAATACAAATCTGGGCTGAACATCTCATGCACAAATAAGCGCGAGTCGGGCGTAATCACTAGCCCTGCAAGGGGCGCAGTCAAATCACTGAATAGCACGATCTCAACATCTTCGTTGGTACAGCCACCTTGAGCGTAACAGTCCTCAGGGTCGATACGACCGACGACGCCGCGTGTCCCAAGCGCAAAAGTGAAATATAAATCACCACTTGGTGCCATCTGCATTCCAGTGACATTTTGCAACCCGCTGACGAGGATTTGCGATTGTGGGGTTTCGCGCTGGTATCCCCCATCCATCACCTCAGCAAGTGGATACCATTCGATTGAACGGCGGGTACTTCCGGCATTGGCGACATAAAATCGATCCCCATCGATAACGATGCCAGCGGGAGCAGACAAATCTGCCAACACAGTTTCGTTATCGCCATCACGACTGATGATATTGAGGGTATTCCCAAGTAAATTCGTCACCAGAAATTGGGCTTCGTCCACCCATGCAATTCCCCACGGACCCTGCAAATCACGCGCAATGGTACGAACCCCCGCGCGTGTCACCGTTGCCATCGTATTGGCGCTATAATCTGGTACCCACAGCGTTAAGCCCGAAGTCTCATTGTCTTCTACATACAGCATATGCGCGTTACGGATGCCAAAAATGTAGGTACGTGTCTGCCCAGAGGTGTCATCGATTTCATAAACCGTGCTGTCCCCCGTACACGCGGTATATAACTTGTCATCAAACCAATAGATACCGTTAGGACGCTGAACATTCGCCGTCAAGCGAATAAGGTCAGATTGGGTAAAAGGTTGAAATACTTCATCAGATGTGATTACTGTTGGCACATCTGTACTTGTAACGGCAACTATAGGGGTTGATGTTTTTGTGGGCGCTGGTGTTGGGCTGCTTTCTTGTGCAGAAATTGCCGAGATACCAACAGCGAAACCCATAAGAACAATGCAAACGATACTAAACAGAACGCCGATCCGGTTGAACATCACGTATTTGATCCTGATTGGCTAACGGGGTAGAAACAAAAAAGGTCGTACCATAGGTTTCAGAAGATTCAAACCAAACGGTGCCATGATGCCTTTCGACAACCGTTTTTACTAGGCTTAACCCCAATCCAGAACCACTTACATGTTCCATGCCGGGTGGACTTGCTCTAAAGAACCGCTCGAAAATGTAAGGTTGATTCACTTCAGCGATTCCCACTCCACTATCTTGCACGATAAATAAAAGGTTTATTCCGGTTTCGGCGATGCTCAAGCGAAGTTGAACTTTGCCGCCCGAGGGCGTGAATTTGATTGCATTTTCGGTTAAATTGACAAGTACCCGCTCAAACTGGACTGGATCACAAATCATTTGTGCGTCTTGCGCCGTTTCTAGGACTTCTAAAGAGAGCGTGATACTGTGATCTTGCGCCTGTCCAGTCATTTCATCAAAAGCGTGCTGAATAAGCCTCTCCGCCGGATATGCTTGTAATTGAAGCTGCCCGTCACGTAGTTTTTCTAAATCTAACACCCCACGAATAATACGGTTCATGCGGTTTAGTTGTTTCTCAATCACCGCTATCGACTCATGAACATCTGGGTTAGGATGATCGGCAAGATCATCACGCATCAATTCAAGGTTCGCCATCGATGCTTGCAACGGGTTTTTAAGGTCATGGCTCGCCATACGCAGCATTTCGCTTTTAAGACGGTCTAGCTCTTGTTGGCGCTCAAACAAGCGGTGATAGACGATGGCAACCGCGATTTGCGTGGAAAACAACTCCAGCATATAGATATCATCGTTCCGAAACAATCGCCCTTGCCGCGCCGAAACAACCAGTAGCACCCCCAAGGCTTCATCGCCGTGCGTTATAGGTGTGCAAATCACGGAACCAAAGGCGACTCGTGCAAAGGAGAAATCATCTCCAGTGCGCCATTCGTGCGCGTAATTATCGACCAAGATCGTTTTGCGCTGCGAAAAAGCTGTTTGCGCCATACCATTGCGGGTTGCTAAATAGGTTGTTGGCATCTGCCATGTGCTAATTTGACGTAGCCCCTGCCCTTCTCGTGACAGAATGGTCGCGCCATCTGCCTTCAAAATATCAGCGGCATGATGTGTAATTTTTTGGAGCTGCGCATCCAGCGACTCCTGATTTACGATGGCATTGCTGACGGTACGAAGCGCCTCCACCTGATAGGTTCTCTCGGCGAGAGGGCGCACAATTTCTTGCCGGACAATAGAAAAAGTGATGATCAAACCCGCGATTGCGCCAAGATTATTGACCAAAGTCCAAATGCCAAGCTCTGGGTTTAAAAAACTAATGAATTGCGCGATGACAAAAAGTGTTAACCCAAAACGCAGAACCGTAGATTGAACCGCCCTGCGATTGCGCCACAAGATGATAAGGGTACTACCCCCAAAAAAAACCAAAAAAACTAGTAAAAGTGGTTGTGTTGTGTAAATGACATCGATTTGATCTGGCAGCACATATTGCGGTGTGAATAACGATGCCATACGATAAACCATCAATGTGAGTACAGTCACAAACGCCAGCGCCCGTAACCGACGAGTGTAGGCTTTGACGATAACGGCTGTAAGCGCAAAAATCGAGATACTTGCGCCCGTAAACCCAATATCCATGATGATATAAACAAAGCGAGTCAGCGCGGAAGGCAAGTCTGCCCATTCCCCCGCCTGATACAGCAAGGCACCAGAGTTCCACATCACCAAAAAAAACAAAAATAACGCGAGGAACTGGTTCATCTCACGCCGAGGTGAACTCCATAGAAGGATGATCAAAAACGCGAGCGAGAGGGGCGCAGAGACCGCATTGATGAGAATGCTAAATGGTGCGAAATCAAGCATCTAAAAACGACTCCATCCTTAATTAAACCATCGGGGAGTCAAGGAACGGCGCAGCTTTACGTTTGTTTCTCGAAACGGTAACCGATACGGTGTTCGGTCAAAATATACATTGGGTTTGCCGCATCTCGCTCCAGCTTGCGCCGTAGTTGGCTGATGTAGACGCGCGGATAATAAATATCGTCGATATATTCGCGCCCCCACACTTGCTCCAATAGGTCGCGCTGGGAGACAACCCGCCCTGCATTTTCAATTAGCACTGCCAGCAACTTAAACTCTGTCGGCGTCAAATGCACACGCTGTGATTGCACATGAACGGTGCGCTTATGGAAATCAACAGCCAAATACCCATCTTCATATCGTTGTTCATTTTCGGTATTGGACAACAAAGACCGGCGTCGCAAAGCGTGAACTCGCGCGGCAAGCTCATTCATCCCCACCGGTTTCTCCAAATAATCATCTGCACCCGCCATTAAACCAGCGACAATATCATCTTCGGTAATCGCTTGGGCAGAAAGCATAATGATAGGGATATCCGATTGTTCGCGAATGCGTCGACAAACGGTTAAACCATCCATATTGGGCATCACAATATCAAGAATCACTAAATCAGGGTGTCCATCATGGAATTGACGCAGTGCCTCTGCCCCATCACCACAAAGAATCACGTCGAAACCTTCGCGTTTTAGGCGTTTGCCCAACGCTTCGCGGATACTCGATTCGTCATCAACGATCATTATCTTCATAATGAGAGAGTGTAGCATTGCTTTTAAGTCGCTACAAGTGGGGTATACAATCTGCGATACAAACCATTGTCATGAAAATGTTGCATAATGAAGTGGATTTTACCAATGAGAAAGGCTATCGATGATGAGATCGCGCAAACACATTCCTGTGTGGTCAGCGCTGTTGGCAAGTGTACTTCTGATATTCATACTTTCTGCCTGCAACCTAAGCGGGTCTCCAGAGCAACAAGAAATTATTCAAACGGAGACCTTGTCGGTCACTCTGCTGCCATCGCGCACCCCGGTGTCTACCAGCGGGTTGCCGGCAACAGCTTTATTTCCCACTTTGCTGCCCGGCATCACGTTTCCGACAGCAATCGTTAGAATTCCTACCAGCGTACCTCCAGTGGTCTTTCCGGTTGCCAGCTCGCTACCACTCAATATTTCGGTGGTCTCACCGCTACCGGGCAATGTCGTCGCGGGTAATGTGCAAATTTTAGGATCTGCGAGTCATCCCCAGTTTTTACAATATCAACTTGAGTACGGACCCGATCCCAATCCGGGGAATCTCTGGTTTCCAGCGACCAATCCAGTTTCTACCCCCATTTTGAATGGTTTGTTGGGTATTTGGAGTACCAACACTGTTCAAGATGCCCGTTATCAGTTGCGCCTCCGCGTTTATCTGCGTGACGGCAGAATCGAACAAACCGTCATCAGCAATATCACGGTTCAAAACCGCGTCAATACGCCGGTACCGTCCCCCACATTAGACATTCCACGTCCGGTGGCTGCCTTTACACAAGATGTTGTAACAGGGCAAGTCCCGCTAACGGTGCGTTTCACCAATCAATCGACAGGTGGCGTCAATACTGTTTCGTGGACATTTGGTGACGGCACCTCCAGTTCCGAAGTCAATCCCACTCATATTTACGGAAGTCCGGGGTTGTATACCGTCACCTTAACCGTGACTGGTGTCGGTGGCACTTCCAACGTATCACGCCAGATCAGTGCCAACAGTCCTTCTGCCCCAGTGGCGGGCTTCACACAAGACCGGGCCGGTGGCATTGCGCCTGTTTCCATCCAATTCTTAGATCAATCGACCGGTACCGTCAGCAACTATTTGTGGAATTTCAGTGATGGTACGACGAGTGCCGAGCGAAATCCGCAACATGTGTTTACGACTCCCGGTATCTACAATGTCATTCTCAACGTGAGCGGACCGGGCGGTTCTTCAAACGTTATTCGACAAATAAGCGTTTCTAGTACCATTCCGCCGACATCAACACAACCTACACAAACAGTGGTGCCAAGTGCAACCACAATACCCTTCACGGCAACGATAGTTCCTAGTACCACTACTGTGCCCTTCACCGCGACGACGATACCGAGCGTCACCGTTGAGCCTGTCACAGTCACTACGGCACCTAGTGTGACTTCGATACCGCCAACGTTGACGGAAACGCCAACCATCACCCTTGTACCGCCAACGTTAACAGAAACGCCAACCATCACCCTTGTGCCGCCAACATTAACAGAAACGCCAACCATCACCCTTGTGCCGCCAACGTTGACGGAAACGCCAACCATTACGATTGAACCACCGACAGTAACACCTACAGAAACAGCCGTCCCTGAACCCATTGCGTCGTATACTTTCGTCGTGAGTCAGGATAACCCACTCGCTGTTCAATTCATGAACGCTTCGACGGGGACGATTGTTTCCGTGTTGTGGAGTTTCAACGATGGTACGGGTATGACTTCGGGTGAACAAAACCCGCTTTACACCTTCCCTGCGGCTGGCATCTATACCGTGATGCTGACCGTTACCGACTCATTGGGACGCCAATCGACCTACGAAGCTCAGGTAAGCGTTTCAGCGCCCCTTGTTGCCTCGTTTACCACAACTGTGAATGGTTTGACGGCAATCTTCACAAATCAGTCTACAGGCACCATTACGAGTTACCTGTGGGATTTTGGCGATGGCACTTCGTCCATCGAAGCCTCCCCCACTCATCTCTATACGGCAAGCAACAGTTATTTGGTGACGCTTACGATCAGCGATGCGAATGGACGCACGAACTCGACGAACCAGACCATCGCTGTAACTCAGCCCATTGACGCTCTGTTCACTTTTGAAGTTGTTGCTGATGTTGCTCAAAGCATTCAGTTCACCGACCAGTCGACAGGCGCAGTTTCGGTCTATACCTGGGATTTTGGCGATGGACAGCAATCCAACGAGATCAGCCCCTTGCACGCTTACAGCGTGCCCGGTACTTATACGGTGACGCTCACAATTTCGGATGCCAACGGTGCAACGGATACATTCAGTGCTGTGGTTGATGTGATTGCAGCGCCCGCGCCAACGCCCAGCATTGTCGATTTAGCGCCCATCATCCCGAACGCATCGGAAGCTGGTAACGCTTATCAAAATGGCACCATACAGGGAAATCGCGCATCCGTCTTCGCTGTTGCTGGGGATGCGATCTTTGCTCAACCGGAAATCCTGCGTGTGTTTGCCCCCGGTTCAAGTTATCTATTGGGCAATTACGGCTACCTGCAAGCGCAAATCGACTGGTTCAATCAAACTGATTTGGGCGGCAACACTAGCTTTACCCAAGCAAGCCAAGCTAATCGTGCTGATTGGACATTGCAAAGTCTGGTCGATCCCAGCCAAGCCGATACAACTGTCTGCCTAGCAGGTGAAACGCCGCTTGATTGCGAGTTACGCCTGTCCTTGCCAGTAGTGGTATTTATCAGCACTGGTTTCAACGATGTTCGCCAATTTACGGATGTGGGTGTGTTTGAAAACACGCTGCGCCAAGTCGTCAATATCGCGCTATCGCACGGAGTTATTCCGGTCTTGCTCACCGTACCGCCAGACTCCGCCAGCGCGCCCGAAACGACTCTGATCTACAACGAAATCATCGTTCGCGTGAGTGATGAAACGGAAGCACTGCTGATCAACAGTTGGCGCTTGCTCTCCACATTGCCCAATCAAGGTCAGGGCAATTTTGGTCTATCTGTTGCACCCAATGGTTCCGGCGATCTCTCCGAAGAAGCCATTAATGGTTTTGGCGCGAACGCATTGAATCGTGCGCTTCTGCAAACGCTCAATGATGTCCGAAGTGCTATCTTTCCGAATGCTATACCCTGAGGTATCGTTGAAGACCGATTGGAAGCAGATTATCTGCTTTCAATCGGTTCCTTGTTTATCAATCATTGGTCTTGGGTGATGAATTTTCGATTTCTGCTTCTTGCGCTATTACTAATATTTGCAGGGTGTATCCCAACGACACGGCAAGAAACCTTGCTGGTTACATTAGTTGTGGATAGTACCGAACGAAGCTATCCCCAAGAATTCCCGATTACCGTAGGTGAATTTTTGACCAGTGTAAGCATTGAACTAAACCCGCTGGATGAAGTCACACCACCGCAATTTACCCAAATCACCGATGGATTACGCATCACTGTGGCGCGTGTTCAGCAAACTGAAGAATGCACCCAGCGAGATATTCCTTATGGCGAGCAACGTATCCTTAATGAGGGGCTACAACCGTCCGAGGAGCGCGTCGTACAAACCGGCGTAAACGGGATCGAAGAAGTATGTAATCGAGTGACCATTCGCGATGGACGAAGGATGGAAAGCTTCCCACTACGCACGACGACCATTCGCTCTCCCCAAGATGCGCTGATTTACGTGGGACCCACAGGTCAACTCGATCCTGTCCAAGTACAGGGCACCATCACCTATATCAGCAATGGCAATATCTGGTTGATGAGGGGAAATAGCAGTGCCAAGCGTCCTTTAACAACTTCGGCAGACATCGATGGACGGGTTTTGAGCTTAACACCCGATGGACGCAAGATCCTCTTCACCCGTTCCGTTTTGGAGACAGAATCGGATACTGCGTTTAATAATTTATGGACGATGAGTAGCCTAAGCAACGCCGATCAGCCAATTCTCCTGCGCCCTGAAAATGTGCTTTCGGCAGATTGGGTGCCTAATCGAGAAAACACCATCAGTTATTCGACGGGTGAAATCACCGAAAATGCCCCCGGTTGGCAAGCATACAACGATTTATGGCTTGCTCAAATTGACCCTCTGAGCGGTGCATTGTTGAATACACGCGAGTTCGTCGCTCGCTCCAGTGGATGGCTCTACAGTTGGTGGGGGACAGAATATTCATGGTCGCCCGATGGTCGGTATCTGGCATGGGTACGGGCTGATTCGATGGGTTTGGTGGACATCCAAACCGGTGAATTAGACCCGCTGTTGACATATCCGGTATTCAGCACACAGCAACCATGGTCATGGCGTGCCAGTGTATCGTGGTCACCAGATAATCTCTTGGCGTTGACCACCATTCATGGGCAACCCATCGGCAGTGAACCCGCCGAGACTAGCCCCGCCTTTCATGTCACCGTCGCAGCTTTAAGCGGTGAATTCACTGCCGATATCGTGCAAAATGCCGGCATTTGGTCTAAGCCCCAGTATTCACCCCTTCGTGCCGACAATACCGGCAATATTGCTTATCTGCGCGCACGGGATATCGCCAATAGTATTAGTAGCACTGCCGAATACGATCTTGTCATTGCAGATCGTGATGGAAGTAATGCAGTCGCATTATTTCCGCCTGCAGGACAACAGGGTTTGACCGCAGATGCTCCTTATTTCGATTGGAGTCCTAGAGGCGACCAAATTGCGCTCATCTACAGCGGCAATCTGTGGGTGATCGATATTCAATCCGGCATTGCCAACCAACTGACCTTAGATCGCGGTGCTACTCGCCCAATTTGGACAGAATGAATCGATACATCATCGTTTTGGTTATCTCCTGCTTTATTGTCTTGGGTAGCCTCACCACCATGGGCGCGACGACGACCGCCCGCGATGAAGCATTGCGAGGTGTGGTTGATGCCACCCAAACGAGTGACCTGCCCTTTCGTGTGCCTCGGTTAGGTGTCAATGCCGATTTGACACAATATAGTGATGTTGTGCTGCCCAACGAATTGAGCCTCATGCGCAGCGCTCATATCGTGTGGATAAGACAATTCTTCCGATGGGATGACATCGAGCAATCCCCCAACAGGTACATTTGGGATAAATACGATCGTATCGTCTCAGCAGTTAGCGCGGCTGAAGGCTTAGAATGGGTCGCTGTGATCTATGGCGCACCCAGTTGGTTGCGCGATCTGCGTGCTAGCGATTCCGCCTCTGCCCCACCTATTTCCACTGCTGCCTTTGAGACATTTCTTCGCGCTTTTGCCGAACGGTACGGCAATGCCATCACTTATTACGAAATTTGGGACGAGCCAAATCTGAGTGCCAGTTGGGGCGGATTACCTCCACACCCTGCCGACTATCTGTCCCTACTCGCTGCGGGTTATCGGGCGATCCATAGCGCCGATCCTCATGCTGTTGTCATGACCGCAGCGCTCGCCCCGACGGAAGAGCAAGGACCACAAAATATCAGTGATTGGCGTTACTTAAACGATTTGTATGCGTTGGGAGGGAAAAACTCATTCGATGCTGTCGCTGCCAAACCTTACGGTTTTGATGATCCCCCCCACCAACGAACAGTGCGCGAAGAGCGGCTCAATTTTTCGCGCGTTGTGGCATTACGTGAAATCATGGTTGCACACGGTGATGGCAATAAAGCGCTTTGGGCAAGTCAATGGGGATGGAATGCTTTACCCTCAAATTGGCGGGGTGCCCCTTCTATATGGGGAAGCGTGACGCAAGACCAACAAGTAGATTACACCCTGAGCGCTTTGGCGCGTGCCGAGCGAGAATGGCCCTGGATGGGCGGGATGATTCTTCAACAGTGGCAGCCCGCCTTACCCTGCGATAGTCCACAGTGGGGTTTTGCCCTGCGCGGTTGCGATCAGTCCAATAGCGCGCTGCTCAACGCGCTATTGGAGTCTAATTGGGAGACATTGCCTCTAAATGGCATTTTCCCTCCTGCCTCTCCTTATGCCCAATATAGCGGTGTTTGGACATTCGGCGAATTAGGCGCGGATATCGGCTGGGTTCAAGACTCGGCAGCCAGATTTAGATTTCATGGTACGGATGCCGGATTACTGTTACGGGAAGGCAATTACTCAGCGTTCTTGTATGTCACTGTTGACAATCAACCAGCCAATCAACTCCCCCGTGACAATGCCGGGCAATCCTATCTCAATTTGCATAGTGTAACAGGTGCTTTGGATAAAATCGTTGTTCCGATTGCACGAGGATTATCCCTAGACGATCACACCCTCAGCTTCATCGCGGATCGTGGTTGGGATCAATGGGCGCTGGTTGGCTATGCTATCAGTTCTGGTAATTTATCCCTTCCTTACGACAACCAAATCATGGTGGCATCACTCACGCTTGTCGTAAGCACCCTAAGCAGCATCGTCGCTCTCAGCCAGATACCCCTCACAAGGCTGATTCGCCCCATAAATCACTTCATTGCCTCATTAGGGGGTATCGCCCAACTCTCATTGACAGCCTTCGCCTCAATCGGGGTGATGTTCGGAATGCTTCTCACATGGAATGATGGTATTCCAAATATTTTCCGGCGCGATGCCGTACAACTGTTGTTAGCATTCTTAAGCGCCGGCATAATTTACCTTCAACCGCACATTATTGTATTGTTCATCGCCATTTTGCTGCTCGCACTGATGGTGTATCAAAAACCTCAGTATGGGCTGTTCCTGACGCTATTTTATGCCCCATTTTTCTTGTTCCCAGTCGAGCTATATCAATTCTCTATCCCCATGGCGGAGTTGCTCATTCTTTTGACAACTGCCGTATCGTTGTTACGGGCATTTGTCCTGTGGAGCATACACTGGAAAAAACACGGGCAATTTTTGGCAATACGCCCCTTGATCCAGTCACTAAATGGTATCGACATTGCGCTATTCTTTTGGTTCTTCATCGCGCTGATATCCCTGTCATGGGCAGATATTCGCGATAGCGCTACCACCGAATTCCGCACGCTCTTTTTTGAGCCATTATGTTTCTATGTCATCCTTCGTATGGTCGCACGGGATCGTCAAACGATCTTGCGCTCGATTGGCGTGTTATTGACCGCCGGTTTAGTTGTAAGCCTCGTGGGATTGTTCCTGTATTTTACAGGGGCGGGCATCATTACCGCGGAAGGAGGGGTTCAACGGCTCGCCAGTGTTTATGGCTCACCAAACAATGTTGCTTTGTTCCTCGGTCGTTGTTTTCCCTTCGCGCTCGCTATCACCCTCTTGTCTAAAAACAATTTGCGCCGCACTGTGGCGGCGGTTTGCACAGTAGTTATGCTTATCGCGTTATTCTTGACACAGAGCGCCGGCGCTTTGTTCTTGAGTGTCCCAGCGTCTTTTATTGTTGTCGTAATGCTCATCTACGGTCGTCGTGCCCCTCCAATCCTAACGATTACCGGCGTTGCCGGGACACTGCTCTCAACATTTCTACTGCGATCTGCTCGCTTTCAAAGGTTGCTGGACTTTAGTCAGGGGACTAATTTTTTCCGACTCCGTGTTTGGGAAAGTGCGCTCAGTGCCATTGCCGACCACCCCATTACAGGGCTTGGCTTAGATCAGTTCTTGTACGCCTATCAAGGCTACTATTTGCGCCCAGATGCTTGGCAAGAACCCAATCTATCACACCCACATAATTTTTTGTTGGATATCTGGTTGCGACTTGGCATCATGGGAATAGGTGTTTTTCTCTGGCTTCAAATCACATTTTGGCATTTTGCACTTCACAATGTGCGCGTCCTACGACACATCGACCCCCAGTTGACCTCTATCAGTATCGGTATAATTGGCTGCATGGTCAGTCTGCTTATACACGGATTGGTCGATAACAGCGTTTTTGTCCTCGATCTCTCTTATATTTTTGTTTTTGTCTTAGGGATCGTCTCAAACATAAAGGAAACTGCGTCTCGCAGTGTCTCATAGTCGCTATAAATCATCGACAAAGTTTTGACAATTTCACTTCCTGAACGATTGCGATACACTTCATCAGAATAAAATAACACTGCGTTGGACATGCTTCATCAGGAGATAATATGCGCGTTGTGATCACAGGCTCCTCAGGTTTCTTGGGGTCCCATTTGTCAGACAGGTTTCTCCAAGATGGTCATACTGTCATTGGTATCGACAATTTACTTACAGGCAACCTTCGAAACATTGCGCATCTTTCCGATAATCCCCGTTTTAGATTCATCCAGCATGATGTGACGCAGCATATCGACATTGATGAACCCATTGATGCGATCTTGCACTTCGCATCACCTGCTAGTCCCATCGACTACTTAAAATATCCTATTCAAACCCTCAAAGTGGGTTCTCTTGGTACTCACAATGTACTCGGCTTGGCAAAAGCTAAAAATGCTCGTTTCTTACTTGCCTCAACTTCCGAGATTTATGGCGATCCACTGGAACATCCGCAGCGGGAGAGCTATTCCGGAAATGTCGATCCCATCGGTCTACGTGGCGTCTACGATGAAGCAAAGCGCTTTGCCGAGGCGCTCACAATGGCATATCACCGGGAACACGGGATCGATACGCGCATCATCCGTATTTTTAACACCTACGGACCCCGGATGCGGCTCGATGACGGTCGCGTTGTACCCAACTTCATTGGTCAAGCGTTACGCGGCGAAGCCCTTACGGTCTACGGCGACGGTCAACAGACGCGCAGTTTTCAATATGTATCCGATTTGGTCGAAGGCGTGTCCTTGTTGTTGATGAGCAATTTTTCTGACCCAGTGAATATCGGCACACTTGAAGAAATGACCATCCTAGAATTTGCGTATCGTGTGAATGAAGCCACTGGCAACACCGCTGGCATTATTTTTAAGCAAGCGGACAGAATAGTCGGCGACCCTCAAACTCGTCGCCCTGATACGACACGCGCTCACTCAGTGCTTGGGTGGAAACCCCGTATTACACTAGCAGAAGGATTACCAACGACTATTCAGTACTTCCAAGAGGTATTGTGGGCGAACAAACTCTAAAACGAATTCAGATTTCGTTTTGGATTGTTATAAGTATTATTATTGGATTGCTGATCGGCATCGGTGATCCAATAATGATGTTTGTTAGCTTGACAATTATCACCCTTCTCGGTTTGGCACTGCTTCACCCTAGTATCGCGATCGGCATTATGCTCGTTATTGCGCCCTTGCGGGTGTTAATCTCAACCGAATCCCCCATCTCTTTTCCCATCGACATTGGACAGATGAGCTTAGCTTTGGTGCTTGTCTCGTGGATGCTTTATATCCTCCGAAAAGGCAAATTGGTCGTGTTAAAGCCATCCATCCTCTGGATTGGCATTGCGTTCTTTGTCACCGTCACCGCCATCACTGCTTTTAGCGCGATATCGCTCACTAGTTGGCTGACGGAGTGGCTTAAATGGGTACAAGTCCTTGTTGTGGTCTTTATAATCTTCAATACAGCAGCCCTTCACCGCTGGGAATGGCTTGTGTTTGGGGTCGTTGCTGCCGGCTTAGCCAATGCGCTGGTTGGACTTTATGAGTTCGTTGGGGGAAGTGGCGCAATTCACTTACTGATTGAAGAAATCACACAATGGCGTGTATTTCGCGCTTTTGGCACCTTTGGACAGCCGAATCCTTTTGGCGGCTTTATGGGATTAGTCTTCCCTATCGCGGCGATGGCGGCACTTGGTTATGGCTATCGGCTACTTAAAAAACCTGCACACCAACAACGTATAGCACTGGTTGCCAATGTGGGCTTTTACAGTATGGCGGCGGCAATTTTGTTGGTGGCGCTCATTGCTTCATGGAGTCGAGGCGCATGGCTGAGTATTTTTGTCAGTATCGGCATGATGGTGATTGCCCTGCCCCGCCGCCTATTCGTCTCAGTCGGCATCATCATTGGCATTGGCAGCCTCGTGTTGCTTTTAAGTGCCTCTGGGCGCTTGCCGGCTTCCATCACAAATCGCATCAGCACCATCACAAATGAACTCAGTTCAACTGGGGATGTACGCGGTGTTGATGTCACCCCTGCTAATTATGCCAATGTCGAACGCTTGGCACATTGGCAAGCTGCCGTCAATATTGCTACGGCTTATCCGTTTTTAGGAGCAGGTTTTGGCAACTATGATGCGGCATATGCAAATTATTCTTTAATTTATTGGGAAATATCTTTGGGGCACGCCCATAATTACTACTTGAATGTTCTGTCGGAGACTGGCATGATCGGTCTAGCTGTTTATATCACTTTGTTTGCAATCGTGTTTCTCTCAACGTGGCAGGTGCGAAAGCATCCCGATTTCGCGATCCGCGCCATCGGGATCGGTTTAATCGGGTCATGGACCTATTTGCTTATGCACAGCCTGACCGACAACCTATACGTGAATAACCTCTTCTTGCACATCGCTGTTTTATTTGCACTGGCAGCGTTACTCCAGAAACAATTGATGAATACTTCACATGGTTAAGGATCGTATGAGTCATCAAACCAACACTGTAAAGGTGCGTCGGATTGCTGTTCGAAATCCGCTGGATTCGTCTATTGTCATGCTGGCGACCCGTTTTGGCGGGGACAAAGCCAAAGAAGTAGAACGTTTCATTAAATTTGCGCTTGTCGGCATTGTGGGTGCCATTATCGACTCACTTACGCTTGTGATCCTTCAAGCCACACTCTTGCCACCTAATCCCAATGGCAGTTTCGACATCAATGTCGCCGTTGCCCAAACGATTGCCTTCATCGCTGCCATCACTAGTAATTTCACATGGAATCGCCTGTGGACATATCCCGACTCGCGTTCGCGTTCCCTGCGTCGTCAGCTCGTTCAGTTCGGGCTTATTAGTTTTGTCGGGTGGTTTGGCAGAACGATTTGGATTACCAGCGTATATCACATCCTTGGCGAATTCCTGATGCCGATTTTGCTTCCCGAAATCCAAGTTTTTCGACCCGGATACGTCCCCTCTGCTACTGGTGCGGCAAAGTTAGGCACCATGGCAGCATGGATGATTGGCGTCACTGTCGTCATGGTTTGGAATTTCTTGGCGAATCGTTACTGGACCTACAACGACGTAGAGTGACGATTTGAAAACCATCGGCATTGATTACACCCCTGCATATGAGCAAGGCGGAGGCATCGGACGCTATGTTCGCGAATTAGTCACCGCCTTACTTGCCTTAGATGAAGATGCAGTACACTATAAATTGTTCGTCGCTGGCGCTAAACAGCATGACCCTCGTTTGCTTCCCAATGCGAAAGTTACTTGGAAGACTACCCGCCTATCGCCCAAATGGTTGGCGCGTTTATGGCAGCGTGCGCAAATTCCAATCCCTATCGAAACTTTCATTGGGCGCACCGACATCTTTCATGCCACTGATTTTGTCTTGCCCCCTAATCACACCCGTACCATTTTAACAGTTCACGATCTGTCTTTTGTCCGTGTGCCCGAAGCTGCCAGCCCACGCTTGCGCGCGTTTCTGGATAAAGTTGTCCCGCGTTCTGTCCAACGCGCCGATCACATCTTGGCGGATTCCATTGCCACGAAGCAAGATTTGGTAAACCTATATCATACGCTGCCAGAAAAAATCACAGTACTCTATAGTGGCGTAGAAACCCGCTTTCAGCGCATTGCCAATGTTGCTCATCTGGATAGAGTACGCGCAAAATATCATTTATCGTCAACACCGTTCATCTTTTCGGTGGGCACAGTTCAGCCGCGCAAAAATTACAGTCGCTTGATTCAAGCGGTGGCACGTTTGCGTAACGCCGGCATGGACATTGATCTCGTTATTGCTGGGGGGCGCGGTTGGTTAGAAAACCCTATCTATCAAGCAGTCGCCGATAATAAGCTCCCGCAACATGTTCATTTCATCGGCTTTGTTGACGACGATGACCTGCCAGCACTCTATAGTCTCGCCCATTTGACGGCGCTCCCATCACTCTATGAAGGTTTTGGCATTCCCGTATTGGAATCAATGGCGTGTGGCACGCCGGTATTGACATCAAACATTTCGTCACTCCCCGAAGTTGCAGGCGATGCCGCCCTAACAATCACGCCAACAAACTTAGATGAATTATGCGAAAATTTAACGCGCCTCGTTACCGATGATACACTACGCAAATTACTCATCGAACGGGGTTATGAGCAAGCCAAGCAATTTACATGGACGGCAGCGGCACAACAACTCCAATTAATTTATCGTAGGTTTCTCTAGGGTACAGGTTAGTTTTTCACGTTATAATGAATATCATGATCTAGTTATTATGCGCTGGAAGAAAGAAACATGGGACGCAAATTCAAGATCGATCCAGAAAAACCATTTTTCATCTACGACACTCCAGGGGACTGGCAAGCCACTGTCCTAAAGGGTGGAATTTACGATCCACGCGGGGACTACATTGGATTCGTCCTGAATGAAGCTTTTGACGTATACACGAAGCAAGGCGAATGGGTAGGCAACCTATACATCGACGGTCGCATTATCCGCAATCGCAATGCTGAACGTCCGCCATTGTTGAAGAAATTGCCGCCAGTCCCTCCCAAACCCAAGTTGCCGCCCCGCGCCCCATTACCCCCTATCACTGGCGACTTAGGCTATAGCAAAATTGATGTCCTTGAATGGGATCCCGAAGTGTTTAAGCGGCTGTCAGACCTTGTTCCCGATGTAGGCGAAGAGACTTCCGACGAATGAGCACAACCCGCCCATCTAAGCCTATTTCTGTATCGCGCTGCACTTTAAGCGCTTTGATGGGTCCTCAAGAAGCCAACGTGCATGGCAATGTTCATGGCGGCGTCATCATGAAGATGGTTGATGAGGCAGGTGCCCTAGCCGCCATGCGTCATGCCAACAATCTGGTTGTGACCGTCGCCATTGATTCCATGACTTTTATGGAACCGATACGACTGGGACATTTGGTGATTTGCAAAGCAGAAGTCACCTATGTCGGTCGAACGTCTATGGAAGTCAGAGTTGAAGTGACGACTGAAAACCCACTCGAAGGCAACCCGCGCGTCACCAATGCTGCCTACCTCGTGTATGTCGCCATAGATGACGATGGGTTACCTATCGAGGTTCCCTCACTCATCTATGAAACTTCCGAAGAAGAACTTCACGCCCAGCAAGGTCAAGAACGGCAAGCGTATCGCAAACAACGTAAAGATCTTTAACGTTCAATTTTAGTGGGACATCAGGGTGTTATGAGCGATACTATAGATCAGAATTATTCGTCCACATCCTCACTCCTGAGTATCCTCAGCGATTCGGGGGCAAAACGCATCTTATCCGTCAAAGCCCCAGATCTGGGTTTATCGGATGCCCCCCCCTACCCTTTCATGGCGATTGTGGGGCAACTGGAAATGCGAATCGCTTTGTTGCTGGCGGTGGTTAATCCAGCGGTTGGCGGCGTTCTCCTCATAGGTCCACGCGGCACGGGTAAAACAACAGCGGTGCGTAGCTTGGCAGAACTATTGCCAGACGTCGAAGTCAGTGATTGTGAAGAAGATGCCCTGCCCGAAGATATGCAAAAACCGAATGCGGCTACTTTATACCCCGATTGCCATGAAAAATTTCATGGGGGTGGATCGATATCCCATTACGAGCAAGTAAAGTTAGTCGAACTCCCATTGAACGCGCGTCTCGAAGATGTCGTCGGCGGCATCAACGAACGTATTGCTGTCCAACAACAAAAAGTGCGTTTGGAACGCGGCATCCTATCACGCGCGGACAACAACTTACTCTATATTGATGAAGTCAACTTGTTGCGCGATGAAATCATTGATGCTATCCTCGATGCCGCTGCGCAGGGACACTACACCGTGCGTCGCGGGGCGATGGCAGGAACCTATCGTTCACGCTTTGTGTTAATTGGATCGATGAACCCCGAAGAAGGTCGATTACGTCCACAAATCCTAGATCGTTTTGGATTGCGCATAAGCGTGCGTGGGCTAATGACTCCCGCAGAGCGTTTTGAAATCTATCAACGAGTGCGCCAATACCGCCAAAATCCCCTGATGTTTTCCCATGAATGGGAAATTGTCACCGCCGATACCCGTAACGAAATCTTGCTCGCGCGTGAGATCCTCAAAGAAACGACCATCAGTGAAGAGGCGATACAGCTCGGTCTTCAACTGGTGCAAGAATTAGACATCGACTCTCATCGTGCCGAATACACCCTATTTGAAGCTGCCCGTGCCCACGCCGCAATTGACGGCAGAACCAGCGTCTTGATTAACGATATTCGAGCGGTAGCCTATATGGCACTACGGCAGCGGCGCAGTGAATTCATGGTTAACTTTGTGGAAAGCCAAAAGCAAGAAGATGATCAAATTGAACAGCATATTACCCGCCTCCTCCAAAATCAAACGCCGAGCGAAGTCCAATGATGGAAGTTGGGTATTTGCCTCTATCCTTCTTGCGATATCAGCATTCGGGGTTTTAGCGCCATGGTCGGTGGCATCAAACGCCGGCATAACTTTAAACGCCTATGACTTAGCTGAATGGATGAGCCTTAGTCCAAGCGTCCGTTCCGAAACCCCAACACTACTCACCCCATTTTTGCTACGGCTAAGCTTGTTTTTTGTCATCATGACATTGACCAGAATGCCGATCTCTCGGTGGATAAAAATCAGTACTGTCCTTGTATTCGGCGTCTCGATGTTGCCACCAGTAGAGATATTGTCCAATCGTCAAGACCAGAACTATCTTCAGCTTCTCGTCATAGCAACGGGTGGTATCACGTGCGCGCTCGCGTCTATGACCATAAGGTTGACGCCCAAAATAAATCAACTAGTGATTGCTGCAATATGTGTTTTAGCAGTCATAGCGGCTTCTGTAGCCACAATTCGGATGGTACTGGTCTTTAGTGAATTGCAGATCGTTGCGATGGTAGGATTAGGGTATGGCATGTATATACTGGGTATGGTAGGCACTGCATTGAGTAGTATTTTACCCAGTATAACAAAGGCAGGATAGCAAATACGCTATCCTGCCTTTGAATGTTGTCCATATTGACTATGCTGCGGAGGAAGTGCTACTTCCCCATACGCTCATCAATATACTTTATAGCTTCACCAACAGTGGTTATCTGTTGAGCGTCTTCATCGGTAATTTCGCCGCCGAATGCTTCCTCAAAACTCATGATCAATTCAACGAGATCAAGAGAGTCAGCTTCGAGATCTTCCCGAAAACGCGCTTCAGGAGTAACCTGTTCCACATCGACACCCAGTAAGTTAACAACGATGTCCCGTACCCGCTCAGCAGTATCAGCCGCCATATCAGAACCCTCCATGACGCGAGAAATGGTTGCCGTCTCTAATTCGATTCAATGCAGTTCTACATTATACAGATTATGCAAGACGGTGCTAGTGTTGACAGAACTAGAAAAAGTAGGTTACGATTTCGGCTCATCTTATCAAGGAACACGAAACAATGGGAAAAGTTACAACAGATTCCACCATCGAAAGCAGAAAAGCAGAACACATCCGTATCAATCTTGAAGAAAATGTGCAATTCCCACGTTTAACCACTGGTCTCGAACGCTATCGGTTTCTGCATAGCGCTCTACCCGAACTAAATCTCAGCGATATTGACCTCACGTCAACTTTATTTGGGAAAACGCTCAACGCTCCCATTCTGATTTCATCCATGACTGGCGGTGCCGAGATTGCTTCACGCATCAACAACCGTCTGGCTGAGGCTGCTCAGACACATGGCATCGCGATGGGTTTGGGTTCACAGAGAGCGGCAATTCGCGACCCCGAGCTTAGCTATACTTATGATGTACGTCGCTATGCGCCAGACATCCTGCTATTTGCCAATCTAGGGGCTGTTCAGTTCAATTATGGCTATGGTGTCGATGAGTGTCGGCGCGCTATCGATATGGTCAATGCTGACGCCTTAATTCTGCACTTCAATGTCTTGCAGGAAGCGGTACAGCCTGAAGGAGACACAAACTTCGCGGGTTTACTAAAACGTGTAGAAGAAATCTGTAGCAAGATTGAAAAACCGGTGATCGCTAAAGAAGTGGGGTGGGGATTTTCCGCAAAAGATGTGCGTAATCTCGCCGATGTGGGTGTAAGCGCCATTGATGTCGCGGGTGCGGGGGGCACATCGTGGAGCGAAGTCGAATACCATCGTGCGCCGACAGCTTTCCATGCCCAAGTCGCAGCGTCATTTGCAGATTGGGGTATTCCTACTGCTGATGCACTTCGTTTTGCTGTTGAAGCAGCCCCTCACCTTCCCGTCATTGCCAGTGGTGGACTTAAAGATGGGATTGATATCGCAAAAACAATCGCGCTTGGTGCTGTTGTTGGTGGTTTAGCAGGAAACTTTTTAAAAGCAGCAGACCGTTCTGTTGAAGATGTTGATCAGTTGATCCGTATTTTGGTTTCTCAGTTGAAGATCACGATGTTGTGTACTGGTGCTCGTACTCTTGCTGATTTACGTCAGGTTGAATTGATAGAGGTTGTGCCTTGATAGGATCAACGATGCAACTATATCTTGATGGGTTGTCAATGACTATGCGAAGTATATTGGCGCGGTTGACAATTGCCAACCCTCAAGAACTCGATATCATGGGGCGTTACCCGATGGGCTGGGTAGATGAAACCGGCGCGGAATACACCCAAACGACGGGCAAACGGATTCGTCCTCTACTCATGATGTTATGTACTGAAGCCGTGGGTGGGGGTTGGCGTTCGGCATTACCTGCCGCCGCAGCGGTCGAATTCCTGCACAACTTTTCCCTCGTTCATGACGATATTCAAGATCACAGTTTCATTCGGCATGGGCGACCAACCGTTTGGAAAATATGGGGCGTGGCAAATGCGATTAACATTGGTGATGAACTGTTCGTTTTAGCGTATGCCGCTCTCGATGAACTTGCGCTTGGTCAACTTACAGCCCAAACGATCAACGATATTCGCACCATTTTCAGTAAAACCAATCTCGAACTCATTCGGGGGCAATACCTCGATATGCGTTTCGAAACACAACTCGTCGTCACAGTGGATGATTATCTATCGATGATCGCTGGAAAGTCGGCAGCACTTATTGCGGCTTGTGCCCAAATTGGGGCATTGATCGGTTGCCAAGATGCACGACGCGCTGATGAGTTTGCTGCTTTTGGTCTCAATCTCGGACTGGCATTCCAAATTCGGGACGATATTCTCGGCATTTGGGGACAACCCGAAGTGACGGGCAAATCGGCTGCGACTGACATCCTTACCCGGAAAAAATCATTGCCCGTCCTCTATGGGCTATCAAAAAGCGCAGCACTCGTAGACATTTATCAAAATCCTGAAATGTCCCCCGAACGTGTTTCAAAAATAATAGAGTATCTTGATCAGGTAGGCGCTTATGACTATACGAAAGTCATGGAGACCACCTATTATGATCAGGCATTGCAGGCTCTAGCACGCGCTTATCCTCACAGCAATCCTCCTGCTGAATTGCTAAATCTAGCGAATCAACTGCTAGGTAGAAGCTCCTAAACAAACTCGCGGAAGACGATATTGCTGAGCAATCGTCCGCGAGCAGTCAAGCGCACGCTCCCTTCATCAAGGATCAACAGTCCTTGATGAATAAAGCGTGTAATAGCATCCCCATGAATCTCCAACAAATCGCGCCCAAATCTTTGGGTAAACTGTTCTAGATCAATCCCTTCATCGACAAGGCGAAGCCCCATGATTAAGGTTTCCGCAATTTCATCCGCGCTTTCCAGCCTTGTCCATTCTTGGACTGCCGGGCTAATAGGAAACATGAGCGCTTCTCCGCTGGACGCATCCATAATCTGGCGAATATATTGATGCGGTGACAATAAATTTGAATACCGCACACCGTCTGCAAAACCATGCGCTCCCGGACCAAAGCCCAGATAAGGCAAACTTCGCCAATACTGCAAGTTGTGTTCGCAGGGCATACCGGGCAGCGACCAATTGCTGATTTCGTATTGGACAAAACCCACTTCTGCAAGCAATTTTTCCGCTTGCTCATACATGTCCGCCGCCAAATCATCATCCGGGGTAGGGACAACTCCCCTTTCGACCCAGCTATACATAGGGGTGGACTCTTCCACCGTCAAAGCGTACAGCGACAAATGTGTTGGGCGCAATGCCAACGCCTGCTGAACCGTATTCGTCCACGAGTCCAAGCTTTGATGAGGCACACCATAAATAAGATCAAGATTGATGTTGCGAAACCCTGCCATTCTAGCCGCCGAAACCGCCTTAACAACTGCATCGTTATCATGCCGCCGCCGAAACAAAACCAATTCCCCCGCATCAGCCGTCTGCATACCGATACTTATGCGGTTGAAACCCACCTGCAACAATTCTTGTGCATAGCTCAAAGATAAATCGTTCGGATTCGCTTCCAAAGAGATTTCTGCACGGTCGTCTAACTCAAAACACGCCTTCACGGTCTCCAAAACCTGCCCTAATTGCGCAGGGCTAAGCAAAGTTGGCGTTCCGCCCCCAAAAAACACCGTGCCAACGTGTTTTTGCACAGTTACACCAGCTATCAAGGATATCTCTCGGCACAAAGCATCTACGAATACTGGGATCAAATGTTCGAGATTGATATAGGTATTAAACGCACAATAACTGCACTTTGTAGTGCAGAACGGAACATGCAAATACAGTGCCAGCGGATTCACGAATTTCATAGGTCTCCAACGAAATAAACTAAGGGCAATTGCATCTTTCACTTGGCTACAGCAATGAATACAATCGCATAGACAGATTGGTGCAAGTTTACACTGTGGGATATAATCAGTTCATCTCATTACACGTCAGCTTCATTCATAAATCTGATGTGTTTATACCATTCATGAATTCACAAGGTAAACCCAAAATGCCTGAGACAGCAAAGTTCTCCACATTAGGGAACGAAGGCGGGCAGGATAATTCTCTCAAAGCCAACTTTGTTCTGCAAAATCGCTATAAAATCATTGGTGTAATCGGCGCTGGTGGCATGGGCATGGTATACCAAGCTCGTGACCTCAATTTCACCGATGTCAAGAAACTCGTTGCCATAAAAGAAATGCAACCGACGACTGGTGAAGCGGGACTTCGCGCTACCATGCTCAAAACTTTCCGCCGTGAAGCCAATATTCTTGCAGCGCTGAGCCATCCTTCCATCCCTAAAATCTTCGATTTCTTTGACCTGAATGAGCGCGCCTATTTGGTCATGGAGTATATCAACGGCAGTGACCTCGAAGCCCTGCTTACCAAAACCAAAGACTTGCCTACCGAGAAAATCATCGACTGGGCTATCGAATTATGTGATGTTCTTGACTTTCTGCACAATCAAAAACCTGACCCGATTGTTTTCCGCGACTTAAAACCTTCTAACGTCATGGTTGACAGCCTAGGCAAAGTACGACTGATCGACTTTGGGATCGCCAAAACCTTTGTTACTGGTGTTAAAAACACCTCCATCGGAACGGAAGGTTATTCTGCGCCAGAACAATACAAAGGCGATATGACTCCACAAAGCGACATCTATAGTTTAGGCGCGACTCTCCATCAATTGCTCACCCGCAAAGACCCGCGTTTAGAAACCCCGTTTAGCTTTAACGAGCGTCCTATTCGGAAATTCAACGCCAATGTTCCGGATGGGCTTATCCAAATTATCGACCGCGCATTGGGCTTTAATGCCCAAGAACGTTTCCAGAACTGTCGGGAAATGCGCGAAGCTCTCGAAAAGTTGCGCGATAAACCGTCCTCAAATCAAAACCAACCACCTCAATCTGTGCAGCAATATTCCTCGCCCGTCGCCAAACGCGAAGGCACAGACATCTTCATTGAAGATTCAGCCAATGGTGCTATTCAGCCGAAGTGGATTTTCAAAGCCGAAGACGAATTGCGCAGTAGCCCGGCTGTCAGCGGCGATCTCGCGTTTGTTGGCGCTTACGACACAAACATGTGGGCGATCAAAAGCGACACTGGCGAATTGGCTTGGAAGTTCGCCACCAAAGGCGGCATAGCTTCCTCACCCACTGTAGACGAGCAAAACAAACTCGTCTTATTCGGTTCTGAAGACTTCACATTTTACGCACTAGACTTCCGTACCGGTCGCAGCAGTTGGACACACCCGACCAAAGACCGTATTCGCGGTAGCGCAAGAGTGGCGCATGGGCATGTTTTCATCGGCAGTGATGATGGCAAAATGTATGCCCTCAATATCACAAATGGTCGCTTATTGTGGGCTTATGATGCCAGCAATCCCATTCGCAGCCGTGCCTTTGTCACCAACGATTTGGTTATTTTTGGTTCCGAATCGGGTGAAATCACTGGCATCACATTGTCGGGCAACCGGAAATGGAGTTATCGCACCCGCAAAAGTGTCATGGCTGCCCCACTGGTGGACATGAAAGAAGGAATCTGTTATGTTGGCTCTACAGACAATTTTCTCTATGCCTTGGACGCCAATACCGGCTTTAACTCTTGGCGGTTCCGTACCAATGGTTCGATTTACGGCTCAGTAGCGATCTACAAAGATTTAGTCATCGTCGCATCAGTCGATAAATACGTCTATGCCGTAAATGCCCAAAGTGGCAAGGAAAGATGGCGGTTTCTGGCGGAAGGAGCCTTTGTGGGTGCTCCGCTTGTTCACCAAGATGCTATTTATGTTGGTGATACCGATGGCTATATTTATTGTATCACAGCCTCAACAGGCAAAGAGCGTTGGCGCTACAAGACACGAGGCAGCATCACCTCAACACCATGTGCGACCAATGATACAATTCTTATCAGCTCTATGGATCGCACTTTATACGCATTTCCGCATGTCGGCTAGAGTTCCGGGTTGGCTCGTCATTTAGCAGTTTGGGAGCATCATTCCATGAATATATTTCGGCGGTTGCTGAATTCGTCAGACGCAAAACCATCTGACATATCCAATTCCAGTGTGGAGATCAAACAGCCAGCATCTAAAGGAAGTTCACAAACTCCACCTGTGCCTGCGGCGGAAGCGACGAGTCCCATTACCACACATAACGATGTCTATTTGGGTGATGGCGCTACACGTCCGTTGAACGAAGAGACGCTGCTAAACTATATCACCCCTAAGCACGTCAGCTTCGGTCAAGGAACAGATATTGGTTCTGTGCGCACCAATAATCAAGATGCTGCCTTCTCGTTCTATGCCACCACACGCAGCGCCACCGAAACGCCTGATTTTGGGTTGTTTGTGCTTGCTGACGGCATGGGTGGTCATATTGATGGTGAAAAGGCGTCGGCGATTGCTATTCGGGTCGTTGCCCAAAAGGTGCTGGCATCCCTCTATACCCCGATGCTAGATCTCTCCAATGATAACCAACCATCCATTACAGAATCACTGCAAGAAGCGGTAGAAGCTGCCAATGCCGAAGTAAATAAAGCAATCCCTGATGGCGGCACCACCCTAACCGCAGTCATACTGATGAATAATCTAGCCTACATTGCCCATGTTGGTGATAGCCGCCTCTACTTGATCAACGGCAACAATATTGATCAAATCACAAGAGACCACTCACTTGTCCAACGGCTCATTGAGCTTGATCATATTACGCCAGAAGAAGCCGAAGACCATCCACAAAAACATGTCTTGTATCGTGTATTGGGCCCCAATGAAACTGTTGAGGTCGATATGCTCACAAGACGACTGCCGGCACGATCAAAATTACTCTTGTGCAGCGATGGGTTATGGGGTTTGGTGGAAAACAAAGACATCTTGGAAATCGTGTCCCAATCCATACCGCCTCAGGATGCCTGCCAAAAACTAATCAATCTTGCCAATAAACACGGTGGATTAGATAACATCACAGTTATTTTGATCCATTTACCGGACTGATCTGAGACTGCCTCATGGATTTTTCAATAAACCCGTATACCGAGCTTGGAGTAGCTTTAAATGCTACGCAACAAGAGATCAAAGATAAATACCACCAAATTTCTAAGCGTCTACACCCGGACAAAAATCAAAGCAAAGGCGCATTAGTCCAGTTCCAAAGTGTAAATATGGCTTATGAAATTCTCAGCGATCCTCGTCGCCGAGAGCAATACGATAATGCCGTGCGAAACATGGATCGTGCCGAAAAATCGGACTTCGTACTGCGTCTTACATCCAGTAAGCGCTATGTCTATCCCTTTAACGAACCTCAAGTTGTCTATCTCTATGCCGAAATATTCACCGAGGAGTCGGGGACGCAAAAAGCACAACAGCGTGAACGTGAAGCCAAACTAAATTTGACCCTCGTTCTGGATCGCAGCAATTCGATGAGCGGAACACGGCTAGACAGGGTTAAAGCTGCTGCAAACCAAATCATTGACCAATTGAGCGACAATGATTACCTTTCTATCATCTCATTCAATGATTTTGCTGAAGTTGTGATTAACTCAACCTCCTTAGATAATCGCGCCATGCTCAAAGCGCGCGTGAGCATGATCAACGCATCCGGTGGCACCGAGATTCTCAAAGGGTTATCATTAGGGGCAACTCAAAATCGTATTCACCAAGGGCATGATTTTGTCAATCATCTTATTCTGATAACGGACGGCAACACCTTTGGCGATCAAGACCAATGTATTACTCTAGCCCAACAACTTATCCTTGAGGGCGTGAGCATAAGTGCGATGGGTATCGGACATGAATGGAATGATGAATTCTTGGATGAACTGACCTCCATCACCGGAAGCAATGCCGAATTCATCATGAATCCCAACACCGTTCAGCGTTTTCTCAACGATCATGTTCGCAGCTTAGCAAATACCTTCGCAGAGCGAATCACCATCAGCATCGCCCCTTATGCCGATGTCAAATTGGAATCCGCCTTCAAACTATCCCCCCGACCACATCCCCTATCGAAAGATGAAAGCGTGATTCGGTTGGGGAATTTGCAACATCACAAACTGACCTCTGTGATTTTTCAACTAGAGCTCCCCGGAGATATGAAAGTGGGTTTTCGGTCTCTAGCACGCATCGCAGTCGCTGGGGATATCCTAGACAATGGCTTTCGTCATTATCAAACCAGTTCCGAAATATCCATTGGCGTCAACAACGACTCAAATGCTGAAGAACCTCCCGCCAACGTGATGGATGCATTAAACAAACTCACGCTCTATCGAATGCAAGAACGCGCCAAAGAAGCCCTCGAACGCGGAGATACGCAAGAAGCGACACGACGTTTAGAAAATTTGGCGACACGCTTGTTTGAGCATGGGCACGAAGAATTAGCACAGCAAGCACTTGCTGAAGCGCGTCAAGTCGCTAACACCAATACGCTATCTGAAAACGGGCGGAAAACGCTAAAATATGGCACCCAAGCCCTATTACTAGACTCCGGCACCACCAAATTGTAATTCGGGATGTATAAACTATAATGGTCACCTGTCCATACTGCGCTTTCAACAATAAAGAAGGGTTGCTCTTTTGCGAAGATTGTGGGCGTCAGCTCGATGCAAAAGACCCTTCCGCTACCTTGCCAACACGCAAAGTAGATGAGAATTTCGACAATTTTGCCATGCGCGCCACCTGGGGCACTGCCCGTTTTGAAAACAGTAGTGCTGTTGTGTTACATATCCGTGACACTACAACCCCAATCACGTTCATACCCACCGAGCAAACAATATTGGGACGTCTGGATAACAGCAGTCCGGTACAACCAGATCTTGACCTGACCCCATTTGGAGCGCTCGATAAGGGCGTCTCGCGCGTTCATGCGTCGGTGTTCAGGAATGAGGATACCCTCATGTTGATGGATAAAGGGAGTGCGAACGGTACCCATCTCAATGGTCAAAAGTTGATACCCCATCAACCGCGTGTTTTACGTAATGGGGATGAAATCCGACTTGGCAAACTCATTGCCCATATCTACTTCAAATCTAGTGTTGGTATTTAAAGGAAACACCTTCAAATGATCAGACTTCTCGCGCATACCAACAGTGCCGACCCTATGAAACTCGCTGTCGAGGAAATGCCAAAACCCACCGATGCTGCTCTTTTTGGCAGAAACCTGCACGAGAAAACGGGACGAGAAGTCTCTTGGATTGAAGAAGGGATCAGCACAATTTTGATCCCTTGGCGACATTGCGTTCATCGAAGTCCAGCTGTCACCGTGCAATGTTGTCCAATTCCTACTGCCTTTGCGTAACGATTAGGCGTGCGAATCGCAAAGAGGTGGGTCGAATGACTTCTCGTGGCACCAAACAATCTGGAAAACGAATTCTGGTCGTGGATGACGAACAGCGCGTAATCAACTTCATCCGTATGCATCTTGAGCTTGATGGGCATCAAGTCATTGAAGCGCATAATCGCATCGAAGCCCTAGAAGCAGTACGCACCCGTCTTCCCGACATTATCCTGTTAGAGGTCAAGATGCCTGAGTTGGATGGATTTGAAACCTTGCGGATGCTCCGCGAGTTTTCCTCTATTCCGGTGATCATTCTAACCACTAAAGGGGAGGAAAACGATAAAGTGTATGGTCTCGAGTTAGGTGCTGATGATTACATCTCCAAACCATTTGGTCCGCGTGAATTGTCAAACCGCCTAAAAGCCGTTCTACGTCGGTCCGATATGCCCGCCAGCAGACCCAATGAAACCGTCATTCGCATCGATAACCGGCTCAGTGTGGATTTCAACCGGCGCGAGGTCATCGTCAACGGCGAACGGGTCAAATTGCGTCCGACCGAATATCGTTTGCTCTATCATTTAATCGAAAACAAAGGCTGGACCGTCTCACACGATCAACTACTCGCCAAGGTGTGGGGTTATGAATATCGCGATGAAGCCCACTATGTGCGTCTCTATGTCAATTATCTACGGGAAAAAATCGAGGAAGACCCATCCCACCCGCGTTATATTTTGACAGAACACGAGTCAGGGTATCGCTTTGTAGACTTCAGACGTTCGCTTGAAAATGAACATTCTGACAAAATTATCAAGCGCGTCACATGGGATACTGCCCGTTTTGAAAAAAATAGCGCTGTAGTCTTGCATATCCAAGGTGCTACTACCCCAATCACGTTCACACCCACTGAGCAAACCCTATTGGGGCGTTTCGACAAGAGCAGTCCTGTACAACCCGATCTTGACCTAACCCCATTTGGAGCGCTCGATAAAGGCGTCTCGCGCGTTCATGCGTCGGTATACAGAAATCAGGATACCCTCATGTTGATGGATAAAGGGAGTGCGAACGGTACCCATCTCAATGGGGAAAAATTGATAGCCCATCAACCTCGTGTTTTACGGGATGGCGACGAAATCCGACTTGGCAAGCTCATTGCCCACATTTACTTCAAAGCTAGTATTAGTATATAAAGGAAAACCTTCAAATGATCACACTTCTCGTACACATCAACAATGCCGACCCTGTGAAACTCGATGTCGAGGAAATGCCAAAGCCTACCGATTCTGCTGTTTTTGGCAGAAACCCGCGCGAAAAAACGGAACGCGAAGTCTCTTGGATTGAAGAAGGGGTCAGCACAATTATGATCCCTTGGTGGCGCATTACCTTCGTCGAAGTTTTACCGTCGCCGGGTGATGTTGCCCAATTCCCTCTACCCTTCCGTAACGATTAAACGCGCGTATCGCGGAAAGGTGGATCGAATGACTTCTCGTAGCAACAAACAATCCGGAAAACGAATTCTGGTTGTGGATGATGAACCGCGCATGATCAACTTCATCCGCATGAACCTGGAGCTTGATGGACACCAAGTGATTGAAGCGCACAATGGCATCGAAGCCCTAGAAGCAGTACGCACCCGTCTTCCTGACATTATCCTGCTCGATGTTATGATGCCTGAATTGGATGGATTTGAAACCTTGCGGATGCTCCGCGAGTTTTCGTCTATTCCGGTGATCATGCTAACCGCCAAAGGGGAAGAAAACGATAAAGTCTACGGTCTCGAGTTGGGTGCTGATGACTACATCACCAAACCCTTTGGTCCGCGCGAATTGTCAAGCCGCCTAAAAGCCGTTCTACGTCGGTCGGATATGCCCAGCAGCAGCCCCGATGAAGCCGTCCTTCGCATCGATAGCCGGCTCAGTGTGGATTTCAACCGGCGCGAGGTCATCGTCAATGGCGAACGGGTAAAATTGCGTCCGACCGAATATCGTTTACTCTATCATTTAATTGAAAACAAAGGCTGGACCGTCTCACACGATCAACTACTCGCCAAGGTGTGGGGCTATGAATATCGCGATGAAGCCCACTATGTGCGTCTCTATGTCAATTATCTGCGGGAAAAAATCGAGGAAGACCCTTCCCACCCGCGTTATATTTTGACAGAACGCGGTGTGGGATACCGTTTTGTAGACTTCAAACGTTCGCTTGAGAATGAAAGCGGTTAGCGCTAACCGCTTTCATTTACCGCTAATCGACGCACAGCCAATCTTAAGTCGGTTGTTCTTCGGAACTCAGGAATTCTTGCCGTAGTTTCGCATATTCGGCTGTAAATTCTTCGATGGTACGTTCCTTCACATCCGCATCAATCGCCGATGCTTGGACGGCATACAATGCCACTTGTTCCAACTCTGCGCTCGACAAGCCAAAGTTTTCAACCAACATCCGATACTCTTGATTGATGGTCGTCTGATAGAACGTTGGCATATCAGTACCCACCACCAAGACGATGTTGGCATCATAAAGTTGCCGAACCGCCCCACTACCATGATCCGGCAACCAATGATGCTTGATCATTCGGGATGGACTGAACAAGACCGCGACGTGCTCGTCGCTCGCCCGCTCTAAAGCTACACTGTTGTCCCAAATGCCCCGCGCGTCTACTAGACGAGTCGGCTTGAGCACTTGAAGCGAGTCCATCGTCCCAGTTGCACCTGTCTTTTCGCCTACCCGTATTGACCGCGCTAAACCATGCTTTTCGGCAGAGCGAAAAGCCTTTTCAAATTGTCCGGCAGGTTGAACATCATCACGCCCCGTCACCCCAATCCCGATCACGTTTGCACGTCGTCCGGGCAAAGAACTTGCCCAACGCACGACATCCTCTGCGCGTCGGGGTTCATCACGCGGCACGGTCAACACCCAACTCATGCGAACCCCCCAAGCACGTTCTGCCCGATCGCGCCCGTCGTTCAAGGCGCTAAAAAAGCCTTCCAGATCGAGACCTAGTTCGGAGTATAACGCTGGGCATACGCTGACTTCAGCGTATTTCACATTTTGTTTTGATAACTGTGTCCCTAAATCATAGGCGATGCGCGATAAATCATCCCCTTCACGGATCCAGCTATTGGCAATCCGCACAATATCAAGCAACCGATTGTAATCAGGAGTCTGGATCAGTTTCACCCAATCCTGAAAGTGTTTTAGCGTTTCGTGGATATCATATTGTTCAGCGATTAGCGTTAGCCGATTTTTGTCGAACGCTCCCTCTAAATGAACATTGAGTTCAAATTTGGGCATTGCCTCGACAAAATGCTGTAATGTCATGGAGATTAACCTCTCTATTCTGCGGGAGCCAGAGCATGGCTCCGTTGATTCTCTAGCGCAGATTTAATGAAACCCACGAACAGTGGGTGCGGTGCGTTAGGACGGCTCACAAATTCTGGGTGAAATTGCGTCCCCAACATGAATGGGTGATCAATCACTTCGGCAATTTCGACAAGATCGCCATTGGGGCTTAGCCCGCTAAAGCGCATCCCATGCGCTTCAAAGGGTTGGCGATAATGGTTGTTAAACTCGAAACGATGCCGATGCCGTTCAGAAACATGCTCAACGCCCAAATAAGCCTGCCGAGCCGCGCTGCCTTCGGAAAGGACACAAGGATACATGCCCAATCGCATTGTCCCACCGAGCGCCGTTACCGTGCGTTGATCCAACATCATGTCGATGATGAGATGCTCGCTATTGGTTTCAAATTCCGAGCTATTGGCATCTTCAAATCCAAGAACATTGCGCGCAAACTCGATGCACATCGTCTGCATCCCCAAGCACAAGCCTAGATAAGGCACTCGGTTTTCGCGCGCGTACCGTGCCGCCAGCACCTTACCTTCGACGCCGCGATAACCAAAACCACCGGGGACAACAATACCATCAACCGTTTTAATCTGATCCCATGCCCGCTCTTTTTCTAAATCTCCAGAGTCGATCCATTCGATCTCTAACTTCAGGTTACAGCTCGAAGCAGCATGAAACAGCGCTTCTTTAACGCTCATGTAAGCGTCGTGTAGCTCAACGTACTTGCCCACAACCCCAATACGGATGATTTTCGTGGCGGCTCGCATCCGTGCGACCATCGCGCGCCAACTCGTCAAATCGGGTTTTTGAGTTTCAAGTCGCAATTGCTCAACGATATAATCACCTAATCCCGCATCTTCCAATAGTAGCGGTACTTCATACAACAGATCGGTCGTCTTTAACGCAATGACCGCACGATCATCGACATCACAAAACAAGGCAATTTTCGAGGTAACATCTTTGCCAACTTCGTAATCGGTGCGCGCAATTATCACTTGCGGTTGGATACCAATCCCACGCAGTTCGCGGACGCTATGCTGTGTAGGTTTTGTCTTAAGTTCGTTAGTCGCGCCAATGTGCGGCAAAAATGTGACATGCACATAAAACGCATCATTCCGCCCCACACTCATCCGCATCTGCCGAATCGCCTCTAAGAACGGCAATCCTTCGATATCCCCGACCGTCCCCCCCACCTCGACAATAACGACATCGGCGTTATTCTCGCGCCCAACTAAAACGATACGGCGCTTGATCTCGTTCGTGATATGCGGGATAACCTGAATCGTTCCGCCCAAATAATCTCCGCGTCGCTCTTTGTCGATGACGTCGGTATAAACCTGCCCTGCCGTGACATTACAGGTACGATCCAACTGCTCGTCAGTAAAACGCTCGTAGTGTCCCAAGTCGAGATCTGTCTCAGCCCCATCTGCGGTTACATACACTTCACCATGTTGATACGGACTCATCGTACCGGGATCAACATTCAGATAAGGGTCAAGTTTTTGAACGGCAACCTTAAGCCCGCGCGCCTTTAAGATGCGTCCAATCGCCGCCGCCGTAACGCCCTTGCCTACCGAGCTGACAACACCGCCCGTGCAGAATATATACTTGGGGTGACCCGCCATGTTACGCATCCCTCACACAACCACAAAAGCACGGCGGGGAGCCTATAGTCCCCGCCGTGACAAAAGCAACAAAAATGAAAAGAAAAGTGCTATACGAGTCGTTCAAGGTCGTCGGCAGTGCGCCGCATATCGAGAAGAATGAGACCCAATCGCGCCCCCTCACGAACCAGTGTCGTGAGTACCGCTTCTTCACCGATCGACATCAAAACAACAACGCCATCTTTACCACGAAGATAAACTTGATCCAAACCACCACGTTTTAACTCGGTCGCGATACGTTCGCCAAGCGACAACATTGCCGCCGACATCGCAGATACACGGTCTTCTTCAATATCAACCGGTAACGAAGATGCCATTGCCAATCCATCGACGCTCACGACGGCGGACGCTTCAATTTCCGGCGTCGTCGCCTGCAAATCACGCAGACGATCAACCATTAGTTCAGTCCGCGATTTCGCCATCAGTGTCGACTCCTCTCACAGGATAACCCAGTGCATTTCAACAGTTAAACACGCCTAATTATACTCGACAGCCTTTAAACGGCAAGAAAATGCCTCAAAAAAAGAAATGTGCCCATCACAAGCTACTCCAGATCGTCTATACTAAAGAAAATCAAGCTGAGAATCTATCGTCCATATGCAAAATCAGCCACAAAACTTACGTCCAGTCAATGACGGTCATCCACATAATTTGGAAATCGTCCAACAAGTTGCCGAACGAATCACCCATAACGTCAATCAAGTGATTATCGGCAAGCGGAATGAGATTCGTCTCACCGTATTGGGATTGCTTACGCAAGGGCACATCCTTATTGAGGATATCCCCGGCGTCGGTAAAACCATGCTGGCAAAAGCGCTGGCGCGCTCTATTGGGTGTACCTTCAGCCGTATTCAATTCACGCCCGACATGCTCCCGTCTGATGTCACAGGCATTACCCTTTTCAACCAACAAACCCGCGAGTTTGAATTTCGCCCCGGTCCCATTATGGCGCAAATCGTCCTCGCCGATGAAATCAACCGCACTACTCCCAAAACCCAAGCGGCGCTGCTAGAAGCAATGGAAGAAAAACAAATTACGGTGGATGGCAAAACCCATCCGCTCGACTCCCCATTTCTGATCTTGGCGACGCAAAATCCTATCGAATACGAGGGCACATTCCCACTGCCCGAAGCCCAACTCGACCGTTTTATGCTCCGTATTCATCTCGGCTATCCTAGCCCCAGCGAAGAAATGACGGTGCTGTCGTCGCAACAATTCGAGCATCCCATCAACAACTTGTTCCAAGTGGTAAGCGTGCAAGAGTTGCTCAGTGCCCAGCAAGCGGTCAAACAAATCTATGTTGCCGATGAAGTCAAACGCTACATCATTGATATTGTCTCTGCCTCTCGCCAACATCCAGATGTCTATTTAGGTAGCAGTCCACGCGGTTCACTGGCGCTCTTCCGTTGTGCCCAAACACGAGCAGCGATGTCTGGACGCGAATTTGTCATTCCTGATGATGTGAAAGCGCTCGCCGAAGTGACACTCGCCCATCGCGTTATCGTCGGACCGTCGGCACGCATCAAAGACATCTCGTCACGCTCGATCATACAGGATGTTTTGGCAAGCACCCCTGTCCCCGGTGCCTCCGTGCGTTAACAGCGAATTCATGCCTAATCGTCGAAACGCTGTTTACTTCTTTATCACCCTTTCCTTGCTAGGGGGGCTGCTCACAGGGCGCGCCTTCTTTTTTAATCTTGCCTACTGGTTTGGCGGCATGTTGATCTTGTCTTTGCTGTGGGCATGGATTTCTGTCCGCTGGATCGGCATTTCGCGTAAAACCAAAACATCACGCACCCAAGTGGGTAAAAGATTAGAAGAAAGCTTTACCGTCACCAACCACAGCTTGCTCCCCAAATTGTGGTTAGAAGTCAACGATGAATCGACCTTTCCGGGACATCGCGCCGGACACGTCGTGCCATGGCTATCATGGCGGGGAAGTTATCGCTGGACAGTCGAAACCTACTGCATTGTTCGGGGTGAGTTTCGTCTTGGACCCCTCACCATTCTCAGCGGCGATCCCTTTGGGCTATTCTTATTTCCACGCCGCATTGCAGCGATGTCCCGTCTGATCGTATATCCCGCGGTGGTTCCTATCGTCAAATTTGCGTTGCCTAGCGGGGTTCTCTCTGGCGGGGATACCCGACACAAACGAGCGCAGTACACGACTACCGATGCTGCTGGAGTGCGTGAGTATGTGACCGGCGATGGTTTCAACAGGATTCACTGGGCAAGCACCGCCCGCCGTGACATGTTGATGGTTAAAGAATTTGAAAATGCCCCCAAATTGGACGTTTGGCTGTTGATTGATTTTTCGGCTTCCGGGCTTGTTGAATTACCGGGGTTACGGCGCGCCAGCACCAATGGCGCAGTGTTACCCATTGATGGCGCGCTCCCCCCTTCTAGCGAAGAATACGCAGTCTCTATCGGGGCATCTTTAGCGCAATACCTCATCAACTCCGAACGGGCTTTGGGTTTTACAGCCTATACCCCTCATCGCGAAGTCTTTCAACCAGAACGGGGTGCCCGTCAATTGTTCAAAATTATGGAAGTCTTGGCAGTTGCGCGCAGTATCTCAACCTACACCCTTGCGCAAATGCTCTCCTTAGAACTTCCATTCATGACACGCGGCACAACGCTGGTGATCATTACAGCATCGATCGATATCGAATGGATGACCCAAGCCCAAATCGCCATACGGCGCGGCGTCCGTCCGGTCTGTATCTTGCTCGATCCGCAATCCTTTGGCGGCACCCAATCGTTCGAGGATGCACGTACTATGCTCAGTGTTGCTCGTATTCCTACCTTGACCATACGCTATGGGGATGATTTAACCTATGCGCTCGCTCAAACACCAATTTAGCGGTTTATTATGACAGCCATGCCGACCGCCCCTGAATCCTTAAAAACTACAACGACGACTGTCAGTGTCATACCACGCCTTTTTATGTACAGCACCGTCTTCATCGGTGGGATGACGACTCTCGCCATCGAAATGACTGCTTCCCGCCTGATGGGTAGCGTCTTTGGCTCAAGCAACTTGATCTGGGCAAATGTCATCGGCTTGATGCTGCTCTATCTCACTGTGGGTTATTTCATCGGGGGTCGTTGGGCAGATCGGTCACCCCGTTACAGCACTTTCTATCAAATCATCATCTGGAGCGCCTTTTTGTGCGCCCTCATCCCGTTGATCGCCCGCCCCGTCTTGACATTCGCTGCCGACGCGGTGGTGGGCATTAACGCTGGCGTCGTCATTGGATCGTTTCTGGCAGTCGTCGCCTTATTCGCCATTCCCATCACCTTGATGGGCACAATCTCTCCCTTTGCCTTGCGTTTATCGATGACCAATATCCAAGACGCTGGCAGTCTCGCAGGGCGATTATATGCTATCAGCACGTTAGGCAGTTTGGTTGGGACGTTTATCCCCGTCCTAGTGACCATCCCACTTCTTGGAACCAACGCCACTTTCCTCATCTTCTCCGGCTTACTTTTCGTCACTGGCATCATCGGCTATGCACGGGTGGCGAGTGTCCGTAAAACCCTACCCTACTTGGCGCTACTGGGTATCATTCTAATAATTACCATGCTGCTCAATGGACGGGTGCTGCGCAATCCCCTCTCTGGGGCAACCTTGTTGTACGAGGACGAAAGTGCCTACAATTACATTCAGGTACAAGAGATCGCCGATGGCACACGCTATCTTTATCTGAACGAAGGGCAAGGCATCCACAGTGAATGGAATCCAACCGTCTTTGGGAATGGGCGCACTTGGGACTTCTTCCTCGCCGCCCCTTACTTCAACACTGCCCCACACACGCCAGACGATGTGGACTCGTTGCTCATTATTGGTTTAGCCGCGGGAACAATCGCCCGCCAATATACCCACGTCTATGGCAATATCCCCATTGATGGCATCGAGATTGACCCCGCCATTGTCGAAACTGCTGCCCGCTATTTTGATATGAATGCCAGCGCTATGCCCAATCTCAGTGTGATCGTTGAGGATGGTCGGTATGGTCTACATCAACTGACTCGTCAATACAGCGTCGTTGCCATTGATGCTTATCGCCCGCCTTACATTCCATGGCACCTCACCACTGTTGAGTTTTTCGCCGAAGTCCAGACAAAATTAAGCACAGAGGGCGTGGTTGCTATCAATGTTGGGCGCACTCCTCAAGATCGAAGCTTGGTGCAAGCACTCACCGCCACGCTATTACAGGTCTTCCCGACAGTGCATAGCATCGATGTCCCCCGCTCCTTCAATACTATTCTTGTGGCTACCCAACAGCCGACCGCCTATGCCGAGTTTGTGACCAATTTCGACAATCTCCCCTTAGAAACCAATCTCTTACTCCGACAAACATATGAAAAAGCATTGCTTGGTGCCGTGCCAACAGTAGCCTCCGATGTCGTCTTCACCGATGATCGCGCCCCTGTCGAAACTATTGTTGACTCGCTTGTCGTGAACTTCTTACTTTCTGGCGGAGCGGATCAACTCCGATGACATCACCATGACCACTGCCCACACCCTTTCAACGCCAAGCAATCCCTTAAAGGGGGTAGCGCAATCCTTGATCACGGTACTGACATTGCCGCTCTTGGTCATTTTGTCTGTGCGTCTCGTCATGAGTCCATTTTTCCTTCAAGTGGAATACACACGCCCTGATTTTCCCGCAGACCCCTATGGTTTTACGACCGAAGAACGTCTACGCTACGGAAACCAATCGGTGGCGTATTTGCTGAACGGTGAAGATATCGACTTCCTAGGGGATTTGACTTTCGCCGATGGCGTGTCGCTGTTCAATGAGCGCGAACTCCGTCATATGCATGATGTCAAAGCACTGACAGGACTCGCCTTTATGATTGCGACGGGGCTAGGGGGAATTTATCTCTTGGCGCTGTTTTATCTTTACCGAGATCACAAATACACCTTGCGTTATGCCTTACAAAATGGTGGAATTGTCACCATTGCTGGATTGGTGTTGATTATCGTTCTAGCATTAACATCATGGGAATTTTTCTTCGTGACCTTCCACGAACTGTTTTTTGCGGACGGAACGTGGTATTTTCCATATTCAGATACATTGATTCGTCTCTTTCCTGAACAATTTTGGTTTGATGCAGCCATAACCATCGGCGGTTTAACAGTCATCTGCGCGGCACTTATGGTGTTCATCAGTCGCCTGATCAACCGTCAACGAAGTTAAGATTAATTAAGCAGTCGTCCAATAATTTGAATCTCGAATGAAGTGCCCAACACTCGCGCTTTATCGAGATGAGTATTTTCAAACGACATCTCATAATCTATGACATTGCGGGCTGGCAGTGCTAACCTAGAGATTGGAAAGACAGGATGACGAATACCTCACTAAACCGCGCCACATCCCTAAAAAAATGGTTCACAATTGGCATCGGGGTTAAAAGGTGGTTCTTCGCCTTATTCGTCAGCGTCCTTTGCGAAGCGCTTGGTTTAGTATTTGGCACCCTACACCTCTTAGGAGTGCCCGGTTTTGCAGACGCCCCCATGCGCGGGTGGCTGTTGACAATTTTTTTTCTAGCGGCAGGCTTCGTCTTATTTGTTTTAGCGCTCATTGGTTTTTCCACAAATATCCTTGCGCCCTACCGCACCCAATTACCCGCGCCAATCATTGATGTTGTTTATTCTCACAGTCGCCGCAATAAAGGGACTAAAGTTGTCGCTGTAGGGGGTGGCACTGGGCTACCAGCCGTCCTAAAAGGCTTAAAAGCCTTTACCAGTAACATCACCGCGATTGTCACGGTTGCGGATGATGGTGGCAGTTCTGGGCGTCTTCGTCGCGAGCTGGGCGTCTTGCCCCCCGGCGATCTACGCAACAATATCGCCGCACTGTCCGACGATGAAAACCTGATGACGCAACTTTTCCAATATCGTTTTCAAGGCGGTGATATCGACGGGCATTCTTTTGGGAATCTGTTTATCAGCGCGTTATCTGGCGTCACGGGCAGCCTCGAAAAAGCGCTCGTGGAAACCGAACGAGTCTTAAATATTAAAGGTCGGGTACTCCCTGCGACCTTAGCCGATGTCACACTGAGCGCACATATTCAACTGCCAAACAGCCGCAAACCCGTTATAATTCATGGTGAGTCTGCAATTGGCTCAGCGAACGGACACATTGAAGAGGTTTATTTAGTTCCGCGCACTGTCGAGGCGTATCATGGCAGCGTACAAGCCATCCTCAATGCGGATATTGTCGTGATTGGTCCAGGTAGCTTATACACCAGCATACTGCCCAATCTCCTCATCGAAGGGATCACCTCGGCATTACGCTCCACATCCGCCCTAAAGGTATACATCTGCAACATCGCCACCCAACCTAGCGAAACTATCGACTATAATGTTGCGGATCACATCATCGCGCTGGAACAACATATCGGACGCGGCATTTTCCAGATAGTTCTAGCCAATAACGCCTATCCAGTGCGTAATGCGGGCGAAAACACCCATTATGTACTGCCCGCCCCACCCAATCACGAAGTCGCACAGCGCTATGAAATTCATTATACCGATCTAGTGGACACGGAACGTCCGTGGCGACATGATCCGCAAAAACTTGTGAAGGCAATCTTGTCTTTAGGTGTGACAGAATATGCGTGAAGCAATTTCACCTCATATTTGACAAATCACGCTTAATCCAAGTTTATACGCCGGTTATATCTCATCTTTAGGAGAAAACAGCATGGCAATTCGTATAGGTATCAACGGTTTTGGTCGTATTGGTCGTCTTGTGGTTCGCACGCTGCGCGCAAGCTATGCGGGGCAAATCGATATCGTCGCCTTCAACGACTTAGGCGATCTGGATACGATGGCACATTTATTCAAGTATGACTCCAACTATGGACGTTATAGTGGCACCATTGAAAAAGGCGAAGGCTCGCTCATTATTGATGGCGACACCGTGAAGGCGTTGTCCGAAAAAGACCCCGCCAGATTGCCTTGGGGCGACCTCGGTTGCGATATTGTCATCGAAAGCACCGGGCGCTTTACCGATCGCGATCAGGCAGCGAAGCATCTTCAAGCCGGTGCGAAGAAAGTTATCATCTCCGCCCCCGCCAAAGATGAAGACATCACCATTTGCTTAGGCGTCAACGAAGAAAAATACGATGCCGCCAATCATCATGTCATCTCCAACGCCTCTTGCACCACCAACTGCCTTGCACCTGCTGCGAAAGTCGTGAATGATAACTTCGGCATTCAGCGCGCCTTGATGACCACCATTCACAGCTACACCAATGATCAACAGATTCTCGATTTGCCTCACAAAGACCTACGCCGTGCCCGCGCTGCCGCCGTCAGCATGATCCCGACCACTACGGGTGCCGCCAAAGCTGTCTCGTTGGTCATCCCCGAACTGAAAGGCAAGTTCGACGGCTTTGCCATCCGCGTCCCTACCCCTACTGTCTCGCTCGTCGATTTTGTCGCTGATTTAGAACGCCCCACCACCACCGCCGACCTGCTCGCTGCTTTTGATGCCGCCGCCGCTTCTGACAAGATGAAGGGCATTCTCGGTGTCTCGTATGAGCCGCTGGTCTCGGTCGATTATCGTGGCGACAGCCGTTCCAGCATCATTGACGCGCTCTCGACCCAAGTCCTCGGTGGCACCATGGCGAAAATTGTCACTTGGTATGACAACGAATGGGGTTATTCCTCCCGCGTCGCCGACCTCGTGAAATTCATCGGTGACCAACTCTAATCCCAGTCGCTGCCTCAAACTGGGTACAAAACAGTTTCGCATGATTTTGGAGGCGCGGCATCACAACCGCGCCTCTGCTCTACATAAGGAGAGCCATCCATGAATAAAATGACTGTGCGTGATATCGATCTGAAAAACAAACGTGTCCTCATTCGCGTGGATTTCAACGTGCCGCTCGAAGGCGGTAAAATCACCGATGACACCCGTATTCGTGCCGCAATCCCCACGATTCAATACATTCTGGAACAAGAGCCGCGTTATATCGCCTTGATGTCCCACTTAGGGCGTCCCAAAACCGACCGTGACCCCGCCTTCTCGCTCGCGCCCGTCGCCACCGCATTGGCAGCGTTGCTTAACCGTGAAGTCGCATTTGCCACAGACTGTGTCGGCGCAACTGCCGAAGCAACTGCCGACGCCCTTCCGCAAGGCGGTATTGTCCTCTTAGAAAATACGCGCTATCACAAAGGGGAAGAGAAAAACGACCCCGAGCTTGCCGCCCAAATGGCGAAATTGGGTGACATTTTTGTCATGGATGCATTCGGTTCTGCCCATCGTGCCCATTCTTCAACCGTCGGCGTGACCGAGTATCTGCCAGCGGTTGCGGGTTTCCTGATGGAAAAAGAAATCAACTACCTCGCCGGTGCTATCGCCTCGCCAAAACGCCCGTTTGTGGCGATCCTCGGCGGCGCGAAAGTATCCGACAAAATCGCCGTTATCGAGGCACTACTGACAAAGTGCGACCGTTTGCTCATCGGTGGCGGCATGGCGAATACCTTCTTCAAGGCGCAAGGATATGCCATTGGCAGTAGCCTCGTAGAAAATGACGCCGTGGAAACAGCCCGTCAATTGCTCGAAAAATCGGGCGATAAACTGGTATTGCCGACTGATGTCGTCATTGGCGATAAATTTGCCGATGATGCCCAAGTGCAAATGTTGGACATTGCCGACGGCGTGCCCGACGGTTGGGGGATTTACGATATCGGCACCCAATCTGCGGCGCGCTTTGACCATGAAATCGGCTTAGCGCAAACTATTGTCTGGAACGGACCTATGGGTGTGTTTGAGAAAACCCCCTTTGCTGCCGGTACTCGCGCTGTGGCGCAAAGCATGGCGCGGCGCACTGGCGAAGGTGCCATCACCATCATCGGCGGCGGCGACTCGGTAGCAGCTATTGAAGAAAGTGGTCTCACCGATCAAATCACCCATATTTCAACCGGCGGCGGTGCCAGCCTCGAAATGCTGGAAGGCAAAACGCTCCCCGGCGTGACCGCCCTACGTGATCGCTAAACGATAGCCCCAGTCAGCCCGACACGATAGCTATTTCACCCAATACCGTGTCGGGCATTGCATCACGCACGCATCAGCAGTACAGTCTAAAATATCCATAAGTAGCGAGACATCAGCATGGCTTTAACGACTGGCGATCAAGTTGGTGCATATCAAATCGTGAGCATCCTCGGCTACGGGGGTATGGGTTCGGTCTATAAAGCCACCCATGAACGACTTGGCAAACAGGTCGCGATCAAAATAGTCCATTCTGATTCAGAACCATCCTTTTTCAAACGCTTTGTCCGCGAAGCCCAAATTGTTGCCCCGCTTGACCATCCCAACATCGTCCCTATTTTTGATTTTTTTGAGGTACAGGGGCAATTTTACTTAGTCATGAAACTGATTGAAGGCGTCACCCTAAAAGAGCATCTCAAAATAAATAAGCTGTCATTCGACCAAATCCTTGCGATTGCCACTCCGCTTGCCAGTGCGCTCGATTATGCCCATAGCAAAAATATCCTTCACCGCGACATCAAACCCTCCAATATCATGCTCGACCAAACGGGCACACCCTATTTGGCTGATTTCGGACTGGCGCGCGAAATGCTCAAACCGGAAAGCAGCTTCAGCGCCGGCGTCATGATTGGCACCCCACACTATATGTCGCCAGAGCAAGCACTGGGTAACGCCATCACCCATCGTGCTGATCTTTATTCGTTTGGCGTCGTACTCTACGAAATGTTCGTAGGGCGGGTACCCTTCAACGACGGCACACCCTATAAGATTATTCAAGATCATATCAGTGCAGCTTTACCGTTGCCGCGTTCCATTAACCCAAACATCCCTACTCATGTTGAAATGGTGTTGCTGCGAGCAACCGCCAAACGTCCCGAAGATCGTTATGAGTCGGCAACCGCACTGATCGAAGCCTTACAAGCCACTATCACGACCTCCTCAACAAGTATCTCCAAAACCATGGTCCAAAACGTATTCGTGCATGTACCTCCGTCCTTCACTCAAGCGCCTGTACCGACTCACAATCCGCAAGTTGCCATCAACAGGGGGGCGAAAATCACAAGAGCGGTCGCACTTGTCTTGATTAGCTTTATAGCAGTCGTGATACTCTTCGGCATTGTCCGTACACGCCAAGCCAACACAATCGAAACTGTTACACCCATTCCACACTTAGTTGTCACCGAACTCTCTCTGTCCGATGCCGAATCTTATTTGGCAACCCATTCTACAGACCCCGCCGCCCATCTAGGGGTGGTTCGGGCGCATTTCGCATTGGGTGAGGATGAACGAGCGGGTCAAGCATTAAGTCAGGGCTTACCCATTGCCGACGATAAAGCCGCCTACCTGTTGACAGCAGCGGATCTCGCCCTAAAAACCAGTCGGACCAGTGCTGCCATCATCATCTATATCCGCACGGTCGATTATGCGCTTGATAAACCAGAATATCCAGCAGTTCGCGCCGAGGTGGGCGAAACTCTCTATACTCTCATCGACTCTCGGGGTACACTCACGCTGACACAGTTGCGCAACATTACCGTAGACACGCAAACACAAAGCACTGCCCTCAGTGGTGCGCTCTTGGCACGTGCTTTGCTCGTCAACAATAATCATCGTTTGGCAGAAGCTGCGCTCGCTCACAGCCTCTTACAAGACAGCACCCTCGCGGAAGCTCACCTTATTCTAGGGGAACTCCACGCCAGTGAGGGTAGAATTGAAGATGCTCGCGTGGAGTGGCTGTTGGCGCACGATTCGCCTGAAGCTCCCTCATGGGTACGCCAACGCGCCCAAAGCTTTATTGATGCAGCACAATAATGGCTCTCGAAAGGAAATTACGGATGCGAACACCAATCATTGCCGGCAATTGGAAGATGTTTAAGACTGTTTCAGAAGCAGTCGCTTTCGTTCAAGAACTTGCCCCGCGTTTGGAGTCTTTTTCCACTGTTGAAAAAATTGTTTGCCCCCCTTTTATCGCGCTCGTCCCCGTTGCCGAAGCGTTGCGCGGCACCGCCATCAAGGTTGGGGCACAAAATATGCACTGGGAGAAACAGGGCGCGTTCACGTCTCAAATCGCCGCTCCTATGTTGCAAAGTTGGGTCGAGTATGTCATTCTAGGGCATTCAGAATGCCGAGCGCAATTGGGTGAAACTGACGAAATTGTCAATAAAAAAGCCCGCGCCGCCCTCGCGCATGGCTTAAAGCCGATCATCGCTGTGGGCGAAAGCTTGGAGCAAAATGAGGCGGGCGAGACGGACACGTTCGTCGGCGGGCAAGTGCGGGCAGCCTTACAAGGTATCGCTGCCGCGGATCTCCCGAACATCATCATTGCTTATGAACCCATTTGGGCGATTGGCACAGGCAAAAGCGCCAGCGGTGAAATTGCCCAACAGATCGTGGGTGGCACCATCCGCGCGACCTTAGAAGCTTTATATGGTGCCGAAGCCGCCGCCATCGTCCGTCTGCAATATGGCGGTAGCGTCAAACCAGAGAACATGGCGGAATACATGAGCCAGCCCGATATTGACGGCGCGCTCGTGGGAGGTGCCGCCCTTAAAGTGGAAGACTTCACTCGCTTGATTGAAATTGCCGCACAGACCAAAGGCTGACATTCCTGAGCTTAATCGAGTTTGCAACCCCGTGGTTAATCGTCGCCGGACTGCTCTATATCATGCGACGGCTCGAACGTTGGTTGCACGAACATCTCTTTAAGGTGGGGTGGTTAGTCACCAAAAACCAGCGCACCACGACTATTCTGTATTACACGTTCTTTCTTCCGGGCGTGTTTTTACATGAATTTGTGCGCTGGTTGGTGGCTGGCTTGCTCAACGTTCGCGCGGAACGTGCTATCAAAATCCCCGATGAGCAGTCGATTGCGGAACTCAAACTCACCTTTGTGCGCATTCACAAAAACACCAGTGACTTCAAAGCATCAATTATCAGCGCCTCTCCGTTGATCGTCGGCATCGTGATCATCTGGTGGATCAGTCAATTTGCGCTTGACCTACCCAACTTCATCGAGTCGATCAACGCTCAAAACACCCTTAACCTAGTCGATCTCGCCAATATCTTGCTGAAAATTCCTGATCTCTGGATTTGGGTATATTTTGTCTTCACCATCGCCAATACCATGATTCCTTCTTGGGGGGCGCTTAAAGGCTGGCGCATCGTTTTGGTTGTCCTCGGTATTGCCCTTGGCATTTTGGTCTTTCTGGGGGTTGCTGATGACATTTTCGTCAATAATTTAGCCGAGCCGCTCATCGCGACTGCCAACGTTTTAACCCTCATTTTCGCCTTAATCATCGGTGTGGACATTACCATCACTGCCATCTTAGGTGGACTCGAATCCATTATCGAACGCATCACCGGTGATAGCGCGACCTTCCAAAATGGCAAACTTATCGCTATGACGCGACAAGAAGTACAACGCCAGCGCGAGCAAGAACGCCTCAAACGAGAACGTCAGCGCACTGCCGCCGCTAAACGTACGGTCTCCGGTCCGCCATCCATTTACAACCTCCCCTTCCCGATTCCCGAAGCACCTAGCAAAGACCTAAGTCAAACGGTCACGATACGTCGCGAGGAACCCGCTGTCTTAGAAGCGGGTGAACAAGGTTCGCAGCGCCAACCCCCCGCCTTGATCATGGGCAGCGCCACACAACGCCCCCCAATAGATGACTCAAGCGCCGAAGAAATCGAGATGCCAACACCGCCTCCGTCTTTATCTCCATCCTCGTTGTTTTCCAAACCACCAGCAGTCGCCACTGAGGATACTCCATCGGACGAGGATCAGGGCGATGATGACGACGGCGGTTCTGCGGAGACAACAGATGATGAATCTACAGCCGTTGACCGTGTTTGATAAGCGCGTTGCACCAAAATAAAACCAGCAATCGACAAAAGCGCCATGACCCCCAGCGCGATGAACTTAAAAGCTTGACTCGTCGTGACGAGCGTCAAAATGCCCGCCCCAGCACAAAAGATATAGTAACCTATAACCATCTGCCGCTGGCTCACGCCCAAATCGAGCAATCGAAAGTGCAAATGCCCCCGGTCACCTACAAATGGATTTTTGCCTTGTCGCAAACGGCTCAATACTTGCCAAAAACTATCCAATAGGGGCAAGCCCATCACCAGCAAGATGGTCGCCATCTTCGCACCGCCAATGATGGACAAACTGCCAAGCAGAAAACCAAGATACGGCGCGCCCCCACCCATGAAAATCCGTGCTGGATGAAAATTAAAAATAAGGAATCCTAGTAGCGCCCCCGACAAAGCAAGATGCAGCAAACTGACGCTCACTTGGGCAGGTTCCACGCGGAACGCGCTATTGATAAACAAAACAATACCCGCGATGCACCCCACCCCAGATGCTAGCCCATCCGCGCCATCCAACCAATTGACCGTATTCATCATGCCCACAAGCCAAAAAAACGTCAGCGCGACGGTGACGATAAAGGGCCAAGACGGTGTTTGTTCCCCCGTCAGCGGATTATTAAAAAACTCGATAAAAATCTGGAAAACGATTGCCACTGCTGCTGTCGCAAACTGCGCTAAAAATTGTGGTAACGGCGGAAGTTCAAAAATGTCATCCAACAACCCTACCACAAAAATTATCGTCCCACTGAACAATAACCCAACGAGTCGGATCATCTCATAAGGATCCATACGTGGCACAGGCAAAAATTGTGAAACGATAACAGTGATTGTAAAGCCGCCGAAAAGCGCGATGCCACCTAATTTGGAGACGCGCCGCGCATCTGCCTCGCTCATCCGTCGCCCACCGTACCGAGCGACGATATGAAATCGTCGCCCCAGTCGGTCAGCAAGCGGGGTGAGCAAAAGTGACAACCCCAACGCCAACGAAAAGACCAGCACATATGCTTGAGTCTCGTTCATGTACCGAATTGACGGTCTCCCGCGTCTCCCAATCCCGGCACAATAAATCCGACCTCATTCAATCGTTCATCAACCGCCGCCAAGTGGATCGGCACATCCGGGTGCGCTGTCGCAAGTCGCTCCACCCCCTCTGGGGCGCCAATCAAACCGACGTATTTAATGCGCGGAACTCCCCAACGCTTGAGGATATCAACGGTCGCCACTGCGGATCCCCCTGTCGCCAACATCGGATCAAGGATCAAACATAATTGCACGGTCGGTTTTTCTGGCAGTCGATTGTAATATTGCACGGGGCGCAACGTATGTTCATCACGATATAAACCGATATGAAGCACTTGCACACTCGGCAGAAGCATCAATGCCCCTTCCACCATGCCCAGCCCTGCCCGCAGCACAGGCACCAGCCCAATTGTCTCCTGTGCCTTAAACCCGTCCGCAGCGCCCATGGGCGTCGTCACCGTGCGAGGTGCCAGCTTGATGTCGAGGGTAGCTTCATAACACAGCAGGAGCGCAAGCTCTCGCATCAATTCACGAAAACTGCGATGATCGGTTTCAGCATCACGCAAAACGGTCAGCTTGTGCTGAACCAAAGGATGGGTCGAGACATTCAATTGCGACATGAGTTATTCCCTTCTTGACGAAAGCGCAGGAATTGTACGTTGCGACTGACATGGAGTCAAAGTCTCCCGCATTGCATTGCCCTACGCATCAGCATATAATTTTAGTCGAACATTTATACGGTTTAGTGAGCTAGGATGGGGTCAATGGGTGATGATGGGCGTGTAATCAGCGGCAAATTGCGCCCAGACGAGCGCGACAATATCGCGTTACGTCCCAAACTGCTGAGCGACATTATTGGGCAAGATCGGGTGCGCGAAAACCTCAAGATCATCATCGAAGCCGCAAAAACACGCGGCGAAGCGGTGGATCATCTTTTGTTTTACGGTCCACCCGGTCTCGGCAAAACGTCGCTTGCCCATGTCATCGCCAACGAGATGAATGCCACGATTCGCATCACGGCAGGACCGTCGATTGAACGCGCTGGCGATCTTGCCGCCATCCTCACGCACATGAAACAAGGGGATGTCCTTTTCATTGACGAAATCCATCGTTTAGGGCGTGCCGTCGAAGAAATCCTGTATCCCGCTATGGAAGATTTTGCGCTCGATATGGTCATCGGCAAGGGTCCCGCGGCAAAAAATGTCCGTTTACCCTTGCAGCGTTTTACCTTAATCGGCGCAACCACACAACTCGCCCTCTTGGCAGGACCCTTGCGGGATCGCTTTGGGGCACGTTTCCGGCTCGAATTTTACGACCAACCCTCAATGGAATATATCATTAAGCGCGCTGCGGGAATGCTCAAAATCGAGATCAAGCCCGAAGGGCTTTCCGAAATCGCCCGCCGTTCTCGCGGCACCCCGCGTGTGGCATTGCGGTTGCTGCGCCGCGCACGGGATTATGCCCAAACCCGCGCCGAAGGCGTCATCACGGGACCCGTCGCAGGAAAATCACTCGAATTGATGGGCATCGATTATTTGGGTTTAGATGATATTGACCGGCGGGTGCTGGACTCCATCATCAATAGCTATGGCGGCGGCCCCGTCGGTTTGCCCACGATTGCCGCTTCTATCAGCGAAGACAGCAGTACCATCATGGATGTCTACGAACCTTATTTGATGCAGCTTGGGTTCTTAAAGCGCACGCCACGCGGACGTATGGCTACGGAACGCGCTTATGACCATTTGGGGATCGCTTATAACCCCAACGGGGATAACCAAAATGGGACTCACGGCAGTAGTTCAAACAACAACCAGCCACCGTTATTTTAGCGACCACACATTGAGTGCCACCGAAATATGATGAAACTCAGCGATTTCAATTATGATCTCCCGACCGAATATATCGCCCAAACCCCCATAGAGCCACGCGATGCGTCTCGGCTCATGGTGCTTGACCGCACCAGTGGCACAATTGACCATCGGCACTTTTACGATATCGCCGATTTTCTCCACGCAGGGGATGTATTGGTACTCAACACGACTCGCGTTGTCCCCGCGCGACTACACGCCCGTAAAATGAAAACAAAGGGTGCTGTAGAAATTTTGCTGCTTCACAAAATCGATGACTTACATTGGCGTGGGCTTGTAGGCGGTCGGCGTCTTGTCCCCGGTGTACACTTGATGTTCGACCAAACGCCCGAACTGACCGCCGAAATCGTAGAAACACATGAAGAAAGCGAACGCACTCTTCGCTTTAATCAGCCGATTGAGCCGTGGCTAGAACAAATTGGGACGACGCCCCTACCCCCGTATATTGGCGGCTCAATCACCGACCCAGAACGCTACCAAACCATTTATAATCAGCAACCCGGTTCTGCCGCCGCGCCGACCGCCGGCTTACATTTCACGGCGGAACTGCTTCTCAAATTACGCGCCAAAGGGGTTCAGTTCGCGCATTGTGTCTTACATATCGGTTTGGATACGTTTCAACCCGTTAAGGTGGAAAATATCCTCGACCATCAAATGCACAGTGAACGGGCTTTTTTGTCCGCCGATGACGCTAAAATCATCAATCAAGCCAAACTTGCCGGTGGGCGCATCATCGCAGTGGGAACTACCGCAGCGCGCACGCTCGAAACAGCCGGAATTTTGAGCGAAGGCGGCGATCCCGAACATCCTAATGCACCGCTTGACGCTTGCCCATGGCGTCCTGTGATCGCCATTGATACGGATACTAAATTATTCATCTACCCGGGATACCGTTGGCGTATCCTTGATGGCATCATCACCAATTTTCATCTCCCCCGGTCTACGCTCCTCATGATGATCAGCGCCTTCACAGGTCACGAATCGCTTTTTAATGCCTATGCCATCGCCAAACAGGAAAATTATCGTTTTTTTTCGTTTGGGGATGCCATGTTCATCCACTAAAGACCAAATCTGATGCAAAATCATGAAATATCTGATGCAATCACAACAATATTCGGCGAAAATAAAAGCGTGTATTGACCGCACGCTGTTCAAGGCTTAAAATTCAGCCTCTATTTACAATACGCCTAGTCAAATTCGCATCCAATTTTCCCCGTTGTTTATGCGCACCATGAGCAGCGGCGAAAAGCGAAGATTGGAAAACCTTATGTACGCAGTAATCCGCACAGGCGGACGCCAATATCGTGTCGAAGTTGGCGACATTATCGACGTGGAAAAACTTCCTTTTGAAGTTGACGATCAAATCATTGTTGAAGATGTTCTCCTCATCGGTGATGGGGACGCAACCGTTATTGGTCAGCCTAAAGTGGATGGCGCTACGGTCAATGTGAAGGTTCTGGCACAATTTCGTGGACCTAAAATCATCGTCTACAAGTATCGCCAACGGACGACCTATCGTCGCACACGCGGTCATCGTCAATATTACACACGTCTGCACATCGATTCGATCAATATCTAATCCGAGCGGGTATAGAGCGAGGTGACACATGGCTCATAAAAAAGGTGGTGGCTCTAGCCGCAATGGTCGCGATAGTAATTCGCAGCGGTTAGGCGTCAAGCGTTTCGGCAGCGAACTCGTCGTTCCCGGCAATATCATCATCCGTCAGCGTGGTACCGAATTTCATCCCGGTCTAAATGTCGGTATGGGTAAGGATCACACTATTTTTGCGAAGATTGAAGGTTATGTCGTGTTTGAAAAAATGCGCGGCAAACCCGGTCGTCGCCAAATCAGCGTTTACGCTGAACTCCCCCAAACCAACGAAGTGGCACAATAGCCACTGCTGTTGAACTTGTTTTCGCCCTATAGCGCACGGACAGACCGTGCGCGGATTAAGGATTATCATGAAACCAAATATTCATCCAGCGTGGTTCCCCGAATCTGTGGTCACCTGTGCTTGCGGCAATACGTGGGTCACGGGCGCAACCGTTGAAAAAGTTCGTACCGACATTTGCTCCGCTTGCCATCCTTTCTATACCGGCGAGCAACGCATTGTCGATACCGAAGGTCAAGTGGACCGCTTCATGAAACGTCTGCAAGTGCGCGATACTATTCGTGCCGAAAAGCAGGAACGTGAAGTCTCACACGAACCCGAAAATATCGCCATTATCGATTTTGGTCTGGAACGCAAAGTCAGTACCCTCCTTGCCGAAAATGGCATTGAAAATGCGGGGCAGTTGCTCACTTTCCTCTCCGAAAAAGGCGAAGGCGCGTTGCTCGAAATCCCCGGCGTTGGGCGTAAGATCGTCGCTGATTTGAAGAAAGGGCTTCGTTCACGCGGCTTTGAACTCCCTAAAATCGAAGCTGCCGAATAACCCACACCCATCCTGAATGGAAAAAGACAGGCAGCCGTCAAAAGCGGTGAGCCTGTCTTTATTTTGCATCATCATAAACTCTTTTTCATTTCAATCACAAAATACTTGAGGGGAAAATGCGCCATCGATCTGGTCAAATCGAAATCATTTGCGGAAGTATGTTTTGTGGAAAAACTGAAGAATTGATTCGGCGTGTACGGCGGGCACTCATCGCACGTCAAACAATCCAAGTTTTCAAACCAGCGGTAGATGACCGCTATGGCGTTCAGCACATCACCAGCCACACGGGTCAAATCCATGACGCTATCTCGGTCGAAGATTCAAAAGACATTTCTAAACACATCCTTCCCAACACGACCGTGATCGCCATCGACGAGGTGCAGTTCTTCGATCAAGGCATCGTAAAAGTTATTGACGCTATGGCGGAGCGCGGTATCCGTGTTATTTGCGCCGGGCTTGATCTTGATTTTCGTGGGTTGCCCTTCGGTCCAATGGCAGAATTATTGTGTCGCGCCGAAGAAGTCACCAAGCTCCACGCTATTTGCGTCATTTGCGGCGAAGACGCCAGCCGCACTCAACGGCTCGTGAACGGGGAACCAGCGCGCTTCGATGACCCAGTAATTCTCGTCGGTGCCCAAGAAGTGTATGAAGCCCGCTGTCGTAAACACCATTCTGTGAAATTCGAGTAGCGTTTTTTTAGAGACCCCATTATAATTACTTAGGTACGCTAAGCATTTTGGTGTGAAGGAGTCAATTGATGGGTGTCGCAAGCGGTAGTCTGCAAACGACGTATACCGAACAAAAACAGTCAAAGTTATGGCTGCGGAACCGAAACTGGGATCTCGCTTTTATTTCCTTAAGCGTGATTTTCGTCCCCCTACCCTATATCATCTATTTGATCATGCTTCAGTTTGGGGCAGATGCTGACGCCAGCCGCAACATCATCAATGCCTTTGTAGCCGTCGCCATTGGCGGACCTCACATGATGTCCACCTTTTTGCGTACTGGCTTAGATAAAAACTTCTCCCAGCGCTATCCGATGTTGATCCGTTCCTCCATCATCATCCCGATTGTGGTTGTCTCGCTTGCCTTCCTCAATTTGACGCTCCTGCTGACCGTCTTTTTCTTTTGGGCGGCGACCCATGTGCTTCACCAAGTGACCTATATCGTTGAACTATACAACCACAAAGAGTCAAAGCTCATAAAAGGGAGTGCCGTCACTTTTTGGGCACGAGCGATTGATTACGGTGTAATCATGACCTGCCTGTTCCCCTTTGCGGCGTTGAAGATCAGTCAGGGCAGTTTTGAAGTCGGCACCAACGACTTGACGCGCGTCATTCCTGAACTATTCCAACAGGCATGGTTCTTCTACCTGATGACAGCTACCTTCTTCGCCTTCCTCGCCGCTTATGCCATCAAGACCTACCGTGAATATCGCGGCGGCTACATCAATTGGCCCAAGACGGTCTTTATGTTTTTGACCATCGCCGTCGCCTTCACCATCCCTTCGCTGCCCAATTTGGATACCGCCTTTCAGGGCATGAATACATGGCACTCGTTCCAATACTTGGCGCTGACCTTTTACATTATCAAAATTCGCCAGCAATACGGATTGCTCGATACCACCGCCCCAGTCGTCGCTCGTTTCAGCAAGGGTAAAGACTCACGCGGGTTATTCGTCCTCAGCACCTTGATGCTCACGGGGTCAGTAATCGTGTTCATCGTCGTCTATGCTATGGCGGGAATTATCCGTCCGGGCATCGACAACAACACCCACTTTGACATTGCATATTACACATCAATTCTGTCATTTTTGTGGATTCACTACTACCACGACCATTTCCTGTTCACCAATTTTGAAGCGCTTGACCTGTCCTACGAAAAACAGTAGTTCAGTCTCAATCTTTGGCTTGCTTTGACAAAAAAGAACCGCTCATGATGAGCGGTTCTTTTTTGTATCCTCTTACGCAAAAAGGGAAAGGTTTTGAAAAACCTTGATGTGGCTTCGCTGCCATCACTTCAAAGCGTTACCTTCACAATCCCAAAGGTTCGCTCACCCATTGCATAGGATCAACTGGCACCCCATTCACCCACAATTCCCAATGCAGATGCGCCCCTGTAACGCGCCCCGTGCTGCCTACAGTGCCAATCACTTGACCTTCAGCAACCATGTCACCCAGATTGACGTAGCGCTCAGTTTGGTGCCAATACCCCGTATAGATCCCCCATCCGTGATCGATCACGGTGGCAACCCCGCGCACATTCAGGGTGTCAGCAAGGACAACCCGCCCTGCCGATGGAGCAATGATCGAGGACCCGACTTGTGCCGCAAAATCAGTACCCGTATGGGTATTGGCAAACACGCCAGCGTTATAACTGCGCTGATTACCAAACGGGGACGAGACTGGCGCAGCGACTGGCAATCCCATCAGACCGGTAAAATACCGTTCCGGCGTAAAACTCCCCATCACCTGCCGCAGAATAACCAACTCAGCTTCATCGACATTCGCATTGATGAGGCTGAGAAGATCGTTGGCAATCGTCAGGCTTTCCGTGCGATAGCTCCCCACAGTCACCTGCAAATTAACTTCCATCGGCACTGATTCCCCTTGTGCCCCCTGCAAGGCTAAAGTCAGGGGAAAAATCCCCGCCACGCTACCCACTGGAATACCGATGAAAATCGTATGGAGCATATTCCCATTTTGGCTCACGATGCGTAAAGGGGCATTCATAAATTGTCCGGTCGCGGTCACGGGTGTATCGGTCGCAAAGTCGATCCGCCCCGTGCGCCCTTCCACAAATACAAGCGGCGCAACCGTAAACCGCAAGATCGGTGCGGGCAACGCGCCCGAATACTGCGGCGGTTGAATGCCGGGGATAATCATTTGCTGCCCCGGATAGATCAACGATGGATCCTGAATTTGATTCGCGCTGATGATGGCGCTGGCATCCACCCCATAACTTCGGGCGATATTGCCCAGATTTTCACCGCGTGCCACGATGTGAATGATCGAATCAGTCACATCGCGCACGGGCGCTGTGTCTCCAGCGTCAGCTATTTCTTGAGGAGTCGCCGTCAATGTGGGGGTCAAAGGTAAATCAGGCACCACAACAGGGGGGCTATCCCCATTTGGAATACTCAACAATTGTCCGACATATACCGACTGGAGATCCGCAATATTGTTGAGCGTCGCCAACGCTGTCATATCGACTTGATAGAGGTTGGCAACACTAGCAAGGGTCTCCCCCGGCTGCAAAATATGAACCACTTCTTGGAGCGATCCAGTCGCTTGTGTGCCCTGCACAGGAATAATCAAGCGCTGCCCAACAACAATGCTGTTGGGGTTGTTGATTCCATTGGCGCGCGCCAATTCATCAACCGTCAAACCATAGCCCAGTGAAATACGATAAAGATTCTCACCGCGCTGAACCACATGCACGGTGAGAGTCGAATCTTCTTGGGCGATGCTCGTGCTAACAAAAAAACAACTTGCGAACACCAAGAGGATAAGCTTGCTTAAACGCATACTACGCAGTTTCCTCGTCGAAACGTAACCGATCTCCAATTTGCACCCGTTCAAGCACCTGCGGCAGCGCTTCCAAATAATACTGAGCAGCACGTTGTGGGGCGTACATCGGTCGCCATGGTTTAGCCAACTGCTTATCCACGACTACATAATCTCGATCTAACCAAACGACGCTGATGCTAAAAAACATGAAAAACATATGGATTGCGGTGTTGGTACGGCTTTCCGATTTGGTCACAAAGAGCAAACCTTCATCGTCGGGCAAGCGCGGGACAAACTGTAAGCCTCGCAGATGACACAAGAAGCTTTCGCACAGTCTGACCCGCGCAAGGACGATCTGGTTCGTCTCTGCATTACGCAGAATACGCCAGCGTTTCACGGGATATTCAACACTTGTCCGACATATACTCGATTCGGATCAACAATATTGTTGATCTGGATCAGATCGGATATACGCACATTGAACCGGATAGAAATAAAGTACAGGGTATCGCCCGGCATAATGCGGTAGGTGCCACGATATGCCGTTTGCGTTGCCGTTGGAGCAGCCATAGTGGCGGTCGCGGTCGCGCTACTGAGCGTCGCCGTAGGTGTCGGCGAAACTACCACATTCGCCCCACTGATGATCAAGACCTGTCCCCGATAAACCAAATTCGCGTTGACGATACGGTTCAAGCGTGCCAATGCCCGCGTGGTTGTTCCAAAACGCGCGGCAATCGATGACAAACTATCCCCATATTGAACGGTGTAACGCTGTACCGCTTGGGTCGCAGTTGGGGTAATTTGCGCCGAGATTGCTGCCTCAGCCGCCATCGTCGCGGCTTCCGTTACCGGAACGACTTGGACTGAGATTGTTTCAGTAGGCGTTGACGTGGGTTGCGGCAAAGTCTGGACTGGGATCACCAATTCTTGCCCAACAAAAATCAGCGCATTCTCGTTCAGCCCGTTGGCGATGATGATGGCATCGACCGTCGTGCCGTACTGGTTGGCAATATCCACCACGATATCAAAATTCTGCACTATGTACGTCACCGAAAGCGGGAACACCGTCAAATTTAACGTCGGTGAAGGTACGATTGTCGGCACTTCAGTGGCAATTGAGGTTGGTTCCAATATCGGCACTGCGGTTGAGGGGACTACGGTTGGCGCTTCAACCGTAGGGACTAGCGTTGCAACCAATTCCACCGTTGCCGCCAGAGTCGCTACGTCCGTGGCTCCGATTTCGACTGTGGCTTCCGACGTTACAATGGCGGTCGCAATCACTTCGACCGTGGCTTCAACTGTAGCAGTCTCAATAGCAACGATCTCGTCAGTGACTTCGGCGGTGGCTTCAAGGGTCGCAACATCCGTTACTTCTGTCGTTACTTCAACGAGCGAAACTTCAGTTGCAACTATCTCAGCAGTGACTTCAACCGTCGCCACTTCAGTAATCACCGTCTCAACAGTCGCTTCCACAGGGATTTCGGTCGCCGCCATTTCAGCAGTAACTTCAGCAGTCATTGCTGTGTCTGTGATTTCTGTGACGACGAGCGCGGCATCATCCAAATAAACAACGCTATTGCGCAATGGCTCAGTGATGACCGAACGCACAAAAACGGTAACAATGTCGCTTTGGGCTACTGCCGCAATCTTGCTTTGGAAGAATTCATCAAAAATGCTGACTGGTGCCGACCAAATAATATTGGCGCTGGTCGCGTCTTGTCCACCTGTCGGATCAATCCCCACTTCGATGGTCATGGCAGCTTCGGCATCACTCACATTGACATCATCAAGGTTTGACGACCACAACCAAGAATAAACGCTAAATTCTAAGGGGCTGCCAGCGACTATCCCACCCACCGGTTGATAGACACCAGCGATATGGGTAGAAAAAAACGAGAAATACTGTTGTGCGTCACTCCCATTCCGAATTCGTGGGCTACCTAAGCCGCTCGCTTCATCGCTTGCTGCATAGTATTCCGGTTCTAAGGCACCGCTATCAGTCGAGAACCACGGTAGCCAACCTTGAGCAATCTGCCCCGGCATCACACCCTCAACCGGTTCAAACGGCGACTCAAATCCGGGGTTCGTGAGCAATTCATCTTGCGCAGCAACGGTACTGGATACCAAAGTCATGAATATTATGACGGAACAAAGTAACATCAGCCGATGAGCCTGCCAGATTTTCATCAACGCCCCTCCTCAATTCGAATTATTCGCATTCGTGCCATGCAAGTGTACAACGAAATATGAATTTGCGCCCTAATGTCTGTAACTCTTTCATCCAAATTCCGAATTTTGTAGTGACGTTGCGTTCATTGCCACATATACTGATAGCTAGTGTTCATTGAGTGTTTAACACCCTATGCAAAAATGCCAACCATCAAAATCGCACTTTGCACGTTACAATTTGAACTTTCGGGCGTCACCACACTGAAAGACAAGCGCAGTATTCTCAAGTCCTTGCTCAAACGTCTACACAATACTTTTAATGTTGCCACTGCCGAAGTCGATCATCACGACTTCCCTAACTCCAGTGTAATCGCCATTACTACCGTCACAACCGCCACCAATCATGCCCACAGCATGATCAGCACTGTACTGAACTGGATTGAAAAAGAGTATCCTGAAGCCTTGATCGTCGGGCAAGCTATCGAAATTCTATAATGCTTGTCTGAACCGTTCCCGCGTATCCCTTCGCACCGAATAGGCATACATCATGCGACTTCATGAATACCAAACGAAAACTCTCTTTGAACGGTATGGTATCCCTATCGTAAATGGTATCCTTGCCTATTCGGCTGCGGAAGCGGCTGAGATCGTCGCAACTAGATATCAACCAGCCATTATCAATGCGCAAGTCCTCAGCGACGAGCGTGTTTTTCGGAAAGCGCACTCCCCTGCCGAAGCCGAACAGATCGCTACAGACTTGTTGAATTCAACGGTGGGTGGGCTTGCAGTGCGCCACCTTTTGGTTGAACCATGGAGTCCGATTCAGGCGGAATACGCCCTCGCTATTGAATTTGATCGTTCCCAAAATGCCATGATCCTCGCCGCAAAACCAATCGGGAGCGCAGAATTCTTTCGCGAAGTGATCGATCCCTTTTTGGGTGTGCAAATTTTCCAAGCTCGGTATTTGGCAAGTAAGCTAGATTTATCTAGTCAGTATTGGAACAGCTTTATCGATATCGCGCTCAAACTGTATCAGTGTTTTATCGGCTGCGATGCCCTAAGCGCGAGGATCTTGCCCCTAGCCTTAACGATGCCGCCACAGAGTCGCCTTATCGCCTTGGGGGGCAGACTCCATATCGATGACAATGCCCTCTACCGTCAAAATGAAATCCAAAAACTCGTTACCAGCCCTGTACTCGACTCCGAAACCAGTCCCGGCATGGAGGCGCGGATTCATACCACCAATTGTCTCGGCGATGTTGCTTGTATTGCCAATGGCACAGGCTTGGCGATGGCAACTGCCGATATCATCAATGATCTCACCAATTTGTGTGGAATTGGCAGCATCATTGATATTGATGGCGAACTCACCTATCAAGCCATCGATAAAGCTTTCACGTTACTGCACCAATCGACACGCGCCATCGTTATCAATTTCTTCTGTACAAAAGATACCGGACTACATATTGCGGATACGATCTTGCGAATTATTGCCCATCATCAAATCACAATACCGATGATTGTCCGCTTAGGGGGTGCAAATCTCGACACTGCTTATCAAGTGTTGAATGCCTACAGTGCCAATGACTCAGATCTTCTCGTCACAGCGTCGACTTTCGATGACATGCGCCATCAACTCATTCTGAAGCTGACGGACAGCCCGTCATGAGCATACTCATCAACGCCGACACCAATTTTCTCATTCAAGGTATCACCGGACGTGAAGGCAGTCGTCACACGCTTAAAATGCTCGAAGCGGGAACGCGCATCGTCGGCGGTGTCACCCCCGAAAAAGGTGGGGATTGGCTAAAAGGCATTCCCGTTTTCGACAATGTGCGTACCGCCGTTCAAGCCACAGGAGCCAACGCCACCATTGTTTTCGTCGGCGTCGCTTCCGCCATTGATGCCATTTATGAAGCCGCAGATGCCGGCGTAGAACTTATCGTTTGTGTCACCGAAGGCATTCCTATTGTCGACACCTTAAAACTTTGCACCCATCTCCGAAAAGAAGGCAAAACCCGCCTCATCGGACCCAATTCACCCGGTATCGTGACACCTCATCAATCTTATGCCGGCATTGTACCCAATCTCGCCCTAACGCCGGGCAAAGTTGGAGTGGTTGCCCGCAGCAGTTCCTTGGCTTATGATGTGATGACGCTGATGAGCAAAGCCAATATTGGGCAATCCACTTTTGTGGGCGTGGGGGGGGATCCTGTGGTAGGGACCACCTTTGTCGATATTTTGGCGCTCTTCGAGGAAGATCATGACACTTCCAGCATTGTTCTCATCGGTGAAAGTGGCGGCACCAGCGAAATTGAGGCAGCTAATTTCATCAAAGCTCACATGACCAAACCGATTGTCGCCTATATTGCTGGGCGGGCAATCCCAACCGGAATTCGGATCGGGCATCCCGGCGCGGTGGTCACCACCCAACAAACCACCGCCGCTGCCAAAATCGAGGCATTGACTACTGCCGATGTCCTGATTGCCCGCACGCCAGAACAAATCATTGACCTTTTACTGGACAGCGTTCACATCAGCGACCAATGAGCGTGCAAAAATTCGTAGGGTTGATGTCACAGCCATTCACTGCTGATACGAGTAAATAACCAATAACCAGCAAGGTGCCGCATCCCCCAAACACCAGCACACAACCACATCCGGGGATAGGTCCCGCGCCCAGAATACCAAAAACCAACTCAATGATATGGGTGAGAAAGCCTATCACTGTGCCGATGATCTGAATACCAAAAGCGAGGATGATCAATACGAGACAACAAACACAGCCCAACCCAACCGCTAGCAATACCCCATTCGGCTCTAATGTCTGAAGAAAATCCATCCCCTTTTATTCCTCGCATATGCCCGTAGTCGCCATGCCAGCAATCCATTCATTTGCGACATCCGTCCGGCTAAAACATTCACAATAAGTGCTTGATTCTGCGATTCCTGTCCATAAAAGATAGCGCACATGGGTTTCAAGGCAGGAATTAGTTTCGCTCTGACGACCAACAATCCTCGAATTTGAGACCACAACCCCCCGCTGCATCGCCTCCGAAATGAGATAAATACGGAATTGTTGCCCCGGCAGACTACCCGTCGTAATGACGATCTCTTGCTGAACCGCCAGTGTCAGCAAAAAGCAAGGAGTCAATAACAGCAAAAACCAAATAATCAGTGCTGTCCCACACCCCAAGCGTTGCACTGGATTGCGCCGTCGTGATAAGCCAACTTCCGCGCTAGATGCGGATGAAGATTCAGTATTTTCCGCCTGCGTTTTTTCGTGAAATTCCGACATTGTGCGCTTAATCCCCCCTTGCTTTCATCACAATTTGATCCTCATCATTATAACTGACGTGGTAAAACAGCGGTGGGGATTCAATCGTCATATCGACAAGTCGGCGTAAAATGAACAAAACATCTTCAACCAGATCATAGCGCTCAAGGTCTGCCAGCGGAATCCAATGTAAAGTTCCTTCATCCCCATCAATGAGTACTTCGCGCGACGCACTTTGCGCGGTGAATGTGAAAAGCACTATACCTGTTTCCGCTCCCGCATCAATATTTGAAACCGCACATAGCTTCAAATCAAGAACATCGAGTCCCGTCTCTTCTTTGATCTCGCGCCGTGCGCTCGTCCACACATCCTCATCCCGTTCAACATGCCCGCCCACCCCATTGTAGCGGTTGGGGAATACCCGTTTATGTGGGGCACGTTTCATCAACAACACATCATCGCCATTGAAAATGAAAATCAAGGTACGCGGGATTGTCATCCAACGCCCTTGCACTGCATTGGCACCTTGATCTTGGGCACCCATATCTCCCCCAATTATTGTCACAAGCTAGTGAGCGTGATAATCTTAACAAAGTTTTGTGCATGTGAAGTGAAACCGTCATGAGTCATTCAGCCCATTCTCCAACACCCGACTTAAGAATTGTCGAAACCAGTCACCTTCATGCTCACGAAGAGCATGACAACCAGCGTTCTTCCCCACTGATCGAACGATTGAGATTGGAACCAACCATTATCAATCCGCCGTTGGTCGCGCCGATTGGGGATGACCAGTTTGTCATTTTAGACGGTGCCAATCGGGTTCACTCCTTTAATGCCCTCGGCTTTGCGCACATGTTGGTGCAAGTAGTCAGCTATGACAGTGGTCAAGTAGAGTTAAGGTCTTGGCACCATGTGATCAGCCATTGGCATGGCGAAGCTTTTCGTGATCAGCTTTCTCGACTTCGCACCGTCACATCCGCGCACGACTTTGACCCCGCCGCCAGCGTTCGCATCTTATTTCCGGATCACCCCGAAATGCGCGTAGACGCCCCAAGCGTATCACTACACGAACGCAATGCCATATTGCGCGAGTTTGTCGCTATTTACCAGCAAAACGCCACGTTAAATCGCACTGCCAGCGCTGACCCCAATGAAGTGTGGCAGCTTTACCCTCAAGCCCTCGCATTTGTGCTATTCCCTAGCTATCATCCAACAGATATCATCATCGCCGCCCAAGAGGGCGCGTTCTTGCCCCCCGGCATCAGCCGACATATCGTTCATGGACGCGCTATTCGCGTCAATTATCCATTGCACCTATTGCGTGACCCCAAGAATAGCTTGTCTGAAAAAAACAAATCTCTGCAAATTTGGTTACAACATAAGCTTGAAAACCGCCAAGTTCGCTATTACGCTGAAGCAACCTATCAATTCGACGAGTAAACCATGCCCACTACTCATGAACTTTTGAAAAAAGCATTGCTCGAAACAGATGACTCGCAATACGCCTTAATTCGGTTGCCAGCCAATGGTATCATGGCAGCGGCAGGTGTGATTGCTCAAGTAGGCGAGCCATTTAGCGCCATGATCGTAGATCGGCACGAAGTCTCACTCGTAATTCCCCACGACTTGGTTGAAGATTTTCGCGACCGTTTCCGAGAATACGAGTTAGCATCCCCAATCTATCGACTGATCACCTTTGATGTGGTTACAGAATTGGATACTATCGGCTTTATGGCATTGATCGCCCGTAGCCTTGCCGAAGCCGGCATCCCGATCATGCCCTTTGCATCCTTCACGCGCGATCATATCCTTGTCCAAGCAGCACATTTCGATCATGCCTTGCAAACCCTGCACGACATGCAGAAAAACCTGTAAATTCGTTCAAAAAGGTCGAAGACCCATCATTTATGAACATGCAATTGTTTGATCATGCGCCCCTGCCCAAACACGAAGTCCACATCGATGAGATAGAGCATGTCGTCTATCCTGATCGTTTTCGGGTTTATATTCATATTGTCGTCAGTTTATTTGAGGAACGCCCTAATCTGCTGTTGACCGCCCGCACGGAGTCTGGGCAGGTCGCCGCAGAACTGAGCATCATCGAAACGATGCACCACGACATGGAATTTACCATGCACCTACGCGGCATTCCCGAACCCGCTGGAACCTATACATTGACGGCAGATTTGTATTACGAAACGCGCAATCCCCCCCAAGACCGCAAAGTCATCACCTTTGTGGTGCCAGACGATTCCGAAACTTCCGACGTATGATTCGGATGCTCTGGCTACCCCATGACTTGCGCCATGCGCTGGTTGAACATACTCTTGAACAAAGACCGCATGAAGCTTGTGGGATTCTCATCGGCAGTATTGAGCATGGATTGGCACAGGTAAAACGGGTGATCCCTGTGCCCAATATCGCCGAAAATACCGAAACTACCTTCAGAATCGATGATCGGGTACTGGTATCGGTCATATCGAAATTAGCGCAATCTGATGACATGCTGATCGGTTTCTATCATTCCCACCCCAAAGGGGCTGCCATCCCATCACCGACCGATATCCGTCTTGCCACATATCCCGATGCGCTTTCAGTCATTGTCGGATTGCAAAACCCAATGAGTCCCGCGGTCGCCGCGTGGTCGATTGGAGCGGGTGTAGTCGAACGAATTGAGATCTCGCATGATGCCATCCGTCCGCCGCCACCAACCCCATCCCCTACCCGATCTCAACATTTTACGATCCTCTTAGGCACCCTCATTGCCTTCGCAGTTGTCATCGCAACCGCCCTTTATTTGCTACCCCCTGCCCCATTGCCCGTCCCTTGAAGACAAGCGCATAGAGGTTTAGGTTTATATGAGTTACATTGGGAGCCGCTGGAATGCTCATTGAAATCATTGTTGTAGCCATCGTTGGAATTTTTATCGGCGGCATCGTCAATATCTTGGCGGATGACCTGCCCAACCGGCGCTCACCACTTTTCCCGCCCCGTTACCCAGACGGCTCACCTCGCCCGATCACTGCATGGCTGGGGATCACCGCCTATCTTTTCAATAAACGAACCGCCCCTAGTGGCGAAAAACTCACATGGCGCTATCCCGCGACGGAGCTTCTCACGGCGTTTCTGATGAGCCTTGCCGTCATCGCCAGTGCCGATGATCCCAAAATGTCGGCATTACAACTGCTGTTTTGGTTGGCGTATATGGCGATTTTCTCACTCATCACCATCATCGACCTAGAACACCGTCTGATCTTGTTTGTAGTGATCATCCCCTCGTGTATTTTGGCGCTCATTGACGCTGCCATCACCGACTATGGAGCCGATCTGCAAACCGCTTTGATCGGCGGTGCTGTCGGATTCGTAGTCTTCTTCGGGTTATACCTCGGCGGTTTCTTGTTCGTGTATGTCAGCGGCATCGTGCGCGGGCATTCCACTGATGAGGTCGCTTTCGGATATGGGGATGTCATGCTGATCACCTTGTCGGGTTTTATACTCGGCTGGCAACCCCTCATCCCAACGATGTTCTTGACTGTTTTCCTCGGTGCATTTGGGGCGCTTCTATGGATCGGCGCGCGCTTTTTATCGCGCACCGGATACAGCATATTTACGCCATTACCCTATGGTCAGTACATCGTCATCGCCACGATTATTCTGCTGTTGTTCAGCACCGAATTTACGATGCTATTGCGGCAACCCGTCTAAAGGTTGGGGCGCGCGTTCGATTAACCCACCGCCCAAACAGATATCGCCATCATACAGGACAGCACCCTGACCCGGCGTAATATCACGCAATGGGCTATCAAAGACGATATGCACCCGCTGATCGGGCAGCACGGTCACTTCAGCGGGCATCGGTTGCGCCTTATACCGAATCTTCACCCCAGCACGAAATTGTTGTTCGGGGGGCGCGCCATGCACCCAATTGACACGCTTAGCAGTCAGCTCTCGCCCGCCTAATTCATCCAGAACGCCAACGATCAAGGTATTGGTTTGTGCGTTCACGCCGATCACATACAGCGGATCTGCCGACGTGATCCCCAACCCGCGTCGCTGCCCTATCGTGTAATTTGCCAAACCACCATGCTCACCGATAACCTGTCCATCGCGCCGGACAATCGGGCCAGACACCATCACATCAGGGGCATGTTCCCGCAAAAAACGCCGATAGTCATTGTCCCCCAAGAAACATAAATCTTGGCTGTCCTGCTTCGATGCCGTCGGCAACCCAAAACGTTCGGCGATTTTGCGCACTTCCGGCTTGGGGTATTCGCCCACTGGGAACATCGTTTGCGACAATTGGGTTTGACCCATCACGCTCAAAACATAGCTTTGATCTTTGGCGTCATCCAGCCCTTTTTTAAGGCTATAGATCCCCTGCGCATTCTGTTCAATCCGCGCATAATGCCCAGTTGCCAAATAATCCGCTTCTAGCGCCAGCGCATTATTAAGCAGGTATTCAAACCGAATATGGCGATTGCATTCAATACACGGATTGGGGGTAACACCCTGACGATGCTGATCGATAAAAAATTGAACTACCGTACCCCGAAAGACATCTTTCGTATCAAGAACATAAAACGGAATGCCCAGTTTATCCGCAATCCGGCGTGCATCCGCCATCTGATCCGGGGTACAACAGCGATTATGCGCGCCGCCCGCGACCGTCTCTTCTGACCACAACCGCATCATCATGCCGATGACTTCATAACCACGTTCGACCAAAAGCGCCGCCGCGACCGAACTATCGACACCGCCGCTCATGGCAACGACCACGCGAGTCTCATGAATAGGTTTCATCAAGGAGCATTCCCTTCTTGTTTATTGCGTTCAACATCACACTGCACTCGGCTGGAGACGCAATTTTCGGAGTCGTTCCACCGCTGCAACAAGCGTGTCTAGCGTGTAGGCAATATCGGCTTCAGTCGTTGACCGCCCAACACTGAAACGAACACTACCCATCGCCAACGGATACGGATACCCCATCGCTAACAGCACTTCCGATGGTTCTGGATTACCGGTCTTGCACGCCGAGGCGCTACTCGCCATCACCCCTTTCAGGTCAAGGTGCATCAATAGATTATTGCTATCGATCCCCTCGATCACAAAACTAGCATGGGACGGCAACCGCTGTTGAGGGTGCCCCGTCAACAGCACATCCGAGATTCGGCTCAGCACCCCATCAATGAGCTGATCCCGTAAACGGCGATAGAGTGCTGTTGATTCCTCCATTTGTTCGGTAGCAATTTGCAAAGCTTTCGCCATGCCGACAATGCCCGGTGTATTCGAAGTCCCCGCGCGCAGATTGCCCTCGTGACTGCCGCCGCTTTGGGATGGCGCTATTTGTACCCCATCCCGCACATAAAGCGCGCCCACCCCTTTGGGACCATAAAACTTGTGTGCCGAAATACTGACCAAATCTGCACCAAGTAGGGTCACATCAAGTGGCAGTTGTCCGGCAGCTTGCACGGCATCTGTATGAAAAAGCACCTCTTTTTGACGAGTATGTGCCGCCAGTTGCGGCAGTGCTTGAATCGTCCCAACCTCATTATTGGCATAAATTACGCTGACGAGCGCGCTGTCTGGGCGCAAAGCATACGCCAATACTTCACCATCGACCATGCCATCGCGATCCACCGCCAACACGCTATTCTCAAAACCCATCAATGCCGTCAACTGCTGCACGGTTTTCAAAACAGCACTGTGTTCAATGCTTGTGGTCACAAGGTGCGCACCTAAACCGCGTTCTCGGTGCGCCCAAGCTACGCCGCGCACCGCCAAATTATCGCTTTCCGTGCCACCACTTGTGAACACGATCTCTTTGGGCTGGCAATGAAAAATGCGTGCCATCGTCTCGCGCGCGTCCTCGATAGCGCGTTCGGCACGCCGCCCTACGCCATGTGCAGACGAAGCATTGCCGAAATCATCATAAAAGTAAGGCAGCATCGCCTCAACCACACGCGGATCAGTCGGGGTTGTCGCGGAATGATCCAGATAAACAGAACGCCGAGTCATAGGGGTCTACAATTCTCTAATTCACATCATGTTTATTCTACAACGACCCGACTTGCCATTGCAGATCAATTACGCCGTGCGAATGAAAATAAAAGAGGTATCATTGATACGGTCTCATCAAAACTTTGCGAAACCACAGGGTGACAGCGCGAGGTGGCGCTGACAATCCGAATTCTGAGAGTGGCACACACGAAAGGACGCCGCAATGTCGATCATTGAGCAAATTCAAGCACGAGAAGTTCTGGACTCGCGTGGTAATCCGACTGTTGAAGTTGAAGTCACCCTAGCTGATGGGGCTTTTGGGCGCGCCATTGTCCCTAGCGGTGCATCTACTGGGGAACATGAAGCCTTAGAGCTTCGCGACGGGGACAAAGGTAGATTTGGCGGTAAAGGCGTCACCCGTGCGGTACAGGCGGTTAATGGACCCATTGCCGAGGCGCTAGAGGGCATGTACGCGCTGAATCAAATCGAAGTGGATTATCGGATGCTTGACCTTGATGGCACCCCCAACAAGAGCAATCTCGGCGCAAACGCCATCCTCGGCGTTTCGCTCGCGGTTGCCAAAGCAGCCTCAAACTCGGTTGACCTGCCCTTATATGCCTATTTGGGCGGCGTTCATGCCCATGTCCTGCCCGTACCCATGATGAACATCATGAATGGCGGCAAGCACGCAGCCGGCAGTACCGACTTTCAAGAGTTCATGGTCATGCCTGTCGGAGCCAGCACGTTTCGCGAAGGACTGCAATGGGGTGTCGAAATTTATCAGGCGTTGAAGTCGATCTTGCATAGCAAAGGACACAGCACCGCCGTTGGCGACGAAGGTGGTTTTGCACCCAGCTTGGGTTCTAATCAAGCCGCGCTCGACATCATCATGGAAGCCATTGTCAAAGCCGGCTACACCCCCGGCGATCAAATCCGTATCGCGCTCGATCCCGCCGTTTCCGAAATCTATAAGGACGGCAAATACCATCTCGACATCGAAGGGCGCGTCCTCACCGGCGAAGAACTTGTTGGTTTCTGGATCGATTGGATCAACCAGTATCCGATTATCTCACTTGAAGATGGTCTGGCAGAAAACGACTGGGAAAATTGGTCACGGCTGATGGCTGCTGTCGGGGATCGCGTTCAAATCGTCGGCGATGACCTTTTGGTCACCAACACCGTAAAAGTCCGCCGCGCCATCAAAGAAAAAGCCGCCAACGCCTTGCTCTTCAAACTCAATCAAATCGGCTCGCTGACCGAAGCGCTCGCCGCCGCTCAACTGAGCCAGCGTCACGGCATGACCGTCATTTCCAGCCACCGTAGCGGCGAAACTGAAGACACCACCATCGCGGATCTGGCAGTAGCCATGAACGCTGGACAGATTAAAACTGGCGCGCCTGCCCGTACCGACCGCGTGGCAAAATACAATCAGTTGCTTCGTATCGAAGAAGAACTGGGTAGCGCTGCTCGATATGCCGGTCTCTCGGCATTTAGCAACTTAAATCTCGATCTCTAAAGCCAGCTATCCTTGCCCTTCGTCTTTGAAAGGTTCTGCCGTGATTAGAAGCCGTATCAACGGAAAACGCACCAAGATCGTCGCAACGATTGGACCAACTTCGTATGATGAAGGTATTTTACGCCAAATCATTCGCACCGGCTTAGATGTAGCGCGCATTAATTTTTCGCATGGTGACCATGCGACTCATAGCCATACAATCGACGCAGTACGCCGGATCGCCGCCGAAGAAAATGTCGTCGTGGCAATTCTCTGCGATATCCAAGGACCAAAGATTCGTATCGGCAAAATCGCCAACGAGCCAATTACGCTCAAAATTGGCGATCCCATTACGCTGACGCTTGATCCTGCCGATGGCACCAACAATGTGGTGCAACTGCCTCATCCAGAATTCGTCCGCGACATTAAAGCGGGGATGCAACTGCTCTTGGATGATGGCAAGATGGAATTTGTAGTCAATTCCGTCAGTGGACGCACGCTTGTGTGTGAAGTCGTTGTGCCCGGTGACCTCACCAGCCGCAAAGGGGTCAGCGCGCCCACCGCCCGCCTCACCCTTTCCGCCATCACCGACAAAGATCGCGAAGATGTCGAATTTGCCATCTCGAAGAATACCGAATACATTGCCATGTCATTCGTGCGTAGCGAAGACGATATCCGCGAGATGCGTTGGCTCATCCGTCACATGGGTGGCGAAGCCGCAATCATCGCCAAGATCGAGAAACACGAAGCGCTGGAAAATATCGAGAAGATCATCGCCGCCAGTGATGGTGTGATGGTCGCGCGTGGTGACTTGGGCGTCGAAACCCCAGCCGAAGAAGTGCCCTTTCACCAGAAGCGCATTATTCGCCTGTGCAATGCGGCATCAAAACCCGTTATCACCGCCACTCAGATGTTAAACTCGATGGTCGATAATCCGCGCCCCACGCGCGCCGAAGCCAGCGATGTTTATAATGCTATTCTTGATGGTACTGATGCGGTCATGCTTAGCAACGAAACCGCCTCCGGTCACTACCCTGTTCGTGCCGTCGAAACGATGGTCAACATCGCAGCCATTGCCGAACGCAACATCATTCCGCTGACCCATCCCAAAACGTTTGCGGGCATCACAAGCAATGCTGAAGAGCTTGAAAGCGTCTCCGACGCCATCAGCCAAGCGACCTGTCAAATCGCCGATACGCTATCGTGTAAAGCCATTGTGACATCTACCCTATCCGGGTATACGGCACGGCGTGTCGCCAGAGAACGTCCGCGCACGCCGATCTTGTGCGTCACGCCTAATGAACTCACTTATCGCCGCATGGCGTTGACATGGGGCGTCGTGCCACTCCTCGTTCCCGAATTCAAATCAATTGACGAAATGATCGGGGTTGTAGTGCGTGCCGCTCACTCGGAACAATTGGTCGATTTAGGCGATCAGATTGTCATCATCGCTGGAGTACCCTTCGGCATTGGGGGACAAACCAATTTCCTCAAGGTACACCGCATCGGGGAACAAAACGAACTTGATGCCTAAAGGCATCAAAGTTTATAGATCGTCACCGTCCACAAATTCAAGTGCTTGAGTTTGTGGACGGTAATTCGTGGGTTCAGACCAAGCGTTGTTCTGTGCCGGTTGCTCATAGGCATAAGCCGCTTGGACATGCTCCGCCCGCCCAGCGACCGGCGTCACACAGTAGGGGCACATATCCCAACTTAGTTCCAGCATATGCCCACAGCGCGCACACGGACGCTTAAGGCGCGTGTGGCAATGAGGACACGCTTGCCATTCCTCGCTGACACGTTGCTTGCACCCCGGACAACTGGGTTTTTCTTCAATTTCTTGGAGCAATGCCTCTTCTTCAAGCGAACGCTCATAGGCTTCAGAAAGAGTCTCGCGCGGGCGTAAAAACAAATAGATAAGCAAGCCGGGCAAGTTTAGCCCAAAAACCAGCAATCCAACCGCGATCTGCCCCAGAGTATCGCGTGACCGTGCGCGCATATCGCGCACCGACCACACCACCATCGCCAACCAAAACGCAATCACTACCACGCCCCCATAGAGCGCAGCAACTGTTAAAAGACCATTTGTATCTTCAATGCCGAACATAAATGGCAGCTCCGCCCGTCTACAGTTTCGTTTGGCAGTATAACAGCAGGTACGATCAGGCGCAACGAAGCGCCGCGTCCATCATCCGCCTCACCCAGTGGATGGGGTCTCGATATTGGGTAGCGGAATCGCGGCTTGATCCACAAACAAACCAATATCACTGACAAACACCTCATATTCGTGCCCCGACGCATAGAGGCGCATATTCAGAATTGCTCTAGGACGCTGTGCTGGCGGCAAGGATGCGATAAAGTTGCCGCTGTCATAGGTATACCAGCGTCCAGCATTGATCACCTCGTGGTTCTCAGCACAGCTATCACATTTTTTGAGAAAATCCAAATTGGGGTTCTGATAAGCATAAAATCCGTGATACCAAGTTTGGATCGTATCGCCTTCCAACGGATAATAATCGATGCGCAACATCAAAGGGCATTCACTCCCGACAATGCCACAGGCGCTCAACGAATGCGATGCTATTTTGAAGGTAGTGCGCACTGACAAGTAGGTAAACATCGACACGTCTAACCCCTGTGCTGTGCTGTACCCCTGCACACAGACCGTCTCGCCATGCGATTCGGCACCATCACCACGAAAGAGACGGAGCGAGGATCGTCCATCTTCCATCGTCACGCCATACTGTCCCGTAGGCCCGCTATCCTGCCAATTATTGCACCGCCACACCAACGGCAGCACTTGTTCCGAAAGGGCATTAAAATCGATCACGTTGGTAAGGGATAACCCCGAATTGCCTAAAAGATTCGCGTAAGCGGGTGCATAAGTGAGCGTTCGCGACTCGTCAAGTTGTAAAATCGCACGCTGCCCCGGCGGAATCGGATAACTACGCCGCTCCGAAGCCACCACTAAAGCATCACCGTCATAATTCACAATTTCCATTTGTGACTCGGTGATGTTCAATTCATACCGTCCTTCGCTCGAAAAACGCGCCGAAGCCCCAGATGAGGTATCCACCGTAACGACCAATGGGCGTGTCACCGAGGGCAGGACTGCGAGATCAAATTCTCCTTCAACATTGATCAGATGAATCCAGTAACTCTCGGCACTGACATCAAAACGTGGACGAATAAATTGCCGAGTAGTGACTGACGCGCCATTTTCAACAGTCAAACTGGCGATGACCATGCCCTCTTGATATGGATCGCGAAACGAGATCATGGCTTGAGATTGCGCGTCAGTCGTGACAATGCCGTTCGCTTCAAGATCGCGCGTATTCTGCACAGCCCGTTCAAACAAATCGGAACCTATAAAAATCGCAGTCCCTCGGCTCACCTGCAATTCAGCTTGAATCAGCACTGTCGATTGAAAAACGAAATAATGGACACCCATGACCAACAGCGTACCCAAAACACAAAAGCAAGAGAACGCGACCAACATTATCCCCCAAGCGAGGTTTTGTCGATTTTGCAACGTCGCCGGAAATTCTGGCGAATTAATCGTTTGTGAAGTCATCAGTACAGCCCACCACAGTAAGTTTACGTCATATTTACCCTCAAAATTATAACACATGCCACACTCAGTCTACGGAAACATGCCCTTGCGGGGGTATAATTACCCCTCAAACAACGTGTGGCGTACTTGGAGTAACCGATTATGTCTGGTCACAGTAAATGGTCCACAATTAAACGTCGCAAGGGCGTAGAAGATGCCAAACGCGGCAAAATCTTCACCCGTCTTGCCCGCGACATCACCGTCGCGGCGCGTGAAGGCGGCGGAGACGAATCCTCAAATCCCCGGCTCAAACTCGCTATCGCCAAAGCCAAAGGCGAAAACATGCCGAAAGACAACATCGAGCGCGCATTGTTACGCGGCACGGGCAAAGGTGAAGGCGACAATATGGAAGAAATCACCTATGAAGGGTATGGACCGGATGGTATTGCTTTCATTATCGACACTTTGACCGACAATAAAAATCGCACTATCGCCGATGTCAAACGAGTCTTCAATCGCGCCGGCGGCAGCATGGCTTCGGCGGGTGCGGTCGCGTGGCAATTTGAGCAAAAAGGCACCTTAGAGCTAGAAGGTGAAAACCTTGACTTCGATAACGTCTTCATGGTCGCTGCCGAAGCGGGCGCGGATGATGTGATCAACGAAGATGGCGTCATCATCGTGTATACCCCGCGCGAAATGTTCGGCGCGGTTGAAGAAGCCCTGAATACCGAGGGCTATGTTATTAGCGAAGCTGGTCTCAAATGGATCGCAAAAACTGAAGCTGAAGCCGAGGTCGAAAAAGCCATTCAAAACATGAAACTCATGAGTGACCTCGAAGACTTGGATGACGTACAAACCGTCGCCTCCAACCTGATGCTCACGGATGAAATCCTCTCCGCCTTCGAGACCGCTTAATGTTGACTTTGGGCATTGACCCCGGCACGGCGATAGTGGGCTACGGCTTGGTCAGAGAACTCGCTGATGGTTCTCTCCAAGCCGTTGAGTATGGCGTAATCACCACCCCCTCTAAAATGCCGATGCCGGGACGCTTGCAGATGATCTTTGATCAATTGACAGCGATTATTCACGAGTACAAACCGGATCGTGCTGCCGTCGAAGAGATGTTTTTCGGCAAAAATATCACCACTGCCATCACGGTTGCCCAAGGACGTGGCGTGATTTTGTTGGCGCTCGTTCAAGCCGGATTGCCCATTTACGAATATAAACCCAACTTCATCAAACAATCGATTGCCGGCTATGGTGGTGCCAAAAAGCCACAGATGCAAGAAATGGTGCGGATGCTATTAAATTTAGAAACCATCCCCCAACCTGATGACGCCGCCGATGCGCTCGCCATCGCCATCACCGATATTCATGGCGCGCACTTTAGCACCGAAAATGAAGAAGGGAATTGGACATGATCGCAAGTTTGCAAGGAAATGTCGCCTTTGTGGGCAGTGACTATGTGGTCGTCGTCGTCAATGGGGTCGGCTATAAAGTCTTCATCCCGCGCACCACATTCGTCGCGCGCGATGGTGATGAGATTCATCTGTTCACCGAAATGATTGTGCGCGAAGATGCGATCACCCTATTTGGTTTCGCCACCACGACCGAGCGCGATCTGTTCTTGACGCTGACCTCGGTAACAGGTGTGGGGCCTAAATTAGGCATGGCAATCGTGGGCACCATGAGCGGTGATGCCATTCGTATAGCCGTAACCACCGGACAACCCGATATGTTGACGCGCGTCCCCGGGATCGGCAAAAAAATGGCTGAAAAACTGGTGTTTGAGTTGAAAAACAAACTCAAAGGCGCAGACGGTCTCATCCCTAGCGCGCCCTTTAATGATGTCAACCGCGATGTCTTAGAAGCGCTCACCGGGTTTGGGTACAGTGCAGCCGAAGCCCAAGCTGCTCTGGCATCTCTACCTGCCGACCTGCCCAATGATTTTGAGGAACGAATACGCCGCGCTCTACAATATTTTGTGTAAGCGGCGCATATCTCAGCTTTTGCCCAATGACCACCATTTTTATGTCAGCAAAAAGGAAAAACTTTGACTATTGAATTGATGGGTCGCCGTGTTGACCTGCTCGACAAAGGCTTTGTTGAATTATTGGACATGATGCCCCACCCACTGACGGGTGTTTCCGGCGATCTTTCGATAGTCAACGCCGCACGGGTGAGCTTTCTTGGGGAAAGCAAAGGCGAAGAAGCCGACAAAAAACTACTCTTCTATCTCTTGCGCAACCACCATACCAGCCCGTTCGAGATGGTGAAATTCAAGTTTCGCACGCGCGCCCCGTTGATCACCTATTGGCAGTGGGTACGTCATCGCACCTTTCACTTCATGAATGCCAACGCCCAATCCGGTCGTTACACCCCATTTGAGGAAGACGATTTCTACGTGCCTTCGGTGTGGCGCAAACAATCAAAAAATAATAAACAAGCCAGTGAAGGACAGTTAGAAGCTGAGGATGGTGCCATCCTCACCCAAGAACTTATGGCGCATTATGCCGAAGGGTATCGCCTATACGAAAAAGCATTGGCGACCGGCGTCTCCAAAGAAATGGCGCGTTTATTCTTGCCCGGTTTCAGCGTCTACTATACATGGGTCATGAGCGTGGATGCCCTCAATTTGATGAACTGGATCAACCTGCGAATGGCTTCCGACGCTCAATATGAAATCCGTGTCTATGCCGAAGCCATTTACACCCAATTCTTCAAGCCTGCCCTACCGTGGACAGCCGAAGCGTTTGAAACCTACGTCTTGCACACGGATTGAAGCGAAGCCTGCTTAAGCAGGCTTCCTGAGGCGTTTCTACTATGCCAAGATCATAAGTTAAACCTGATCTTGGCATAGTCATGACGACGTAAAACTCTATCCCGTTGGGATGAGCGCTCCACCTGCCGCTGCGCAAAGTTGGTTTCCCTCCCGATTGATCGGGCGCACTTCCCAGAAATAGGATTTCTCAAACTCAAATGTCTCCGCCGCAAAATCGATCGTCGTCTCCGCAATGATCGTCAAGACCAACATATCGCGCTTTTCGTTGAGCAAGGTTACGCGATAACCCAACGCATCCAACACGGGTGTCCACGAAACGCGCGGGTTCGTCCCACGCGGAAACGATACTGACGACTCCTCAAAGAGAACTCGGAAGCTCGTGCATACAACTGCCGTCGGATTTTGAATCATCGCCATGTTAGTGAGATCGAGTGTGGGAGTCGGTGTGCCTGGGGTTTCGGTCGCTGTAAATGGCAAAGTTGGGCTTGCCGTTTGCGTCCATGTTGGCGGCAAAGTCGGGGCGAAAGCCGGGGGCGGGGTAGGCGTATCTCCTTGTGAGAAGCTACCAGGTGTGTTCACAACCTCGGCATTAGGGGCATTCGTGGGCGGTATGGTGCTAGGCGTACTTGTTGGCTGCCCCTGACTGCATCCCACCAGAAAAACCAAAAAGATCAACACTACGCCGACTACTTTAGGCATACATACTCTCCATCATTGCTGGGAACCGATCACAGCGCCATTTACAAGAAGTGTCAAAACAACCATACAGACGACGATGCCGTACAGAGAATAGAGAATCACCCAATTCCCCGGTATTGGCAAGGTATCACCAAAACCGATGAGCAGCATCCAGCCTACAATATACACGATTACACCACAACCAACGGTCAGCATTGCGGGCAAAACCGTTGTGGAAGGATCATAAAAATTTTCCAGATAAATGCGATCAATCAATGGGGATACCAACATGGTCGTCACCAGCGCAAAGATGAGGATGAGTGCGATGCGCAAATAGCGGGACAATCCCAGAATTTGAACAGATAACGGCTCATGGTCGGGTTGTAGTCGCTTACGGGTCATAGTTCACACCTATTCCGTATTGATCATATGGGTTGAAGCCCGGACAAAATACTCCTCCATCACGCTGTGCATCGGTTCTTGAATCCCAACTTCAACAAGAGCCTCCAACATATGGTGAAGCCAATGATCCCGCGCCACGACATCGATCCGAAAAGGATTGTGTCGCATTCGCAAACGCGGGTGCCCTCGATCCAGCATATAATCTTGTGGTCCGCCAAAAAACTGAATGAGGAACAAAAATTGCCATTGTTTACCCGGTTCCAAATCTGCGGGAAACATCGGACGCAAAACTGGATCACGCTCAACCTTAGCATAAAATACGTCTACGAGCCGCCGAAAAGTCGTCTCACCACCGACCAACTCGTAAATTGTTTGTTCTTCCGGCTGTCCCATTCGTCATAGTCCTAATAAACTTAATCTGGACAACGCAATGTGTGTCAGTACAATCTCACATTACGGACTTCAATTATACGGCATTCATCTCTGAGGAGCATCACATATGAATCCTCGCCAGCGTCAAGTTACGATTCTCATCGTAATTTTTCTGGTTATGGCATTTTTCCCGGCGGTTATTTATGGACAGGATGGCGGTACAGTTCGGGCAGTAGGCTCAGGATTAGCCGCACCTGTCTTTGAACAACTCGCCCAAGCATCCAATGTCCCTGTCGAATTCAACGTGACGGGAACAACCGCTGGTATTTCTAGTTTTTGTGCAGGCGAAGCCAGCGTCACTCTAGCGACGCGCCCTCTTACGCAAGACGAAGAAGCAGCATGTACCGCCAATCAAGTTCAATTTGTAGAACTCTTTCTTGGCAGCAATATTCTAACCCTGATCGGCAATCCGGCTGATGCAGTCCCGCAATGTTTAACCACCGATATCCTCAACAGTGTTTTCGCACCCAGTTCCACTATCGACAATTGGGCGCTACTTGCAGGCGGTGATAGCAATATTCCGCTCACCGTCTTCTTGCCCGCCTCCACTACCGTAGCCTACAGTTTGTTGGATAATTTGGTCGATGGCGTAGGTTTGCGCGACCTCAATATCACCACTGTGGACAGTAATGACAGCATTATCGAAAGCGTTGCTACCACCCCCGGTGCGCTCGGCGTTATATCATTAACGCCACAACAGAATCCTGCTGTGCGTTATTTTGATATCGACACCAATATCTCTGGTTGCCACTCAGCGAGTGCCGAAAGTGTTGAAAATCGGCTGTACCCCGCTTCCAATCGCTTGCTGGCATATATCAATGTGGCACAGTTTGAAGCCGTTCGCCCCATTTTTGAACCAGCATTCAGCGCTGGCGGCATTCAAGCGATCACAGCTGCCGATTTTGTTCCCCCTACCACCAACACGATTCAACAAAACGTTGAGGTTATCACTGGAACCCTCACGGGGCGTCAATTCAGTCGTGAAGTGACCGCCTTTGCCATTCCTGATGTCGTCGCCGGTGAAATCCGTGTTTCGGGCACAACCGAAGCGCGCGAATACCTGACTGCGCTCACAACTGCGTTCTCGACACAATATCCCGGTACCGTCGTTACCCCCACCTTAACTGGGCTTGCGGCGGGTGTTCAACCTTTCTGCAATGGTGAAGCTGACATTTTGACGGCATTCAAGCCACTCACCGAAGAAGAAGTCGCCTTGTGTGCGCAACAAAACGTGACGCCACAAACGTTCTTTGTGGGCAGCCAAGCCGCTGTATTGTTGACAGCTACCACGACCGATTACCCCGTCTGCCTCACGTTGGATGAAGTTGCCAAAGTATGGGGCACCACCGCCGAAGGCGTCACCGAAAACTGGAATGCGGTACGTAGCGATTTCCCCGATCAAGCGATCACGCTGTTCACCCCAACCGACGGAAGCCTGTTACGTGATCTGTTGGTGATGAATAGCACCACCGCTATTGCCCCACGCACCAGTACCGAAGAAAACGCCGACACCGCCTATCGTGCGGCAGCCGTTGCCAATGTCGTCGGTGCCCAAACGTTTATGACATGGGGTGAATACCAAAGTCTGCCTACCACCGAAAGCGCGCGCGTCCGCGTGATCGAAATTGATAGTGGACAAGGATGTGTCGCCCCCAGCACAGCGACCTTTGCCGATGGCACCTATGCCCTCGCAAGACCGCTCTATTTCATCGTAAATCGCGCTTCTATTGCGCGGCAGGATGTTCAATCATTGCTGTGGTTTATGTCCAGCGATGAGAATTATGCGTTGCGCACCAATGCCAAACTCTTGGGCGTCGCCTTTACCGACTTGGCGAGCATTCGTGAACAGCTGCAAGCCCTCTATGCCGAAGTCATTGCAGAAGTCTCGTCCAGCTTTTTGAACCCAGAGGCAACCCCAGAGGCAACTCCGGAAGCGACAGCCGAAGCGACAGCCGAAACTATCGGCGGCTAAAACCATTTTCCATCTCCTCAATAATGACGAAGAACCCCCTGTTATGAGGGGGTTCTTCGCTATCTACGATATTCCACTGCACCATCCCCGTTGAGTGCGCTATAATCTTGGCATCACAGACACAAACTAAGGGAAATTCATGCGCGGTGAATTGGTCGCAATCGATTTAGAGACAACGGGACTCGACCCCGCGCAAGACGAGATTATCGAGATCGGCGCTGTCCGCATTGTGGATGGTGTGATCACGGATTCCTTTAGCACACTCGTTCATCCCGGAAAACCCATCCCTTCGGTCGTTACCGTTTTGACGGGGATTCAAAATGATGATCTCATTGGTGCGCCTACGTTTAAGGCGATTGCGTCGCAACTTCAGGCGTTTGTGGGGGATGCCCCACTTCTGGGTCACAGCGTAACCTTTGACACCAGTTTCCTCAATAAACAAAAACTATTCCTCAACAACACCCGCGTCGATACCTACGAATTAGCATCGGTACTGCTTCCCGGCACCCCGCGTTATGCGCTCAGCAGTTTGACAACGCTCTTCGGCTTTGATATCGAATCGGCACATCGCGCCTTATATGATGCCAAAGCGACCGCGTTTATTTTTGAAAAACTATGGGAACTTGCATTGCAGTTGCCCATTCTCATTTTAGAAGAGATCGTTCGACTAAGCGAAGGGCTGACATGGGACGCCAGCACTGTCTTTACTGCCGCCCTCAATGAACGGGTTGCCCATGATGGACGCGGTACCGGAACTGTCAGCTTCCCCGCCTTGCAAGCCCAACAGAACACCAGCGCCTCGCTTACGAAAAGCCATCCGCCCCAACCCCTGACTGAAGAAACCATCGACGCAATTTTCGCTCCTCAATCCCCCCTAGCAGGACATCTGGAAAATTATGAGCGCCGCCCCCAACAGGTCGAAATGGCGGTCGCCATCGGTGCTGCTTTCTCCAATTCACAACATTTGATAATTGAAGCCGCCACCGGCATCGGCAAATCGATTGGCTATCTCGTCCCAGCGGCGTTATGGTCGCTTGCCAGCGGTGAGCGTGTCGTGATTTCAACCAACACCATCAACTTGCAAGATCAACTCATCACCAAAGATGTGCCCACCTTACGCGAAGCGGTAGGAGTCGATATTTCAGTTGCCTTGCTTAAGGGGCGGATCAATTACATATGCCCGCGACAGCTCGAACTAGTGCGCCGTCGCAAACCCGCCAACGTGGATGAATTGCGCACCATTGCCAAAGTCTTGGTATGGTTGCTCACATCACAAACCGGGGATCGCAACGAATTGTCCTTACGCGGACCCGAAGAACAACAGGCTTGGCAGCAGTTAAGCGCTGATCATGACAGATGCAGCACCGCGCAATGCCAGACCTACGCCAACGGCACCTGTCCCTTCTATCGCGCCCGTACCCAAGCAGAACATGCCAATCTTGTGATCGTGAATCACGCGCTCTTGGTCGCCGATTCTGCAACCGATCAGCCCGTTATCCCCGAATACCAATATTTGGTCGTTGACGAAGCCCATCACCTCGAAGAAGCCACCACCAGCAGCCTTACCCATCAAATCGATGCCCTCCGCCTCTACCGTCGGCTGGCTGACCTCGGCGATAGCAATCGAGGCATTTTGGGTAGTTTACTGACATCCCTGCGTACCGCCACAAGTCCATCCACCTTTGAGCGTTATAGTGCCTTCGTGGGGGATATTGGCAGCGCGATCCGGGCAGCACGCGCCCATGTCCGCAGACTCTTCGATATGATCCGTGCTTTACTCCAAGAAATCGACCTCCCCCAAGAAACCTATTCGTCGGTACGCATCACCCAAACCATGAGATCGCGTCCCGATTTTGCCTCAATCCAGATCACTTGGCAGGAACTTGGTGAATTTTATGACGGCATCACTTCGGCGATTCAGCATCTCATTGAGGGCACCACCCGTATCGAACGCTTGCGTGAAAGCGATCTCGACAGCGCCATCGCTAGTTTGCGCGCCGCCGTCCATGACATCAGTGCCACCAAGAGTCATTTACAGGCGTTTATCCAAACCCCACAAAAAAATGATGTCTACTGGTTTCAACTGGGGCAAAACTTCGATTACGTCTCTTTGAATATCGCCCCGCTGCATGTGGGCGCGCTCGTTAACGAAACGCTATGGCATCACAAGCGCAGTGTGATTTTGACCAGTGCTACCTTGCGCGCCCACAATGATTTCAAATATATTGTGGATCGCCTCCATGCCGAAAATATCAAAACGCTGGAACTTGCCACCCCTTTCGATTACCAAACATCCACCCTCTTGTTCATTCCTGACGATCTGCCTGATCCCAATGATCGTCAACGTTATCAACAAGCTGTCGAACGCATCCTGATTGATCTGACTTCTGCACTCAATGGACGAGTGTTGGCATTGTTCACCAGTTATGCCCACTTGAAACAAACCGCCTATGCGATTGGTCCGCGCTTGGCACTGGGGGACATCACCGTTTACGATCAAAGTGACGGCAGCAGTCGCCAAGCGTTGCTAGACGGTTTCAAAACGGCAAAACGGGCAATTTTAATGGGGACACGTAGTTTTTGGGAAGGCATCGATATCCCCGGCGATCAACTCAGTGCATTGGTCATCGTTAAACTCCCCTTCTCAGTACCTACCGATCCTGTTTTTTCGTCCCGTTCCGAAACCTACAACAACGCCTTTAACGACTACACCATGCCCGACGCCATTCTAAAATTTCGGCAAGGGTTTGGACGCTTGATTCGTTCGCGTACTGACCGAGGGATTGTTACAATTCTCGATGCTCGAATTCGTACAAAATCCTACGGCAGCAACTTTATCGACGCATTGCCCGACTGCACGGTGCAAACAGCTCCATCGAGTGTGTTGCCAGAGGCAGCACTGAAATGGCTTGGTAAACCCAAAGAGTAGGAATACGTCGTCATGAGAACACCGGCAGGGCGAGACTGTCGCCATTACTATCAGGACTTTAATCGAGGTCGCAACCTTCAAGAATGCCGACTCGCCAAATCCAATCCCAATTCCTTAGCATGGGTAACGTCGGATTGTGCCCGTTGCCCAGTTCCTGCGATCCTCAATGCCAATGCCAGTCCCGATCTAGAACTACGGCTAACCATAAACCGCACGCTCCTCGGCATCAAACGCACGCTGACCGTCTCGGCATCCTGTTTGAAGCATCAAATTGGGATCCCTGATCCTTATATCGGTTGTCCGCGCTGTGCGGACGAACGCAATGGGCTAGACATCTTCCGAAAGGCGCTGGAGGATGACGATAACGCAAATCCGAAGCGCTAAAAAGCAAATCGTCACAAAGCGAATAAACGCCTTCGACCCTCATTGCGACCTTATCGCCTACAATGACTGAATCCAATCTCGTCCTTGCCGTCACCGACCCAAGCCTAAGCCTCATCAGCGAAGGCTTATTGGTGTCGGGGTTTACAATTATCAATCGCGTAAAACGCAGCGAAATCGTTGCCGACATCAAAAAGCTGTCGGTGTCATTGTTGCTACTAGCAGGGTCTCATCGCAACAATTTGCTTATTCGCTACTTACGCTCCACGCTTGACCGCTGCCCCACCATCATTGCCATCCGCCCAAATAACGGCAATGATCTCCTCATCCAAAATGCAGATTTGGTCTTCTCTCACGATGACCCCTATTTATTGGCAAACATCACCTCCGTGTTGCGCCCAATGCTGCCAAACCGAAACAGCAAAACCCCCGCTGTTCCCTCCCATAAGATCACTACCCAAAGCAGCGACATTGAACTTTTAAAAGAGATGATCGTCAAGACAGTCTCGCATGAATTAAGGACTCCCCTCTTACAAGTTAAATCTGCCATTACGCTTCTCAGGGACAGTGAGCAAGATCGCGAACGCTTGATCAGCTATGCCATGGAATCGACCACCCGCTTAGAAAATGTAGTCATGAACATCACCCGCCTCGCCGAGAGCATGGATATTTCTTTCGAACCGGTCTTGGTAACCGATATCGTCGCCTATGCTGTGCGGCATCTTAAACGAAGTTGGGAGTATCGCGATAAAATGGATCGCATTGACTTTCAAGTCGAAACCATCCTGTCGCCGGTACTTGCCGATAAGCAAGCCATCGGTACGGTATTGCAACTCCTGATTGATAACGCCCTCAAATTTAGTCAAGATAAAGTCGTCGTAGCCGTTCGCAGCATGAATCGCGGTGTCGAATTTCGAGTCATTGATCGCGGCATCGGCATCCCCCCCAGTCAAAGAAAAGCAATTTTCGAATCGTTCTATCAGGTCGATCATGAGAGCGACCGAAGATTTGGCGGGCTGGGCATCGGGTTAGCGATTGTACGGCTCATCCTCGAACGCCATAATATCGAGATCCATCTTGCCAGCCAACCGGGAGAAGGGAGTACTTTTTCGTTTATACTCCCCATCTTTCCCAACACCCAATGATTTTTCTCTTGGGTTGCGCCATCGCCATTAGTCTAAACAAAGTGTTTGCTGAGTTTCGTTGACATGATTTGGGCTTTTGGATACAATTACTTGTAAATTTAATTTGATCTGAATTTCACAAGCTGATAATGCTGGATTATTGAACAGGACAAAAACATGACCACCCACAACCTCATAGGGTCATACCCACAAGCGCCAGCGCGTGAAATGTCGGACGTAGTAGATGCCGCGCTCATTGCGGTAGATGCGCGTATGAACACGGCTGTCGATAGCGAAGTGCCAGTTTTGCGTGACGCCAGCCGTCATATCATCCAAGCAGGCGGTAAACGTGTTCGTCCACGTCTACTGATGCTTTCGCATCTCGCCTGTAGCGGAGATTCCATTGACGATGCTGTCACAATTTCTGCCGCCCTTGAACTCGTCCATACCGCTAGTGTCGTCCATGATGACATCAATGATCATGGTGTTTTGCGCCGGGGACGCCCTTCTGTAAATGCGCTCTGGGGACGAACCTTCGCACTCCTGACAGGGGATTTCCTCTTCACCAAAGTCTACGAGCTGATGGCTCCCTACAAAGACTTGAATATCTTGCTGGCGGAAGCGACCGTCGCGTTGGTTGAAGGCGAAACCTTGCAAGCCAGTGCGGTCAAAGAAAAGAACTTCACCCGTGAAATCTACTACCGGATCATCGGGCTAAAAACTGCCGCTTTGTTTCGGGCAGCAGGAGCGATGGGCGGTCAGCTTGCTGATGCTTCCCCCAAAATTGTGAATGCGCTCGGCAATTTCGGGTACAACGTCGGTTTGGCATTTCAGATCATTGACGACTTGCTCGACCTAACTGGCGACAATGAGCAACTGGGCAAGACATCCGGCATCGATTTGGAACAAGGTCGTGGCTTTGCGGCGGCTCATGGGGATACTGAAGCCCAAGACATGATCGACGCGCTCAAGAGCAAAGCCCTACAAAGTGATACCCTGCACGAGGGCAGAAGCCGTGCCGAACAGTTAGTGCAGCTTGCCATTCAAGAATTGTCGATCCTGCCCGATAGCGAAGCGAAAGCTGGGCTTATCGAGTTGGCGCATAACGTCATCAATCGCTCTAACTAATTCGCGAATGTCATATTAAAAATCTGTTCTAATTTTTGAACAGACCAACGCGCAAAAACGCGATTCTCTGTGTAGGCACGACCAATGTAGCGTCCGTTTGTAGGCATAAATTCGCTGACACGCCGTTGTGCGTCCCTACATTTGCCCGTTTTCTAGGAAGATTTTCGACATTTTTAGAACGTGCGTGTAATGTGACATTGGCGAACTAAGCAGATTCTCCCGTTTGTGATCGGCGATCTGTCGTTATAATGACGACAGATCGTTTTTATTTCAGCCAACCTAACTGCCAACAGGAAGCCAACTCAATGAAAATCGTCTCGGTTGAAACCATCCGCCACATTGAAGCCGACGCCAATGAGACGGCGATCCCTTATGCCGAGATGATGGAAAATGCAGGGCGTGCCGTCGCTTTACGTGTAATGGGTTATTTACAGTCCCTACGCATCAAGACTGAAATACGCGTCACGATTCTCGTCGGCTCTGGCAACAATGGCGGGGATGGTCTGGTCGCAGGGCGCATCATCGCAGCGGAAAGTAATGCCCTTGTGCGCTGTTATCTTCTCAAAAAACGATCTGATGAAGACCCGATCTATCAGCAGGTCAAAACTGCGGGGATATTCATCGCTAATGCCGAAGATGATCAGCGTTTCCGCGTCCTTACCCACAATGTCGCATCGGCAGACATCATTATTGATGCGCTCTTTGGCATAGGGGCACGATTGCCGTTAAGTCCAGATGCCAAAGACTTGCTGCGCGCGGTCAAAGCAGCATTGACGCTTGAGGAAACGCCCCCCACCTATATCCGCACAACCCACCCGCTCACCCGTTCGTTCCCTAAGCACACGATCTTCGCGGTAGATTGTCCCAGCGGTCTCGATTGTGACACTGGCATGATCGATGAGGACGCTCTGACTGCCGACGAAACGATCACGTTTATCGGCGTCAAACCCGGGTTGCTCTTATTTCCGGGCGCACAGGCAGTCGGTACACTCACAGTGGCGAGTGCCGGGATTCCACCTACGCTGTCAAAACTAAAATCAGCGCCCGACCAACTGATTGATGAAACCATGATCCGCCCGCTTTTGCCCTCGCGCGCGCAAAATAGCAACAAAGGCACATTCGGCAGAGTCCTCATCATCGGCGGGTCATTAGCTTTCAGCGGTGCCCCCGGCTTAAGCGCAATTGCCGCCTATCGAACGGGAGCGGGGGTCGTCACCGTGGTGGCACCACAGCAAGTCATCACTGCGCTAGCTTCAAAGATGCTTGAAGTCACTTGGTTGCCCACTAAAGACCAGGCAGCGCTATCTCAAAAATCCCTAGAACCGATCCTTCAGGAATTACCAAAAGTTCAAGCTGTTGTTTTAGGACCCGGTTTAGGGCAAGATGACGAAACGGCACAGTTTGTGATTGAACTTCTCCGGTGGATCCCCTTCTTGCCTGCTGAGCATCCCCCTGCTTTTGTGATCGACGCTGATGCCCTCAATATTCTCGCCAAAACAGAGAAGTTCTGGGATTTATTGCCGCCGCAAACGGTATTGACACCGCATCCAGGCGAAATGGCGCGCCTTACGGGGCTGTCTATTCCCGAAATCCAAGCAAATCGCTGGCAAATGGCGCGCGAATACGCTGCCAAGTGGAATACTGTTGTCCTGCTAAAGGGAGCACATACTGTCATTACTGGGGCAAACAAAGGCGCAAGCGTGTTGCCTTTCAAAAATTCCGCCCTCGCAACGGCTGGAACCGGGGATATTCTCGCAGGGATGATCGCCGCATTGTTGGCAGAAGGAATGATGCCCTATGAAGCAGCCTGTACAGGGGGATATTTACATGGTCTCGCCGGAGAAGATGTCGGTCATCGGGAAGGAAGCCCACGTGCCGTCATCGCTAGTGATGTGCTGCAGACGATTGGGAAAGCGATACTCCAAATTGAAGCAGGCTAGAGCGTTGGCGCTTCATCGCTACGGCGCGAACGGATGATATCACGCCCGTCCGACAAGCTGGAAGTGACCGCGTCCGTCTGATTACGCACTTCTTGAACC
>Ga0163154_10000129_pt1 | contig 106064 bp, 86 predicted proteins | sample OliLakLV19MP9P1_FD_148649 | JGI IMG/M metagenome (GOLD analysis project Ga0163154, IMG submission 148649) | Freshwater microbial mat bacterial communities from Lake Vanda, McMurdo Dry Valleys, Antarctica - Oligotrophic Lake LV.19.MP9.P1 | ecosystem: Environmental > Aquatic > Freshwater > Lake... | reverse complement strand
AAACAGTCCCCATACATGCCGCGATGGCGGAATAGGTAGACGCGCAGGACTTAAAATCCTGTAAACCGAAAGGTTTGTGCGGGTTCGATTCCCGCTCGCGGTACAAACGCTTAACATTTCTAAAAATGTTAAGCGTTGTTGTTTTTATACTATCTCTAACATTTCTAAAAATGTTAAGCGTTGTTGTTTTTATACTATCTCTAACATTTTTAGAAAAGTTAAGCGTTGTTGTTTTTATACTATCTCTAACATTTCTAAAAATGTTAAGCGTTGTTGTTTTTATACTATCTCTAACATTTTTAGAAAAGTTAAGCTTTGTTGTTTTTATACTATCTCTAACATTTTTAGAAAAGTTAAGCGTTGTTGTTTTTATACTATCTCTAACATTTCTAAAAATGTTAAGCGTTGTTGTTTTTATACTATCTCTAACATTTCTAAAAATGTTAAGCGTTGTTGTTTTTATACTATCTCTAACATTTTTAGAAAAGTTAAGCGTTGTTGTTTTGGTACTCTGACAAATTTTGTGTTGAACCACATAGAAACATAGAGAACATAGCCTGAAACACTGTGTGCCGTATCTTTCTATGTGGTTTATACCCTGCTCCACTAAAATTGTCGGAGCATTGTTGTTTTTATACTATCTCTAACATTTTTAGAAAAGTTAAGCTTTGTTGTTTTTAGGAACTGTCTAAAAAATAAGTTGCTGCGTCATTTTCTGTGAAAACTCAAAAAAATAAAATTTAGAGCGTTAGAAATATAACTATTTGAATTTTTATATGCTTAACTTTCATAGGAACGAAAGTTAAATAAGGTGATAGTTTTAGGACTTGTGCAATGTTCAAAAATAAACAAACAGTGCGCCTATTTGTATCACACACGGCTCGCGTGTGTGCTATATGCAAGGTTTTTTATAGAAAGAACTTTGAACACGCGAGCCGCGTGTGGTACATTGTGTAAGTCCTAAAATACCATGTTATTTAATTTTCCATTACATACATGGGCAGGCAAGTCGGTTGTGAGCAAAATTTTAGAATTTCATCTACAAGCACTTTGTCTAATTTTTAGCCTATCACGGAAAATGATACGGAAGCAAAAATAATGTACCCAAAACAGACTGAAAGTCTTGTAGTACGGACTTTCAGTTTATAAAATGGGTGCATTATTTTTTAGTGCGTTCTTGTTTTGTGTGTACTTCTTTTTATATGATAGTTTTTCGGTTACTTTCTTGCATTTTGCGTGTAAGGCTTACAACGAGGCTGCGTGGCAAAAAGCGTGGCATCATAGCCAAAAACCAATTTATCCAAGTATTTATCACAATAGTTTTGCCTTTCATCATTCCCATATAACCTGTTTTGGCTGCGCCTGCTGGCGTGTCGTGAAAGAGCGTGATTTTCATTTCTTGCTTGCGTTTAGCCACCGTATTTTGAAAACCTGTCGGGATGGGACCAGGGCAAAAAACTGTTACAGTAACGCCTGTACCTTTTACTTCGTTGGCTAAAGCTTCTGAAAGTGAAAGCAAATATGCCTTTGAAGCATAGTAAGTAGCCATCAGTGGGCAGGGTTGGAAAGCCGCCATAGAAGCCACGTTGAGTATTTTTCCTTCTTTCCTTGCTATCATTTCGGGCAAGATGAGGTGTATAAGTTGAGTAGGCAGATGGACATTGAGTTGCAAAAGCGTTTGTTGTTTTGCCCATTGGGTTTCCCAAAACTGTCCAAAATCACCAATACCTACATTATTGATGAGCATGTATATTTCGAAACGTTCCACTTTGAGTTCGTCATAAAGTGTTTTCGCGGCGTTGGGCAAGGCAAGGTTTTGGCATATTGTATGGACTTGAGCATTGTACTTAGTTTCCAGTATTTGGCGAGCATTTTCCAATGCTTCGGCTTGTGCGTCTGCCAATACGATTTGGTAGCCGTCTTTTGCAGCGAGTTGGGCGAACTCAAATCCTAAACCCCCTGCACCGCCTGTTATCAAGGCTGTTTTCATATTAGATTAGCTTAAAGTCTTTTTGTTTTTTCAATTCTTTGGGATGCCACAAGTCGGGTGCTATCTGTAGCATGTTGTCGAGGATAAACTTACGTAAATGTGCAAGTGGGTGCGGAATAGTCAAATTAGGCAATTGAAGTATCAAGTCGTCATAATACAATATATCCAAATCGATCGTTCTGGGTGCGTAATCACCTTTTGATGTACGCCCAAGCATTTTTTCAATATTTTGTGTAAGTATCAAAATAGCCAATGGTTGCAATGATGTTTCTATTGCTAAGATTTGGTTCAAATAGTTTGTTTGTTCGTTTTGCACGCCCCAAGGAGCAGTTTCGGTTATAGGCGAGGTTTTCACAACCTTGCCTATAGTTTCGTTGATGTGTTGGGTTGCTTGTATTAAATAATGTAGCCTGTCGCCCACATTGCTCCCAAGCGAAATATACACTATGGCCATATTACAGAGCAAAAGAATTAGTTTTCCATTTTGAAAGTTTTGGCATTGTCGAATATATATTTGAGGCACTTGCCTGTGAGTACTGCATCTTCGAGCGCGTTGTGCAGTGTGTCTTCGCGGTGGTAGCCAAAAAAAGCGGCTATTTTTCCTAAACTTCTGCCTTTGGCGGTTTCACGTTTATTGGCGCGTAATATTTCTTCATAAAAGAAAAACAAGGTATGCAAGTCTATGAGCGTGTTAGCAAAATTCCATTTTATCTTTTCTTTTTGGTAAGCATGTCGCAAGAAATTGATGTCATTGATGACGCTTTGCCCACAAATGATAACGCGCCTCAGCGCATTTTCGCGGTCTGCGAGTGAAGGGTTTCGCACATTTATCTTTTCCAAAACCCAGTCTTCAAATTCGGGTAAGAGGTCGTATATCATAGGCGCGTCTTGGAGTTCGTCCCAGCTAAGCCCATGCACTTTCTCGGCACTTGAGGAGAAGGCTTCTTTATTTTCGGGGCAAGCATCATCGAGAAATTGCCCTAATTCTTGCCAATTTTGGTCATAAAGGACTGCGCCAATTTGTAGTATTTCATGCCAGCCGACTTCCATGCCGGACATCTCAAGGTCGAGTACAAGGTAATAATTCATACGTAAATATAGACTTAATATGCAAAAGTAAGCTATTTTTGCATTATTGCAAAAAACGTACAATTAGAAGGTGATGGATTAAATATAGTTCAATTTATACATGATATAACTCTGCAACCATAGTGTCATTTTACGGCTGTCAGCTACCCGTACCCGTTTGTTTATAACCGTTTGTGGGGAAAGTTTTTTGATTTTATGAAACAATTTTTTGTAATACATATACGCCAGATATACGCCTAATCTTGCGCCTTTAGGCAAGGCAATGATGCCTTGATAGGCAGCATCAAAATCTGCCTGAATGTCTGCTTCTATTTTTCCCTTCGTGTCTTGGTTAAATTCTTGAAAATCTATTTGAGGAAAATAGGTGCGTCCACGCTCCCAGAAGTCGCTTTTTATATCGCGCAGGAAGTTTACTTTTTGAAACGCTGCGCCGAGCCTTCGGGCAGGTTCTCTCAAATTTTCGTACATTTCTATATCACCTTCACAAAATATGCGCAGGCACATCAAGCCAACGACTTCTGCCGAGCCATAAATATAAGTAGCGTAGTCTTCTTGCGTATAGGCTGTTTCTGACAAGTCCATTTCCATGCTATGCAAAAATGCTTCTATCAATTCGTGGTCTATTTTATACTGATTCACTACAGATTGAAAGCAATGCAAAACGGGGTTCAGGCTTATTTTTTCGGCTATAGCGCGATATGTGTCTTCCTTAAAGCGTTGTAAGAGTAGTTTTTTATCAAAATTGTGGAAAGTGTCCACGATTTCATCAGCATAACGTACAAACCCATAAACGGCATAAATAGGCAAGTGAAAACGTTTGTGCAACGTTTTGATTCCCAATGTAAACGAAGTACTATAATATTGTGTGATGAGTTTGCTACATTCAAAGGTAGTGCGGTCGTATAGTTCCATACAAGGCAAATTTTATTTGACAGTTCCTATTAAACAATAAAATGAGTATTTTGTTTGGTACTCTGACAAATTTTGTGTTGAACCACATAGAAACATAGCCCGAAACACTGTGTGCCGTATCTTTCTATGTGGTTTATACCTTGCGCCACTAAAATTGTCGGAGCACCTTTTGTTTTATATAAAAAACCCACGTTTCTTGGCGTGGGTTTTTGCAATCGTTGCTATGTGTGTATGTTAGGCATTTTGTAATGCATGGCGGGTTTGCCATTCTTCTACACCAAACTTGCGCAACATGCGGTAGTGCGAAGCGAGGGCAGTCCAAAATGAAGTGTTTTCTATATATGGCACATTAAATTCTATGGCTGTTTCTTTTACAATATCCGAAATAGCAGCATAGTGAATATGGCAGACAGTAGGAAAGAGGTGGTGTTCGACTTGCATGTTTAAGCCTCCACAAAGAAAATTACTCAACCAATCTTTACGCCCAAAATTCGCGGTAGTTTGCATTTGATGTACAGCCCACGCTTCTTCGATGTCGCCATCTTGGTTTGTTTCAGGAAAAGCAGTGCCTTCTACCACATGTGCAAGTTGAAAGACCAAGCCAATCACCAAACCTTGCGTCAAGTGCATACAGACGAATGCCAAGAGCCATTGCCCAAAAGTTACATGCAATACCATAAACGGCACAGCTATAAATAGGAAGTAATACAAGGCTTTGTAAGCAAATAGGCGCACATAATCCATTGGCTTGTGTTTGTGTGTATAATTGCCTATGTTTTTTTGAAAGAACTTTTTATAATCTTTGCGCAACACCCATGAGAGAGAAGCCAAGCCATACAAAAGGAAGGCGTAATAGTGTTGAAAGCGTTGCATGTACGTTAGTTTGTCGGCAGGCGAGAGACGCACAAGCCCTGGTGCTACATCTATATCTTCATCGTGCCCCGGTATATTGGTATAAGTATGATGCACAAGATTGTGTGATATTTTCCAAATATAAGGGCTTGCACCCACCAAATTAAAGCTAAAACTTATTAAATCATTCACCCATTTGCGGGAAGAATATGCGCCGTGAATGGCATCATGCGACACATTGAAACCCACCATAGCCGCAAGCGCGCCCATAGCCACCGCGAGTCCAAAATTTGCCCAAAGGCTAAAACCTGCCAGCATGACCACAGCATACAACGCAAAGTACCCACCTAAAAATAGGAAAGTCTTAAACATCATCGCCGCATTCGCATGCTTCGAGATTTTTTTAGTTGTAAAATAGTTATCCACACGTTTGCGTACTGTGCTGTAAAATCCATTACGTTCACGCTCAATAAAATGGGGAATTTTCATATACATTATTTTTTGTTAATCAACACACAAGTAACTTTATTGAATAGCAAATTGTTAAAAAAAATAAATATTTTTAGCCTCATTAAAAATTAAAAAGCTAATAATCAAATACTTAAATTGTTTATTGAATATAAAAAGTGCTATATCCTTGCAAGTTAGCACTAAAAACTGATATAAACAAAAGGTTTGTTTGTATATTTGCAAAAAGTATATAGAGTATGTTCGAACTTGATTTTATAGAAGACTTCCAAAAGGCCATGTTTAATTTCGTATCACCAACAGACATGGACAGCCTCTGGGCGGATGGCTGGAGGCACTTTGGCAAACATTTTTTTAGAAACAGAGTGGATTATTATGAGGCTATGCACCAATGGGTGCAGGTTTTACCGCTACGCATCAATATAGCTAAATTTACTTTTAGCAAACACCAACAAAAACTACTCAAACGCCAAAAGGCAACCAAAATTTCTTATCAACCCATAGTCATAGACACAGCACGCGAAAGTATGTTTCTAAAACATATCCAGCGTTTTAAACAGAACTTACCTGAATCTTTGGCTACCTTTTTAGGGACTGAGCCGGGTGTAGTGCCTTGCCCCGCACTTGAATGTGCCTTGTATGACGAGGCAGGCAAGTTTTATGCCGCGAGCTACTTTGCGGTAGGCGAGCAGAGTATTTCAAGTATTTATGCAACTTTTGATACCGATTATGCTTCAGAAAGCCCCGGATTGCATACTTTATTGGCTGAAATACAATACGCACAAACCCACCATAAACAATACGTATATCTCGGGTATTGTTATCGAGAGGCTTCTTTTTATGATTACAAGAAAAATTTTAACGCTTTAGAGTATTATGATTGGAAAGGTAATTGGCTCGATTTGCAAAAACCAAAAAAGTAATGTACTTTTGTGGAAATAATAGACTTTTATGAAGCAAATTGTTTGTTTGTGGGTGTTTTTTAACTTTTGTATGCACTTGCCTACGAAAGCACAAGTAACGGAAAATTTCAGTGATGGCGATTTTAGTGCTAATCCTGTTTGGACTCCAAACCTTACTACCGATTGGACTGTAGATAACGGGCAGTTACGTTCTAATGCCGCTACACTAAACTATAATTTTTATATCACTACCCCAAATACCCTCGCTACCGAAGCGCAATGGGAAATTAAAATCGACTTGCAGTTCAATACCTCAAGTGCCAACTATGTAGATGTGTATCTTGTTTCTGCGCAAGCTAATTTACAAAGTAGTGCGAATAACGGGTATTTTGTACGTATTGGTGGGACTTCTGATGAGGTTAGCCTATACAAAATGACTGCAGGCGCGAGTGTATTGTTGATAAATGGGCTTGATGGGCGGACAAATAACGCCAATAACACGCTCAAAATCAAAGTAGTACGCAATAGCACCAATCTTTGGAATGTTTACACAGATATTTCAGGAACAGGCAATGGCTACGAATCAGAAGGCACTGTTACAGATAATAGTTTTAGTACAAGTGCCTTTTTTGGGTTTCGTGTCCAACAGTCCACAGTGAGTTTTGTGAACAAGCATTTTTTTGATGATATTACGATAGGTGTATATGTACCTGATATTATCCCCCCGACTTTGCAAAGCGCAGAAGTAATCAATGCAAATGAATTGGCATTGACTTTTTCAGAAAATATAAATGCCATAACTGCTCAAAATGTAGCCAATTACAATGTAAACAATGGACTCAATACGCCTACTTCAGCAACAGTAAATGCAAAAAAGGCTAACCTTATTTTTGCACAAAATTTTGTGAGTACAACGCCTAATACCTTGCTTATCAAAGATGTAGAAGACCTTTCAGGCAATAAAATCATTGCACAGCAAGTCGAGTTTACGTATATCCAAAGTTTTTCCCCACAATACAATGACTTAATTATTACCGAAATAATGGCAGACCCGCTGGGAAGTTCGCAACCTACAACGCCCTTGCCCGATGCCGAATACATAGAAATTTACAACCGTTCTGATAAAATATTAAATCTTAAAGATTGTAAAATAACCGATGAAAGTAGTAACAAAGTGATAACAAGCAATAACTTTTTGCTTTACCCCAAAAGCTATCTTTTGCTTTGTGATGCCACAAAAACAGCTAACTTTCAACCAATTAACAGAATAGTGGGTGTTTCAAGCTTCCTAAGCCTTACAAACGGTGGCGAAAGAGTAACTTTGAAAAATGCACAAGATGCCCTACTTTTTACAGTCCGTTACACAGATACGTGGTACGGCAGTACGGCAAAAGCAGACGGCGGTTGGAGTTTGGAGATGAAAGATGTAAACAACCCTTGCCTTGAAAATGGCAATTGGAGCGCGTCTGTGGCCACACGCGGTGGTACGCCTGCGGCTGCCAACAGCATTTCCCAAACATTGAGCGACCTTACTGCCCCTCTTTTGTTGCGTACTGAAACGCTTGATGCGCAAACGATACGCCTTACTTTTAATGAAAAAATGGACTTGGCAAGCCTCCAAAACGCTGCCTATACGCTGGATAATGGTGTTTTGGTGCAAGGTATTACTGTACAAGAACCCACTTTCACACGCCTGATGCTTACTGTTTCGCCTTCGTTGCAGCCACAAACGGTTTACAATCTCGTGGTACAAAATGCAAAAGATTGTAACCTGAATCCTATCACTGCAAATACTAAAATGGCTTTTGCCTTGCCTGCCATAGACGCACAACGGGATATTTTGTTGAATGAAATTTTGTTTAATCCAAAAACAGGCGGCGTAGATTTTATAGAGCTTTACAATAATTCAGAGAAATATATCAACCTAAAAGATTGGAAAATAGCTAACATACAAGACGGTATAACCGCTAATCAAATACCCATCACGACTGAAGTATTGGTGCTTGCGCCAAAAGGTTATTTAGTGCTGACTACCAATCCACTTTTGACACAAGCGCATTATCCGCGAAGTGAAGTACGCAATTTTTTTGAAATGTCTGCATTACCCAGCTACAATGATGATGAAGGAACGGTTATTTTGCTTAATCCGAATGGCATAGAACGGGAACGGTTTTTTTACAAAGACGACTTTCATTTTGCATTATTGGATGATGAAGATGGTGTTTCTCTTGAGCGCATCTCGCCTACCTTGCCTACCAACGTGCGCGATAGCTGGCATTCAGCATCAGAGCGTGTTGGTTTTGCTACACCGGGCTATCTCAATTCGCAAGCGCAAAGTCAAGCTCCACAAGACAGTGAAATCCAAGTAAACCCGCCTATTTTCACACCTGACGGCGATGGGCAAGATGATTTTACCCAAATCCAATACAAATTTAATAAAGGCGGCTATGTATTAACGGCTGTAGTGTATGATAAACAAGGCAGGAAAGTTAAACAATTAGCTGAAAATCAATTGCTTGGAACAGAAGACGGCGTTATAATTTGGGACGGCACTACGCAGTCATTGGGCCTTGCCCCACAAGGTTATTATTTGATGGTAGTCCGCGTCTTTGATACAAAAGGACAAGAAAAAATTTATCGTAAGCCTGTAGCGGTAGGCATACGCTTTTAATCATTCGTTATTTTTACAAAAACATTAATCAATATGCTTATCTCTGACATTGTTCTCAAACTCAACGAACTTGCTGGCACATACCAAGATAAAATCGTGTTCTCTACAAGTTTTAGCTTCGAAGACCAGCTCATTACGCACTTGATAGGTGAAAATAAAATCCCTATTCCTATTTTTACATTGGATACAGGGCGCATGTTTGGGGAAACTTACAAGGCTATGCACGAAACAAACAAACGATATAAACAAAATATCTACGTTTATTTTCCTGAAAGTCAAGCAGTTGAAAAGCTAGTGAACGAAAAAGGCACTTATAGCTTTTATGAATCTGTAGAAAACAGGAAAGAGTGTTGCTTTATTCGAAAAGTCCAACCACTCAAACGTGCTTTGGCAGGCAAGGAATGTTGGATTACTGGCATACGCGCTGAACATTCGGCAAATCGCCAAACGATGGAACAATGGGAGTGGGACGCAGACAATAACCTGCACAAGTTTCACCCACTTTTGCACTGGAGCAGCGAGGAGGTAATCCAATATATACACGAAAACCATATTCCTTACAACAAATTACACGACCACGGCTTCCCAAGTATCGGTTGCGAACCTTGCACGCGCACTGTACTCAAAGGCGAAGACATGCGTGCAGGGCGTTGGTGGTGGGAAGATACAAGCAAAAAAGAATGTGGCTTACACGGAAAATAAATTTATTTTAACAAATGACAACAGCATATAACTTAGACTACCTCAGTCAATTAGAAGCCGAATCAATTCATATCTTGCGCGAAGTCGCAGGGCAATTTGAAAAACCCGCCCTGCTCTTTTCGGGAGGCAAGGACTCCATAACCATCGTACATTTGGCACTCAAGGCGTTTCGCCCAAGCAAATTCCCCTTTCCGCTTGTGCATATAGACACAGGGCAAAACTTTGAGGAAACCATCGCTTACCGCGATTGGCTCATAGAAAGTATAGGCGAAAAGCTAATCGTTGGGTCGGTACAAGCCGATATAGACGCAGGCGAGATATACGACCCGGTAGGCAAGTACATCAGCCGTAACACTTTGCAAACCCACACGTTGTTAAAAACAATAGAGCAAAACGAATTTGATGCGTGTATAGGCGGCGCAAGACGCGATGAAGAGAAGGCGAGGGCGAAAGAACGTATTTTTTCGGTGCGTGATGATTTTGGTCAATGGAATCCCAAACTCCAACGCCCCGAACTTTGGAATACCTACAACGGCAAAATTCGCAAAGGAGAAAATGTGCGTGTCTTTCCTATCAGCAATTGGACAGAGCTTGATGTTTGGAACTATATCAAACGCGAAAACATCGCGCTTCCTTCTATTTATTATGCACACCAACGCGAATGCGTCATGATAAGCGGGCAGTGGATGGCTACTAATCAATATATTTCATTAGATGAAACAGACCGCGTAGAAACACTGCGGGTGCGTTTTCGCACTGTAGGCGATACTACTTGTACAGCGGCTATGGAATCTGACGCAGATGATATAGACAAAGTAATAGCCGAAATATCTACCTCCAAAATAACAGAACGAGGCGCAAGAATCGACGACAAACAGTCTGAAGCGGCTATGGAAGACCGAAAAAAAGTAGGCTATTTTTAAAATTCTTTCAGCGAAGTTTTTCAGCTTCGCTGAATATTTTCTCCCCTTACTCAAAACGAAGCGATTCGATGGGGTCTAAACGCGAAGCCTTGTAAGCAGGATAATAACCTGCCACTACGCCAACTGCCATACAGACTACAAAAGCGAGCGCAATCCACACCCAAGGCACAATAAATATACCGCCACTCAAATACACTGCCACAACATTGCCGATAGCAAGCCCAAATATAACACCTGCTACCCCACCTATTTGGCATATCACAATAGCCTCTATTAAAAACTGTTGTCTAATTCGGAAGGGTGTTGCACCTAAAGCTTTGCGTACGCCTATTTCGCGTGTGCGTTCTGTAACAGACACAAGCATAATATTCATCAAACCAATGGCTGCACCTAATAAGGTAATAAAACCAATCACTCCACCACCTATCCTCAAATAACCTGTAACGCTTTCTAACCTGTCTGCCAATGTTTCGCTACGTGATATTTTAAAAGACTCAGGTTGCCCAACAATATCGCCTCTGATACTACGCATAAGAGCGGTAGCCTCTCCTATAGCGGTCTGAAAGTCCATCGCGTTTCCCAAAACAGTTGTAATATTGTAATTAGGAACAAACTGCCCTGCCAATAGCCGCCCATTTTCTAAGGGAACAACTACAGTACGGTCATTACCACCTCCGGGCGTACTTCCTGAAGCCTCCATAACGCCTATCACACGATAATGCCCACCACGAAAATTGACCACTTTGTTTAAGGGGTCTTCTTCTCCGAATAATGCAGTAGCGATGCCATTGCCCAATACCACTGAAGGGTTGCCTTGTTTCAATTCATAGCTTGAGAAATTGCGCCCTTTGGCTATGTTAATAGCTTTTGCGCTAAAATAATGCTCATTTACACCTATGACAGATATGTTTGGGTTTGTTTTATTGCTTTGGTATTTTACTTCTGCACCTATAGAAACTATAGCCGAAAGGCTTACTTTCGCATCAAGGGTAAGGCGGTCTTGGTAGGCAAGGGCTTGCCTATATTGGATAGCAGGCGAGGCTTTCTCTTCGCGACCATCAAATCGCCTGCCCAAAAAGCGCGGAACTTCAATGTCAAAAGAGTTTGCACCCAGGTCTGCAAAACTGCTGTTTACAGAAGCTTGTATGCTGTCTATAGCTGTTAAAATACCTACTAATGAGGTGATACCTATGGCAATGATAAGCGCAGTGAGGACAGAGCGGAGCATATTGGAGCGCACAGCACGTAGCCCTTCTTTGACATTTTCAGTAAAATTCATACACCATGAGTAGGTTTTAAAGGCAGATTGTTACAAGGTCAATTTATGGTTGAGTTGGTCTTTCTTTTGTGCAATTTCAGCGAGAAGTTGAGGGTCGTCTTCTATTGCATTGCCCACAACGAGCATGTCTGCGCCTGCTTCCCACATTTCGAGTGCGCGTTGGGGCAGTCGAATTCCGCCACCCACTATCAATGGGCAATCTGTAGATTTGGTAAGCATGCGTATCATGGCATTGCTTACGGCTTTGTCTGCGCCACTTCCTGTATCTGCATACATTAATTTTAAGCCGAGCATCTCGCCTGCCATAGCAATACATGCCGCTACTTCGGGTTTGTCGTGTGGTAGAGGCGTTGTATTGCTCATGTAAGAAGCCGTTGTTGGCTTGCCTCCCTCCACCAACATATAGCCTGTTGGCAATATTTCTAATCTACTTTTTTTCAATATAGGGGCGGCTACTATGTGTTGTCCGATTAAAAATTCAGGGTTTTTGCCTGATATGAGCGATAAAAATAAGATGCCATCAGCCATAGCATCAATGTGCATATTGCTACCTGGGAATATGATAATTGGTTTTGTTGTATGTTGTTTTATAAGTTGAATGGTACTTCCTATATTCCATCCTTGTATCAAACTCCCGCCCACAAGTATCCACTCTACTTGCGCGAATGCATCGAGCACAAGGAGTTTTTCGAGTATTTCCTCATTAAATTTATCGGGGTCTATCAACAAAGCGAGCGACTTCAATCCCTGTCGTTTGCGTTCTTGCAGTTCTTGAAAAATCTTCATCTTGGCTTAATTTGTATCTTTTTTTGTAGTGATAGAGAAATTGTCTCGTACTTTTTCTAATATAATATTTGTAATAATAGAGCCTGCGCGGTTCAGAAGCATGTTTGTCCAAGTATTTTTTTGGCGTGGCTCACGTACTTCGACATAACGTATTTCAGGCTCCTTGGCTCGTTTTTGATCTTTTTGTTTTTTACTTGGCGCGAAGAGCCAGCCTATTATTCGATAACCTACATAAGTAGTTACTACCCCTATTGCGGCAGTTATGCTGTCGCGTTTAAGGTCTTGCCAACTGTGGTCAAGATCTTGCTTTGTTTCTTGCATTTTCCGTAACAATACCAAGTATTGTTCAGGTTTTGATTTTTGTACAGGTTTATGGAGAGCAGGTAAATTAGACATAGACAAGTAGTGAAAATTAAAAAAAGAAATGGGTCAATCTTTTACTACATATTTTACAAACTGTTGTAAAGCACTTTGCAGCCAATTTTTGGTGCGTATGAGCAAACTGCCACGCAACATAAAAAGCAAAATAACCAACAAAAAATGACTGCTTGCTACCAACAAAAAACCCATATAAGGAGCACCTTTACAAAAAGGCAAGGTATTGATATACAATGCAAGTGCTATTGTCAAAAACAGGAACATACTGCCCAACATGATGCCTAAGAAGGCGAGCTGTACTACTAAAGCCATTATTTTACTAATACGGTCTTCTGTTTCTATCTTCGCTAGCTCGAAACGCGCCTCTATATATTTGTAGAGGTTTTGTGTAAATTCGTTAAATTTTAGAAAGCCCAAGTGCGTATAAGGTTTAAGGGTTTTTTTCAGGTGCAAAAATAAGCAAATATTTGCGAATAATTAGCTTCCTTATAAAAGTATCTTTAAATCTATAATATCTGTAACTTATAGTACTTATGCAAAGACTGCAAGAAGGCGAAGCAAAACGCAACTTGTAAGTAAAGGGATAGCCTATCATATCTGCCGCACAGATACTAACACTATCAATTTAACACTTAAAATTTACTTGTTTGGAACAAAAGATGTCATTTTATGGTTCTTATAATTAGCTAATGAAGCCTAATTTATTTGAATAGCGCAATTTTTTATCAAAAATATTATATTTGCAAAAAAAAGCCTAACTTAGCGACCATATCTTGTTATCTAACTTTTTAAATTAATTTGTATTATGTCCACACTCAATATTCAACCTCCTTCAAATTTGCTTCTATTTACAGAATTAGGTAGAGGCATATTCAATTTGGGAACTTATTTTGCAACACTTCCACTACTCAATTTTATGCCTTGTGGCGATGGGCATCCTGTGTTGGTCTTGCCCGGTTTCCTTACTACTGACAACACCACATTGCCCATGCGCTATTTCTTAGAATTGCGTAATTACAAAGCAAAGCCGTGGGAACTTGGTCGTAACATGATAAACTACGAAGAATTAGAAAAACAACTCATAGACACCGTAAAACGTCTTGCTGACGAACATGGTCAAAAAGTAAGCATTGTGGGCTGGAGCGCAGGCGGTATTTTTGCACGCGCTATTGCGCATAGTTTGCCCGAACACGTGCGCCAAGTTATTACGCTCGGCTCGCCTTTTAGAGGTATCGAAGGCAAAAGCAACTTGGAGTTTATGATGCAGTGGGTTACAGGCAAGGACATTTCAGAGCTTGACCGCGTAGTATTGGAGCGCGCCGCCGCGCCGCCACCTGTACCAAGTACTGCTATTTATACACGTCTGGACGGTATTGTGCATTGGCAAACCTGCGTAGATGTAGAAGAAGATCATCAAACTGAAAACATAGAGGTTTTCGCAAGCCATGTAGGATTAGGATTTGACCCTATGGCGTTGTTATGTGTAGCAGACAGGCTTGGGCAACCAGAAAATAACTGGAAACGATTCAAAGACACTACTGTAGGTAGAATATTTTATACTTATCCTTGGCATACTAAATAAACGCCTTGTCTACCAAAAACTAAACCGCGCTCAAAATCTACCATAAAATAGATTTGAGTGCGGTTCGTGCTAAGAAAATGGGCAGTGTCGTATTTGTAATGCTACTATCCTACGCAACAACGGGCTTTAGCTTGTTGTAAAACCCAATCACAGGCTGAGGCTTGTTGATACAGCATTACAAATATAGCACTACTCTTTTTTTTAGTTTAGGATAATTGTTTGCTAAATTTTTCAGAAACACAATTTTTCACTAATTTTGAGGCATGAAATTATTCCTCAGCTGTTTAGCCGTATGTCTATTGTGTTTTTTTGGAAAAACGTGGGCGCAAAATGAAAAACCGAAATTAGTAGTGGGCATCATAGTCGACCAAATGCGCTATGATTATCTTACACGCTTTTATGATAAATTTGGAGAAGGGGGTTTCAAACGCCTGATAAACAAGGGCTTTCAATGCCACAATACACACTATAACTATGTCCCTACTGAAACTGCCCCTGGGCATGCTTCCGTATTCACAGGCAGTAGCCCTGCGTACCATGGCATAGTAGCCAATACATGGTGGGAAAATAAAAGGCGTGCGTATTGTGTAGGTGATACTTCAGTGAAAACTGTAGGCGCGGAAAGTTCTGCTGGGGAAATGTCGCCTCGCAATTTATTGGTTACTACTTTTTCTGACCAGCTTCGCATATCTTCTAACCAAAAGTCGCGCGTTTTTGGTGTATCTATCAAAGACAGAGGGGCTATTTTGCCTGTCGGACATGCGGCTAATGCCGCTTTTTGGTATGATAGGCAAGGAGGCAAGTTCATCACAAGCACCTATTATGCCCAAAAAATTCCTGCTTGGCTCCAACAATACAACGACTCTAAACGCCCCGACCAACTGATAGAACAAGGCTGGCAAACGCTCTTGCCTATAGACCAATATACGGAAAGTAGCGCAGATGACAATGTATTCGAAAGCCACTTTCCTACCAAAGATAAATCAACTTTCCCCTATAATTTAAAAGAAATACGCGAAAACATCAAGAAACAGCAATTAAAGCCTTCTATTTATGATATTCTTGTGGCTACTCCCGCAGGCAATACAATGGTGAAAGAAGTCGCTTTGCGTTTATTGAAAGAAGAAAAATTGGGCAAAGGCAAAGCTACTGACATGCTCAGTATAAGTTTTTCGAGTACTGATATTATAGGGCATTATTTCGGACCCCAATCTATAGAAGTGGAAGATACGTATTTGCGCCTTGACCGCGAATTGGCAGAACTCTTACAAGCCCTCGACCGAGAGGTAGGCGAGCAGAACTATTTATTGTTCCTTACTGCCGACCATGCTGGAGGTGATGCACCACGCTATCTCGAAAGCTTAAAAGTCCCAGCAGGTTATTTTCAAGATAAAACAGTTGAGAAAGGTCTTGAGAAATACTTGGATGGTTTGTATGGCGAAGATAAATGGGTGGAGATGATGGAAGGCAATGGCGTTTATTTGAATAGAACGCTTATCCAATCCAAGAAGATGAATATGAAAGAAGTACAAGACAATGTAGCTAACTTTATAAGCAGTCAAGAAGGTGTTTTTGATGTTGCACCTAACTATCAATTACGCGGTCAAACACATACAACAGGCATGCTGGGGATGTTGCAACGCGGTTACTATCACAAAAGGAGTCCCGATGTATTTATTGTTACCAAATCTGGTTGGTTAGACCAATCCTGGGAGCGAGGCGGCAGTAGCCATGGCACTTTTTTTAAGTACGACACCCATGTCCCATTGCTTTGGTACGGCTGGCATGTTCCAAAAGGAAAAAGCACTACCAAACGTGTAGAGATAGTAGATATAGCACCTTCTGTGTGTGTGTTTTTAAAAATACAATTTCCGAGCGGCTGTTATGGAGAACCTATAGAGGAGTTACTGATAGAAGAGAAAAAATAAATCACCTAAAAATAGGGTTTCTACGTTGCCTCCAATAGCTACGCAAATTCATTACAAAGGCAAGACTGAGGTACAAAATAATAGGCGATCCCATACCAATAAAAGAGGTATATATAAAGAACAAACGTATGCGTTCGGTAGAAACACATAACTTTTCACCTAATCGACTACACACGCCAAAAAATTGTCTTTCGAAAAAAAACTTCACTTTTTGCATAAAAATCACAGTACATTATTTCAATATATTGCACAAAATTAAGTTTTTTTTTTGATATTGCAAAATAACTCTTTAAACTTGCACGTAAATTTTTTTTAGAAACGCTAAAAACTTAATATGACTAACAATAAGAACTTCTTCTTAGGACTAGCATTCGTGGGTGCAGCTGGTTTGGTAACAAGCTGTAAAAACCCTATTGCTGAAATGATTAAGACCGCTAAAGAGCAAAAGCTTACTGTAGAGCCTAATCCTTTGGAACTACATGGCGACCGTGTACCATTCAAAATGTCTGCGCAACTGCCTGTGAAAATGATGAAAAAAGGTACTAAATATGCACTTGAGGTGTATTATGTAGCTGGAGACATCGACGCGATGCAAGATATGCAACCACTTCCTGCTGATGCCGCTAAAATCAAAGCCATTACTTTCGCTGGTGATGAGTACGCAGGGCAAGCAAAAGACCCCAAAAAAGAAGAGGCAATGGAATTTGCCTATCTTGACAAATACGAGCGCGGTGGTCTTTTCATCAAAGGCATTGCAAGCAAAGGCGAAGGTCCAAAAGCTAAATCAAAAGAGTTTGGCCCTGTGCGCCTCGTGGTGATGGACGGCAGAAAAGTGAAAGGCGTTGCCACAACTTCACGTTTGTTGAAAAACCCTATGGCAGGACTTACGCCTGTAGCAGGCGAAACGCCATTCATTTATGCAGCGCATGGCTATTCAAAACCTGATGATGAAACCCTTACAGCACGTATGGATTTTGAACGCGGAAGTATTGAGGTGAAGCCTGAATACATGAACAATAAGCAAACAAGCGAAATCGTGAGCGAATTGTTCAAAAGTGCTAAAATGCCTCCCTTCACAGCTACAGGTATCAGCTCACACTCACCTGAAGGTCAAGAATCGGTAAACGTGAAACTTTCTGAAGGTCGTGCTATGATGCTCGAAGGCATGTTTAAAAAAATGCTTGAATTATACAAGTATGACAAAAAAGATATGACGAAATACGTTTTCAATTTTGACAAACGTAAATTGGGCGAAACCCTTCCTGAGTTTAATCAATTGGTGGACGCATCGAGCCTAAGCCGTGAGCAAAAAACTGAAGCTAAAGAAATCATGGGTGCAAGTGCTGACTTTGTTGAAAAAGAAATGCAGTTACAACGCAAAGCCTATTACAAAACACTGATGGACGAAGTTTATCCTCGTATGCGTTATGCTTCTACAGCAGTGAAAAAACCGGGCGCGACAAAAACCCCCGCTGAAATGTCTGCTTTCGTACAAAAAATGATGAAAGGTGGTGCTAATGCAAATGAATTGAATGAGCAAGAATTCTTATTCTTGGCTGCCTCTACGCCTGACATCAAAGAACGCATCGAAATCTTGAAACTCGCAGGTCAAAATTACCAAACGTGGAAAGTTCACAACAATCTTGGCGCATCTTACCTTGACCAAGCATTGATGAACAACAATAACAAAGCAAACATAGAAGACGGTATCAAACAATTTGAGGCCTCTATGAAGAAAAAAGAAACAGGCGAAGCAGCTTACAATGCAGCACTTGGATACGCTATGAAAGGCGATATGGCTAAAATGGAAGAATACCTTAACAAAGCAGTAGCTTTGGGTAGCGCGGAAGGCAACGCGAAATTCAATACTGCTATGAATGGCGCAAAAGCATATACAACTTTCAAACAAGCACGCGACCGCAACGATGGCAAATACAAAGAAGCTGAACGCCTTTTGGAAAATGCACCTATGACCAACCCTAACCTTTTCAACAAAGGATTGGCTATCATGATGCAAGGCGTGAATTATGATGCGGCCATCGCGGCTTTCAATTCTGCAGCACAGAAAAACCCTAAAGACGCTATTACTCAATACGGCTTGGCTGTAGCAGGCGCACGCAAAGGAGATGAAAGTACAATGTCTGCCGCTTTGAAAAAAGCAGGCGAACTTGACAACAGCCTCAAAGCGAAAGCCTTGAAAGATGTTGAATTTGATAAATACAAAGACAAAAACTCTTTCAAAGACGCTATCAAATAAGCAAAGACTTGCCTACCCGCCCAAAACGTGGTGATGAAGCAAAAAAACAAAGCTACCTCTCGAAAAAGAGGTAGTTTTTGTTTTTTGGTAGTATCTTTGTGCATATTTCAAATCGTACGGACAAGGCATGCCTTATTTCTACTTAGAAACAGAAATTAAATAAACTGACATTTTACAAACTTACGAACGAAAATTAAATAAGGTGGTACTTTACCTTTCACCCGAAACGCTTTTGCAACAAGAACTTTTGGCATCCTTCATAAAAGACAATGGATTTGGGCTATATGCTCAAAGACGATAAAGCGATTGGCTATTCTGAAAAGACTATTTCGGCTACTGTAAATGACACCTTTCTTGTTGTGAAAAGCGATTTTATGATAGCAAAAGGCATACTAAATGTACACAAAAAACCTTGTTTTCACTTTTCGGGAATACAAACTCCAACTCAACCCAAAAGCTGAACCAATGGCGCAACTGATAGAAGTATTTTTGATAGGGCAGGCAAAAAATAAAGACGGTATGCCTATGTACGGCTTAGAAATTGTAGGAAAGCAATGGTCTTTTGTGGTGATGGAAGGTAAAACACACTGCATTTCTAAATCGTTTGATTGTACTGATAAAGAGGATTTGTTGCAAATAATAGCCGTACTTAGAAAATTTAAAGAAATACTCGAAACACACCTGTTGGCAAATTATGCTTAACAAATGTTATTTAGAATAATTCTAAATTTACAAGAAAAAAGCGCGTTTTTAGCCCTGTTTTAGCCCAAAAAAAAAGATAAACCATTGATAGATAAATATTTAAAGGTAAAATCAAGCAAACATCATTTTTAACAACTTTTTATAAATTTTGGAGGTAGGTTTGATAGATATACAATTCTGTTGTAATATTGCCTCAAAAATAAAACTATACGTCAAAACACAAAGTTTCGACACTTTCAAACGCTGAATATATACATATCAATATGATAGCTTTTACCAAAACGATAACTCGATGGCTGCCTGTTTGGGGGCTTGTTTTCTTATTCTCTTGGCAAGTCGCACAAGCACAACAACCTGAAGAAAAAACAGGTGCTGACCCCGCACTCATAGCGGCAGGGGAGGCGTTGTTCACAGCGAATTGTACCTCTTGTCACGCGGCTGCTACAGCTGAAGTAGTGGTAGGTCCTGGTTTGAAAGGTATTATGGAACGCCGTTCTATGGATTGGTTAATTCCTTGGATAAAAAACTCCCAAGCTGTTATTGCAAGTGGCGATAAATATGCTGTGGATTTATTTGCCAAATACAACAAATCTGTTATGACAAGTTTCGCATTCTCTGATGCCGAAATAAAGTCCATCTTTGCGTATGTACAAAATGCAAAGCCTCCTGTAACAGTTACGGCTGATCCGCTAACCAAATCTGGAGACACTACTACCTCCTCAAGTGATGGCGGCTACTTCAATATCCTTTTAGTGGTATTGATGTTCGTGATGCTTTTGATATTCACTGTGTTGGTATTATTGCTATCGGTTATCAATCGCTTCCTAAACCAAAAAACGGATTTGAGTGAGGCAGATATTGAACTTGTTGGACAAAAATTCAATGTGTTCAAAATATTTCAAAGTCGCCCATTTGTAACAGGTGTTACTTTGTTGTTTGTGTTGGTTTTGATGAAAACAGGTATGGACGGTCTGGTAGATATAGGCATGCAACAAGGTTATGCGCCTACACAACCTATTCCTTTCTCTCATAAATTACACGCTGGACAATATCAAATAGATTGTGGCTATTGTCACACAGGCGTTTATAAAGGAAAGTCAGCAACAATTCCGTCAGCAAGTACTTGTATGAACTGCCACAATCAAATCAAACGTGGCTCGCCTGAAATCCAAAAAATATACACAGCTGTCGAGAAAAACCGCCCTATCGAATGGGTGCGTGTTCACAACTTGCCTGACCTTGCCTACTTCAATCACGCGCAACATACGAATGTAGCTGGCTTGGATTGCGCAAAATGCCATGGCGAAGTGCGTGAAATGGAAGTGGTGCAACAACGCGCTCCGCTTACAATGGGCTGGTGTATCAATTGCCACCGCGAAACTATAGTAGAACACGCAGACAACAATGCGTACTATGACAAGTTACTTGCCTACCACCAAAAACAAGGTATCAAAAAAATGACTGTTGAAAATATAGGCGGACTTGAGTGTTCAAAATGCCACTATTAACAGGCTTCTAATTTGTTTATTCTTTCCTGCCCTTACAGGAAATCAAGCTATAAACTTGCCTCCCTTTTGGGGCGGAGGCTATTAAATTTATCAATTGAACTATCAACACACTAAGGATATAAATATGGAAAGCAACGGAAAACGTTACTGGCGCGGACTGGAAGAATTGGAAAACGACCTCGAGTTCGTAAAAAACGCAGAAAAGGAATTTTCTGACGCACCTACGGTAGTCGAAGAAGGTTCGAACCCCAACCGTCGCGATTTTTTGAAACTTTTGGGCTTTAGTGTGGCAGCCGTATCCGTTGCCGCTTGTCAAGCTCCTATCAAAAAGGCGATTCCTTATCTCATGAAACCCGCCGAGCTTGACCCAAGTATTGCGAATTATTATGCCTCTTCATATTTTGAAGATGGCGATTACGCAAGCATCTTGGTTAAAACACGTGAAGGTCGCCCTATCAAAATAGAAGGCAATCCCCTCTCTACTATCACGGTAGGCAAGACAAGTGCAAAAGCGCAAGCCTCTGTACTAAGTCTTTATGATACGGAACGTTATCAAGGCTTTATGAAAGGCAAAGATAAAATCAGCATAGAAAAAGCTGATGAGGAAATAAAGGCTAAACTTGATGGTGCCAGCAATATTCGCCTTATATCGACTACCATCATAAGTCCTTCTACAACTGCGGCTATCAAAGTATTTTTGGATAAATACAAAGGTGCAAAACATATTATGTATGACGCTGTTTCAGCATCAGGCATTTTGGAAGCGAATAAAGAGTCTTTTGGTAAAGCAATATTGCCAAGCTATGATTTCAGCAAGGCTGAAGTAATAGTGGGTATAAATTGCGATTTTCTTGGTACATGGCTCTCGCCTGTAGAATTTTCGGCGCAATTTGCAAAAGGACGCAAATTGAGTAAAGAGAAAAAAGAAATGTCGCGCTTTTATGCTTTCGAATCTCGTTTTTCTATCACAGGTGCTAACGCTGACTATCGCACCGCTATCAAACCTTCGCAGGAAGGAGCTGTAGTAGCATCACTTTACAAAAAACTAACGGGTACAGATACTTTTAAAGACGCTAAAATAAACGAGAAACTTGACCGCGCAGTAAAAAACTTGAAAGCGGCACAAGGAAAAGCGTTGGTGGTAAGTGGTTCAAATGATGCCGATGTACAGCAGATAGTGAATGCTATCAACCATGAACTTGGCAGTTATGGTACTACTATAGACATAAACACGCCATCTCATTTGCGTCAAGGAATTGATGCCAACATGAATGCTTTTATTGACGAAATAAAAAGTGTTGATGCTGTTATATTTTTTGGTGTAAACCCTTGCTACAATCATTCACGTGGCAAAGAGTTGAAAGAAGGTTTGGGCAGTGTAAAAACTAAAATAAGCTTTTCGCTTCGCCCCAATGAAACATCAGCATTGTGCGACTATGTTTGTCCTACTCACCACTATTTGGAATCATGGGGCGATGCACAACCTAAAGAAGGGCATTTTAACCTTATCCAACCTACTATCACGCCTATTTTTAATACACGCCAAGCGCAAGAAAGTTTGTTGATTTGGGCAAATGCCAAAACGACTAATTTTTACGACTTTGTGCGTAGTTATTGGAATAAGTCTTTATTTCCTGCTCAAAAACAACAGAAAAATTTTGATGAGTTTTGGGCTGTCTCTTTGCACGATGGTGTATTTGCTGGCGATGCAGTTGCAAAAGCTGTAGATGAGAAAAAAGAAGCAAAACAACCAGCTACTGATACGCTTGCAGTTGTAAAACCGCGTGTAATGGTGGCAGGCGCTTTCAAAGGAGATGTAGAAGGCGCATTGGCTGATATTGCCAAAGAATATAAAACAGAAGCTTCTGCTGACCTTGAGATACAAGTATATGAAAAAATAGGTATTGGTAGCGGTATGCACGCCAATAACCCTTGGCTACAAGAATTGCCAGACCCTATAAGTCGCGCATGTTGGGGCAATTATGTGTGTATCTCACAAGTTACTGCCAAGAAAAAAGAGCTTTCGCAAGGTGATGTAGTGAAAGTCACAGTAGGTAGCCATACATTTAAACTGCCCATATTGATACAACCTGGTCAGGCAAATGATTCTATAGCGGTTGCTATAGGGTATGGTCGTTCGGTTACAGGCAAGGTTGCTAAAGGCGTAGGCGTAGATGTATTTCCTTTGGTAAATAAAAAAGGCTATCAAACAAGCGTAACTATAACTAAAACAGGCGAATACGAGGAAATAGCGCAAACCCAAACACACCACACAATCATGGGGCGCGATATTATCCAAGAAGCCTCTCTTACTGAATATAAAGCAAAAGCAAGTGCAGGTCGTAATATCATTATGGTTCACACTGACGAAGGTCCAAAACGTCCTACAGATATTTCTCTTTGGAAAGGGCATACTTACCCCAATCACTCGTGGTCATTGATTATTGACTTGAATGCGTGTACAGGTTGTGGCGCATGTGTGGTGGCTTGCCAAGCAGAAAACAATGTGCCGATAGTAGGCAAGAAAGAGGTATTGAACCGCCGTGAGATGCACTGGATACGCATTGACCGCTACTATAGCAGCGATGCAAATCCTACTGAAGAAGAAATTAAAAATAGCAAAGGTGCAAGAAAAGAAGGTAGCTATGGCGAAATGGAAATACCATCAGATAATCCTGATGTAACTTTCATGCCTATGATGTGCCAACATTGCAACAATGCGCCTTGTGAAACAGTTTGCCCAGTATTGGCTACTACGCACAGCAATGAAGGGTTGAACCAAATGACTTACAACCGTTGTATTGGTACACGTTATTGTGCGAATAACTGCCCTTTCAAAGTACGCCGTTTCAATTGGTTTCACTACGCTGAAGACACACGTTTTACAGATATCAACAATACCCAAACCAACGACCTTGGGCGCATGGTATTGAACCCTGACGTTACAGTTCGTTCACGTGGTGTAATGGAAAAATGTACACTTTGCGTACAGCGTATCCAAGCAGGCAAGTTAGATGCGAAGAAAGAAAAACGCCGTCCTAAAGATGGCGATATCCAAACTGCATGCTCACAAGTTTGTCCTACAGATGCTATCGTATTTGGAGATATGCTTGATGAGAGTAGCCAAATTGCTAAAATGATTGCCGAAGAACACGACAAGCGTGCTTACCATTTATTGGAAGAAATCAACGTGAAAGCGCAAATTGCCTACCTTACCAAAATTCGCAATACTGATGAAACAAAAGCCAGATTCAAGGCTGATGAACACGGTGGACACGAGGAACATAAGGAACACAAAGAGGAAAAAGGCGAAAAGCATGAAAAATCTGAAAAGCACGGTTAATTAACTACAACTTGTAATCACGAAAAAGAATATGAACGTTTCATCACCCGTAAGACCTGCGCTCGTATTGAAGCAGGTACACGATAAAAATAGACCAACGACCTACCATGACATTACAAATGACATTTGTAAGCAGGTAGAAGCAAGCATCAATGTACGCTGGATGGGCGCAATGGCAATCTCCTTGATAGCTTTTTCTTGGGGTTCATATTGCTTATACCGTACGTGGTGGTTTGGATTAGGCGAATGGGGCTTGAACAAAACTGTAGGCTGGGCGTGGGACATCACGAACTTCGTGTGGTGGGTAGGTATTGGACATGCTGGTACGCTTATTTCGGCTATCCTTTTGCTTTTCCGCCAAAAGTGGCGTACTTCTATCAACCGCGCCGCTGAAGCAATGACCATTTTTGCGGTACTTTGCGCAGGCTCGTTTATTTTGATGCACATGGGAAGACCATGGCTGGCAAACTGGGCGTTGCCATTGCCGAATACTTACGGCTCGTTATGGGTAAACTTTAACTCGCCGCTTGTATGGGACGTTTTTGCGATAAGTACGTATTTGACTGTTTCTACAGTGTTCTGGTACGTTGGTTTGCTACCCGACCTTGCTACCATCAGAGAACGCGCTACCAATCCTATTTCAAAATTTGTGTATGGTTTGATGAGTTTCGGTTGGGATGGTTCAGCAAAAACATGGGCGCGTTATGAAATGGTTGCCTTAATCTTGGCAGGTCTTTCTACACCGCTTGTGCTTTCAGTACACACTATAGTAAGTATGGACTTTGCAACGTCTATCGTTCCTGGCTGGCACACTACTATTTTCCCTCCTTATTTTGTCGCAGGTGCTATTTTTTCAGGCTTTGCGATGGTACTTACACTCATGTTGGTTACAAGATATGTATTCAAACTTGAGTCGTATATTACCATTGAACACGTAGAAACCATGAACAAAATCATTTTGGTTACAGGTTCTATAGTGGGTATTGCTTACATTACAGAATTTTTCATAGCGTGGTATTCACAAGTCCCTTACGAACAATATGCGTTTATCAACCGTATGTTTGGCCCTTATTGGTGGGCATATTGGGCGATGATGTCTTGTAATGTAATCTCACCACAGTTTTTTTGGTTTCGCAGCATGCGCCGCAATATTTACGTGACTTTTGCGCTTTCTATAGTAGTGAATATAGGCATGTGGTTTGAGCGTTTTGTAATCATTGTTACGTCTTTGCACCGTGATTATATTCCTTCAAGCTGGGTAATGTTCTGGCCAACCTATGTAGATTGGGGTGATTATATCTTTAGCTTTGGCTTTTTCTTTACTTGTTTCTTCTTATTTGCTAAGTTCTTGCCTGTGATAAACATGGCGGAGGTAAAGGCAGTATTGAAGTCTTCTAACGAAACTGTAAGCGATGATTATGCTGATGATGACTACAACAAAACAGAAGTAAAAACGAGCGTGACGCATCACTAAAAAAGTAGGGTATGTAGATTTACGTCTTATAAAAGCGTAAATCTACGCATACTGAAAATGGTATAAATTAAAACTATCTGAGAACGTAAATTGTCAATCTATTATGACAGAAAAATCAAAATATTTAGTAGGCATCTTCGACGATGACGAAGTGCTTATAAAAGCTATAGATAAAATCAGGGCATTGGGCGTAAAAATTCATGAAGTCTTTACACCATTTCCTATCCACGACCTTGATGTTCATCTTGGGCATCCGCGTACACGCTTAGGAAAGGCAGCTTTTTTGTTTGGACTAACAGGCACAACGCTTGGTATTCTTATGCAGACTTCTATGCTCGGCTTTATGTGGCCTATGAATATAGGTGGTAAGGATCATTTAGCATATCCTGATTTTGTCCCTGTAACTTTTGAAGCGACAGTATTGTGTGCCGCTTTAGGGTTAGTAGGAACATTCCTTGCCTCCAACGGTCTCGGACCAGGAAAGCAGGCTAAAATGTTTGACAAGCGTAGCACAGATGACAAATTTGTAATGGCTATTGAGCTTGGCAAAAATACTTCATTCACACAAGCACAACTTGAGCAAATTCTAACAGAATCGGGTGTGAGCGAAAAACCTATAGAAAAAGAACTTTAATCAAGCCCTAATAAGAATATAATGCGAACCAAACAACTATCTTGGATTTTTTCACTTGCTGTTGCGGTTGTACTTAGCTCATGTGGGCGCGATCCCAATGACCAAGGCACAGAATATGCACCGCAAATGTACGTATCAAAAGCCTACGAACCTTTTACACAAGTAGAGGGTGAGGCAGGCAAGAATACTATCAATGCCAACGGCTTGAACATGCGCGTCCCGCCTGCTAAAACAATCGCACGAAGACGCTATAACACCATGTTTGAAGGAGCAGACAGTACAGGCAAGCCAACGCGCAACCTCTTGGTATATGACATCCACAAGGATAGTATTCAAGTATCTACGCGATTGCTTAAAAACCCCTTTCAACCAACCAAACAAGTTATGGAAGAAGGGCAAGTACTATACACACGCTTTTGCTCACATTGTCATGGCGAAAAAGGCGATGGTAATGGACCTGTAAACAAACTATATAAAGGTGTAGCTAATATCAGCAGTGCTGGTGCATTGAAGAATTTGAATGGCGGACATATTTACCACGTCATTACACATGGCAAAGGTAGGATGTGGGCGCACTCATCTTTAGTAAACCCTGATGAACGTTGGAAAATTGTATGGTATGTGCATACCCTACAAGGACAAGACATAGCGGCATTAGCCTCTGGCGTCGCACCTAAAAAAGAAACTAAAGAAGCTAAAGCTCCTGAAAAAACAGAAGCTAAAGCTCCTGAAAAAAAATAATCATTTAATCAATCGTAAGACCTTTTACATACGAAACGATATGGCAGGACATAAACGCTTATCACTTGCAGAAGAAAAAATGCAATATGAATTTACACCTCAATTAAAATCCCGACTCATTATGGGTATGGCGATTGGCTTAGGTCTAATTATATTGTGGATTATATTGGCGATTGCAATCCCTGAAACTGCTTCACACGGACATGCAACTGTAGAACATGGCCATAAATACTCATGGACGAACCGTCTTTGGGCTAATCTTTGGCTGGTTACGTTATACTTCAATGGCATTGCGCTTCTTGGCGTTTTCTTTGTCGCTGTAAATTATGTAGCTTGGGCAGGCTGGTCATCTTTGATTAAGCGTGTGCCTGAAACTTTCGGCTACTTCTTGTTTATTACAGGACCTATTTTGCTTTTGCTTTTCTTATTTGGAGGTGGTGAAATATTCCATTGGACAGACCCAACGCTTACACAAGTTGGTCATAAGAATTATGATAAAATTGTGGCAGGCAAGTCCGGCTTCTTAAATACAACATTTTTCATTGGACACATGGCAGTTTGCTTTGGTTTGTGGATTGGAATGTTTATTTTCTTGCGTAGCATGTCATTGGCAGAAGATAGAATTACAGACTTGAAAGGCTATTTAAAAAAACCAGACCTTTATAATAAAATAGTATATTATTCTGCCGCATTCGTAGTAATATTTGCAGTTTCTGTATCTACTTCCTCATGGCATTGGATTATGTCTATTGATGTACATTGGTTCAGTACTATGTTTGGTTGGTATAATTTTGCGAGTTACTTTGTAGCAAGTTTAGCCACTATCACCTTAGCAGTTGTATTGTTGAAAGAACAAGGTTACTTTTATCACCTTAGCCAACATCACTTACATGATTTAGGCAAGTTCATGTTCGCATTTAGTGTATTTTGGACGTATATTTGGTTCTCTCAATTTATACTGATTTATTATGCACACATTCCTGAAGAAACCATATACTTTAATGCACGCCTAAATGGCGGCTATTATCGTCCAATATTCTTCCTGAATATATTTATCAACTTTGCATTTCCTTTCCTCGCATTGATGGCAAAAGAAGCAAAAAGAACCACTACTATTCTTAAAGTAGTAGCTTGTGCTATACTTGTTGGACATTACATTGATTTCTATATGATGATAATGCCTGCTACTGTAGGACAACATGCTGATTTTGGTTTGATAGAGTTTGGTAGTGTGTTGTTGTATGCAAGTGCTTTTATTTATATGTTTGCATATCAATTTAGCAAAGCACCTGTTATTGCTAAGAATCACCCTATGTTGAAAGAGAGCATCTATTTCACACAATTCAATTAAAATATTGGTATTGCTTATAAAAAATAAAAAAAATATAGGCAATACTTAAACAAATTCATTTTACAAACGCTTGTAAATAAAACAACAAATTGGAACTATGACAACTGTTATTATAGCTTCTTCACTCATTTTAACCATAGCCATTCTGCTACTGCTTTTTAGGATTCAAACCCTTGTATCAGTATTGAAAGGCTCGCATGACCAAGTAGGCGTAAGCAATCAAGTAAATGGCGCGTTGATGATTATCGTACCACTTTTATTATCGATTGCAATAATTTGGTATCACCCACATGCCGCAAAAGAGTATCATCTTCCAGTCGCTTCAGAGCATGGCGTATGGACAGACAATCTTTTTTGGATAACAATGGCTGTTATCATAGCCATGTTTGTTATTACAAATGTTGCGCTCTTTTGGTGTGCATTCAAATACCAATACAATCCTAACCGCAAGGCGTCGTATTACCATGACAATCCAACTTTAGAAATGACTTGGACAGCTATTCCTGCTGTTATCATGACTTTGCTTGTGTTCTCTGGCTGGAGAGTATGGTACAACACGATGGAAGTTGCTCCTCCAAAAAACGCCGAAGTGATAGAAATCATGGCTAAACAATTTGCTTGGCAAGTACGTTATCCAGGTAAAGATGGAGTATTGGGCAAGTATGATTTCCGTCTTACAGACGATGTCAAAGGCAATGAATTTGGAATCAATTTTGATGATGCTAACGCCAATGATGACTTTCTTGCACGTGAATTGCACATACCTAAAGGGAAACCTGTACAGTTGAAAATAAGAGCGCGTGATGTATTGCATAGTGTTTTTATGCCTCATTTCCGTGTGAAAATGGACGCTGTGCCTGGTATGCCTACCGAATTTGTATTCAAACCTACTAAAACTACAGAAGAAATGCGTACCGAAACAGGTAACCCTAAGTTCAATTATGAACTAGCATGTACTGAAATATGTGGTAAGGCGCACTTTGCTATGAAGTATATCATTGTGGTAGATGAACCTGAAGACTACAAAAAATGGTATGCCGCTCAAAAACCTTTCTTAGAAGAAAAACCTGAGTTTAAAGGAAAAGGGCTAAAACAACTGAACAAGAAAAACATGGCAACTCAAGAGGCTGCTAAAAAACAACAAGCAAGATTATAAATTACGTCTTACCTTAAAAAATAAAAATATGGCAGAACACGCACACGTCCAAACTGATGTGCATGGACATGACCACGCACATGACCAGCACCACGAACACGATCACCACGAACAGAGTTTTATCTCGAAATATATTTTTAGTGAAGACCACAAGGTTATAGCTAAACAATTCTTGATAATGGGACTCATGTGGGCTTTCATAGGCGGCGCTATGTCCGTCATATTTCGCCTACAATTAGGTTTCCCAAACATGAACCTTGAGTTTTTGCGTCCTGTTATGGGAACGTGGATTAACGAAACGGGTAAGCTTGGGCAAGAACAATACCTCGCCCTTGTTACTATGCATGGTACCATCATGGTATTCTTTGTACTTACAGCAGGGTTGAGTGGGACATTCAGTAACTTCTTGATACCCCTACAAATCGGAGCAGGCGATATGGCATCAGGTTTCTTAAACATGTTATCGTTCTGGTTTTTCTTTGCTGCCAGCGTTATTATGTTTAGTTCCCTGTTTTTAGAAACAGGTCCCGCAAGTGGAGGCTGGGTAGTGTATCCGCCTTTGAGTGCCTTACCGCAAGCTATGCCCGGCTCAGGAGCAGGTATGACTTATTGGTTGCTTAGTATGTCGTTGTTTATTGTTTCCAGTTTATTGGGTAGTATCAACTACATCACTACTGTTATCAATATGCGTACTAAAGGCATGTCTTTTACACGCCTCCCGCTTACTATTTGGGCATTTTTCTTGACTGCTATCATTGGTATCTTGTCCTTCCCTGTCTTATTTGCAGCAGCTTTGTTGTTGATATTTGACCGCAGTATGGGAACAAGTTTCTATCTTGACCAAATCTATATCGGTGGGCAAGCGTTACACAATCAAGGTGGCAGTGCCATATTGTACCAACACTTATTTTGGTTCTTAGGACACCCTGAAGTATATATTGTGCTTCTCCCTGCGCTTGGTATTACTTCAGAAATTATAGCTACCAATTCACGCAAGCCTATATTTGGTTACCATGCCATGATATTTTCTATGATTGGTATCGGGTTTCTATCGTTTATTGTGTGGGCGCACCACATGTTCATGACAGGTATGAATCCTTTTCTTGGCACAGTGTTTATGTTTTTAACGCTTATCATTGCTGTACCTTCAGCCGTGAAAGCATTTAATTACATTGCTACACTTTGGCGCGGAAATATCATCTTTACTCCAGGCATGCTGTTCTCTATTGGGCTAGTATCTGTATTTATTTCTGGTGGGGTAACGGGTATAGTATTGGGAAATAATGCTTTAGACATTCAATTACACGATACGTATTTTGTAGTGGCTCACTTCCACATAGTAATGGGCAGTGCCTCTTTCTTTGGATTTGTAGCGGGTGTTTATCATTGGTTTCCTAAAATGTTTGGGCGTATGATGGATGAAAAATTAGGATATATCCACTTCTGGATTACGTTTGCAGGTATTTACTGTGTGTTTTTCCCTATGCACTATATCGGTATTGCAGGTTTCCCACGCCGTTACTATTCATTTACAGGCTTCGATACCTTCAATAAATTTGCTGATTTGAATATGTTTATCACTTCGGCTGCGATTATCACATTTTTCGCACAAGGCTTGTTTGCTTTCAATTTTGTATATAGTATATTTAGAGGCCGTCTTGCTCCTGAAAATCCATGGAACTCGACTACTCTTGAATGGACTACGCCTCGCATACCTGGACATGGTAACTGGCCTCACGGACAAATACCGGCAGTACACCGTTGGCCGTATGATTATAGCAAGCCTGATGCTGAAAAAGATGGTTTTGGTGATTTTATACCACAACATATACCCCTTACGCAAACACCACATTCTAATACAGAGCATGACAAGGAGATTATGCACAAATTAGGACTTCATAAAGCATAAATAAAACAACCGTAAAGTATTATTACTTTACGGTTTTTTATTATCTTTGCAAAAAAAAGTCGCTATGCGCTTAATTTTCTTCTTACTCTCATTCTTTATTTTAATAAGTTGTAAACCTGAATTAGAAAATAAAACGCAGGAAGTTTTATATTTTGATGTGAAAAAACTTATTGCCAAACAAGCAGGTTTGTTGGACTCTGCAAATGCCCGCGTGCAAAAGTTCATTAGGCATGATAAACAACGTGAAAATGCTCGCGTAAAAATAAATTGGCAACAAGAACTCAAAATATTTGAGGAGGCTAATTTGAATCGTCCTATATACAAAGATTTGTATAGCCAAACCGATTCGATAGTGCAGCATACTACCTACCGCGTTTTTACTGCCAAACAAAACAACTTGCAAGTAAAATACATGCGGTTAGTTTATGAAAATAAGCAACTTAAAACGCTTGACGCTAATCTTGTTATTCAAAATATATTATATCATTCAGAAAAACAACTACGCTTAAGCTTTAAATCAAATGGTACATTAGCAGGTTATGCAGTCAAAGGCAATTTTGCTACAGTATATGGTACAAAATACGATTATGAAATAGATGCAGTCGTTGTTAAATAAACACCTTGCCTACAAAAAAAGCGCGTGAGTTTTACACTTACACGCTTTTTTTTAGTCGACATTTCCCAGCATGTTTTTCAAAAGAAGCATTTCTTAAAACCTTACTCTTGCCCTCTCTAATTTGGAGAGGCTGTATGGAACGATTTTGAAATGCATCCTTAATTGTTGAAATTATAATAAATTTTACCGCTTTCTTCTACATTATCAAGGTTGATTTGGCAAATACCTTGTTGATGTAATTTTTCCAAACGGGCTTTTGCCTGGTCGCGTGTGAGGCTTGTTTGTTGTACCAAATCTTCAACACTCAACTTATTGTTCAAACGATTTGCGAGGCGCATAATCATCTCATCACTAAGTTCAAACTTGCTTTTAGAAGCCGTACTATTTTGAGAGGCTAATTGACCCGGTTTGTTCTTTGTGTATAATTGACTACCGAAAAATGACGTAACAGCCCCTATGATGATTTGCACGAAGCCTGATCCACCTGATCCAAACCCGTCCAAAGTAATCAACACGCCGACTATGAGTAAAATAATACCAAGTATATGCATTAGTTTTTTAGCCCCTCCAAAGCATTTACATCATTCGGGCGCAATAACAACGCTTTTTCAAATAAGGTGTTGGCAGCTTCGCGCTTGCCTACCATTTTGTATGTCCAGCCTGCCAAAACGACAATATCATAATCGAAAGGATAAACATTTACTGCATTGTCGATGTATGTTTTTGCAGTTGTATAATCTTTGCGATTGTAATAGATAAGCGCAAGTCGATAATTTACTGTCGAATTATAAGTATCTACTTTTAAAATGTCTTTGTAAACTTGTACTATCTCGTCCCACTTAGCAAGTGCAGATAAAGGAAGCACGTAGCCCAATTTTGCCTCGATGCTCATAGGCATTAAGTCCACCGAATTTTTGTATTGTTTTGCAGATTCTGCATAATTTTTATTCGAGTAATACAACCAACCCAATCTGATATTTGTTTCGTAAGAACTACTTTGGTGCACTCCTTTGATATCCTCAATGGCTTTAGCAATATTTCCCGCATATTCAGCAGTATAACTCGACGCAAATGCTTTCTGCATAGCGGAGTTTTGGGCGTTTGCCGATGTGACGCTCCCTATAAAAAGCATCACAATAGCAACGTATTTAGTTAGATGTTTCATATATATTTATTGAATTGTTGAGTGATGAGGGTTGAAAGTTGATTTGTTTCATCTTTCATTGTTTTACTATTTTCTTATAAATAATTTGTTCGCCTATTTGTAACCTAAAAATGTAAATACCTTTTTTTAGGTTTTGGGTAGCAAGTTCGCCCTCTTTGGTAGGCAAGGCAAACGTATGTGTTTGTATTGTTTTGCCACACAAATCGGATACTGTTATGGCGGTTATAGGCAAGGTCGCTTGCGAGCGAAACGATATGTTTCCTTGTGTGGGATTGGGGAAAAGCTGAATTTGTGAAGCATTTATAGCAGGTTCTATGGCGGTAGGCTCATCATTTTCGAGTGTTATGGTGTGTATAGTATTTGTACCCAATACAAAACCACTGGCATTTTGCAAAACCAATTCTATGGCTTCATCATTTTCTAACGTATTGTCGCCTATAATGGTTATACTCACGTTTCGTGCTGTAACAGTAGGCGAGAAGTTAAGCGTTACAGGTGTAAATTCAAAGTCTATATTATTTTGTGCAGTCGTATTTGCTCCCAAAATTACTTGTACAGTTGCATTGCCTGTAGGGGGCGGATTTACTTTTACCAATATGCTATAGCTACTGTTTGTCCCTGTCGCACCTTCCGTAACGCCACCCAATTCACTGACAAAAGCTACAGTGGGGCTGGCATTTGTATCGTCATTGGTTATAATAAGCGTGTGTGTATTGTTCAAACCTATTGCGCTTCCCACCGACGGATTGCTCAAGGTAAGGATTACTGTTTCATCAGCTTCTACTTGTGTATCGCCAACTACACCCAAACTCACCTGCTGAGAAGTAACGGTAGGTGTAAAAGTGAGGGTTTGGGGCGTAAAAGTATAATCACTTGCCTGCGCTGTTGATGTGCCACCTATAGTAACTTGTACGGTTGTGTTGGCAGTAGGGGCGGGACTTATACTAACACTTGCGTTGTAGTTGCTATTGCCAGTATTGCCTTCTGCTAAACTACCTGTCGTAGCAGTGAATTGGATAGTAGGCGAGGTATTGACATCATCGTTTGTGATAGTGAGTATATGCGTGCCGTTGTTACCCACTATAGCATTTGCAGATGGGGAGGCAAGGTTCAATACGACAGTTTCGTTATTTTCCACTTGTGTGTCGCCTATTACTGAAACGCTTACATTTTGTGTGGTTGTAGTAGCATTGAAGGTAAGTGTTGCAGGTGTAAAGTTAAAATCCGTACCTGAAGTAGCCGTTCCTGTTCCTAAACTTGCCTGCACTGTAACGCTAACGCCAGCGGCAGGAGTAGGACTTATGCTTGCGACAGCATTGTACGTACTGTTGCCTGTGTTGCCTTCAGCTATAGTGCCTGTAGTTGTGCTGAATTGAACACTGTAGGCAGGTGATGCACCCAAACTCCAAGTATTCGCTACCCATTCGGGATGGTCTATATAAGGATTGCGGTTGTTTTGGATAAGATAAACTGCATTGTTGCGGTTAATTTCTTTGGTGCTTACAGGGTCTTGCAAATGCCATTGGTACAATAAATTTAATTGCCAAGTATCAAAAACCTGACTTGATGTGCCGTTAAGAATTTCGTTTGCGTTGCCATTGTTTTGCCAACCTGCGATTACATTCTCATAGCGTGTAGCCATATAAAAGTATGTGCGTGCAAAGTCGCCTTTGTACTCATTTATAGGTTCAAAAACCGTACTCGTATAACCTGCTGATACGCAATTGCCTAACTTACTGCCGTTGGTAGTTGTCGTGCTGGCTGTACCTACTTTTCCATAAGGAAAATTGGAACGAACTCCGTTTACTTTGCCATCTGTAGGATAGACGTGGAAAAGGTCGGAAACCATAGGCGAGCTTGAAGTGAACCAACTTTGAGGCACTGAATGTTCGCGATTAAAGCAATCGCCTTCACTGCTATAATTGCCACAAGTTTGTGTCCAAGGAAACTCATAAGCAGGCGTGCCATTGGGTATATCTGAATACATGTCCCATACTTTGCCATTTGCTTTCTTGTCTGTAGCAGGAATATTGACATTGTATGTCCCTTGATAAACCGAGTATAAAGTGCCATAACTAATGGAAGTATGCCCTTTAATGATGTTGTGGAGTTGCGTTTTGAGGGTGTAACCTGAGCCAGTGGCAGTATTATAGTAGCCTGCTGGAATTTGTGCGTAGGCAAAAACGGCAAAGCAAAAAAAAGATAGAGAAAGAGTAAACTTCTTCATGAGTGATATATTTTCCGCAAACTTACAAAATTTGTTGTGCATTTTACAACGAATGGTGTAAATATGTATTGCATTGTTTATTTTTGCGATGTTGTTTAGGTTTTACTTTATTTATGCGTGTTTTTAAATTTGGCGGAGCGTCTATAAAAGATGCTGCCGCGTTGCAAAATATGCAACAAATCATCAAACAATTTGGGCAGGGGCAGCCGCTTCTTGTGGTTGTATCGGCTATGGGCAAAACGACCAATGCGTTAGAAGTTATTTTACAAAACTTTTGGGAAGGTGATGTATATGAGCCTTTGATTGAAGAACTAAAAACGTTTCATTTAAATATTGTAAAAACACTGTTTAGAGATAAAACACATGATGTTTACACTGATATTGAAACGCACTTTGAGGCTTTGACAAAAAGCCTCGTACGTACAACTCAAACTATATTCAATGAACTATATGACCAAATAGTGAGCTTTGGAGAGCTGTTTTCGGCTATTACAGTAACACACACCTTGCGAGCCCAAGGGCTGGACGTGTCTTGGCAAGATGCGCGTTTGCTTATCCAAACAGACAATAATTGGCGTGAAGGGGAAGTGAATTGGCAGGCTACACAAGCCCAAATAGATACGTTACTGCTCCCTTTGCTACCCAACAAAATAGTGATAACACAAGGATTTATAGGTGGAACAACAGACCACAAAACTACTACGCTTGGGCGTGAAGGCTCTGATTATTCTGCTGCTATTTTTGCACATTGCTTGCATGCCGAATCACAAACTATCTGGAAAGATGTAGCAGGTGTACTGAATGCTGACCCAAAACGCAGGAAAGATGCCCAATTATTTGCCCAACTTTCCTACCATGAAGCCGCTGAAATGACCTATTATGGTGCGTCTGTTATCCACCCAAAAACTATCGCGCCACTGCGCCAACATAATATACCTTTGTATGTAAAATCTTTTGTGTATCCGCAAAAACAAGGCACTTGCATCAATGGCGTACAAGCCCATAAATTTGTACCTGCAGTGATGTACAAAGAAAAACAAGTATGGGTGCGCTGGACACAAAACGAATTCTCTTTCTTGACCGAGGGGCAGGCAAGTGATATTCTAAAGCAATGTCATGAAGCGCAAGTCCACGTCTACGCTATGCACCGAGAAGCCTTTGCATTGTATATATGCACAGACCACCGCCCAGAAAAATTGGATAAAGTTGTTAAAGCTACCAAAAAAGGTTTCACTCTTGTTGTAGAAGAAGGCGTGGAACTCCTCACCATCAAAGGGGCTGATGAAGCATACATCAACGCTATTACCGAAAATAGCCCTAAACTTTGGGAAGCGAAACAAGGCAATTGGTATCAAGCCGTTTTAAGAATAACACAATAATATGTATCACAGACATACCGTCTGTGCAAAGTGTTCCTAAAGACTTCACACCCTGCCCTCTCTTCAATTTGGAGAGAGGGAAAAGGACTTTCGCAAGAAGTTTACTATAAAACCCCACACTTATGCAAAAATACCAAACCTTTTCTACCAAAGAACTACAAATTATAGGCGTGTTTGTAGAAGGCAAAACAGCGAAAGCCGTTTACGCTCTCTAAAAATACTTTTACAAGAAATCTAACAAAATTTTGTCGATGTTAAAGAGCTATAAAACCTATAAAACAAACTGTTTATCGAATTTTACCCATACTATTTTAATAGTTCTATATTTTCTTCAAATACTTCCTTATTTTGCGTATCATTGCATAACAAATACAAAAAAATGCGAGGTCTTTTACACTTACTGCTATCACCTCAACGAAATTGTGGTAAACGTAAAATATTGATGAACAATATTTTAAAATAACAAATGTTTGTGAATGTTTTTTTCTTAAACACTGTTCAAAAATGTTTCACTTTTACCAATAATTAACTAACTTTGCAATTATAACTGACACCTTCTTAAACTAAATTTAATGAAAAATTTATTTAGATACCGCTATAGTAGTAGAGGTGCGTTCTTATGCATACTTGCCTGCCTACTTCTTTGCCTAGACACAGAAGCCCAAATTCCTTCTGCTGTCCCCTCCGAATGGAAAATAGGGGGACAAACCGTAAAGCTGTCCAATACAGTACAAAAAGCTATCGAAACAAGCGCAGCAAATTTTGATATACCACACATTCAACAAAATATAGTACCAATCATGCTTATGTTGGAGTGGACGAAAACATGCTTTTCGAGTTTGAAAAAAACCTTGCCTGATGAGTATTGCTACCTTATTTTATACAATAACCATTTGGTAAAAAAATACCATTCGCAAAGCCAAGTAACCAAAACGGCTAATATGAAGTTTTGGGGATTGTCTGATACTAATATTATCCAACTGCAGTTAGAAGAAGAATTGCAAAATACCGACACCCAAGATGATAGTCGTAACTTGGAAAAAACAACTGTGTCTATGGCTAATAAAATCGTGGAAGCCAATGCTAATTTTGATAATTGGTTGTTGTCTATGTTACTCATAGAGCATAACTATGATGAGGCACGAAAAAAAATAAAAGCCCATTATGGAGAATCTCCCAGCCTGTACAAAAATAAGCAAATATATGAACTTGACATGCATGCAAACATTTTTATCGAATACTTTGCCCTGCGCCATGTGTTAGAACATATCATCGTAAACCAACCCACGCCCAGCACGCACTTGGTACGATACAGCCCTGATAAAACCTTTGGATTAGAAGCAGCAAGCAAAATTTACCACGTTTCAACAGAAGAACTCTCACTCTACAACCCTTCATTGAAAATAAAAAGCAGGAGAATATCCAAAGACGTTGTTTTATCTTGGTTGGTACCTCAAAAAAGAGAACACGCTTATCTCTATCCTACCATCACCAAATTGAAAGAAGTTGTACAAAACCCGAAACCACCACAACCAACAGGCAAAAATACAGCCAATGAAGGGGGAGCATCACTAAAAGACGAAGAGAAATTAATAGCTCCAACTATTCAGTCTCAAACAGATAATATACAACACTTACATATAGTAAGAAAAGGAGAAACACTTTTTCAAATTGCGGGAACTTATAGCATCGCACTCTATCAACTGCGTTTGCTAAATCCGAATAAAATGAAAACAGATTTCTTAAGTATAGGTGAGGCACTTCTCATACGTGCAAGAAATATGAAAGAGCAAGAAGATAGACAAAGAACTAAAAATTTTCAAGTATTTCGTGGTGGAAACTCGAATACATTCGAAAAGAAAATGAAAGTAGAACGTTTGCAAGAGCGCGTAGAACAATCTATCAACCCAGTAATAAAAAGAGGCGCGGATAAGTCGCGCTACCCCGCACGCCGCACGCCTATAGAAAGTAAGAAAAACCGACCGTATAAAAAATCTGAAAAATGAAATAAAAAGCACTGCTAATTTAGTGGTGCTTTTTTATTTTTAAAAATAAGTTTATGCAGAGATAAGATGGCACAGATACACGGATTTTTGGTACTCAGACAAATTTTGTTTTGAACCACATAGAAACATAGAGAACATAGCCCGAAATACTATGTTCCATATCTTTCTATGTGATTTATACCTTACTCCACTAAAATTGTCGGAGCACCAGATTTTTTAGGCAAAGCAACAAGGTGTGTATTTTCTTTGCTTAAAAAAAGCTATATTTGCACAAAATAGCTGACAAATATGGCAAAGAAAAATACTCAAGTTCCGTTGATAGAAGGCGCAGACCGCGAAACGCCTATGATGCGTCAATACAGCCAATTTAAGGCACAATTCCCTGGTGCCATTTTGTTGTTTCGAGTAGGTGATTTTTATGAAACTTTTGGCGAAGATGCCATTACAACTAGCCGTATTTTGGGTATTACACTTACGAAAAGACACAACGGCTCGTCTTCTGAAACCGAACTTGCGGGCTTTCCCCATCATTCCTTAGAAACTTACCTGCCCAAACTTGTCAAAGCAGGTCAGCGCGTAGCTATTTGTGACCAGTTAGAAGACCCCCGTTTTACCAAAAAAATTGTAAAACGTGGCGTTACAGAATTGGTTACGCCCGGAGTTTCGTACAATGATGCCGTTTTGGAAGGGAGACGCAATAATTACCTTGCCTCCATTTGTGTCATGAAAGACCTTTGGGGACTTTCTTTAGTGGATATTTCGACGGGCGAGTTTATGACTACAGAGGGTTCACAAGAATTTATAGACAAACTTTTGCAAAGTTTTACACCTTCTGAAGTGTTGATAAGTCGCGCTTTTCGCAATGAATGGCAAGAGTGGACAAAAGATAATTATTCCACTTACTACCTCGAAGATTGGTTTTTCCAAACTTCTTTCGGGGAAGATATGCTCATGCGCCATTTCAAAGTGCAGTCATTGAAAGGTTTTGGTATTGCGGAATTGCCACAAGGTATCGCGGCGGCAGGTGCAATTATGCACTATTTGAGCGAAAACAACCACAAAGATTTGCGCCATATCGCAGGCATTTCGCGCATAGAAGAAGACCGCTACGTGTGGCTTGATAAATTCACGATTCGCAATTTGGAACTGCTCGCGCCACAACAAAATGGTGGCGTGGCATTGATTGATGTATTGGATAAAACGCTCACGCAAATGGGCGCGCGTATGTTGCGCAAATGGATTGCCTTGCCGCTCAAGGACAAAAATCGAATAGAAGAACGCCTTTCTATGGTAGAGATTTTATTCGAATACCCTGAACTTTTAGAGGAGATTCAAGATGCTTTGCGACATATTGGCGACATTGAACGCCTGATTTCTAAAGTGTCTTCTAAGCGTGCCAAGCCCCGCGAACTTTTGCAACTCAAAAAATCACTTTGGAAAGTTGCTGAACTCAAAATGTTGCTCGAAACACAATCCAGCACACTTTTGCACAAATTTTCTAATCAATTAAATGCCTGTGAATACATCACTAAAAAAATAGATGTCGAACTTTCAGACGAACCCAAAGCCCTTACCAATGAAGGCGGTTTGATAAAAGACGGCGTAAATGCAGCATTAGACGAATTACGCGGCTTGGTGCAAAATTCCAAAGAATATTTGGAGAAAGTCCGCCAAAATGCCGCCATAGAAACAGGTATCCAATCGCTTAAGATAGAATACAACAAAATTTACGGCTATTATTTGGAGGTAAGCCACGCCAACCAACACAAAGTTCCCAAAACATGGATTAGAAAACAAACGCTCACCACAGCCGAAAGATACATCACAGAAGAACTGAAAATTTATGAAGATAAAATTCTTACTGCGGATGAAAAAATAAACATATTAGAGCAACAATTATTCATTCAGCTGGTAGAAAGTGCCGCAGATTTTACCTTGCCTGTCCAACAAAACGGGCGCATATTGGCTACGCTGGACTGCCTAGGCAACTTTGCGCAAATCGCTCAAAAACAACATTATACAAAGCCCACCATGTCGGATAGTACAGTTTTGAATATCAAGGCAGGAAGGCACGTGGTCATCGAGGCGCAACTTCCACCTGACCAACCTTACATTCCTAACGATACTTATCTAGATACTGAGCATCAGCAAATTATCGTTATCACAGGTCCGAACATGGCAGGCAAGTCTGCCCTTTTGCGCCAAACCGCGCTCATCGTACTCATGGCGCAAATCGGCTGTTTTGTCCCAGCGCAAAGTGCCGAAATAGGCATCATAGACAAGATTTTTACCCGCGTCGGGGCTTCAGACAACCTTGCCAAAGGCGAATCTACTTTTATGGTAGAGATGATGGAAACGGCAAGTATCATGAATAATTTGAGTGAGAGAAGTTTGGTTTTAATGGACGAAATAGGACGCGGTACAAGCACCTATGATGGCATTTCTATCGCATGGGCTATTCTCGAATACTTACACAATCACCCCAAACACCGCGTTAAGACACTTTTTGCTACACATTACCACGAATTGAATGAACTGGCACATGACCTCGTACGTATTCGGAATTTTCATGTAACTATCAAAGAATCTGGTAATCGGATTATCTTCTTGCGCAAATTGGCGGAGGGCGGTTCAGAGCATAGTTTTGGTATTCATGTCGCACAAATGGCAGGTATGCCCCCACAAATCGTGCAACGCGCCAACGAAATCATGCACTTTCTCGAAGCCCAACGCCAACAACCCGAAGGTGAAGGGCAGGCAAGCTCGCCTACCTTGCCTAAACCAAGCGAATCCTCGCCTATTCAATTCGTAGAGGCGCTCACACCCGAAGTACAACAAGTGCTGACTATTTTGGAACGCTTGGACATCAATACGCTCTCGCCTGTAGAGGCTTTATTGAAACTGAATGAATTGAAGAATTTGGTGAGGTGATATTTTTAGAAAATAGCTTATTTCTAAAAAAAAACCACCCATATTTGCGATATTATAATATAAAAAACATGGAAAATATCCAAACAAAAGAACGCTCATCGCGCAATCAGACACTTACTATTTCAGCAGAAGAAACGGCAGAATTGTCTAATAAACTGTTACGACCAACACAAAAACTAACGCTTGCGGATATTAAAAATAAGACTATTAATACCGATTTGTTAGATGTTTTGTCTGACTTGCCTAAGGGTTTTGCTGATTTGATTATTATAGACCCACCTTACAATCTAACTAAAAATTTTAATGGTTATACCTTTAAAGCAAGCAATCATCAAGTATATGTTGATTATTTACGGACTTGGTTTCCAAAGGTTTGTGAACTTTTGAAGCCCAACGGTTCTTTATATCTTTGTGGTGATTGGAAATGCACTTCTGCCCTACAGCAAGTTATGGAGGAGAATTTAACGGTTTTAAATCGTATTACTTGGCAACGTGAAAAAGGACGCGGTGCTTTACACAACTGGAAAAACGGTATGGAAGACATTTGGTTTGGTGTAAAATCAGAAAAAGATTATTATTTCAATGTGGAAGCTGTAAAAATCAAGCGTAAAGTGCTTGCGCCCTACAAAGAAAATGGTAAACCTAAAGATTGGGAAGAAACTGAAGATGGTAATTTTCGCCTTACTTATCCTTCTAATTTTTGGGATGATATTACCATTCCATATTGGTCTATGCCCGAAAATACTGACCATCCCACCCAAAAGCCCGAAAAACTGATAGCTAAACTTATATTGGCAAGTTGCCCTGAAGGCGGTTTTGTATTTGACCCTTTTTTGGGTTCAGGCACAACTTCTGTAGTAGCTAAGAAATTAGGACGCAACTATTGCGGCGTGGAAATGAATGAAGAATATGCTTGCTGGGCAGAAAAGCGTTTAGAAATGGCAACAAATAACCCTGCTATTCAAGGATATACAGAAGGCGTTTTTTGGGAAAGAAATAGCCTCAATATGCAAAAAGAGAAAAAAGATGTGGGTAAAGCAACTCAATTACTTGAAAAACTTATAGCTTTATGATTTGTGCCTTGCCCGTTCAATTCATAGAAATCTCGCCTGAGATGCAACAAGTCATCAGAAGCATTTATTAAAAATTGAGCTGAAAAACGAGGGTTTTAATGTGCTTTTTAAGATTTTATAGTCAAAAATATTTTCAGTTATGTTTCTTGAGAATGAAAATTAAATAAACTGATATTTTAGATACAGCTCAAGCAATGTTCAGTTGCGCTTGACAACTGAAAAAACTATAACTTCAGCTAATTTTTGTTGTTTATAGACCTATAATCTAATATCAGTTGTAAACAATGACCGTCATATTGTTTTTAGTTAAATGTTTTGTAAATGTGAAATTCAAAAAAGTTGCTGAGAAATGACGGTTTTATACCACACATGTTTTGTAACAGAAAGCCTTTGCAATGCCACACCCAAATTTTCCAAATGAGATAAGAAATGGTAGCCGAAAGTATTTTAAAATACATCTGCTACCATTTTTATTTAACTTATAGTGTGTATATTATCCTACACTTCCTTCTAGACTAATGGCAAGAAGTTTTTGCGCTTCTACAGCGAACTCCATTGGAAGTTGGTTCAAAACCTCTTTTGCATAGCCGTTCACGATAAGCGCTACCGCGTTCTCAGTATCTATGCCGCGTTGATTGCAATAAAAAAGCTGGTCTTCTGCTATTTTAGAAGTAGTTGCTTCGTGTTGCACAGTTGCAGTAGGGTTGTAAACATCAATGTAAGGGAACGTGTGTGCGCCACATTTGTCGCCCATGAGTAGGGAGTCGCATTGCGAATAGTTTTGCGCGTTTTCGGCACGTTTATAGATGTGTACCTGCCCACGATACGAGTTATGGCTCTTGCCTGCCGATATACCTTTAGATACAATTCTGCTTTTAGTATTTTTGCCGATGTGTATCATTTTTGTACCTGTATCGGCTTGTTGATAATGATTCGTTACAGCGACCGAATAAAACTCGCCGATAGAGTTATCGCCTTTCAAAATACAGCTTGGGTATTTCCAAGTGATGGCAGAGCCTGTTTCTACTTGCGTCCACGATATTTTAGAGTTTATACCACTACAAATACCGCGTTTGGTAACGAAGTTGTAAATACCACCTTTGCCGTTTTTATCGCCAGGATACCAGTTTTGTACCGTAGAATATTTGATTTCTGCGTTATCGAAAGCGATAAGTTCTACTACTGCCGCATGCAGTTGATTTTCGTCACGCATAGGCGCAGTGCAGCCTTCAAGATAGCTTACATAGCTATTATCATCTGCGATAATCATAGTGCGTTCAAACTGCCCTGTATTTTTTTCGTTGATACGAAAATAGGTAGAAAGCTCCATAGGGCAACGTGTGCCTTTTGGTATGTAGCAGAAAGTGCCATCGCTAAAAACTGCGGCATTCAGGGCGGCGAAATAGTTATCTGTAACAGGCACTACCGAACCCAAATACTTGCGTACCATTTCGGGGTGATGTTGGACAGCTTCGCTCATAGAGCAGAAAATGATGCCCAGCTCGGCTAATTTGCCCTTAAATGTAGTCGCTATGGATACGCTATCTATCACTGCATCAACCGCAACGCCACTCAACATTTTCTGTTCTGTGAGTGATATGCCCAACTTTGCAAAGGTAGCGAGCAATTCTGGATCTACTTCGTCCAGACTTTTGAGCGATACTTTTTGCTTTGGTGCAGCATAATATATAATTTCTTGAAAGTCAATAGGAGGGAATTTTACGTTTTGCCATAGCGGGTTGCGCATCGTAAGCCATTGATAGTAAGCATTCAACCTCCATTCGAGCATCCATTCGGGTTCATTTTTTTTGGCAGAGATAAATCGAATCGTGTCTTCATTTAGTCCTTTTGGAGCAGTATCGCTCTCTATATTGGTAGTAAAACCATATTTATAATCAGCGTTTATGTGCGCTTCCAATACATCAACTTCTTGGTTCATAACAAATTGTTATTTAGAATGAGTTTAATTAACTGCAAAAGTACGACAAAAAAATTTAAATAATGCTTTTTTGTAATATTTTATTTTCCACAAAATACATATTGACTTCACCCTTATTTTTGGCGTTTATTATTCCGCGATGTGTGCATTGGAAGGCGTGTTTTACAAGTTTGTAGGTTTGTTCTGAAATATTGACCTTGCCTGCCTCGCCGCTGCTCTCCATACGGGAGGCAAGGTTCACTGTATCGCCCCAAATATCATACGCAAATTTGTTCTTGCCTACCACCCCTGCGATGACCTCGCCTGTATGAACACCTATGCGGACTTCCCAAACGGGTTCGCTTTTGGCTTGTTTGGCTTTTTTCCAGCTTTCTATCCACGCCTGCATAGCGAGTGCGGCGTTTATGGCATCTATTGGGTTGGTTGTATTCGGCACAGGCAATCCGCCTGCACACATATAAGAGTCGCCTATAGTTTTGATTTTTTCTAAGTTATAAGTATCACAAATTTCATCAAAAGCGAGAAAGCAAATATTGAGTGCTTCGATGACTTGTTGTGGGCTGATTTGTTCTGTTATTTGTGTAAAGCCTTTGAAATCCGTAAAAATGACGCTGACCATTTCATAATAACGCGGAGTTGCTTGTCCTGTTTCTTTGAGTTCTTGGGCTATTTCTTCAGGCAAGATACTGTGTAAAAGCAGTTCAGATTTTTGTTTTTCTTGGGCTATTTGTTGTTCATAGTCGGCATTTATTTTTTGTATAAATAAAGTGCTTGCGATAATAAACGTCAAGAGCGAAGAAGTAACCAACAAAACGGCTGGGTATTCTTCATAACGCATAGGGAAAGTACGCCAATCCACGCCAAACCATAAATGCACATAGTCGAACAAAACAAAACAAGTAATAGGCACACTGAGTGCCAACAACAGCTTCCAATCACGCCGAAAGCCAAACAAAAACAAAGGGATTAAGCAAACTATCATCAAGCCTATGCGAGGCACAATATAAAAAATAACAGTACGCGACACGCCATACGACTTGGCTATTGGGGAGGCAAGCATAAACAAAAGCGAAGGCACGACTGAAAGCAATACACGCGAAACTTGTTGATGCCCATACGCATTGAGCCAAAGGCAAACTAAAGACAAAGCACTATTCGCCCAAAGACTAATGCCTACCATTTTTATTTCAAAAATAAAAAAAAGCACACTCCCTATGATAAATGCCATAGGAAAGCCAAGCATAGCCAATTGATTGAGAATAATAAGGCTTTTTTGCTCATAAGTGTTCGTATTTCCCGTTACACCCAAATGCGAAAGTTTGTACCAAAGCTTGTTCATCTTTGCAAAAATATCTTTTTTTTGTGAAAAACAGCTTTTTTCTGTATTTTAGCACCCAAATTGATTATTTATGATAACACTTGAGCATATATCCCACCATTACAAACAGCAAGCCCCCGTTTTAACGCTGCATTCATTTGAGGCGCAGGCAGGCGAACATTGGCTTTTGCTTGGCAAATCAGGCTGTGGCAAAACGAGTTTGCTACACATTATAGGCGGACTATTGAAGCCGTCGGCAGGCAAGGTGCTGATAAATGGGCAAACGCTCTATAGTCTAAAACCCGCTAAAATAGACCGCTTGCGTGCCAGAACAATGGGACTGGTGTTCCAAAAAACACACCTCTTGCATACTTTAAACGTCATGCAAAATTTGGAAATCGCGCAATATATGGCAGGACTTCCCATTGACAGAAAGCGCATCAAAACGGTGCTTGAGCAGTTGCAACTCGAACACCGCTTAAAGCATTACCCGTCGCAACTGAGCGGAGGCGAAGCACAACGCCTCGCAGTAGCAAGGGCAGTGTTGAACCAACCTACTATTTTATTGGCTGATGAACCCACAGCAAGCCTCGACGATGAGAACGCAGGCAAGGTCATTGACTTACTCAAAACCCAAGCACAACAATACAACGCTACCTTACTCATAGCCACACACGACCAAAGAGTAAAAAACAATTTTGATAAAATTCTGCAACTTTAAGACACGCTACCCCTATGCAAAATATACTCGAAGACAATCCACTCAGCAATTATACACGCCCAACACCTGTATTTCCCCTCAATCAAGTCCTTTATGGCGCATCTGGTACAGGCAAAACGTACTTTGCCCCTTATTACGCACTTGCCATAGTGGAAGGCAAAATGTTGAGCGAATTGCAACAAGAGGCACACCAAAATATCATGACACGATTCAGAGCATACCAGCAGGAAGGGCAAATAGAATGGCTTACTTTACACAAAAATTATAGCTATACAGAACTAATACAAGCCTACCAACCTTTTACACACAAAAAAGACGGACTTTGGAAACGCATAGCAGACCGCGCCCATGCACATTACGATTTTGTGATGCGCCCACGCCAAATACCTACTTTCAAAGAATTACTCAACCTGTATATCGTCAAACATATCAACCCCGATACAGAAGAAATTGACTTTCCTTTAACTTCCAAAAAACGTGATTATGTGGGCATAACCATCTATAAAATTACGCCTGAAATGCTTTATTATAAACGAAAAACAAAAAGAAATTTACTCCAAAACAAAGAACGCACCTTGCAAATGGACGTTTTGGCAGATTATTACAACTTTCAAAATGCGCCCATACACGACTTAGCCGATTATGAAGCCGTCATCACGACATTGGCCACATACAGGCAACGACAACCCAACACAGACAGCAAATTGCGTAACTATGTATTGGTGCTTGACGAGATGCAAAGTGCGCACTTGCCTACGCTTTTAGGCGAGGGATTGAGCCTTTTGGAGCAAGACAGGCGTACAGGCGCACCAAACGCACTCGAAATTACGCTGCCTTCGGGTGATGGCCTGCGCTTCCCCTCCAACTTGTATTTGTTGGGTACTTGGAATACAAGTGATGTACCCTTGCCTGCCCATAGCGGACTATTGAGGAGATTCGCATGGGTAGAATGTTCCACAAGATATGACTTGATACAAGACGTTACACTGCGCATATTTTGCCAAGCACTAAACGAGGCACTTGAGCGCGAGCTTACTACCCAAAAAGCCTGCATAGGGCACGCTTATTTTTTGGGGCTTGAGGCGGTTGCCTTGCCTACCTTGTTGCAACAACATTTATTGCCTTTGCTGAAAGAACTTTTGCCCAACCAACAAAAAAAAATAGCACACATTTTGCAAACTGCCCATGCGAAAGCAGGACTCGCTCAAATACAAAGCTGATTTGTAGAAAAGACCTCTTTGGAAAGAGGAACAAGGATTTTCGCAAAAAGTATAAAGCAATAATCAAGACATTTGTACGTTTATTTTTCACTCAATACTTGGTATTCCTTTTATAATTGCTAAACTTTGCACCTCTGTTATGAAAATCTTATTTTTTCGTTTGCTTATATACTTTTTTAGTGCGTTTCTGGTCTTGCAGGCAAGTGCTTGTACACATGCCTCCCACAAAAAACCACACGGAAAGCTCAAGAAAGGCAAACGAATACCTTGTCCTTTGAAAGACTGTTAAAATTATGCGTCAAAAACTACTCAGCGCGGGTGCAAGTGAACTTACCTACGAAATCCGCGAAATTGTAAAAAAAGCCGAACTTGTTCAACAAGCAGGGCAAGAAATTTATTGGGAAAACATAGGCGACCCTATCCAAAAAAACCACCAAATGCCTCAGTGGATAAAGGAAATCATAGGTGAGATTTCCCTCCAAAACGAAGCGTATGGTTATTGCCCTTCAAAAGGTATTTTGGAAACACGTGAATTCCTTGCCTCCCTAACCAACAAACAAGGCGGTGTTCAAATAACGCCCAACGACATTTGTTTTGTGAATGGATTGGGTGATGGCATCGCCAAAGTATATCAATATATTTCGCACACGTCTCGTGTAATAGGTCCCTCGCCTGCCTACTCCACACACTCAAGCGCGGAAGCGGCACATGCGAACCATGAGCCTATTACTTATCGCCTTGACCCTGATAATCATTGGTATCCTGACCTCGACGATTTGTATAACAAAGTAAAATATAACCCAAGCATTGTAGGTATTTTGATTATCAATCCTGATAATCCTACAGGAATGGTCTATCCGTACGAAACTTTGCAACGCATGATAGCCATTGCAAAGGAGTTTAAGCTGTTTTTGCTGAGTGATGAAATATATTTGAACATTACTTACAATGGCTCAAGGGCGTATTCACTTGCCGAAATGATTGGCGATGTACCAGGTATAGCCATGAAAGGTATTTCAAAAGAGTTTCCTTGGCCTGGCTCGCGTTGCGGCTGGTTGGAGTACTACAACCGCGATAAAGATGAAGAATTTAACAGCTTTTGTATGGCATTAGACAATGCCAAAATGATTGAAGTTTGCTCTACCAAGCTTCCGCAAATGGCGATTCCGCGTATCATGCAAGATGCTCGTTATGCTGATTATAGGCAACGCGTAAACAACAAAATAGGCAAACGGAGCGAATTCATAGCCGATATTTTGAGCAATATGCCCCAAATCCGCTTCAATAAAACCTACGGTGCTTTTTACAATACCATTATTTTTAAAGATGGCGTATTGCGAGAAGGTCAAACCATGCACATCAAGAATCCAAAAATTCGCCAAATGATTGAAACATGGACTGCTTCCGAAATGCCGTTGGATAAGCGGTTCGTATATTATTTGCTTGGAGCAAAAGGCGTGTGTGTAGTGCCTATCTCTTCTTTCTGCTCTGATTTACAAGGGTTTCGTGTTACACTTTTGGAGGAAGATGAGGATATCTTACAGCATACTTTTAATGCCTTGAAAGAAGGAATAGAAGAATATTGTAAATAAAATTTGGTGCTCTGACAAATTTTGTGTTGAACCACATAGAAACATACAGAACATAGCCCGAAACACTATGTGCCATATCTTTCTATGTGGTTTACACCTTGCTCCACTAAAATTGTCGGAGCACCTAAAATTTTAAAGAACAACAGAAGCTGAACACATTTGATACTCCGACAAATTTTGTGTTGAACCAGATATGGGCATAGAAAACACAGGGTTTCAGGCTATATTCCATATATGGTTCATAACTTACTCCATTGAAATTGTCGGAGTGCCACATGTTTTTATCCATTGCCTATCAGTTCCTCGTAGTCGTCCCACATGACTTTTAAAGTGCCGAAGCGGGCTTTTTCGCCATCTTTCAGCAACTTGTGGGTGTATTCTTCGCCTTCAGTTTTCGAGGGGCTGCAAATAAAGGTGAAAACGCTGTCATGTCTTTTGAACTTGATAAACGTCTTGCTATTTTCTGTCTTATTGCTAACAATGTGGTACAGTTTACCAGTTTCGATGGCTTGGTATAGTAAGGGAATATTCATATAGACAAAGATAGGGTTTTTTAACTGAAAAAACACGTGTTTTTCCAAATAAGGAGCGGAAATTAAATACGCTGACTTTTTTTGCATCAATAAATGGCAGAGTTTCAGTCTGTGTTTAAAGCTTCGCCGAAGTTTTTTCACTTCGCCGAAGCTGATTTTTGCTGAACAGCTACTTTTTGGGTAGGTTATTTTGTATGTTGAGTACATACGTCACAGGTATTTCGAGTATATCTGCAATTTGCTCAGGGCTAAATCCTTTGAGGAGCATTTTTGTGATAACCTCGTCTTTTCCTTCGGCTTTTCCTTTTTCCTCGCCTTCGGCTTTTCCTTTCGCCTCGCCTTCGGCTTTTCCTTTCGCCTCGCCTTTGACGTAGGCGGGCAAGTCTGTAACATCATAATCGATTGTGATGGGCATAGAAAATACTTGGTTTAGGGTTTCTTTAGTTAATTTTCGTAATTTTGAAATGACACTTAATTGTGTGGCGTATTTGCCCAAGGCGAGTTGTGTGGGACTCAAAGCACGTAGACGGAGCAAGATTTTCTCGATAATACTTTCAGGCTTTTCGCCCTTGAAATCGCCCAGAATAGCCAATACCACTTCTTCGGGAGTTTGGGCTTGCAAAAACGTTTCATAATCATAACGCCGAATATCGATGATATGGTATGAAAAGGCGTAATTTTTTCGTTGCAAAGTGTTCTGCATTGTCAAAGGCTGGTAACCTATGTAAATTACAAATTGTTCTGTTTGCAAGTCATACTTCCTGCCTATCAGTGCGTCATACAAAAGCATCCGCTTTGCCATTTCATCGTCATTTTCCGACTGAATTTCTATATGCAGTGCATAAGCAGGCGTGTTGCCTGTGGGCGTTATTTTTTTGAGGAAATCAGCTTTTCGCTCAATGGTTTGTTGCAAATCAGTGAGCGGCAAGTTGGTGGCCGTAGAAGTATTTACTTTTACGAAGTGCTTGATAAGCGAGGCGTAAATTTCTTCGGCATTTTCCTTGAAAATTTTGTCGTATTGACCCGTTGTTGTTTTAGTATTTTGTTGTTTTTTTGCCATGGAGCAAAGGTAAGAAAAAACTTTTGAAAAAATGCTGCGGAGATAAATAAATGACAGACTTGTATGTGGTACAGGCTTTTGGTAAAAGTATGTGCAGCACTGCATATCGCCAAAAATTTCTATTCCTCATCTTTTTTTGCTATGTTTGCAACTATGAAAGCCATCAGTTTCGACCTTTGGAATACGCTTATAATAAGCAATCCTGTATTCAAAACATTGCAAGCCCAACTTTTCAGTGATTTTTTGGACGTAGAATTGGCTTTGCTTTCCCCCGCCCTGTTTTATTTGGATAAAGCATTGGATAAAAAAGCAGAAAAGAAAGGAGCGCAGGCAAGTTTTCAAGAGCGGATATCGCTGTTAGCCCAACAGCTTGAACGAACCTTGCCTGCAGGCAAGATAAACGAACTTTATGAAGCACAAGAAAGTGTTTTCTTAGCAAACGCACCTACTTTGAGCGAACCCAATATAGGCGATTTATTGGACACTTTGAAAGATAAAGGCACGCGCCTGTTGCTTATCAGCAATACGGGATTTATCGCTGGCAAGACCTTAAGAATGGCTATGAACGAACTCAATATCGGGCAACAATGGGACACAATGCGCTTTTCTGATGAAGTCGGATACAGCAAACCCGATAAACGTATGTTTGCGCCTTTTCAACAAGAACCTGCCTTGCAAACAACCGAAATACTGCATGTTGGCGACAATTTGATAACGGATTATTACGGTGCAAGAAAAAATGGGTTTTTATCGTGCCTTTATACAAAAAACTTGCCTACCTTTGAACTTAAATTTGACACGATAGAACATTTATGGGATTTGCTGAAGTACACAGTATAGCACTTTTCCAGCTTACTCGCCAAGCGGATATTGTTTTTGACCAAGCAGGCAATCTCTTTGATGCCTATGCGTATAGTCGATTCAAATACGGCTCGGCGTATATGGCTCGGCATTATGCAGAACAATTACACTTACTTTTGCAACAAAAACACCCAATATTAGCAGAATTACCTGCGCTTTGGCTTACCTCCTCCGCCTACAAATTTGTACCAACCGCCTCTGATAGTTTAGCCAAATACTTGCTGCAGGATTGGAAAGGCAATCTGACTAAAGTGAAAATAGTGCGAAGCCGTCTCTTTCCTGCCGACTACGGCAACCTTAGTTTGCAGGAAAGGCAAGCCATGATGCAACAAGTAGAGCTATATTTTGACCCCATTTCGCCAAAACCAAAACACCTGCTCGTTGTAGATGATATCCGCATCACAGGTGTGCATGAACAACGCATATTGGAATTTGCTACAAAGGAAGGATTCGAACATATTTACTTTGCTTATATTGCCCATTTATCACCCAAAGCAGACCCCACAACAGAGCATTGGCTCAACCATATTGCCATTCGCCATTTGCGCGATTTATGGGATTTGTGGAAAACCGAAGGCTGTTTACTCAACGCTCGCATCTGTAAATTTTTGTTGAGCTACCCGAAGCAAAAGGCATTGGCACACTTTGCAAATGCACTTCCGCCTTCCATAAAAGCACGCATAGCCGAAGGTATGTATCAAGACGGCTATGCCGAAATGGATATGTATGCTGAAAATTGGCAAATATGGAAACAATACCAACCCAAAAAAGAACTTATCAGCCATGAATGACCTCGAATACGAGCTTTTGGACGAGCTTTATTTTGTTATATCTTTCCAAGATTTGCAAGAAACATTGGGGTGGACTGAAAGCACGCTTTTAGCACAACTCGTCCCACTCTTACAAAAGAACTGGATAAAGTGCTTAGACTTTCAAGATAATATCTTGCCTGCCTCACCCGAAAACCTGCCAGACTATTATGAAAAATGCCTGTTTCTTGCTACAAAAGAAGGGCTTAAGGCACATAACAGCCTATAAAATCAGGCGGCAGGCAAGGTGCTTTCTATGTCATACTCCATGAGCAGGTTGTAATGCACGCTTTTCAATTCAAGGAGCGCATGCGCCTCTTGTTGCGCTTCCGCCTGCTTGATGCCTTTCGCAAAAGTCGACTCTGCCAATTCGACCTCCCCCAATTCTTCATACAAACTACCTGCATGGTAATAGGTAGGCAAGTATTCGGGTGCGGTTGCCAAAAGATAATCAAACTCTTGGCGCATGAGGGACATGTTTTGTGCCTTGCCATATTCGAGGGCAAGCGCGTAACGCGAAAAATTGTCAGTTGAATCGGCTACAATCCACGCTTGTAGCTGCTCGATTCGAGAAATATTAGTATGCACGCCGAGTATTTTTTTGTTTATTTATAAATTATCACTAATTTCGCAACGGTTTTCAGTGTTTTCCAAAACACAAATTTACACAGGTAGTTATATCTTTGTTTTGAAAATGTCAAACCCTTAACACTTTTTTACAAAAATACGTTTTTTTTATGAAAATATTGGTTTGTATTACCCACGTACCCGACACGACTTCCAAAATCGCTTTCACCAATGGTGATACCGAACTCAACAAAACAGGAGTAACATTCGTGATTGGACCTTACGATGACTACGCGCTTGCACGCGCAGTAGAAATCAAAGAAGCGCAAGGCGGAACTGTTACGGCTTTGAATGTTGGTTTAATTGAAACAGAGCCAAGCCTCCGCAAAGCCCTTGCCATAGGTGCAGATGACGCTATCCGCGTTGATGCAGAACCGACAGACGCTTATTTTGTGGCTACTCAAATTGCTGAAATAGCCCGCAAAAACAACTACGACATGATTTTTATGGGACGCGAATCCAGTGATTACAATGGCGGGCAAGTGCATGGCATGGTAGGCGAGATGCTCAATATACCTTCTCTTTCGCCTGTTATGAAAGTAGATGTGGACGGCAATGTAGCCACGATCAATCGCGAGATAGAAGGCGGAAAAGAATACATTGAGGCTTCTCTGCCGTTGGTTTTGGGTTGTCAAGAACCTATCGCAGAATGGAAAATTCCTAATATGCGCGGTATCATGTCGGCGCGTAGCAAGCCGTTGCTTGTAGTCGCACCTGTAGCACAAGACAACCTCACAGAAAGCGGTCGTTATGAACTCTTGCCTGCCCGTTCTGGTTGCAAATTCGTTGATGCTTCAGAAGCTGAAAAGCTGATTGAACTATTGAAAAACGAAGCAAAAGTACTTTAAAGACTCACTTCACTCACTCACTCACTCTTTTTTCACTCCTAATGGCTATATTAATATTTGTAGAAACAGCAGATGGCGAACTACGCGGTTCATCTCTTGAAGCAGTTGGTTATGGTGCAGAACTTGCCAAACAACTTGGTACACAGGCTACAGCTTTGGTACTCGGCACAAGCGTAGCAGGCGATAAACTCGCCAAAATAGGCAATTATGGCATCTCGCGTGTCTTGCAAGTGTCAGACGAACGCTTAAACCAAGGCATTATACAAGCCTACTCCAATACATTGGGGCAAATTGTAAGCAGTGAAGGCATTGACACTGTTATTTTTGCAAAATCTTCTTTGGGAGATGCAGTAGCGGCACGTTTGGCTGTAAAAATGCAAGCGGGTTTGGCTTCCAATATTACAGAACTTCCGTTGAGTGTTGCGGGTGGCGTATTGCAACTAAAACGCAGCGTTTATACAGGCAAGGCGTTCCAAATCACAGAGCTAAAAACACCTAACAAAATTTTGGCATTGAAGAAAAACGCCTTTGCTCCCATACCCACAAGCGACCTCGCTACTGTAGAAAGTATAACAGTCAGTCTTTCTGATGTTGATTTTGGTGCAAAAATACTGAAGACAGACAAAGTTACAGGCGAGTTGCTCTTGCCTGAAGCCGATAAAGTCGTTTCTGGCGGTCGCGGTCTGAAAGGACCCGAAAACTGGGGGATTGTGCTTGACCTTGCCAAAGCATTGGGCGCGGCAACAGGTTGCTCAAAACCTGTTTCTGACCTTGATTGGCGACCACACCACGAACACGTGGGACAAACAGGCGTGAAAGTTAGCCCTAATTTGTATATTGCGATAGGCATTTCAGGTGCTATCCAACACCTTGCAGGCGTAAGCGCGTCTAAGTGCATTGTGGTTATCAACAAAGATGCTGATGCGCCTTTCTTCAAAGCCGCAGATTATGGTATAGTAGGCGATGCGTTTGAAATCCTGCCCCGCCTCACAAAAGCATTGCGAGCCTTGTAGAGAGGAAATAGGCAAAATAAAAAACAGTTTACCTAAAACCTTTATTACAAAGACTTTAGGCGAGCTGTTTTTTTACACCTTTTATTTAACCAAACATAGTTTCGCGCAAAGCCTTGTCTTTGCCAAATTTCCAGATAAGTCCATCTACACAATAATGGTATATAACCAACATAGTAAACGGCACGAAAAGCATCATCAACCAGCCTTGTTGCCACAATCCATAGACTTCCAATATACCAATTAATAGCCCATAAGTAAACGAAATAAGTAGCCACTTGCCTACCAAACCGCGCTTATCGGGAAAACGTTTGCGCTGATAGTGCATTATCCAGCCCTGATATTGTACGTCATGGTAAGCAGTTTCGATAGCTTCTGCAATCAAAAAAGGCGTAGCAGTCAAGAAAAATATAAAATAGTGCGTACCCAAAGCTGTAGTAAGCAACAGGATTTTAGGCAAGTTAATAGGCTCGCCTACCAATAACTTCCAAACTTGGCGCGCTATGAAAAACGCCAATAAAACAACAAAAGCCAACCAAAGTGTATCGGGCAGGAAAGCAGGCAAGCTGGGAAACCACGCCTTGAGGTTCGCATAAATGGTGATATAACCGTTGTTTTGCTGTTCGGTATAGTCGCTAAAAAAACATGCGAACATGCCCGTATAAAACATGCTGTAATCCAACCAATTGTCCAGCGGTTCAGTATCATTATTCAAACCTTTGTAGGCGCGTAAAAAACCATAATGTTGGCGTATGATGTGATAACTTCCAAACATGGACGCAAACAATATCAGTTCGCTGTCATATCCTGCTATCGATATAGCCAAACCCACCAAGACGAATAACCCTATCCCCCACGTATGCAAGAACTTTCTACGTGTGAACTCCTCTTTGTCTAAGTGTGTACGTGCAAAGGTTTGGAAAATATGCGGGTGGTCAAAAATAGCCGTAAAGAAGAAGTAAGTTACCAATACTGCCTCGCCATTTAAGATAAACTTAAAATGGTGCGCAATGCGATACAAACCCAAAAAAGCAAAAGCAAAAACGCAACTGCCTATAAAGAAAAACAAGTCATATCGCGCACTGACTATCCAACGGCTTCGAAACATATTTTCAATAGTCTATTCTTTTGCAAATATAGGAACAAAAATTAAATAAGTTGATAGTTTTAGGCTTACGCAATGTTCAAGAACAAACAAAAAAAAACAGTGCGCCCAATTGTACCACACGCGAGCCGCGTATGGTACAAAAGAAAGTGTCAAGTTATTTAATTTCCATTCCTTAGTGGTGTAATTTATAGTTACGCTTGCATTTCCATAAAAGTTTGCAGAATGATGGTCGCGCTTATTTTATCAATATTGCCTTTGTTGCGTCTATCTTTTTTGGTAGAGCCGGCACGAATCATAGCATCGAGGGCGAGTTTTGAAGTGAAACGTTCATCGACCCAATGAATAGGTTTTTCAGGGAAAAGTTTTTGAAGATATACTGCAAAGCCTTTTACTGACGCGGTAGCGTCTGTGTCGTTGCCTTGCAAATCTATGGGCAAACCTAATACAAACGCCTCGACATCTTCCTGTGCTGTATAAGTTTGCAAAAAAGCTACAAGCTCTTTTGTAAGCACCATAGTCAGAGCGGTAGCAATAATTTTCAAATTGTCAGTTACGGCTATTCCAGTGCGTTTTAGTCCATAATCGATAGCAAGTATGCGTGGCATAAGAGAGTTGTTTTAGAAAAATACGGTTGCCGATAGACAGTTATGCGTGGCAATCCGTATTTTTAGGTTGATTAAATACTATACTTTGATAACGACATTTTTAATTAGTAAAAGGCCTTCTAAGTAGAAAGAAGGGACTTGTCTGTATAATTTGAAATGTCGCCTATTTTCTCAAAAACAGCTACAAATAAGACATGTCGTTATCAAACTACAGCTATTTTTCTAAGAAAGGATAGCGGTAATCGGTAGGCGAAACAAAAACCTCTTTGATAGTTCGAGCCGAAACCCAGCGCAATAAATTCAGCATTGAACCTGCTTTATCATTTGTACCCGAAGCTCTTCCACCGCCGAATGGTTGTTGTCCTACTACTGCGCCTGTGGGTTTGTCATTGATATAAAAATTGCCTGCCGCATTCACCAGTGTATTCACTGCTAACTCTGTAGCATAACGGTCTTGTGAAAATATCGCGCCTGTGAGTGCATAAGGCGAAGTTTGGTCGACGAGTGCCAACACTTCTTCAAAATTCTCTGCTTGATAAACGTAAATAGTCAAGACGGGTCCAAAGATCTCCTCCACCATTGTGCGTGAGGTTGGGTTTTCTGTTACCAAAATAGTTGGTTCAATAAAATAGCCCACAGATTTGTCGTATTTGCCTCCGCAAAGGATTTCCACGCCTTGTGTGTGGCGCGCGTCTTCTATATAGCCTACTATTTTGTCAAAAGAGCGTTCATCTATCACTGCATTCACAAAATTGGTAACATCTTCAGGTGAGCCTGTGGTGATAGTTGCCATTTCTTGTGTAAGCAGTGCCTTAACTTCTGCCCAAAGATTGGAGGGGATATAAGCACGCGAAGCAGCCGAACATTTTTGCCCTTGAAACTCAAATGAGCCGCGAATAAGTCCCGTAACCAACGCTTTTACGTCAGCCGAAGGGTGTGCCACGATAAAATCCTTGCCTCCCGTTTCGCCTACTATGCGCGGGTAGGTTTTGTAAATGTCAATGTTTTGCCCAATCGTTTTCCACAGTTGTTTAAAAACGCCTGTGCTACCTGTAAAGTGCAAACCTGCAAAATCGGGATGTTTGAAAATGACCTCGCCTACCGCAGGGCCATCAACATAAATCAAGTTGATAACACCTGCTGGCAAGCCCGCCTCCTCAAAAACTTGCATGATAACATTGGCAGAATATATTTGGCTGTAATTGGGCTTCCAAACTACCACATTGCCCATCAGGGCGGCAGCGGCAGGCAAGTTCGCAGCAATGGCAGTAAAGTTAAACGGCGTTATAGCGAACACAAAGCCCTCCAATGGTCTATATTCTACCCTGTTCCAAGTGCTGGAAGTTGAAATAGGTTGTTGCGCGTATATTTCTGTCATGTACGCCACATTGAAGCGCAGAAAGTCTATCAATTCACAAGAAGCGTCTATTTCGGCTTGGTAAGCGTTTTTGGATTGTGCAAGCATAGTGGCGGCATTGATTTTGGCGCGGTAAGGTCCCGCAATCAATTCTGCTGCTTTCAAAAAGATAGCCGCGCGATGTTCCCAACTTATATTCGCCCAATCTTTTTTAGCGGCAAGGGCGGCACGAACTGCCTGCTCGGCATGCGTAGCGTCGCCTTCGCTAAAATGCGCTATAGTGTGTTTATGGTCGTAGGGAGGCGAGAGGCGCAATTTACGCTCTGTATATACTTTTTCGCCTCCGATATACATAGGAATATCTGCTACTTTGGTGCGCGCTTCTGCGACAGCCGCCTGCAGTGCTTTGCGCTCAGGCGAACCCGCGCCATAACCCATTACGGGTTCATTTTGGGGTACAGGAACGTTGAAAAAACCTTTTAACATGGGAATAGGATAAGGTAAAGCTATTGAGGCACAAAGTTACGCAAGTTTTGGCATCTTTGGTGAAAGTCCTACATAGTTTTTTGTACCCACTTCCAGCCCTTGCCTACCTTCACTACTGCAAAGTTTGTAAAAGCATGCGTTTTGAATAAGATTGATATGTATGCCTTTTCAGGTGTTAGAAAATGAATGACGAACTTTTCTGTCGTTGTTGGTGTTTTACAGAAATTGGGCGTAATTTTGTTATTTACTACACTGTGCTACTCGATTTTTTTGACACCCACAAGCCCGCGCAAAAGCGGCCTGCTGTTGGTGTCGAAAAGTGTCGAAGAAAAATGTGCGTTGAATATTTACACTTGACAGCATTTTTTTAACACCTGAAAAGGCAAAAAGAAGTACATACGCGCTGTTTGTTAGGCAGGCAAGGCGGGATTCTTGCCTGTTTTTTCGTGTTTTTTCGCCATTTATTTTTTCATTTTTTCAATCAGTTGCTCCAAAGCATTTTGCATTCGAGTAGCTTTGCTTTCGTTTTCCAATGCGATAGGAGGCGCGGCTCTGTCAACACAATCTTTTGCGCTACATCTTTCGCAGGCTACGCCTACTTGCCTGATGGGTATTGATGAGTCTTGCCAAAATTTCACTTTTTGTTTGAACGCATCATTTACCAAAAAGCCAATTGTAACACTCATGTTTGTATTCGGGGTAGGCGAGATAGGCGAAGCCAATGAAATGCAAAGATATTCGTTTGTAGAATCAAAATACTGCGAGCGTTGTATTTCGCAAAGTGTTCCTTCAAATTGTTCTTGCCTTGCCTGCCTCGCCTCCAAATTCTTCAGGCTTTTGAGCGAAACCCACCTGCGACAATAATGCTCGTTCATCATCACGCCATGTGGATTGTAAAGCCCTGCCAAATGTAATTCCTTGTTCAATTTATAATCCTCTTCTACTTCTTTTTCTTTATAAAACCGCAAGAAAAATAAATGTTGTATCCCAAAATACTTTGGAACAAGATTCGTGAGGCGGTGCATCAACATTTCGGGAGTAGCCTGATAGCGGTGCATCAAATCAACAAAACTTTCGGGTTGCCAAACAGTGCTTTCAAATATAGTAGCCAAGTCTTGTAAAAAAGTATCTCTGGGCATCAACAAGGCGGCTGAAAAATAAGATGCTTTAAAATTGTTCAATACTTCTTCAAAAGAGTCGACTTTTATCCAAGAAAATGTGTAGGGACGTGGCATAAGTTTCATATACGCATAGCCTAACTCCCTGCCTAATGTAAACTGCTTTTGGGCTGTAGTAAGGTAGGGATTGAGAAGCAGTGTAGGCGAGTTGCCTTTCAATAGCACAGAGCGAAGGCTTTTTAGTTCGGTATAGGTAGGCAAGGTTTGCTCATCTACAGTATAGTTATAATGTTTTTGTAAAATAGCACACATCTTATCCAAATCAGGCGAGGTATCGAGTCCGAGCTGAAAGGCTTGCCTACATTCTCGGACAGCTGTTTCTATTTCTTCAAAATAATTGTCGTGCATTTCTTGGTAAGAGCGTAAAACAGATTGGTAAAAATCTTCTACGCGCATATCATAATGCCTTGTGATTTCCATCAAGGTACTGATGAGTGCATTCAATTTCACAGGCGCGTTTGCCACAAACTCCAGCAAATCGTTTGGTTCTAAGCCAAACACATCGAGGGGCAAGATGCGCAACCAGTCCGAATTTATCAAATCTGCCAAAGGAGCTAAATGTGCATCTAGTTGCAAAGAAACCAACGAATCATACGAAACGCCTAGAACCTTTGCCAAAGAAGCAATTTTATTTGGTTTCGGATACTTCTTTCCTTTTTCAATTTCATTCAAATAAGAAGGAGATAATTTGGCTGCTTTGGCTACGTCTGCCGAACTAAGTTTTTTTGCTGTGCGAAGCTGACGCACCTTCAAGCCGAGTATCAAGCGAATGTTCTCCTCGCTTATGGTAGCATGGTTCATAGTCTTGTTTTTTGAGTAGGTACAAATATACAAAAATAAAGTGAATAAGGGAAGTAAAAAAGTGCAATATTTCAATATTATTTTTGATTTTTCAAAGATAGTGAAACTTTTTGACACTTAGCGAAGTATGTAAAATAAAATATTTTCACTTTTAGCGAATTTTCGCTTTTTAATCAAAATTCGCTTTGTATATTTGCATGTGATAATTTAAAACGCTCTTATTTATGACTCAAGAACTTAAAGGAGAACTCAAAGACCGCTATCTTGAGATACTCACGCCAGAAGCATTGGCTTTTGTAACCCAATTGCACAGGCAGTTTAGTACACAGCGAAAGGCTTTGTTGGAGAAACGCCAACAAGTACAGCACAAAATAGATAAGGGCATCTTGCCTACGTTCCTATCCGAAACCAAACATATCAGGGAAGGCGAGTGGAAAGCAAATGATATTCCTGCCGATATTCAGGACAGACGCACCGAAATAACGGGACCTGTGGAGCGAAAAATGATTGTAAATGCGCTTAATTCAGGTGCAAAGGTTTTTATGGCTGATTTTGAGGATTCGAACTCGCCTACTTTTGACAACTGTATCGAGGGGCAAATCAATTTGTGTGATGCCATTCGCCACAACATAGACTTCACTACGCCACAAGGCAAAACTTACCAACTAAACGAAAAACACGCTGTTTTGATGGTGCGTCCCCGCGGTTGGCATTTGGTTGATAAAAATATTTTGGTAGAAGACGAACCCATCTCTGCGGGTATTTTAGATGCAGGTTTGTATTGTTTTCACAATGCTCACGCTTTGATAGCGCAAGGCTCTGCCCCTTATTTTTACTTGCCTAAAATGGAAAGTCATTGGGAGGCAAGGCTCTGGAATGATATTTTTGTTTGGATACAAAATGAATTGGGAATACCACAAGGCACTATCAAAGCTACTGTTTTGATTGAAACTATTTTGGCTTCTTTCGAAATGGAAGAAATCATTTATGAATTGCGCGAACACGTGGCAGGCTTGAATGCAGGGCGTTGGGACTATATATTTAGTGCTATCAAAAAGTTCATTCAATATCCTGATAAAATATTCCCTGACCGCGTGCAAATCACGATGGCAGTGCCTTTTATGCGTGCCTATGCCAAACTTTTAGTGAAAACCTGCCACAAACGCAACGTACATGCTATAGGTGGTATGGCGGCTTTCATACCAAGCAGGAAAGACGAAGAAGTAAATAAAAATGCCTTCGCCAAAGTAAAAGCAGACAAAGAAGCAGAAGCAACTTTGGGCTTTGATGGCACTTGGGTAGCGCACCCCGACCTTGTGCCTGTGGCAATGGAAGTTTTTGATAAAAAATTAGCTGCAAAACCTAACCAAAAAGACGAAGAACAAAGCCAACATTTTTCTATAGATGCCTATGATTTGCTCAATTTCGCTATCGAGGGAGGCAAGATTACAGAGGCGGGTTTTCGCTTGAACATCAATGTAGGCATTTTGTATATCGAGTCTTGGCTCATGGGTGTGGGCGCGGCGGCACTTTACAACCTGATGGAAGATGCGGCTACCGCTGAAATATCACGCGCCCAACTTTGGCAATGGATTCACCACGAAAACGTGCTTTTAGACAATGGAACGCCCGTTACAGCAAGTCTATATGAACAATATCTTCCTGAAGAATTAGCCAAAATCAGAGAATATGTAGGCGAGGCACGCTATCAGGCAGGCAAGTTCGACCAAACCGTACAATTATTCAATGAATTGGTACTCTCACCTACTTTCTCCGAATTTCTTACTACCAAAAGTTATAATTTTATTTCTTAACCCTTTTTCAAATTCTGACCTCATGAAAATGCAAGAAAAACAAGCCAAAATACACGCTCTCATCACAGATTGGAGCAAAAACCCTCGTTGGAATGGCATCGAAAGACCTTATATAGCCGAAGATGTAGTAAGCCTACAAGGCTCTTATGATATAGATTATAGCATTGCGCGTATGGGCGCGGAACGCCTTTGGAAAATGCTTCAGGAAAAAGAATATGTTTCGGCTTTGGGTGCTATGACAGGCAACCAAGCCATACAAGAAGTACAAGCAGGTTTGCAAGCTATTTATTTGAGCGGTTGGCAAGTCGCGGCAGACGCAAATGGTTCAGGTCAAATGTACCCTGACCAAAGCCTCTATCCTGCCGATTCTGTGCCCAAAGTAGTAGAACGCATCAATCACGCACTTTTGCGAGCCGATGAAATAGCTACTTTGCAAGGCGATAATGCGGTGCATTGGCTCGCGCCTATCGTGGCAGATGCTGAAGCAGGTTTTGGAGGCAATTTGAACGCCTTTGAATTGATGAAGGCAATGATTAGGGCAGGCGCGGCGGGTGTTCATTTCGAAGACCAACTTTCCTCTGCCAAAAAATGCGGGCATTTGGGAGGCAAGGTCTTAGTGCCTACTCAAGAAGCAATAGACAAACTGATTGCGGCACGTTTGGCGGCTGATGTAATGGGTGTTTCTACCATTATTGTAGCCCGCACAGATGCAGATGCGGCAGATTTGATTACTTCGGACATAGATGTACGCGACCAAAAATTTATCATAACAGGCAAGCGTACCACCGAAGGGTTTTATTATGTCCGCAATGGCATTGAGCAAGCTATAGACCGCGCCTTGAGTTATGCACCTTTTGCTGATATGTTGTGGATGGAAACCTCGAACCCAAGCATAAGCGAAGCCAAAGCCTTTGCCAAAGCCATACACAAGGAATTTCCCAATAAACTGTTGGCATATAATTGCTCACCTTCTTTTAATTGGGCTTCAAAACTAAGCCAACAAGAAATGCTTACCTTCCGCGAAGAATTGGCGACTTATGGTTTCAAATTCCAATTCATTACTTTAGCAGGTTTCCACGCCTTGAATACCTCTATGTTCGAGCTGGCAAAAGCCTACAAAGAGCGTGGTATGGCAGGTTATTCTGAATTGCAACAGCGCGAATTTGCTTTGCAAGCACACGGGTTTAAGGCTGTGAAGCACCAAACCTTTGTAGGAACGGGCTATTTTGATGCTGTGCAAAACACCATACAACAAGGCAATTCTTCTACAGTGGCACTAAAAAATTCTACCGAAACCGCCCAATTTTAACCTTGCCTACCCAAACAACGGCAGAAAGACCAGCAACGGCAAAAAACTTGGAACAGTGGGGGTTGAATCACGTGGGGAGATAGAAAACACAGGGTTTCAGGCTACGTTCTATATTTCCCTATGTGATTCATAGCTTAGTCGAAGAACCAAAAATTTAAAAATGTCAGGATATTTAATTTTCGTTCCTTTGCATTACAAGCAACAACTAAGTGCATAAAAAAGCCTCTAAAATGATTAGAGGCTCTTTTTTATGATATAGCAGTTGCTAAGTATTTGTTACTCTTTTACTTCAGGAACGTCAACTTCGCGTTTTTCTGCTTCTTCTTCTTTCATTTTGGTATCTTCTTTATCTCTCTTGCGCTCCGACAAACCTTCTTCTACAGCCAATCCTATCGTTTTGATAATCAAAGATATAGATTTGAAAGCATCATCATTTGCAGGGATAGGGAAATCCACTTGGTTCGGGTCAGAGTTTGTATCACAGATAGCGATAACGGGGATACCCAAACGGTGTGCTTCTGCTATTGCGATGTGTTCGCGTTTTACATCTACCACAAAAAGCGCGGCGGGCAATTTGCCAAGGTCGGTAATACCGCCAAGTATTTTGTCCAGTTTTGCTTTTTCGCGTTCAAGCATGAGGCGTTCGCGTTTTGCGAGGCTTTTATACTCGTCATCTTTGCTACGGCGGTCAAGCGTAGAAAGTTTTTTGAGTGATTTGCGTATTGTAGCAAAATTTGTAAGCATACCGCCAAGCCAGCGTTCAGTAACATACGGCATGCGCAGGCGTTCTGCTTCTTGCGATACTACTTCTTGCGCTTGTTTTTTGGTAGCGACAAACATGATTTTGCGACCTGAGCGTACGATGCTTTTTACAACATTGGAAGCTTCCTCAAGGCAAGCGAGCGTCTTGTTAAGGTCAATAAGGTGGATACCATTTTTCTCCATAAAGATATAGGGAGCCATTTTCGGATTCCACTTGCGCGTAAGGTGCCCAAAGTGCGCCCCAGCAGTAAGTAAGTCTTGGTAAGTTATGTTCGACATAAGTTTTGTGAAGTTCCTGATTAACGTTTGCTGAATTGGAATTTGCGGCGTGCTTTACGACGACCTGCTTTCTTGCGTTCTACCATACGAGAGTCGCGTGTTAGAAGCCCTGCTTTTTTCAAAGGAGGACGATTTTCAGGATTGAGTTGGCAGAGTGCGCGTGCTATCGCCATGCGAGTTGCTTCGGCTTGCCCTGTAGTGCCACCGCCTTTCACATTTACCTTAATGTCATAACTTCCCAACGCGCTTACTAAAGCTAAAGGGTGAAGCACCGTATTCTGTAATGTTTCTATGGTGAAATACTCTTTTAAAGAGCGTTTGTTCACCGTGACATCGCCTTGTCCTGCCTTAAGGTAGATACGGGCGACGGCAGTTTTCCTGCGTCCTACGGTATTAATTACGTCAGTCATGATGTTGGGTTAGATGTTTAGGGTATAAGGTTGAGGAGTTTGAGGCGCGTGTGGGTGTTGTGTCCCCTCATATACATGAAGGTTGTGAAACAACGCACGTCCTAATTTGGTCTTGGGCAACATGCCTTTGATAGTTTTTTCCATCAGGGTTGCATAACCACGTGAAGCGACTATTTCGCGAGGTGTCGCAAAGCGTTGCCCGCCGGGATGCCCTGTGTGGCGAACATAGACTTTTTCAGTCCATTTCTTCCCCGTGAAGCGGATTTTGTCAGCGTTGATGATAATCACATGATCGCCACAATCCACATTCGGAGTAAACTCAGGTTTGTGTTTCCCTTGCAAGAGACGCGCAACTTGAGAAGAAAAACGACCAACGATAGCTTGTGAAGCATCTACCACCAACCATTTCTTTTCTATCATGCTGTCACTTGCCGAGAGGGTTTTGTAACTTAAGGTATCCATACTTTTAAAAATGAAGTGCAAAGTTAGTAAATACAAGTGGAAAATACAATTTTCCACTACTTTTTTTATAGATAAAAAGTAGTGTGGGCGATTTATTGTTTCAAACATTGTTTTTTTTAATTATAAAGCATTGATTTTCAACTTTTTAAAATTAAAATCATTGGTTTTACAATGCGCCGTTCAGGATTATTTCCCCATCTCTCATTTCGATAATCCTGTCTGATTTTTGTGCAAACTCGTCATCGTGGGTTACGGCAATGATGGTTTGCTTATATTCTTTGGTAAGTTGTTGAAAAATATCGAATACATTTTGGGTATTAGCTGCGTCAAGATTGCCTGTCGGTTCATCGCCCATGATGAGTGTGGGTTCATTGATAAGGGCGCGTGCAATCGCTACGCGCTGTTGTTGTCCGCCTGATAGTTTGCTCGTGGGTTTGAGCCTGCAAGTCTTGCCTGCTGTTTTTTGGAAATGCTGTTTTATTGCCAAGTCCGACATTTGCGTAAAGTCCACTACTTCTTTTTGGCAGGCAAGGCAGAACGCGCCTTTTTACACAACGGTTTCTGCTGTTCCACTTTTCATAGCTTTTTGGATTATTGAGTTATGGGATTACTTTACTCTGAGAATATTTAACTACACAGCCAATCTATTTTTTTTGTACAATAGTTTTTTCTGTAACGCCGCTTATGATTTCTACAAAGTCATAATTTTCTATGCCGCGTTGAATTTTTAAGGTGCTCCGACAATTTTAGTGGGGCAAGGTATAAACCACATAGAAAGATATGGAACATAGTATTTCGGGCTATGTTCTCTATGTTTCTATGTGGTTCAACACAAAATTTGTCAGAGTACCAAAGATATAAACGAAATGTAAAAATAGGCAAGTTACAATTTTATCAGCGCGCTGTATCCGCCATTGAGTATTTTTAGGCTGTCGTGCGTGCCGCGTTCAATGATTTGCCCATAACGCATCAAAATAATTTCGTCACTATCGCGGATAGTGCTGAGGCGGTGCGCTACGACAAGCACCGAACAAGCCCTGCGCCTCAAGGCGGTTTCTATGTTTTTTTCTGTTTGGGTGTCGAGGGCAGAAGTTGCCTCATCAAGAATGAGCATAGATGGATTGCCGACCAATGCCCTTGCTATTTCGAGGCGTTGTCGTTGTCCACCGCTGAGGTTGCGTCCTCCTTCAGCTATCAAACTTTCATAACCGTTTTTTCTACTGCTGATAATGTCGTGTATTTGAGCATCTTTAGTGGCTTGTGTGATAAGCATATCGGGTGTGGTGCTGTCCCAAAGTGTAAGCACATCTTTGGTTGTACCTTCGAATAGATAAATATCTTGGTCGACCATAGCCAATGAATTGTTGATAACTTCGCGTGGGAGGTTTTGGCGTGGCACACCGTCCAGCAATATTTCGCCGCTCCACGGTTCATACAAGCCCGAAAGTAGTTTGGCTATAGTGGATTTTCCGCTTCCCGAACCGCCTACGAGTGCTACGCGCTCGCCTGGGTTTATTTTTAGGTTAAAGTTTTCAATCAAAGGAGGAGCAAGTCGGCTGTAACCAAAGGTTACATTTCGAAACTCAATATGTCCTTCCAACTTACGTGTTACGAGGTTAAAGTTGGGTATTTCTTCAAATTTCAGTGCGTTTCGAGTAGTTTGTGTGTCTATTTTGGCTTGCATAATATCATCTAAGCGGTTCATGTCGCCTTTTGCTTCTTGGAACTTGCCTCCCAAAGCCAAAAGCTCCTCGATGGGTGCGGAAAAGCTTTCCATGAGGCTTTGAAAAGCCACCAACATCCCTATCGTAAGCACGCCTTGCATAATATACAAACTCCCTATCGTAAGCACCAATAAAACCGCAAGCGCGTGCAAAAAGTGCGGAATAGCATTGAGCCAAATAGACAGGGAGGCAAGTTTTTGTTCGCTGTTAATCATTTTGGTAAGATAGCCTGCCCACTTTTTGAAAAAATCATCTTCTCTCCCACCTGCTTTGATGCTTTCCATGATTTGCAAACCGCTCATAGTTACGCCTGCGAGCTTGCCTTCCGCTTGTTGTAGTTGGGTATAATAGGCGGCGCGTTTTTCGGCTATCAGGCGCAATGCCCACACGTTCAGCAAAGCAAAAAACAATACAATACTTGACAATACTACGCTGTAGGTAAGCATCAAGAGAAAGAAGAAAAAAACCATCAGAAGGTTCAAGAAATTCTTTGCCAAATCGCCTAATAGCAAACGCGCTAAATGGTCGTTTGTTTCTACTCTTGAGGCTATATCGCCTGCGTATCTTTGCTGGAAAAAGTCTATAGGCAAGCGCAATACATGCCAAAAAAAACGCGAGGCAGTGGCGAGCGACATCTTGGTTTCGAGGCGTAGCAAGTAATGGTTTTTCAGGTATTCGCCCCCGCCGCGCAGGAGGGCAGTAAGTGCCATGCCTATCAATAAGGGCGTGAGCCAATGCGTCATGCCTTCTACCAAAATATTATCTATAAAAATTTGGGCAAAAAGAGGCATAATAAGATTGGGTAATAAGAGCAAAAGACTCACCAGCAAAATATACAGCAAGTCTTTTTTGTAACCTATCAAACGCCGCGAAAGTCCTGTCCACAAATCGGGCTTTGAACCCCCTTTTTTAAATTCGGGTGTGGGTTCAAACGTAAGTACTACACCCGTAAAGCTCTCATCAAGCGTCTGCCAATCTACTACACGATGCCCTTCGGCAGGGTCATTGAGCCATATTTTGTCGTTTTTGCGGTCTATCCCTTCAAGTACAACAAAGTGATTAAAATTCCAGTAAATGATGGCAGGTGTATTGATTTCCATCAAGCCTTCGACTTCCTTTTTCAGCCCTTTAGCCTGTAAATGATAACTACGCGCGCCTTTCAAAATATTGCCTGCCTTGCTGCCATCACGTGTAACATCACAATCGTAGCGCAACTGTTCGAGGGGAACAAACAAGCCATGATGAGCCAACACGATGCCCAAGCAAGCCGCGCCACATTCTACGGCTTCCATCTGTAGGCGAAGGGGGGTTTTGGTACGCATAAAGTTAGGTGAAAAGAGTATATAAGCAAAAATACAACTTACAATCGTAAATCCAAATATATTTGTTATTGATGCCAAAAAAAAATACCTTTGCATATACTACTTTATGTTTTTATATGCAATTAGATGAAGCCCGCCCAATACGTGAGGGCGAACAATTAAACCTCGATGCGTTGGGCGCATATTTGAACACGCATTTTCAAACGCAAGATGTGCCACTTGAAATCAACCAATTTCCAAGCGGTTATTCCAACCTTACCTACCTGCTTCAGTTTGGTAGGCAAGCACTTGTATTGCGCAGACCGCCCAAAGGTGCTGAAAAAATCAGCAAAGGACACGACATGGGGCGCGAATATAAGTTATTGACGCAAGTCTATCCGCAAGTGCCACTATGCCCGCGTCCTATCTTGTATTGTGAAGATACGGCTATCATTGGCACACCGTTTTTTATTATGGAAAGGGTTGAAGGCATTATTTTGAGGGCTACCGATTCGTTGGATTGGAAGCCTGAAACAGTCCGCACTTGGAACGAAAACATGGTGCAAACCCTCTGGCAGTTGCATAGCCTTGATATACAAACAACGGGTTTAGCCTCTTTGGGCAAAGCTGAAGGCTATTTGCCACGCCAAATAGAAGGTTGGCAGGCAAGGTGGGAGAAAGCAAAAACGAGCGATTTGGCAAACATGGACTTTGCAATACAGTGGTTACAAGCAAACTTGCCTGCCAGCCCCGCGCCTACGCTTCTGCACAATGATTTTAAGTATGACAATGTGGTTTTGAACCCACAAAATCCTACAGAAATAAAAGCAGTATTGGATTGGGAAATGGCAACGGTAGGCGATCCGCTTACTGATTTGGGCATCATGTTGAGTTATGTTACGGAACTTACCGACAACCCCGTATTGCTTGCTTTTAACCTAAAGCCACACGCAGGTAGCCTCACACGCCAAGAAATTGCACAATTATATGCTACAAAATCAGGACAAAGCCTCGACAACTTAGTGTATTATTATGCTTTCGGTACTTTTAAATTGGGTGTGATAGCCCAACAAATTTATTACCGCTATAAAATGGGCTATACTCAAGACAAACGTTTTGCGCCTCTGGGTGCTATAGTGGAAGCTTGTGGCGAATTGGCTGAAAAGGCTATCAAAACTGGTAAATTTTAATAGACTTCTTGCGAAAGTATTTTTTAAGACCTCACAGCTTGTCCCAATAATGTTAAGTTTGCGGTTTAACTCCTCTTTCAGTCCTCTCTAAAAAGGGGTAACCCTCAAATTCCAATTTTGGGCAGGCAAGTCGCCAAATATTTAACCTATCTCCCTGCCTAAGAATAGAAATTAAATTGCTGTTATTAAAATGCAGTTAATTTGTTTATTTTCAAGTATTTGCAGGTAAGTTCTTTTGCAGAAGGTGTGTTTTTTCGTTTGTCAAATATGGCATTTCCACCCTTTAGAGTGGTATGTACCTTCTTGGATAGCTAAATATGCCAAATATAAGCCTATATTTGCCACAAAATACAGCCTTTTTTTAGACCTTCTGCAAAGAAATTACCAAATAATAGAACTTAAATTATTGATAATCAAGTATTTATATAACAGGTTAATAACAGCAACTTAAAAAGTTATTGCAGAAACTGCACTCAAATTAGTCATGCTGTGAGCATCTCTTGTCGCCTTGGCACCACACACAAGCGTAGCAAGGGATTCTTACAGAATGACTACTACCTGGTTTTGATAAAGTCCGCAATAATGTTTAGGAACATAGATTTTTTTTAGTCTTTTTGTTTTGTGGGATAAATAATATGAAAAATATAAAAGCCATGCTTTTGTGCCTTGCCTGCCTAAACTGTATAAGTTTGGCAATGGCACAAGAGAAAATTTTTACGATTGACGCTGCAAAATCGGGCTACAGCCTCGATGAGGCAACGTATTTTTATGAGGACACAACGCATAAACTTACTTTGGCTGGTGTGCAGGCAAGTAAAATGCAACTGCATGGCAAGCGAAATGGCAAACAGTCCTTAAACAGTGTGTTTTGGTACAAGGTCACGATGACCAATCAAGTGCATAAGCAATGCGACTTCGTATTTGAGCCAACACATTTGCAAACTGTTACTTTTTATGTATTGGACAAAGATAACAAACTGATAGCCAAACAGAAAGCAGGCAGAGAAATACCTTTCAATGAACGCGCTTGGCAAATAAAAGTGAATACCTTGCCTATCACTATAGCCTATCAAGATACGATTACTATTTTTGCGCAAGCTGTATCGCGTCAGGAAGTAAAACATTTCAAAACGGTGTGGTTAGGTACTCCTCGCTCATATTATCAGTATTATATCTACAATCTTGTGCCTCAAATGTTTTTTCAGGGCGCATTGCTGTTGATGTTTTGCTACAATTTGTTGTTCTTTTTTATGGTACGTGACAGGGCGTACGTGTATTATGCACTTTACGCTTTGAGTATGGCGTTAGTATCCCTTGATGATGCATATTCGTGGGTAAGCTACATGCCTTATCCTACTGAATTGCTTAGCACATTTGCCGCACTTTTTGTAACCATACTTTACACCCAATTCATACGCTATTTTCTCAATATTCCTCATACACAGCCTTTGTTGAATCGTTATTGTAGCTATTGGATATATGCACGTTTGACCTTGATTGCCGTGTCGGGTTTTACACACAGGCAAGATATAAATACATTGATTCAAAATGATTTCATATTGTTGTCATTCATTCTTGATATTTTGATAGGTTTGTGGCTCATTTATGTTTCATGGAAAGTCAATCGTATATTGGCTATTTATATGATTATGGGTTATTTGGCTATGACCATTCCGCTTTCATTAGCCATATTGAAGCAAATGATTCATGCCAGTGTACAATCAGAAACTGACGGCGTGATAGTGCAAGTAGGGGTTATGATAGAACTGATTTTGTTCTCGTTGGGTTTGGGTTATCGGAGCAAAGTAGCGGAAAAAGAACATATAAAAACCTTACAAGAAAATGAACGCATCATAAAGGAACAAAATGTTTTCTTGGAACAAAAAGTAGAGGAGAGAACGTTGGAGCTGAACCAACAAAAAGAAGCTGTAGAAGAGCAAAATAAACACATCATGGACAACATCAATTATGCTCGAAGGATACAAGAAGCGTTTTTGCCCAAAGAAGAAACTATCCGAAAGTATATCCCTGATTTTTTCATTTTCTTTCAACCACGTGATGTTGTTTCAGGCGACTTTTATTTTGTGGAGGAGGTGGCAGGCAAGGTAGTAGTAGGCGCGATTGATTGCACAGGGCATGGCGTTTCAGGAGCTTTCATGACTATGTTGGGCAATGACATTTTGCATAATCTGGTGGACAATCAGCTGATGACAAGCCCCGACTTGCTTTTGAATGAACTGCACAAAGGTGTTCGACAAGCTCTCAAGCAACACGAAACCGAAAACCGCGATGGCATGGATGCGGCATTGCTTATGATTGACCGAGAGAACAAAAAAGTGGTGTATGCAGGTGCGAAAAACCCGCTCATTTATATTCAAAACAATGAATTACATATTGTTAAGGCAGACAAAACGCCCATAGGAGGCGAGCAAAGAGAGCAGGAAAGGGTTTTTAGCAAAACGGTTATTGATGTCGCCGTGCCTACCACCTTTTACTTGTTTTCAGATGGTTTCCAAGACCAATTCGGAGGCGAGCATAACAAAAAATTCAGCATAGCGCGTATGAAAGACTTGTTTTTGCAAATCCACGAAAAGCCCTTGCCTGCCCAAAAAGAAATCATCGCCCAAACTTTCAAAAATTGGCACACACAAGCCAGCGAAAAACAAATTGATGATGTATTGATAATGGGAATAAGATTTTGATGAGCCTTCTAAAAGCTTCGCACAGCCACCCCTACAAGTGTCCAAAAACCCTCATAGGGGTGTGCAGAGGCAGAAATGACAGGCAAAATCATACTGCTACAGGCGCGCTGATACGTGGATATGGATTGTAATCTTCGATTGTAAAATCTTCGTATTGGAACTGGAAAACATCGTTTACGGCAGGGTTTAGGCGCATGGTAGGCAAGGTGCGGGGTTCACGCGCCAACTGCTCTGCGACTTGTTCGGTATGGTTGAGGTAAAGATGCGTGTCGCCTCCTGTCCAAATAAACTCGCCTACTTCTAGCCCGCATACTTGCGCGACCATTTGCGTAAGCAAGCTATAGGAGGCAATATTGAAAGGTACACCTAAAAAAACATCGGCACTACGTTGATACAGTTGGCAGGAAAGCTTGCCTGCTGCTACATAAAACTGAAACAATGCGTGGCAGGGGGGCAGTTTCATTTTGTTTATGTCGCCTACATTCCATGCACTCACGAGGATACGCCTTGAGTCAGGTGTCTTTTTTATTTGTTCAATGGCGTTTGTTATTTGGTCTATCGTATGTCCTTCAGGTGTGCGCCATTTGCGCCATTGCGCACCATAAACGGGACCGAGTTCGCCTTGCTCATCAGCCCATTCGTCCCATATTGTTACGCCGTTTTCTTTCAGGTATTTGATGTTGGTATCGCCTTTCAAAAACCACAAGAGTTCATGAATGATAGCTTTCAAATGTATTTTTTTGGTAGTAAGGAGCGGAAAGCCTTTGGAGAGGTCGTGGCGCATTTGATAGCCAAATATACTGCGTGTGCCTGTGCCTGTGCGGTCAGTTTTGATAGTTCCTTCTTCGGATAAATGGCGCAAAAGCGCGAGGTACGGCAATTCCATTCGATGTATTTTCAGTTATATTTGCAAAATTACAACTTCAAACGTAATTTTACGCAAAGTTTGTAAGCAACATGCTAAAAAAAATTATCAGCCTAGTTATTCGCTTTGTGCCACGCCCTGTTTTGCAACGTGTCAGCCCTTGGGCTATGGGTGTTTTGGGGTGGTTTTATAGAGGTATAGGTGTACAATGCCCTATTTGCGACAGCGAATATAAAAAATTTTTGCCTTATGGAAGAGGCGACTCGGCACGCGACAATGCGCTTTGCCCGCATTGCCTATCGTTGGAAAGGCACCGTTTGATTTGGCTTTATTTAAAAGAAAAAACTTCTTTTTTTAAAAGCCCGCTCAAAGTACTGCACATAGCACCCGAAGCCTGTTTTATGAAGCCACTTAGCCGATTGAAAACTATAGAGTATATAACGGCAGACCTCGAGTCGCCTTTGGCACAAGTGAAAATGGACATACACGCCATGCCCTTTGCCGACAACACGTTTGATGTCTTGCTTTGCAACCACGTGTTGGAGCATGTGGCTGATGATTTTCAAGCTGTGCGTGAGATTTACCGCGTATTGAAGCCAAGCGGCTGGGCTATCTTGCAAGTCCCGTTTTTTGGCAACGATTTAGCAGATACGTATGAAGACGCAAGCATTACCTTGCCTGCCGACCGTTTTAAGCATTTTGGACAAGAAGACCACGTACGCATGTATGGCAATGATTACGCCACGCGCCTTGCCAAAAGTGGTTTTAAAGTAGATGAAAATATGTACGTCAAACAAATTCCTGCAGGTTATATCAGCAAATACGGCTTGCCTGCCAACGAAATTTTATATATTTGCAACAAATAAAAACGCGCCTCTTTATGTTTACTGTTATCTATAAAAAAGATGCTCGCTTATTGCGGACAACCAAACTGGACAAATTAGTAACCTTACTGCCCGAAAGCATTATTTGGGTGGATTTACACAACGCCCAAGATGCAGAACGAAAACAAATTGAACAGATTTTTCAAATAAATTTGGAAAATGTAGCGTATGCGTTAGAAAAAGAAAAGTTTTTAAAATTTATTGAAACGCAAGACGCGGTTTTTTTACAATCGCATTATATCTTGCCTGACACTGAAAAAGAAACAGAATATACTGAATACACTGCCTCGCAAGTACTGAAAAACAATACCCTTATTTCTATTCGAACCAATGAACTAAAGTCCTTTAATGAAACCCGCAAACGGTTAGAGGCAAATGCACGCTTCTTCGCTGATGGATATAATGTTTTGGTTACTATTTTTGAAATACGCATTGACCTCAATGCCAATATTTTGATAGACTTAGGCAAGGAAGTAGAAATACTTGGGCACGGTATCATACGCCAACCCAATCCCAGCGAAAAGTCGCTGCTCGAAATAGCGAAAATGCAAGAAAAGACAATGCTTATCCGCGAAAACCTAATAGAATATCAACGATTGCTCTCTGTTATGCTGCGAAGCGAGCGGTTTGTAAAAGATATACAAGAACGTGTCCGCGTTTTGCTCAAAGAAATGACCAGCCTCATGCAACAAATAGACTTCACATTTGAACGCCTCTCCTATTTGCAAAACACGCTCTTGGGACTTATCAATCTTGCGCAAAGTAACATCATCAAAATATTTACAGTCGTCTCTATCTTGTTCATGCCACCTACTATGATAGCAGGTATTTATGGTATGAATTTCAAATATATATCCGAACTGGAATGGCGCTGGGGCTATGGCTTTGCTTTGTTTTTGATGTTTTCCGCATCAAGTATTATCTTGTACTTTTTTAGAAAAAAGAACTGGTTGTAAGGAAGCGAAACAAATTTTTGCCATTATTGGTGTTTAGAAAAGTGCAGGCGAGTTTATATTTCACACACATTTCGCTACTACAATTTTTGCATGGGGTTGTTGGTTTCAAAAAATTGGGTAGCGAAGTGTAGGTAAAATTTTTTGAAGTGATGGCGTATATCAACCCCTATACCTGACCCAGAGTTCCATTCTCCTCTTGAACCTAAATACCACTTATCAACCATACTCCCACCACGTATGCGCAAATTAACAAAATCAAAATGGGGAATGAGGTAGGTCTGTGCCGAAGCACTCTCAATAACCCAAAACAGCAGAAATGCAAATAATAATTTTAACATAAAACGAATTTTTAAAAAACTTTTACCACAACTATGTGGTAAAAGTTAAAATCAAATAATAGATTTATTATCGGTAGCTCATCGTGAATTCAGACTCATGAGTAGAACCCGCAAAACACCTCCATCCATTGCGTAACCCCCCCAAACCATTAGTAGTAGGAAGACTTGGCTGTTTTATGGTTTCAAAAAAGAAGCACCTTTCCCAAGTATTGTTGTATTGTATTTCATTTTTGGTAACTACCTCATATTCTACTTTTTTGCTGACAGTTGAAGTACTTGTTTGTCCAGTTGTCGTAACAGAGGCGTTTCCTTTAATACTTTTTGGCTCTTTCTTTTTCTTATCTTTTTCGTACAATCCAATCACAATATGCCCATTCTTAATTTCCCAAGGCGTTAGAACATCGTGAGATATTAGTTTCCATGTCTTTTTGTTGATTTCTTTTCTTGTGAACTTGCCAGCAGATATATCAACTATTTCAGGTGTTGAAGTAGGTATTTTCAGAATGCCACGCACAAAGAACATTTCGGAGCCACCACTATTAGAACCGAAAAAATTGTCTAATTGCTTTACTACGCGCACTTCGTTTATGTAAACCGTGTAATCTTTTTCAAAATTGGGGCAAGCAGTTGTAATTATGATGGTCGTGTCCTTGTCACGTGTCTCATTTCCGTCTTTCTCAATAACCTCATCAACCTCCTTACTTTTTACTATCCAGACAGCATGCGTTTCAGCATAGTCATCATTTACCATAACTTTGGTAAAACTAACAATCGCTTCATTGCTCATTATAGGCTCAAAACCCAAGTTTTCATCAACTTCTGCAGTAGTGTTGTAAGTAAGTGTAGGTTTTTCGGTACCATCCCAGTTCTCACTGTAAGGGAAGTAAATAAACACTACATCTTGTTGGATAAAATCAAGAAGTTCTTGATAGGCTACATTGGTATAATTTTGTGCAAATAGATAGTTGCCCGCAAGAAAAGCATTTTCAAATGCTTGCTCAAATTTCATAGTGGAAGCATTTTGCTGAAAAGCAGTAATGTTGCTTTGAGCAGGATTGAGCAAATCATAGATAGCAATAGATTCATCTTCATACATATCAGATTGAACACCTATCATTATCTCTTGAGTAACCTCCTTTGTTTTGATAACTTCAGTGAGGATGTAAGAGATATGCTTACACAAGGCTTCGCGTTGTTCGTCAGTGTAAGTATTTGAGCTTCCACTTTTGTTTGTGCGTATTTTTGACGCTTTTTCAGGTTTTAATTCGTCAGGTAGTTTTTGGCAAGCAATAGCCAAGATGCCTACAAGTACAAACATAAATAATAATTTATTTTTCGTGACAATTTGAAAAGGTTTAAATAAGGTTAAACAAAACACTCTAAAAATGGGTGCCCTTGTTTAGCGTTGAATTGCGGTGCAAAGCTAATACAACGCAAAGTAAATAAAAAATTTTGTATGTAATATGTAATATGTAATATAAAATGTGTAATATGATTAAAAAATAAACATCTATCTTGAAAGTTAAAAATCACAAAAAATGCTTTTACAGCTCTTTAAGGCAGTTATTACAATTAAAAAAATAGTTTTTTATAAAAACTTATATAAGTAATATTTTTTATATATAACATACATTTTGTTGCACCCTGTTTTCAATTCCATCTTGTCAAAACAACTAAAAAAGTTTTAAGCGATGGTAATATGAACTTTTTTCAGTCGTTGTTGGTGTTTTGGAAAAATTGGGTGCAACTTTGTTTTTTAGCTACACTGCGCTGCCCAATTTTTTGACACCAACAACCACATGCAAAGTGCAGGCGGCAGAAAATTGTAGGAAGCCTTTTGTTTCATTGACAAATAAAGGGTTTTACTTGCCTACTAATATTTTATAGGCAATCCTTTTGAGGCAATTATTTTGTTATCTTGGAAGACTATTTCACCATTTATTATCACAGCTTCGATACCGTCCGAGAATTGGTTGGGCAATTTTACAGAGGCTTTTCCTTTGATAGTTTTAGGGTCAAAGATAGTAATGTCGGCTATTTTGCCGTCTGCGATGTCATTTCTTGTGTCCATTGCGCCACGCATGAGTCGGGCAGGCAAGGTCGTTATTTTGGAAAGGATTTTCTCCATGCTCATGCCTATATCTATGCCATGCCTTACTGCTGTGGCAAAACAACCTGCGCCGCGTGGGTGATTATTGGCTATAGGTTCGCTCTCGATGCCTCCGTCAGAGCCAATCATGCAAAAGTCGTGTTGTAAGGCAATATTTATCGTTTTATCCATTTGCATAGTGCCTTCGGGTACAGCCACCAATAACCCTGCACGATTGCGATACGCATTGAAAGTGCCTTCGGTAAGGCGTTCGCCTGTGCCTACGATGGTTAGGTCGCTGTATGTGATTTTGAATCGTTCCTGCCAACCGGGGTCAAAACGTTTGGAGATAAGATAGGTAGCCCAATAACTGTATGGATAGACGCAAGTCGTAACATCTGTTCCCAAAAGATTGGCTTCTTGAATAAGCTCAAGGGCTTTGGTCATGTTGTAAGTGCCGCCTGTGGAGTGCAGATGGTCAATATGTACTCTTGCGCCTGTATCTTGCGCAAGTTTGATAGCTTCTTTCACGCCTTCGAGTTCGGTGCTTTCAGCCGAATAACGGAGGTGTAAGAATAATGGTCTGTCGTATTTTTTAGAGAGTTTCGCGTACTCCAATAATTCAGGATACGGCGTTGGTTGGTACTCAATACTATGACAAACACCCAATCCGCCTTCCTCTAATCCTTTTTCGGTAGCCTTATAACGCATATTCAAGTCGGCATAACGCAAACGCAGGAGCATCACAAACACACCCACGCCATAGTTTACATAATGCGGTAGTGTATCAAATTTTGTATGGAAATTTGCGGGACTTGCTGCCCCGCCATGCATTTGCAAGACTGTACTAAGCCCGTCAGCCAATTTGTATTTTTCAAAAATGCGGTAGGTATATTCAGGGTTTGCCGCATTGTCTGCCAAAATATCCACAAAACCAGGGCTTACTACTTTGCCTGTGGCATCTATTTCTTTTTTGCCTTGCAAAGGGGCTTCGCTGAGTTGTATTTTATTGTCTTGAGTGATACCTACAAAGACTTGTTTCATTTGCCCTTGTGTATAAACTTGCCCGTTCTTGATTACAAGTTTGAAGGTGTTGGCGCGGTCTTGCCCTACGGTAGGCAAGGCAAAAGTTGGTAACAGCAACGCACTGCCTCCCAAGAGGGCTAATTTCTTAAGCGCATCACGACGATTGATTGATTCCATGTGGCAAAGTTCGTGTTTTTTTTTGATTTTGTTGCAAAAAAAACCAGCACAGAGGTAAAACAAAAAGCCTTAAATAACCTTTATAGCAACTTTGTAAAAATATTTTGTATTTTGGCATAGTTTTTTACTTATTTTTACCAAAAGGTTTGTATCTTTGAAGCATCTATCATAAAAGCACCTATATGGCTTTCCGCATTCGCAAAATACGCACTAAACTGCAACTCTATTTTTTAGGGTTGATAGGCGTATTTATGGCTACGCTTGTGGTACTTTACTTCTATAGCCTGCGTTACCAAACGTACTACAGCCTACGCGATGATGCCAATGTTTTGCAAATAGCCTTGCCTGAAATGATAGAAGCCGAGCAGCATTTCATCTCCCTTGAAAGCAAAAGCACGCAGTTTTTATTAGAAGGCGAAAGCACCAATCTCCAACGCTATCATCAACAGAGTTTTGCCATAAGGCAATTTATCCATAACTTTGAACAAGCTACTTTGCTCAAAAAGCTCGGCATGCATACATCTTTGAAAAATGTAAAAAAACTTTTGGAAAGACACCATGAGGTATTTATGGACTTGGCAGGCAAGTTGCGTTTGCGCGGCTTCAAAGAATATGGATTGGAAGGCAAGATGAGAGAAGCTATCCACCGCTTGCAAGCCCTGCGTATTCTTGACAATGTGAACCTACTGACATTGCGCAAACATGAAAAAGACTTTTTCCTCCGTAAAGACGACAACTATAGCGATACACTACACGCCACAGCCCAAAATCTTATAGCCGCAACAAAAGAGAAAATACGCAAAGATGCACAAGACAGACTTATGCCCTTGCCTGTAGACACGCTTCTGCAAACACAAGTCCAAACACTTGTGCAAGAATACCTTAATCAATTTGACAGAATAGCCGCCACAGAAAAAATTATAGGGCAACAGGGAAGCAGGCTAGGACTATATGGCGAAATAGACGAAACAACCACCCAAATAAAAAAAGAACTTGCCCAAATAGCCGAAGAGATAATGCTCAAAACGGAAAGCCTTACAAAAAGCTCTACGCAGTTGTTGTATATATTTGCCATCACCATCCTCGTTTTGGCGGTTCTTTTTGTGGTCATTATTTCCTACCGAATGGCAATGCCTATAGTTACACTTGACCGCATCGCCCAATCTGTTACAAAAGGATTGCGCAACCAAGAAGTCTTTTTGGATACCATTCGCAGCCAAGACGAAATAGGAAGTTTGGCAAAAAGCTTCAAAGAAATGCTCATACGCCTCAAAGCTACCATATCGCAAGCCAACGAGAAAAATAAAAAACTGGAAGAATTTGCAGAGAACGAATCAAAACGCAGGTGGCTCAGCGAAGGACTTAGTATATTCAATGAAATATTGCGGAACAACCAAATAGACCTTGACCGCCAAGCTTTTGAAATCATTACAGAATTGGTTAAATATACAAAGAGTGCGCAAGGCGGACTTTTCGTACTCAATCAAGACAATAGCCACGACACTCATTTGGAACTAAAAGCATGTTACGCTTACCAACGCAAAAAATTTCAACAAAAACGAATCGATTTGCGTGATGGTTTAGTTGGTACTGCATGGGCAACAGAACAAACAATGCTCATACAAGATATTCCTACCGATTATGCCTACATCTCCTCCGCATCAGGTGAAGCACCACCCAAAAGCCTGCTTATAGTACCTATTCGGTCAGACGATGGCATTGAAGGTGTATTGGAGCTAATGTCCTTCGCCTCCTACGAAACCTATCAAGTAGAGTTCATAGAAACACTTTCGCAACGTATCGGAAACGCACTCATAGCACTCAAATCCAACCAGAAGACCAAAGAACTTCTGGCTATTTCCGAAAAAATTGCGCAAGAAGCACAAGAAAAAGAAGGCGAATTACGCAAAAAGCTCGAATTACAAAGAGAATGGATAGTAGAGTTTGAAGCTAAAGTGAACAAAATTGCTGAAGAAGCCGCCATATACAATGCCATATTGGGCAGGGTGTACGCAGGCATGTTTATCACAAACGACCGCTTCCAAATACAACTCGTAAACTTATACGTAGCCAAAAGGCTTGGCTACAAACGCAACGAATTGGAAAACAGAGCCTTAGAACTCTTTTTAGAAACAGAAAATAACCTTTGGCGCGATGAAGAAAACCAACGCATGGTATTGCAATTGCCTTTCTTTCATCAAACTGTTTGCGGAAAAGTTACGGATAGGAGAGGGCATGACTTTCCCATTGAAGTCGTGGCAGGCAAGATAGAAGCCGAAGGGCGCACATTGTACGTATTCCTATTCAATGAAACTGAAATAGCCAACAGCAACTACACAAATACAAGCGCAACAAAAACAGCTAACTTAAAAATAGCAAGCTAAGATTGAAAAAAGCCGATGCCCTGACAAATTTTGTGTTGAACCAGATATGGACATAGAGAACATAGCCTGAAACCATACGCTCCATATTTCCATAGCTGCTTCGTAACTCACTCCACTAAAATTGTCGGAGCACCAAAAAGCTTTTGCACAACTATAAGGCTTCGAAAACCCTTATAGCGGTGCAATTTTTTTCAATAGGACTTTCGCTTACACAGCTTTTCGGTAAGCCCCAAACTCTCAGAAGGGGCTTTAGAAGGAATGTAATAGAGAATTATAGCAAATGAGCCTTTTTTTGGGGGTTCGGAGGCTACACAAATCAAAGTCCTATTCAATAAACCATCACTCTGCAATAGAAAGATTTTGGTGCTCTGACAATTTTAGTGGCGCAAGGTATAAACCACATAGAAAGATATGGCACACAGTGTTTCGGGCTATATTTCTATGTGGTTAAACACAAAATTTGTCAGAGTACCAAGATTTTAGACTAATAAATATGCCCTTGCCTACCCATCACAGGGCTGAAAACAGGAACGCTACCCCAAAATTAAACAATCATGCGTTCAATCGGAATGACCAATATTCCTTCCGCGCCTGCCTCTTTTAGTTGAGCGATAACTGTCCAAAAAGCATCTTCGCGTACCACTGAGTGCAACGAACTCCAGCCTTCCAACGCAAGCGGCAGAATAGTTGGGCTTTTTAAAACGGGTAGTATTTTGCTGATACGCTCTATGGAAGCATTGGGTACATTCATCAAAATATATTTGTGTTCTTGTGCTTTTCGCACACTTTGGAGGCGGAAACGCAACTGCTCAAGTATATCTTGTTTAGCTTGTGTCAGGTTTGGCGTAGCTATCAATACTGCTTCTGACTGCATTACCGTTTCTACTTCTCGCAAGCCGTTGCTCAAGAGCGTACTCCCCGAACTAACAATATCAAATATTGCTTGTGCCAATCCTATACTGGGGGCTATTTCTACTGAGCCACTTATTTCATGAATGTGTGCTTTGATGTTGTGGCGTTTCAAATAACTTGTCAAGATGTGGGGGTAGGAAGTCGCTATTTTCATGCCATTCAAATCACCTACATTTTCGTAGTGTGCATCACGTTGCACAGCTATAGAGAGGCGACATTTGCCAAAGCCCAACTTTTCTACCCAATCCACAGTTTCGTTTTTTTCTATCAATACATTTTCGCCTACAATGCCCAAATCGGCTGTGCCATTGGATACATATTGCGGAATGTCGTCATCACGCAAAAAAAGAAACTCTATAGGAAAATTACGCGCCTCCGCCTTCAACTTTCCTGCATTTTGGGTAAAAGAAATACCACACTCACGTATCAGCGTGAGGCTATCATCGCTCAAGCGACCACTTTTTTGTACGGCAAGGCGTATCATCATAAAACAAAAATAAGAATAATAAAATAAAAAATGCAATAACTAAACTTTTTAATCATACGCATGTGCTGCGCAACTGTACACAAACTCTCACCTCTCAAATATACGGATACCTTACTACACTTAGAAAAAGCCCTTCGGGAGGTGCAGAGGCAGAGGCTCTTTGGCGATTTTTACTTTGGATAATTGCTTCAAAATCCGCTACACTCAACTTTTCGCGTCCTACATCTAAGAGCGTACCAACTAAAGCCCGCACCATACCATACAAAAAACGGTTTGCTGTAATGCAAAAAGTATAGCCTACTTCAGTGGGTATCCAAGCTGCGCTGGTAACAGTACAAATGCAATCTTTGTTGCTACTCCCTGTCTTGGTAAAGGCTTGAAAGTCCTTGTGATGCAATAACTTGCCTGCCGCCTCATTCATATTGGTTATATGGATAGGCAAGCGAAACAAGTGGCTCTGGTGTTGTAGGAAAGGGTTTTTGTAAGTTATCACCCTGTATTCATAACTACGGGCTGTGGCATCAAAACGTGCATGTGCCTCGTCATGCACCGCATACAAACCGTTTGCCGCTATATCAAAAGGCAATAAAACATTTATTTTGGGCAAATACACGGCTATATCCAACACAAACGGGCTATCAAAATGCACCATTTGTTGGAGCGCATGCACGCCTGTGTCAGTCCTGCCACTTGCTACAACGGCAGTAGGCACTTGCAATAAAGTAGTAAGGGCGCGTTCTACAAAGAATTGTACCGCTTTTACATTGGGCTGGCTTTGCCATCCGAAATAGGCTGTTCCTTTGTAGGAGATAGCTAAGAAATAACGCATGAGATAACTCTACAATAGGGCTGATTTATGAGGTGGGTGTGCAGGCAAGGTACGCAGGCAAGGAGTTTAATATACTTTTAGTGTCGGGATAGGAATGACGAACTTGCCTCCCCATTCGCGGATATACGCTATTTGTTGTGTGATTTCTGTTTCGAGATTCCAAGGGAGAATAACTACAAAGTCGGGTTTTTGTTTGCGCAATTCCTCTTCTGCGACTATGGGAATATGTGAAGCAGGCGCGAAGCGACCTTGTTTGTAAGTGGAAGCATCTACAATAAAATCTATCATATCTTGTTTGATGCCACAATAATTCAACAACGTGTTGCCTTTAGCTGCTGCCCCATACGCGGCAATGCGCTTGCCTGCCTTTTTCTGCTCAAGGATAAAAGTAAGCAAGTCATATTTTACACGATTCGCTTTTTCTTGAAAGCCTTGATAGTAGGCAAGGCTGTTCATGCCTGCCGTTACCTCCTTTGTCAAAAGTGCCTCGGTGCGTGCTGAAACAAGTTGCGCCACATTATCTGTGTGTTTGGCATAAATGCGCAAAGAGCCACCATGCGTGGGTACTTCTTCTACATCAAACAACGTAAGCCCTTGCTTTTCAAATATCTGTTTGACAGTATAGAAAGAAATATAAGAAAAATGCTCGTGGTAAATCGTATCAAATTGGCTTTGTTCTACTAATTGTAGCAAATGCGGAAACTCCATCGTGATGACACCGCCGGGTTTGAGCAAAGTCGCCATGCCTTTTACAAAGTCGTTGATGTCGGGTACGTGGGCAAGTACGTTGTTGCCAATAATCAAGTCAGCTTTTGTACCCTTGCCTACCAACTCCTGCGCCAACGCCGAGCCAAAATATGCTACTAAGGTATCAATGCCCTTGCCTACAGCTACTTCGGCTGTGTTTGCAGTAGGTTCAATACCTAAGACAGGAATGTTTTTCTCTTTGAAATATTGCAACAAATAGCCATCATTCGAAGCTATTTCTACTACCAAAGACGCGCTGTCAAGCGTTAGTTTTGGCGTTATCATGGCTGTGTAGGCTTTCGCATGTGCGAGCCAGCTTTTAGAAAACGAAGAGAAATAAGCGTAATCTGCATCAAATATATCAGTCGCTTTTTTATATTCCTCTATTTGTACCAAATAACAGTTATCACATACAAAAAGGCGCAAAGGATAGAATGTTTCGGGTTCTTCCAATTGATTTGGTTTCAAAAAAGAGTTAGAAGCAGGGCTGTTCACCAAGTCTATAAATGCTTGTTTTAGAGGAGTTTCGCAGTGGCGACAGTTCATAATCATAATTTTTTTTTGCAATTATTTGCAAAATTAGGCATATATTTTTACTTTTTTTTATATTTTTGCACTGTTTTTCAATCTTACTTTTTTACTATCTATGAAAATAGTCTTACTTGCAGGTGGTTTAGGCACACGTCTATCGGAAGAAACCGTACTCAAACCCAAACCTATGGTAGAAGTAGGCGGAAAACCCATCTTGTGGCATATCATGAAAACCTATTCGGCACACGGCTTCCATGAATTTGTAATATGCTTGGGCTATAAAGGATATGTGATTAAAGAATACTTCATCAACTATTTTTATCACCAAGCCAACCTCACCGTTGACTTATCCAAAAATCAAATAGAAATCCATAGCAACGAAAGCGAACCGTGGAAAATCACCATGATTGAAACAGGCTTACACACCATGACGGGCGGAAGGATAAAACAGTGTGCGCCTTATGTAGGCAAGGAAACTTTTATGTGTACGTATGGCGACGGCATAGGTGACGTGAATATCAAAGAACTGCTTGCTTTTCATCAACAAAATGGCAAAATGCTTACCGTTACCAGTGTTCAACCATCGGGTAGATTTGGCGCGTTGGATATAAACGAAAATAATCAAGTAAATGCTTTTGTAGAAAAACCAAAAGGCGATAAGGCGTGGATAAATGCAGGTTTCTTCGTTTGTGAGCCAAGTGTATTTGACTTTATAGAAGACGACACAACCGTTTTTGAGAAAAAGCCAATGGAAAACATAGCCACACAAGGACAAATGATGGCATACAAACACGAAGGCTATTGGAAACCTATGGATACCCTGCGCGACAAATACGAACTCGAAGCCGAATGGAGCAGTGGACACGCACCTTGGAAAATTTGGTAGGCAAGCTATAAGCTTATTTTTCCCGATTGACATCTCCAAAATAGAGAGAAATACAGCCTTTGTGTATGTTAGGAACAGAAATTAAAGGTATTCTGACAAATTTAGTGGAGATGCCTATATTTGACTATAGCGAATGGCTTTCAGACCGAAAAAGAGGGCTTTTATAAATCAAATGAGATTGCCCCCACAGAATTTGTCAGCGCACCATTCAATTTTCATGGTGCTCCGACAATTTTAGTTCTCTATGTTTCTATGTGGTTCAACACAAAATTTGTCAGAGTACCATTTTCATTACTTACAAACAATCACTATAGATTTCAAAAAAGATAAATTTTGTGTGCGATGCTTCAAACTAATATATTGACATCTTTTTATCGCGGAAAACGCATATTTTTGACGGGACATACAGGCTTCAAAGGCGCGTGGCTATTGGGTGTTCTTCGCTTTTTCGGCGCAGAAGTGAAAGGCTTTGCGCTTGCCCCTCATACAAATCCAAATTTGTATGATATGCTAGAAGGCGATACTTTATGCGACTCCACAATAGGAGATATTACCAATAAAGCACATATTACCAAAGAGATACTTGATTTTCAACCTGATATTGTGTTCCACTTAGCGGCACAGGCTATAGTCCGCCGATCGTATAATGAACCTGTAGATACTTTTGATGTAAACGTAGTGGGTACTGCCCATGTCTTGGAGGCGGTGCGGCTTTTACCCCATAAATGCGCCATAGTTTGTATTACTACAGATAAGGTTTATGAAAATCAAGAATGGATTTATCCGTATCGCGAAAATGATAGGCTCGGAGGGCATGACCCCTACAGCGCAAGTAAAGCTTGTGCTGAACTGGTAGCGGCTTCTTATACGCATAGTTTTTTTAATCCGAAAGAATATGATAAACATCAGAAAAGTCTTATTACTGTGCGTGCAGGTAATGTTATAGGAGGAGGCGATTGGGCAAAAGATAGGATTTTGCCTGATATTGTGAAAGCACTTGCCGAACAAGAACCTATTATATTGCGCAATCCAAATGCTGTAAGACCTTGGCAACACGTTTTAGAGCCTGTTGTAGGATATATTGAACTCGCTTACCACCTTACACAAGAACCACTTACCTACCAAGGCGCATGGAATTTTGGACCTGCCTTAGAAGATAATTTGACTGTAGAAGAAATTACCCAAATTGCGATTGAGGTTTGGGGGCAGGGTAGTTACCGAATACAGAAACCCGAAAATGCACCACACGAGGCTAATTTATTGCGTCTGGACATCAGTAAAGCCTATAATTTTTTGAAATGGAAGCCGCGTTTAAATAGTAGGCAAGCTATCAAATTTACTTTGCAATGGTACAAAGCCTATTACGAAAAAGATACAGATATGCAAGCCTATACTTGGCAATCTATAGAAACCTATTTGCAAAATCAACTCTCATGAAAGCCTTACTTCAAAAAATCCTTTATAGCATCAAGTTAAAAGCTAAAAAACAGTTAGGTAAAATACCTCCTAAATTGCTTTACCCTGCTCATCTGCAAGACCGAAAGCCTCCTTTCAACTACCAAGAACAAGATAGTGATTATTTTGCGCATGAATTTGCACAAAACATTTGTGAAACCCGCTTACACGAAATAGACAATGCTTCAGTACATGCCAACCACGGCGTTGTATTCAAGGGTTTTAGTGTATTGCTTGATTCGTCAGTGCTTTCATCACAAGTACATAGGCATTTCAATTTTTATCATTATTTATTCTTACAAATAAAAGGCAAAAAAATAAAATTAGATACTAATGAGCGGTATTTGGTCGCGACCAATATGTGGGCGCATGGTTTTTTTCATTGGATATTGGATACATTGCCACGCCTTTACGCAGTGAAAGATTTAACCAAAGACCTTATTTTTATTTTGCCAAAATCTTATGAAGAAAATGACATTAAGAAAGGTTGGACACCTTTTTATCTAGAAAGTTTGTTGCCTTTTCAATTCAAGGCTATTTTAGAAGTAGAGGAAAATGCCCTTTTGAGTGTGCCGCATCTTGTAGTTCCCAGCCATACAGCAGAGTCGGGCAATTACAATGCGGAAATCATAAAAGGCATGCGCAATATGTACCATAAGTTTTTTGTAAATCAAGCCAAAGAGCCTCCTCTAAACTTAGGCAACAAAATATACATAACGCGCCAAAAAGCCTTTTGGCGAAAAGTTAAAAATGATAATGTAGTGATTCCTATTTTGGAGTCGTATGGGTTTCGAGCTATCAATTTAGAGGATTATACATTTAGCCAAAAAGTACAAATAGCCTACCATGCAAAATACGTTACAGGCATATTCAGCAGCGGACAAACAGTCGCAGCGTTCATGCAAGCAGGTTCTTTTTTATTAGATTTACGCCCAAAAGACACCCATAATTTGGCTATCTACTCACTTTGCGATGCCATAGATGTGCATTACCTCTATCAGTTTTGTGAATATGTAGATGTTGAAGAGGAGAGAATCGCTGGAAATGTCGCCTCACAAAGTTTTAATTTATACATTGATACAGAAGAATTGCATAAAAATATAAAAAAAATGTTGAACTTTGCCCCTGCTATATAAAACGGCTGTTCAACATATAATTATTTCATGAAGTATTTTTCTCTGTTTTGCCTTCTTATTTTTTGTAATGCTTTACAAGCGCAAGAGAAGCCTTATGTTGTAATGGTCTCTCTTGATGGTTTTCGGCATGATTATGTAGCTCGTTTTCAACCTCCTAACTTGTTGAAACTCATCAAAGAAGGCACTGCGGCAAAAAGCATGATACCCATTTATCCTTCCAAAACCTTCCCCAACCATTATACGCTTGTTACAGGTATGTATGCAGGCAAGCATGGGATTATGGACAACCCTTTTTATGATTCGCAGTTTGATGAAGTATATAGTTCAGGAAACCGCGAAGTAAGCATGAAATCCATGTGGTACAATGGAACACCGCTTTGGCAACTCGCCCAAAACCAAGGGCTTAAAAGCGCGGCTTTTTTTTGGATAGGCTCCGAACTGCCGATAAAAGAACAGTATCCAACGTATTACAAAAAGTATGACGCGAAAATTCCAAATAGCACAAGAATTACACAAACTTTTGATTGGTTGCGCTTGCCTGAAGCGGAAAGACCACGCCTTATTACACTCTACTTTTCTATCGTAGATGATGCAGGACACCGATACGGACCTGAATCGGCAGAACTCAAAGCGGCAGTATTCAAGGCAGATAGTATCGTGGGCGCATTGCATGAAGGACTTAAACAAATTAAGTTGCCTATCAACCTGCTCGTAATGTCAGACCATGGCATGGAGCAAATTCCTACCAATCCAGAAAATTTTATAAATATTGAAAAAATAGCCGATTTAAAAGATACGACTATCAACTTCTTCTCGAATTCTATCCACGCCAATATTTATTTTAAAGACAAAACCAAAGTAACAGCCGTTTACCAAGCCTTGCAAAAACAAGCCAAAAACTATACGGTTTATTATCAAAAAGACATTCCTAAAAAGTGGCATTATGATTTTCCGAACAGAATGGGCGACATATTGGTGGTAGCCAATCCGCCGTACCTCATTGGAGGCAATACCGCCCAAAAAAGGCACGAAAAAGAACCTACTTTAGGGCAACATGGTTACGACCCTTATACGCATACAAATATGCATGCCGTTTTTTATGCTTGGGGCTATAATATCAAAAAAGGACTTGCCATATCAAGTTTTGACAACATTCATGTCTATCCTTTTGTGGCTTATTTGCTGGGTTTGAAAATTCCCACAGACATAGATGGCAAGCTCAAAATATTGAAAAAAATAAAAAAATAAACCCTCACAGCCATGAAAAACCTTATGTGGTCATCGCGCATCATTATAGTATGCCTTACTTGTACTTTATTGGCTTGTGATGACCTCGACGACAGACCAATAGACAACAAACGCATGGCGCAAGCTGTCAAAGACCGAAAACCACAACGGATTACCGAAAAAGATTTACTGGAGTGGACAAAAAGAAAAGCTACCGCTTGGACTACTGCCGCCCAACCTATGCTATACAGGCAAATAAAACGCGGTTTGGCTGATAGTACCCTCAAAAATATACAAGACTTTGATAAACTTGCGCCCTTGCCTGCCGTAGATTCTATGATACAACAATATGAAATGGATATGCAAGTCTATCACATTCGAAAAACATATAATCTCCCCACTGAAGCCCAAAAAATACTCGGTGCTTACAAACAACAAAATACCAGCCAAGAAGCCGTTATTAAGTTGTCAAAAACAGATACGCTTTATTTTGCTACGCCTATCATCATCGATAACCAAACTATTGGCATGTGGCTCATTACCTTGCCTGCCAAAACTGCAAGGCGTTGGTTTAATCCTAAAGAAATAAGAAATTAAGCACGTTTTTTAACTTTTATGTGTTAATTATGTATGCGTATTCCTCCTCAAACCGTAGAGCAAATTCGCAATATAGCAAATATTGTGGAAGTTATAAGTGATTTCGTTTCGCTCAAAAAGAAAGGCACTAATTGGACAGCGTGTTGCCCTTTCCATGCAGAGCGTACGCCTTCTTTTGCCGTTTCGCCTACCAAAAACATCTTCAAATGTTTTGGGTGTGGCAAAGGAGGCGACTCTATTTCATTCATCATGGAAATAGAAAGTTTGAGCTATACTGCCGCCCTGCGCTATCTTGCCCAAAAATACCAAATACCCGTGGAGGAGGAGTATGAGCCTACTTCAGCGGATTTGGTAGCCGAGCATGAGCGCGAAAGTCTGCTGGCATTGCACCAATTTGCACAAGAATATTATACCAATATTTTGCATGAACACCCCGATGGGCAGGCTATAGGGCTAAGTTATTGCAAAGAACGAGGCTTTCTTGCGCCTGCGATAGAAAAATTCGCGCTTGGGTTTGCCTTACCTGCATGGGAACACTTTTGCGAAACTGCCCAAAAGAGAGGCTTCAGCCTCGATATATTAGAAAAAGCAGGCTTGATAGTAAAACGCGAAGATGGCAAAACCTTTGACCGCTTCCGCGACAGGTTCGTTTTTCCCATTCATAGCGTGGCAGGCAAGGTCATTGCCTTTGGAGCGCGTACATTGAGCAACGATAAAAAAAGTGCGAAATACTTGAACTCGCCTGAAACGCCCCTTTATCATAAAAGCAAGGTCTTATATGGTTTGTTTCAAGCAAAAAAAGCCATTCGTGAAACAGATAATTGCTATTTGGTGGAGGGCTACGCAGATGTTATTTCGATGCATCAAGCAGACATGCAAAATGTGGTAGCCTCGTCGGGAACATCACTCACGATAGAGCAAATCCGTTTACTCAAACGCTTTACAGACAATGTTACGGTATTGTATGACAGCGACTCGGCAGGCATAAAAGCCTCTCTGCGTGGTATAGACCTGCTTTTGGAAGAGGGAATGAACGTTTATGCGTTGAACTTGCCTACAGGACAAGACCCCGACAGTTTTGTGCGTACAGAGGGCGCGATGGCCACACAAACCTACTTAAAAACCCACGTACAAGATTTTATTACCTTCAAAGCTACCCTCTTTCTTGAGGAAATAGCCCAAAACCCTATCCGAAAGGCGGAAGTTATACGCGAAATCGTACAAAGTATTGTCAAAATTCCTGACGAGATAAAACAAAGTGTTTATTTTCAACAATGTGCCAAATTATTTGCTATTGAAGAACAAATATTGGTGGCGGAGGCAAGGAAAATCCAAGGCAAAACAACCACACAAAAAGATATACAAGAGCGCAAAGCGCTTCCAAAAAATACACCTCAAACGGACTCGCCTGCCAATGAAAGCCAACATATTACCCCTTCGCGAGAGGCAGAAAAGGAGGCGATTCGCTTGATGCTCATATATGGCAAAGAATGGGTAGAGCAAGATTTGCCCCTGCTATTTTTCTTTTTGCAACAGACTGAAGAAATCAATTTTGAACACCCACTCTACAGGCAAGTCCAGCTGCTGATGCGCGAAGCCCGCGAACAAAAACATGTCCTTTTGCCTGATGACCTTTTGGCACACTCCAACAAACAATTAAGTAATTTGGTGGCTGACGTATTGTTTAACCCGTATTCTCTCAGTCCAAATTGGGAGGAAAGGTTTTGTGTCGAAACACCAGACGAAAAAACTTTGCTCCCTAAAATGTTGAGCGAGGTTATTTTTAGGTTAAAATACTATCACTTAGATAAACTCATAGCCGAAAATGAACAAACACTGCTCCTTGCTGAAACAGGTGAGGCGCAAGACGAGTGTTTGATGGTTAAGCAACAACTTATTCACCTTCGCCAACAAATAGCTAAAGAATTGCGCTTGGTATTAAAATAAAACGGGTACTCTGACAAATTTTGTTTTGAACTACATAGAAACATAGAGAACATAGCCCGAAACACTGTGTGCCATATCTTTCTATGTGGTTTGTACCTTGCTCTACTAAAATTGTCGGAGCACCATAAAACGGTACTCTGACAAATTTTGTGGAGGCAATCTCCTTTGATTTATAAAAGGCATCTTTTTCGGTCTGAAAGCCATTCGCTATAGTCAAATATAGGCGTCTCCACCAAATTTGTCAGAGTGCCTGAAATTATTGCATTTAAAAAGCCTACACTTCAAAGTGCAGGCTTTTTTGTTATGACTTTTTAGTTTGGTTCTTTGCTTGTTCGAGGGCTATTTCGCGTACAGCATCAAAGGATTTTTGGTTTGTAGTTCCTTCGAGTGCTTTGATAGCAAGGTCTTGAACTTGTTTCAATACAGTTTCGAGTTGTTTGTCGAGTGTAGCGAGGCGCGCTTCTTGTCCTTTGATATTTGATTCAAGCACACTTATTTTCATCTCATATACTTTGTGTGCATTTTCTACTTCTTTGGCAAGGAGGTCTGCTTTTATTTTTGCATCTTTTTCGATGATGGCTTTTCCTTCATATTCGGCTTTTTTAGTTTCTTTTTCGAGTTTAGTAGGAATTTCTTCTGCTTCTTTTTTAAATTTTTCAAATTCGTCTTCGTGGTCTTTTACTTGTTTTTCTTGTGTTGCCCAAACTTCGTCCTGTTGTTCGCGCAAGTCGCTAAGGATATGCTGTAAAGTTTTTTTCTTTTGTTCATAGTTGTCTTTTTCTGCTTTTCTGCTTAGTTGGAGGTCATATTCGTGTTCTTTGTAGTTACGTTGGTATTCGAGGTCATCTTTTTCTTTCTGTTCTGTGGTTTTCTTTTGGTGGTTTTTTTGTTCTTTTTGCCATGTTTTCTGCTTTTCGGCCAAGTCTTGTTGATACGTTTCCTGTCGTTTTTTGTTTTCTTCAGTGTATTGAGTTTGCTTTTCTTCGTATTCGGTTACGAGTTTATCGAGGATACCGTTTTCTACTTTGAGGTCGTAGAGCTTCGCAAGGTTTTCTTTTTTGTCGTTGATAGTTTCCTGCAAAGTTGCAAGGGCTTCCGCCTCGATGGTCATTTTGCCCGATATTTCGCTGAGTGCGGGGCTGATACCTTTCTGCACATTGTGAATGTGTGCGATGATACCTGCGACTTCATGCGTTTTAGGCATTTCGTACACCACTTTGGTTTGGATTTGTGGCGTTTCACTGCTTTTGATAGCAGCTGGGGCAGGCAAGGTTGCGATTTCGTGTTGCGCTTTGTCCAATGCGGTTTGCGCTGTTTTAGTTTGCGCTTCGAGGTTTGCGTTTTCTTTGATGAGGGCTTCGTAAGCCTCTAACATCTCGTTTTTCGTGTTTTTCACGGACAGTTTCTTAGCCATTGTTTGAATATGGGTTAGTGTTTTTGGATATACAAAGATAGCTCAAATTTTTAATATATCCAAATTTTATGAGCATTATTTTCATTTATTTTCAAATATATTTTACCATTTAATACTTTCATAGTCAGCTATTTAGCCCGTTAAAAAAGCTATTTTATTGATAATCAATGGGTTATTAAAATGTTAAAAAGATAAACATTTTAATATGTTTTTGTTTGCGTTTTTTCTCGATTTACAAAATAAATGACAATAAAATACACAGCAATAGCTACTACAGTACTCAAAACAATAGAGCCAACGAGCATAATTATTCCAAATTCGTTGAGGTGCTTCGCCCAATCTTCCATGCGAATATTTTTTGGCGGCGTTATGAATAAACTTCCTATTTTATAACTAAAAAAAAGTAAAAAAGGGCTTGTGAGCGGGTTTGAAACCAATGCTCCAGCAAAAGCCGTGATAATATTGAACCGTATAAAACGATATAGAATAAAAATAAGCGGTGTACTGAGTCCAAATGTAGGAAATACGCCCCAAAACGCCCCTATAGCCGCGCCTAACGCAATCTCAGAAGGGCTACCTTTAGCGCGGTATATTTTGATTATTGCTAATCTTATTTTACGAAAAAGTAGTAATATGCTGTTTTTAGTTCTCTTTTTTTTCATTATTCACTTCAATAAAGTGTTTTTTTTTGTTTGCAAAGGTACAAAATAATCTAAAACATGCTTTTTTATGCTGAATATAGGCTATATTCGCAGCCAAAACGCCCTATCTTTTTATACTATGCCCATGAAAAAAATATTAGTTACCACCGACTTTTCTACAAACTCTTCGAGTGCGTTGCTTTTTGCGGCTCAATTAGCTACACAAACGCCTTTAGATTTGACTTTTATTTATGTCCAAAATCTTATGAAGCCCACAGTTTGGAGTGATAGCACTTTTGAAGTATATAAGCACGAAGAAACCGAAAAGGCAGAGCAGGAGTTACGCGCATTTGTAAATACTGTTTATGAACATACAAACCTGCCTATCGACTCCTTGCATTATGTAGTTGCAGACAACGACTCGCCTGCCAAAGGAACAATGGATTACGCGCTTGAGCATGGCTTCGACTATATATGTATCAGCACAAGAGGCGCAAGCACATTGAAAAAAATTGTGGGTACAAATACTGCCACGCTCATCAAACATGCAGAAACCCCCGTAATTACTGTGCCAATGCACTATCAGGCAAAGCAAATCCAACACATCTTGTATGCCTCAGATTTAAAAAACATCCAAACTGAAATGCAAAAAGTTGTGGAGTTTGCGAAGCCTTTAGATGCCAAAGTAGAATTATTACATTTTAATACGCTTTCAGAATCGCTTGATTCAACAGAAATACAAGCAACCATTCAAAAATTCTCTGACTATAAAGTGGAGATACATTTGGAAAACTCCGACTATGTTAAACCATTGGTCGCCAACATACAAACAGCCATTCTCAATGCTGGAACAGACATGCTGGTAATGTTCACAGACCAAAATCGAACTTTTTTTGAACGTGTTTTTTTATCCAGTAAAGCCGCTGATTATTCTTTTGAATCGACAGTGCCAATGCTTACTTTTAAGAAATAACACAAGGAAAATAACTGCTGCTCCGACAATTTTAGTGGCGCAAGGCATAAACCACATAGAAAGATACGGCACACAGTGTTTTGGGCTATGTTCTCTATGTTTCTATGTGGTTCAACACAAAATTTGTCAGAGTACCAAATAACTTAAAAAAGCCCTTGCCTACACCGCATAGGCAAGGTTAAAACAAGTTTTGGGCCGCCTTCTAGTGTTAAAAAATGAATAGCAAATTCCTTTGGGTTTGATAAATACCTGCTAAGACCAAATAAAATACAATTTCTGTGATTTGTTGTGTAGCACCCAAACAATCGCCTGTATAACCCTCTAAATGCTTATTGAAATGGCGCACCAGCCACCAACGGACTATCCAAACAATAACTAAAATAACCAAAGCATACCAAAAAGGTGCGAAAAGGATTAAAGTTGCCAAAGGCAATAGCCCAAAAACAGAAGCTATACCCAACTCCGATACGGTCATTTTTTGAGCAATAGGTTTTATTTTGCTGGTAGCATCGGCACGTGCATAGCTTTCTGAAAAAATAATAGTTGCACTTGCCCACCTGCTCAAGCTATGCCCTGCTACAATGGCAAGTAACATTTGGTATGTATTCAAAAAATGCAACAGTTCATACAAAGCGAGCCATTTCATTGCGAGTCCAAAGAAAAGCCCCACGCCTCCATACGTGCCGAGTCGAGAATCCTTCATGATTTCTAAAATCTTTTCCTTTGTCCAGCCGCCTCCAAAGCCATCACAAACATCGGCAAGTCCATCTTCATGAAACGCCCCCGTAAGCCATATACTCGCCAACATGCTCCCTGCAATGGCTATTTGAGGCGACCATATCTGTGTCATTGCCAAAAAGACAAGCGCGCTTATGCCGCCTACTATCCAGCCAACAAGCGGGAAATAACGGGTAGAGCGATTCAAAAACTCTTCGCTATGATCCACCCAAGACGGGCAAGGGATACGGGTATAAAACATGATAGCTGTAAAAAACAAACGGATTTGATAACGCATTTTTTTTGTATGTTAAAATATATGCAAAAATACTTTTTTTTCTTACCTTTGACAAAAATAAACCAACTATACCGACATGACACTTGTTTATCTACGTATTGCCCTCATTTATTGCTTATTAACCTTGCCTGCCCATGCGCAAATGGAAACTACCCAATATTATGAAATACCTTTGGAAGCATTTGACAAAGATGATGTGGAATTTAAGGCGTTCCCAATGCACGAGCAAGGCGTGTTGCTCTTACGCCAAGAAGCAGGTGTTTTAGGCAAGACTTTCAATGTTGAATTTATACATTTGGATACCGCGATGCAGGTTAAATTTGCCCAAAAAGCAACTTTATCTTCTACTTTTAGCAAACACGTAGTATGGCAGAGCGACGAACGCCAAAACGTATATGGACTCGCGCAAGAAGTGGATTATAGCAAGAAGTTTCATTTCCTTCACCTTGACCTTGCTACCCAAACAAGCAAAGTATTCCAAGCCGAATTCCCATTTACGTTGGAAATACAACATTTTCAAGTATCACAACAAATGGTTTATATCGCAGGTATAAGCAACTATAGATGGGTGGCACTTACGTTCAATTTGCTGGACAATAGCATCAAATTATTGCCGCAATTTTTTGAGGATAGGGAAGAAATCAAACAAATACATGCGGATACTACCCGAAACGAGCTACTGTTTGTAATAGCCAACACTGACCACCGCAAAAGAAAATTGTATGTTCAGCCTTATTCAAGTTTGATAGGCAAGGGCAACCGCCTTGAATTGCAAGGCAGGACACGCGAAGTGCGCAAGCGTAGCTTTTTGGAAGCAATCGCTTTTCACCCATTGCCAAACAGTCCTGATATTTGGACAGTAGGCGCGTATAGTTTTGATGGGCAACCCTTTTGGCAAGGCTTGTTTGTTACTACATTTGAAGGACAGGAGCAAAAAAGCCTTACATTCTACCGCTTTCAAGATTTTGCTAACTTTTTTAAGCACTTGCCTCCCCGCCGCAGGCAAAAATTGGAAGATAAAATGCAACAATACAATGAAAATGACCGCGAATATACGTTTGGCAGACGCATGCTGTGGCAGTCAAAATGGATAGATACCCCACACACACGCATGTTGATGTTTGTAGGGTATCATCAGCAACACCCAAACAATACTACAACGTGGCAACAAGCCAATACGCCCTTTCGCATTCCAAATCCGTATTATCAAATGCGCTTGCCTGCCCAAACTAACCTTGTTTATACGTATGATTATGCCGCGCTTGTGGGATTTGATAAGCAGTCTGGACGACTATTGTGGGATAATATGATGAAATTAGAAGAAATAGAACACCAATACTTGCAAAATGTTGTGGAAACAGGTTTTATAGGGGACAGCATCATCACTGCTTATATGAAAGATGAGAAGCTATATAGCCAAATTTGTTTTAAACGCAATATACCACAAGCACCTCACATGCAAGAAGTAAAGGCTACTTTAACAGATAGATTGGTTGATAAAACAGAAGATGCTGAAATAAAAACATGGTATGGGCAATATTTTCTGCTCACAGGCAACGTAAAGCACCTACAAACTGATGCTAAACTTGCCTCTCGCTATGGTTTTTATTGTGCCAAACTGCGCTACATACCTAAAAAGGAAGCCGAAAAAGCTAAAAATTAGGTATCTACTGACATTTCCCAGCGTGTTTTTCAAAAGAAGCATTTATTAAAAATTGAGCTGAAAAACGAGTGTTTCAATGGGCGCAATCTGGTTTTGTCCCCTTTCACGAGCGTTGTAGTCAGTTTTCTTATAAACTTGCAAATTTTCAATGCGGGTAAGGATTTTTACACATGTTGCCAATCTCAATAAACTGCCACAACGCCTTATTTACGCATAAACCGCCTCTAAATGCCCTTTACAAAGTGGGGACAAAACTAGATTGCACCCTGTTTTAATGTACTTTTAAATGTTTTATAGTATAAATATTTTCAGTTATGTTTCTTGAGAATGAAAATTAAATAAACTGATATTTTAGATACAATATTCAGTCGCAGTCTTTTTCCCAGATTGTCAAGTCTTCGGCATTGACAACCGAAAAAACTATAACTTTATCCAATTTCTGTTGTTTATAGCCTTGTAATCTAATATTAGTTGTAAATAATGACCATCATATTGTTTTTAGTTAAATGTTTTGTAAATGTAAAATTCAAAAAAGTTGCTGGGAAGTGTCAGTATCCAAATAGTTAGACAAAAAAACGGCAGCTTTTAGAGTGGAACTGTCAAGTTCTTGTTTTGGGCAGGCAAGTTGTCAAATATTTAACCTATTGCCTTGCCTACTCGCCCTTTAAAAAGGGCGAAAAACCAATAACCTGCTCCTCCCTCCAAATTGGAGGGAGGAGCAGGTTATTTGGAGAACTTAAGTTTGCGAAATGCCTATTACAATTTTGTGATATCGCCATTTTGGGTTACCCCATATTCGTACACACTTTCTTCAGTTTTTCCGTTGTCTTTTTGATTGCCCTCCTCGTCAAACGTAGGCGAGAGTGTAGATACCACACTCACAATTTTAAAATTGGCATCAAACGTGAACGAAGTGCTTGATTCCATGCCACTCAGCCTGCCCATACTGCCTATCCTTTCCTCGCCTATTTTCTTGCCTGTTTTGCGATTAAAAGTAGTCAAACTATAGTCTTGTATTCTGCCGCCACTTAGGGTAACAATTCCTACCACGTCATCACTGATAGTGTACCAAAAACATGCTTGCATGAACATTATGCCTTGTTGCATACTTTCCTTTAAAAACGAAATATCTTCAGGACTTACCAATATCTTCATGCCCAATTCGCTTATGCTTTCAGTATCTTCATAGCTATACTGAAAAGGCAATTTCTTTTCGGGTAGCTTTTTGAGGTAAGCGGTTAAGTTATTCGTAGAGGTGCTTTTGAGCTTTTTCAAAACTTTACGTTCTATATACGAAACAATTTTAGCGTCTTTGTCAAACATAATCTCTACTTCTACAGTCGTGTCGTAGCCTGTCCATTGTTGGCGCACTTGTATGGAGGCTATATTGCCGTGCAGGGTGAGGCTTTTCTCGTTTACAGTATAGTTTACGTCTTTCTTTTTGCCTAAAAAACGTCTTGCTTCGGTAGCAATTGCTTTAGGATTGGTATTTTTGAGGGTAATCCATTGGGCGGTTTTTTTTGAGAAGTTGCTGGTAGCCGCTTCGTAATCTCCTTTGGACAAACCTTCATAATAGCCATTGATACTTTGAAGTGCCTTTTTGCGGTTTTCTTTTTGCGAAGCCTTGTCTGCTGTTTTAGCTTCTTTTGGAGGACTCGTTTCCTTTTGGCTTCGTCTGTTTTTGTTTCTTTGCGTCCTTGTTTTTCGCCACCGCAAGACGCGAAAGTAGTGAACAGGCAGGCAAGTATGAGGGCTTTTTTCATAAAAACAAAATATTTTTGTTGTTTAGTTTTTAGTTTTTGGTTCATAAATTGACAAGTCATGGCAGTATCAAGAAGGCAAATACTTCTCGCCTGCGCCTTTGCGAATGCGTTCAAGGTTCTTGATGGCAGATGAACTGATGTGTTCAAACTGTTGGTCGCAAGCAATAAAAATGATGTTTAAGTTTGGCTTCATGTCTTCCATGAATCGCCACTGATTGATTTCGTAATCGAGGTCGTCGCCATTGCGTAACCCGCGAATAAGCGTCAAATCGCACTCTTTTTCTTTGAGTGTGATGTAATCCGTTAAAAAACCCACAAAGGGTTCACATTGTCGATTGTGTAAGATTTGTAGCTCAACATTTTTTTTACCCGACTCCACTTTTTCAGGATTCATGCCTTGCGCAATAATTACTTTGTCAAAAATCTTTTCTGCTTTCTCCAATATATTCAGATGCCCAAAGTGAAATGGATTGAATGAGCCTGCATATACGCCTACACGTGGGCGAAACTGGGTTGCATAGTCATGCAATGCCGTAAGGTTTTGGGCGTTTTCGGGATATTGGTGTATAAATTTATCGAGTACTTGCAGGCGCGCTACTTTATAAAAACTATAATCTAACCATTGATATTCTTTGAATATTTGCCTGTCCCAAGTAAGCAGTTCGGCTAAGGACGAATGCGTTACTATACGCATATCCAATGCGCAAAACATGCGTCCCAGCTTGTCATTTGCCTGATGGTCTTTTGTTGCCAAAATAATATCTCGGATTTGGAGCGCGTTGGCATGTGCATGGGCGTATTGCATAAAGATTTGTGCCGATTGCTCTTCGTTGTCGCGTGCTTTGATGTCATATACCCAATCATGGAAAAACGCGACAACCTGTAGCGTCTCTTTTTCTTCTTGCGTGAGGTCGCCTTGTTGTGCGAGTGTAGCTACATCGGCTAATAACTTTTGCAAATGTATTTCTGTGTGATAATAACGGTGTGGCTCACGCCAAGCATGCGCTACGTGAGCGACATCTGTTACGCCATACTCAGCCAAAAGAGACGTATAAGGGGCATATAAATCCATGCACCAAAGTAATGCAATAATTTTAACTTTTCCAATTATTTTTATACCTTTGTACAAAATATACTTGCTTTTCTGTCGTAACAAGCTTTAAGTATGCTGAAAATTTTATAAACCACACAGAAAGATGCAGGACGTAGCCCCAAACACTGTGTTTTCTATATCCATGTATGGTTCAATACCAATTTGTTAGCTTACTATATCTTATTGCTACCAAGCTTGTTTTTTGGAAATATGGTTGCCACAAGTAGCAACTACAGCCAATACGCTATTTTTTTGTTACTTTTGCGTATGCGAACCAAAATCTTTTTTTTTGTGTGTATATGGATTGGTCTTCACACAAAAGCCACAGCCCAAAGTGCTTACCTGCCCCTGAACCCCGACGCGTATCATTTGGTAGAGCGTTATGAAATCAAATCGGGACGTTTGTCGGATAGATTGCCTACCCACGCCAAGCCTTACCTACGCAAAGCAGTAGCAAGGTTTGCGGATACCATAGCACGTACCTTGCCTGCCCTGAGTGCCGTGGATAAATTTAACCTTGCCTACCTGCAAAACGACAACTGGGAATGGTCGGATAGCGCGCAATCGGATAGCAAACGCCCTGTTTTCAAAAAACTGTACCGCAAAAAAAGCGACTTCTACCATGTGTCCACTGAGGACTTCGACTTGCACGTGAATCCCGTTCTGTATGGCTTCGTAGGCAAGGAAAAAGACAATACTGAAACGCCTTACTTGAATACACGTGGGTTGGAATTGCGCGGCATGATAGCCAAAAAAGTAGGATTCTACACGTTTTTTACGGATACGCAAGCGCTCTTTCCCACCTATATCACCAATACCATCACGCGCTTGAATGCCATACCGAATGAAGGCTATTACAAACGCCCTATCGATGGAAATGGTGTGGACTTTCTGACCGCAAGAGGCTACATAACAGCGGATATTATCAAAGAAAAAATAAATTTTCAATTTGGATACGACAAAAACCAAATAGGAAGCGGTTATCGGTCTTTATTCCTGTCTGATTTTTCGAGCAATTACTTGTTCATGAAGTTCAACACAAATATTTGGAAAATCAATTATCAAAATATTTTTGCCCAAATGACTGCCGAAAAATTGAATGCAGACAGTTATTACCCCCAAAAATTTGTGGCTATCCATCATCTGAGCGTCAATTTAACCCCCAAATTACAAGTAGGGCTTTTTGAAGCCATCATTTTTAATAGAATAGACACAACAGCACAGCGCAACAAAAACGGCTATTTTGATTTTCGATACTTGAATCCTGTCATTTTCTACCGAAGTGTTGAGCAACAAGCAGGAAGCCCCGACAATGCCAATGTAGGTTTTGACGTAAAATACTACCTCGCCAAACGCTTTTCAATTTATGGGCAATTATTGATTGATGAGCTGGTTGTAGCCCAAATATGGAAAGGCACGCGGTGGCGAGGCAATAAACATGCTATACAACTGGGCGCGAAATACATAGACGCTTTTGGTGTCCGCAACTTGGATTTGCAAGGCGAGTTTAATGTCGTAAGACCTTATACCTATTCCCACAATTTTAAATACAGCGAATACAGCAACTACAATCAACCACTTGCGCACCCGCTAGGTTCAAATTTTAGAGAGTTTTTGGGCATTGTGCGGTATCAGCCTTGGGCGCGCCTGCAGTTGGTAGGCAAGGCGTTTTATACCAAACATGGCACAGATAAAGATAGCCTTAATTGGGGTGGGAATATTTTTAGAAACAATACCATCAACATGCAAGAATACGGCAACCGCGTAGCGCAAGGCAATCATACGCGCCTTTTGTTGCTTGATTTTGTACTTACCTACCAACCCAAACATAACATGTGGATAGACCTAAAGCAAACATACAGGCAAGAAACGCCCGACTTTACTCCACAAAGAACCACTTTTTTTACGTCTATTGCTTTTCGCTGGAATATAGCCGCAAGAGCGTATGAATTTTAACAATAGTAGTTTTGATGCTCCGACAATTTTAGTGGAGTAAGGTATAAACCCCCTAAAAAGATATGGAACATAGTGTTTCGGGCTATGTTCTCTGTGTTTCTATGTGGTCCAACACAAAATTTGTCAGAGTACCATAGTTTTTAAATAGACTTCTTGCGAAAGTGTTTCTTAAGACCTCCCAGCCCAGAACTGTTACGTTCTCAGTTAGGCACCAGTTCTTGGTTTACCCCCCTGCCACCTAAAAAGTTGGGGGAGCTAATACACTTTTTATCAGACTTTTAAATGATTAACTACAAGTAGTCTATCCCTCTCACCCTTTTTAGGGGGAATGAAAGGGGGGGCAAACCGAGAACTTAACAGCTCTGCCTCACACCCTGCCCTCTCTCCAATCTGGAGAGAGGAAAAAGGACTTTCGCAAGAAGTCTAATAAGACACGCGCTAAAAAATAATGTACTCATTGCAAAAACACCCTTCTTGCGCAAGTGTTTCGTAAGACCTCACACCACGCGCGCTCCATTTTGGAGAGAGGCTATTGTAATGTAAAAAACAAATTTTAATCGACTTATACGGTAATAGTAAAAAAAAGTTGTAATTTGCAGAAAAATTATAATAAAAAAATACTTATTTACAAAACAAAACAAGGTAACTAACTGATAATCAGTTATCTAAACTATAAAAATGTTTCGCTTTAAAGGTACAGCCATTAGAATATTTTTGTATGTCAATCTGATAAGTTGGCTACTCCTGCTTGCTATCAAACTGATGGCATGGATAGGCATTGCGCATACTTCAAGCGGGGACTGGAACTTGCACATCAAAGGACTATTACTCAACTTTTTTTTATTGGTTTTATATTTCTATTATCAAGCGCGAGCCGATGTATTAGACAAGATGCGCCTCGTGGAAAGGTTAGGCAAATTGTTTGTTGTGGGGCTTATCGCAAGTATTATTTCGTTGCTCATACAGTTTATTATAACCAACTTAAAACCGTCTGTTACTTATATTCAATGGATAGATATGCTTTACCACTTGAATATAGGGCTTAGTATGTTGTTTCTTACACAAGCCTACATGTTGTGGAAACGCATGATTTTGCAACCCAAAACTGAAAAATTGGTACAGCAGTGGAATTTTTTCGAATATATTTTATTGATAACCCTTTTATTCAATTTTTTTGAGTTTAGCTTGAATGATGCCCCTTTTCTGTTGGCTATGTTGGGCGTGTTGTCTATGGGTATTCCGCTCACTTTCTATCTTCGTTGGGTAGCATATTTGAACTCAAAAGAAAAGTGGCAAAGCATCTTCTTTTTGTCGTTTATTGTTATTTTCTCTTATTATTTTTTCTATACTGTTATACAACATTCTCAAAATCAGTATTTTAGTACCGACCTTATGCACAGCGTCTATGTGTTGTCAATGTTTGTATTTGTATTGTTTTATGGTGTATTTTCGTTGTTGGTGTTGTTGTTCAACTTGCCTACCTCATCTGTTTTTGAACAAAAATTGGAGGAGATAACAGGCTTCCAACGGCTTGTAATGGTGTTGCAAAGTGGGGAAAAAGAAGAACAAATCTATGAAGTTTTGTTGGATAGTACAATGCGTGCTGTAGAAGCTGACGCGGCATGGATAGAAATTCAGGACGAACATGGAGCAGTCAATAATTCTGTTCAAAGAAACATCACCACACAAGAAATAGATGTTATCAAAAAAGAATTGCCACGAAATCGCTTTCAACACAACCAAGTGCAGGACAGTAAAGAGCCACTTAAAAACCAACGTTATGCCTCCATGCTCAATGTGCCACTTACCTACAATGAACATTATATAGGCGCACTGATATTGCTGAAAAAAGAACCTGAGAGATTGGGCGAGGAGCAAAAACAAGTCGTCTATACTTTTACGAGGCAGGCAAGTATTTCTATTGAAAACCTACGCCTTTTTCATCGCGCCCTTGAAACAGAACGCTACAAAGAAGAGGCTAAAATAGCCCGCCATATACAACAAAGCCTCTTGCCTACCAACCTGCGGTTTACGGAAGGCTTCAAATTGGCAGCTGTTTATAGACCTGCATCAGAAGTCGGAGGCGACTATTATGACACCTATCCGATAAGCCCGACACGCCTCATGCTCATCATGGGTGACGTTTCAGGCAAGGGCATCAATGCGGCTTTTTACATGGCACAAATGAAGGGCATCTTTCAAAGTTTGGCGCAGTTGAATTGTTCTCTAACTGATTTTTTACAATATACCAACCGCGCTTTGAGCAACTGTTTGCCCAAAAACGCCTTTATCACAGCTACAGTAGCCGTTTTGGATACAGAAACAAAAACTATAGAAATTGCTCAAGCAGGGCATTGCCCCGTTTTGCGTTATGATGCCAAACGCAAAAGCACATATTACTTGCCTACGCAAGGCTTAGGGTTTGGCATATTGCGCAATAATAGTTTTGCTCAACATATTGATATACAAAGCATCGTTTTACAAAAAGGGGATGTTTTCCTTTTTTATACTGATGGTATTATTGATGCCCGCAACACTATCCAAGAAGAATACGGCTATGACCGCTTTCTTGACTGCGTGCATACACACGCGCAAGAAAGCCCCACAAATTTATTGAAAAAAATACAAATCGATTGGGATACTTTTGCGCAAAATACCCTTCAATATGATGATTATACAGCTCTTGTATTGCGTGTAGAATAAAATAACGCCATGCTGGTGTTTAGAAAAGGGTAGGCAAGATTTATTTCACGTATATTTTGCTATCTTGTTTTTCGACAATAACAACACACTGATTTTGTGCATAAAGATATTAAAAAACCTTGCCTACCAAAACCCAACAAAAAGCGCGTTTCTTGCCTTTCGTGTAGATTTTAGCTCGGCATTGTTTTGCCTCGTAAAATGCATGCTGCGATTTTCCCCTATACATTTTTTCTAAATAGTAGTTTAGTTATTTATGAAACTTACAGTAGTGGGCAATATTTTGATTTTTTTATCCAAATTAGGACTTACGCATCGCTTAAAGTCTTAGTACAAGAGCTTCCTATTCTCAATGTTATTTGAAAATACTTAACTATGTGCATGTTTCCAAACAAGCTTCCTATTGAAAAGCG